>Ga0308310_1000841_pt1 | contig 13791 bp, 30 predicted proteins | sample HotsprSampleMS65_FD_203672 | JGI IMG/M metagenome (GOLD analysis project Ga0308310, IMG submission 203672) | Hot spring phototrophic mat microbial communities from Mushroom Spring, Yellowstone National Park, Wyoming, United States - 20090730_MS65 ...
CTGATGCTAACCGACTGGTTAAGCGTGACGGTGTGTAACCCGGCTGCTGATGGGGTGTACAACCCAGAAGCCAGGATGGTACCATTAGGGTTACCGCCGGTGCCAACCTCCTGTAGAGACGCCCGGATCTGGTTCGACGTGGTAACGGCGGTCAAATAGAACTTGATCCTGTCTACGTTGGAGATGGGTTTCGCGCCGATTATGACGTTAGCCACCTGTGTGTTTGTAGTACTTAGGATGGTTGTGTTGGTACCATCTATGAACGTCGGTTGGGGGAAGAATAACCCTGGTCCACCGAAATCAGGCATCGCCACCTCCTAACACCGGTTCGAACGCCAGCGACTTTATAGCCTTACCAACCCCATTGTATAGCGCGTCACGCCGTTCCAGCGCCCGCTTAATCACCTGGTCGCTCTCCGGCTTATCCGCCGCGAACCAGGCATCACCGTTTCAGTCGCACTGGCCTTGGCTTGTATAGCGTCAAGTGCAGCCTTCATGCGCCCTCCTTGCCCCGCTGAGTAGGGCCGACAGATCCGACGGGAGGGGAGGCGCCGGTGCCGGCCCTGTGCGGGGTCATTGCGCGGGTGGTTGATAACGGCGGTGAACGGTTATCTCACCGGTCGATAGCCTCACCACCACCCTCCCCGGCCTTACTTGCCGGGAACCTAGCCTGATCGGCCCCACCCGTATCTCACCGACCCCTGCTATCTTGACCCCCGTTAGGCGGTTACGCCGGTCGGTTACGGGTTCGGCCCCTACCAGGTCTAGCACGTCTAACACTTTAGACACTTTCACGGTGGCATGAGTTGCATACCGCCGCGCGTTCCTCACCACGTGTACCAGCCCTTCCGCCGGCTCACACTCCCCGTAATAGGCATCGATCAGGTGTCTACGCAGGTTAGCCAGCCGACGGTCTTTCACCCTTAACCTAATGGGCGTTAATCGGGGCATTCGGTCCACACCTCCCTTCCGTCGTCTTCGATGCTCACACCGAACTTGCGCCATATCTTGGCAAGGGTTATGTCGATCTGCACAATGTCATCCAGGTGGCGGCGGCGCTCCTGAATTAGGAAGAACGCAAATATCCGGGCCTCCTCTGGTGACTGCAGATACCTAATCACTTTCTCTGCCCTTGCCACCTTGTCTCCTTGCTCAACACTGATCGTTTTCATCTGACGTCCCCCTGTGATTGGCTTCGGACCAACGGGCTGGTGGATTGATTGTGGTTTTGTCTAGCTGCTTCCAAATGGGGTCGAACCTAGCCCGTCGGTCCTCCGCCTCCTGACGCTCAATAACATGTTAGCGGCAAGGGCCGACTTTGTCAAGAGGGTTCTCACGGGTTCGTGTCGGCCCGCCGCCGCCCCCTCCCTACACAACATAACCCGTCGGCTGACTGAGGCCGACACCCAGGTCGGCCGATAGTCAAGCCGGGGTAACACGTTTACTTGTTGTAGTGATTAGGAGGGTGCGACGAATGGCGGGGGGGGGGATAGTCGCACCCTGGGAACGTGTTAGCAGCCGTCCGTCGTCCAAAAGCGTCTTGTGCGGGTGTCCTCTCCGGACGGCTACAGTCGACCGGAGGGTCACCGACACCCAGGTCGGTGGCCCGGAGGGAGACTAGCCTGTACTATATAGCTATTTGTTTTTTTTGTTTTTTATATCTTAAGTCTTAAGACGAAGTCTTAAGGCTAACGTATATATAAGATAACCTGTTATATAGAATACAGTTTATGTTTTTTTATATCTTAAGTCTTAAGACGAAGTCTTAAGGCTAACGTATATAAAAAACATAACCTGTTATACAGAACATACTCTTAAAAAAATATAACCTGTTATATAGTAAAAATATAACCTGTTATATAGTATATAGTGTCTCTTAAGAGAACCCGTTCTATAAGCCATAACACCCCTAGAGCCTAAGCCGGGTATACCCCTTGACACCCCGGGTCGTGGTGGCTATAATATCACCAGACGCTCAAGGATGTCCCCCATCATGCTCCACAACCACGTGCAGGACGGGCACACCGGCCATGATCTCAATTCCGATGCAGGCCAGTGTAGCCCGGCCGTTCTCAATGACCGCTTCCCGTTTCTTCGGTGTGATGGCTATATGCACCTGCTTCCGCCTATACTCCCTGGCCGGTATCCAGATGGAGGAATGGCAGTAAGCCGACCCGCTACCGTCGTTGTAAGGCTCTGCACCGGCCATTACCGCTAGCCCGTAACCGTCGTTATAATCCCACTTGTGTAGCTTCATTCCCGCTCTACGCTAGCAACGATAGTATACCCACCGGCCATACGCCCGTCTTCACGCCGATACAGGCCCATGAACAGCCCGTCAGCGGAGTAATCCCCGTCAACGCGCTTGGGGCTAATCCCACCGAACGGTAGCCCCGGCTCCAGCCTCACTCTCCACTTCATCTCCCGCGTCCAGGTGCTAAGGCAGATAATACCCCCGGTATCGTCCCACATCAGCTGAATGGCCACATCAAGGTTCCACCGGTTACCCACCTTCACTTCTCATCCTCCATCGGTGCCCAGATGTGATAAGACGGGGTATGACAAGCCTTGACCACCATGTAACAGGACTGCAACAGGGCGGTGGTGGGGGATATAGCCCATATGGCTGACGGGCCCATAAACACCTCCAGGGCCCTACCAGGCTTAAGTAGGTTAAACCGCTTGGGCCTGAGGGTGAGAACGTATACCCCGTCAGATGCCAGCCTCTCCAGGTACACCCCGGGCTCTTTATGATCAGGGTTGTTCTTCAGCCGCATGCTCTGCTGTTAGCGTCACAACATGGTAGTCGTAGGCCGGGTTACTGACCGCTATCTCCCCAACCCACGTGGTTGATGCAAGGATCCGCTTGATTACCAGCCCGTTAGCGTCAATGGTGTATTGATGAAGCTCCCGCGGGCGCTTGTGAAGCCCAGCGTAGGCGGTGAGGATGAGCTGGTTACCGATACTGTCCAGCACATGCACACTGTAACGGCGCCAGTTACGCTGCCGATGGGTGATGGCTGACACTTTCATCAGTTTGTAACCTCCCGCGAACCCGCGTCAGTACTAGCATTCCCGGGCAAACACCCTACAAAAAAAACCCCACTTTCGCCCCAAAAAGGCCCCTTTCTCAAGGGGGGTGGCTACTATACCCTTACCCGGTTGGAGATCGTTTGAGTTTTGCCCCGAAACCCGGGAAAAAATCCCGGGTTCAGGGGAAAATTTCAGGGGTGCCAAACCCGTCATTGACCCCCTCACTCATCACCCTTACCAGTCTTAGGCTGTCTTACCCATGCCCTGCGCGTCCCGAACAGGCCAAACGGGTATAACGGGCACACCTCAGCGGCCTGGCAATCGGCTGGATCGCCCCCGTTGCACATGTAGCAGTTGGCTAGAATGGCTTCAGGGAGCGTCAGAACCTTACCGGCTTCGAACTTGCGCCACATGTTAGCGGCCTTTCTAAGTGGAATCGTCGGTGTTTGGGACTTTTGGCTGCTCTGACCCATCGTTACCCTCCTCATCACCGGTTTTACAGCTACAGTATACACCCTTAGCACGCCTGCTGTCAAGCGTTACGCTACTAGCAGGGGTAGGAAAGCCGTCGCGGGTGGTGGTGAGGGGCTGGTTACCGGTGCCGGAGAAGGGGAGACGACGGGTGCAGACGGGCCAGTTGGTGCATGGACGGCACTGGACAAGGGGCAAGGTGACGACAAGGCAGGGTGAAGGGGCGGCGTTGGCTGGGGCAGGGTTGTACACGTGAATGCCAAACTGGGTGGAATAGACGTGGGCAAGGGGGCAGAGGGTGTCGGGAGTGAAATGAAACTGGATGCAGGACAGGTTGGTGGCATGGTGTGGGGTTGAGAAAGCGACGATATTGTGGCTGGTTATGCGCATCTGGGCCTCCTTTCAGCCCCTTCTACTCACTAGTGTGAGACACCAGCACACACGCACAAGTTCTGGGCTATATTACTCAGGCGCCGGCGCTTCGGGGCCCACGGCAAGGCCTCCCCCCGGGGGTTGCCGGAAAAGTCCTGAAAGTGCTTGTTTTTCCTAGAAAAACAGCCATTCCAGCCGATCCTAGTTGACATAATGCATCTTATCGGACGGCATCCCTAGGGCAGGCGGCATGACGGTATGGATGACGGTATCGGTGACGGTGGGAGCTGGAGAATGGCAGTGATATCAACGGGTTGCGGCGCCAGTTCGGTGGATAGGGAGGCCACCCAACGGGGAGTGGGGCAGCAGTGTATCACAGTGTGATACTGTTGCAAAAATGCAACACTTGGCTTGGCTGTGAAGGTGAAACTAACCCAAAACCCTACAAATTTGATCATTTTTCTCCACATTCCTTATCGCACCCTGTCACCATACTTCCTAAACCAGCCAAATGAGACCATTTTTATCCACATTCTTTCCACCCATCACCGCCACCTCACCACCCCCGCACCAATTTTTCACCCTGCTCTCCCCAATCCCTTGTGCCCATCGCCTCCACCACCACAAGATCTTGTGGCTATGGCTTGACAGGTTGCACCGGCGGGTGTATAACGGGTTATAAAAGGTGTTGACAAGCTGGAACCGTTAGCGATATAGTGGAGTCGAAGATAGCAGGTAGCCTAAGCAAGGGAGGGCGCTATGATAGGGGTTAAGCTAACAGACAAGGGATACCGGGTAGTGATCAACGCCCAGGAGTGGGCCTTGACGCCCAAGGAGCTCCGGCGTGTGGTCTTACTACATGAACTGGCCCACGTCATCCGGGGTGACTGTCTCCGGGTCAAGGCTGAGGAGGCCACCGGGCCTGAAGCCGTGCTATACAATATCGCGGCTGATGCTGTCATTAACCGCACCTTGCCCTCCTTGTGCAAGGCGCCGTTCGGGGTGGTCAATCCTGAAGCCGTGGCAAGGGAGGTTGGTATGGACCCCGGGACGATGACCGCGGCCATGGCTTACACTATCCTTAAACATAAGCTGGGTGATGTCGACCATGACAAGGTCAAGGCACTAGGCCAAAGGGTGTGCTTCCCTGCGGATGAAGCGGCTATGGCAGCCAGGCAGGTTCAACCTTCGGATGACCTGGCAGACCTGTTCCCACTGCCGGTGCATCTCCGCACCTGGGTAGCCCAACGGGTGGAGTGGACCGTGGCTTGTGAGTCCATGATGCGGGACGTCAAGGGCCATGAGGGTGATGACGGGGACGCCGCGGTGGCTCATGCCAGGGATACCAAGGAACTCAAGGAAGCTGCTAGGCAGGACAACATGGAGGATGCACTGCCACAGCAACCGCAACGTGGTGGTGGTGCGGGGGGTGGTAAAGGGGGCACATGGGCGCCAACGCAAGCCAAGACGGTGGCGCTGTGTGATAAGGTGAGGGAGTTCGTTCACACCACTGGTGAAGCCGTAAGACGGCGGAGCCGGTCATACCGTCGTCAGGGCCGATGGATGCTTTACCCTTCCAGGCCGTATAGCCTAGCCCACACCTTTGCCCTTTATTTGGACCTGTCCGGCTCCATGTATCAGCACTGGGAGGTCCTTGCGGGTGTGGCTAAGTGGGCCAAGAGTGAAGGTGGTAAGGTCTTCACGTTCGATACGGAAGTCGTTGAATGGCAAGAAGGGAAGCCCTTCCATGCTGGTGGTGGCACATTGTGGCAGCCGGTTGTGGAATCGGCCAAAAAGGAGGGCCTTGGCGCCATCATTGTTGTGACCGATGGTGACTTCTTCGACAGGGTAGAGGACCCTGGTATACCGGTCCTTTGGATCCTAACGCAGAACAGGCGAATGCCGTTTGGGCAGGGTATTGACATCAACCAGGCGGCCGTGATAGGCTAGCCTTAGATCACACAAGGAGGGGAGCCATGGCAAGGACAAGGCAAACAAGACAGGCGACACAGGGTAGGCAAGGTGGTGCACAAGGTCAAGCACCGGTGGATGAGGTCAAGGTTCAGGCTTCTGCGGAGGTTCCGGTAAAGGAACTGGCGAAGCGGGTTCTCCTTGTGAATAAGGAGATTAGGAGTAAGGGCGTCCAGACACCCGTGCCTTGCTTCATCGGCCCAACCAGGTCTGGGAAGACCGAACGGGCCCTCCAACTAGCTGAGGAGCTGGGCCTTGGTGTCATCACCCTTCTTCCGGGCACTGAATACCCTGAAGAGGTCCTGGGGTATCTAAGGCCGGTGAGAACGGAAGCCGGCCTGGTGGTCAAGCCGTTGCTGAGGGAGGAACTGGCCAAGTGTGTGGAGTCTCCGCACCTGTTCCTCATCGATGAGCTTGACAAGGCCCAGAAAGAGACGGTGAGCGCACTGTTAACCTTGCTAGCACACAGGAAGGTGCGCAATGTCCAGTTCCATCCGGAGACGGAGATCATCTGCGCTATGCAGCCGGTCCAATCGGAGGCCTTCCTCAGCACTGAGACGGGCAGGGCACTAGCAGGGCGCCTCTTGTTCCTCCCTGTTAGCAGGAAGGAAGCTTACGCCTACATCCAGGCCAAGACGGGGCTGGACTTCAGCTTCCTGTGCCAAGAGCAGGACTTCCAGCTGCCCATTCTCCCTGATACACCGCCTAGCCTTGTTCTCTGGGCGGCCCACTTTATACCGGCTTATGTGAGCCGTTGGGGGGAGGAAGGGCTGCGACAGGTCTTGTATGGCGCCTTCCAGCCGGCCGTGGCGGAGGGTATCCTGGAAGTGGTGCTTAAGGACTTCATTGATGCGTTCGACATAGCCCTTAGCAAGGGCAAGCTGAAGGAGTGGGTCGATAATGCGGAGCTGGGTGAGGTCATCACGCACCTGCCAGACATCCTCTGTAATGACTGGCGTGCAGGGATGGAGGGGATCAAGCGGGTGGTGTTGGAGGCCGATGTGGAGACCTCCACTGCTACCCTTCACGCCGCGTTCAGCAAGCTTCATGACCTCCTGGTGGCCAATGGCGGGGTGTATGAGTTCGACCCGGAGGTGTCTGAAGAGGAAGGTGCCAAGATCTTCTCTGAAACGCTCAGGGAGATAGCCCAGGAGCTTGCGAAGAGGGTTGATGCACATGTCAAGTAGGCAAGGGGGCTATAGGTAGTATTGGCGTGAGGGTATCCGATAAGGAGGATCAAGAATGAAAGTCAGGGGTATCCATTACGATGCCAATGCGCTGGTATGGATCCGGGTATTCCGGGATGGGGCCGTCCTAGGCTCCTCCAACAGACAGCAGGGCGGCCTGTGGCTTACCTGGGAGGAAGACATGGCGTGTTCCAGAACGGCAATAGGGCAGTTCCTGCCCACCTTGGGCGTCTACCCCAGGCTTAAAAGGATTGGGATCACTAGCGGAGGGGAGTCATGAAGCTTGGAGCTTACGACGTTGGCAAGACTCTGCTTTACGTGGCTAGCAGACAGAATAGCGGCGCCATATGGGGTCACAAGGTTGTGTCTAGTAACAGGCGGCTTTCCGTGTCATCTTCCGGCGTCAAGATCTGGCGGCCCTTTTCCGGGGAGTTTTGTCCCGTCCTGGTAGTCACAAGGGAAGGGGACAAGGTGACCCTTGGGATCGATGGGGCGCACCTTGAGGAGGCGCCATGAGAATATGGCAGACAGGCACATACCCTGGTGACGCAATCAAGTTTTACGGTGTGGCCTACCCAGAGCGGTCTTGCCTGGGGCTGAACGTGGGACGCGGGCTTACGGTGGAGGTCATCAATCTCAATAGCAGTAGGGCGCCCATCGTCACTTCTGGCAGGTTCGATGTCATGGGTATATACATCACCAAGAACTATGAACCAACGTTGGAGATACTGGCGCCGAAGAGGGGAAGGCCATGAAGGTGGCGACGGGGCTGGGAAGTGTTAAGCTTATCAGGACGGCCCTGGGGACGCCAAGGGGAGACGTGGTCAACATGTTCAAGCTTGCTGTTGGCCTACCGATGACGGTTGGAGGGGAGATATGGACGGTCACCGCCGCGTTCCCGGGTCGTAAGCCGGCGCGCTACCGTTGCCTAATCCACGACGTTGGCCTTACGGTGTCCAAGCATCCGTTCATCTTGAAGTGGGAGTTAAGCTTGCAAGTGGAGGAGGGGCAGGGACAACTATGCGGATAGGCAGCTATATCAACCCTTCCAGGCTTGGTGATAAGGTGGCGGTGTTGATAATCAAACCGCGCCTTGAAGAGGGGTCTGGCCTTCTCCTATACACTGAGACACCCGAACGTATCGCGGACTGTGTCGTGTCCAGCGACAAGGCTTTGCCAAGACAAACGAAGGCCTCCCCACGCAAGAGCTGTTATACCGGCATCTATACGAAGATGCATGACTGGGTGTTGGGTAATGGGCCACGGATTACCATCAGCTTTACCCTTGACAAGGGCAAGTGAAGGGCTTATATTTCCCGGGTGGAACCGTTATAAAAGGAAGGCCAACGGATGAAAAAGCAAACACTGGAGGGGAAGTGGGAAGAGTTTTCCAAACGGATCCTTTACGCCTGTATCCTGGATCCTGCCCTCCTTGACACCATCGGTGTAACCCCAGCGGATCTTCACCCATCCATCTCCACAACATTTGCCAGCCTGCAACGTAAGCGGGCCGCCGGGATCCTTGATGATGCTTACGTCCTAAGCCGCTACACCGCGGATGAACTAGAACTTATGGACCCTGGGGACTGGCGTGCGGCCCTGCGCGCTATCAAGCCCCTGGCTGCAAGGGCCAAGCTGGCAATGGCCCTACAAGAGGCCTACAAAGACATCACCAGGCGTCCCCTTCAGGACTTGGTGGCGGAGCTGCAGGAGGCGGCTAAATACGCGCTTAGGGTCAGTGATAACGGGGATGCTGCCAGGCCTTGGAGGTCTACGGCGGGCCTGGTGGATGAGGTCCTATCTCTGGTCTTCCGTATGGCGGATGGTGAGCGGCCTTATGTCACTACCACGTATCGCAACCTTGACCGTATCCTTGGAGGGTTCTGGCCGGGCAATATGTATGTGTTTGCCGGCCGGCCTGGGATTGGGAAGACCGCACTGGCGGTCAATTTGCTTTATCGCTTAGCAGGGAATCACCCCACAAGCTTCATCACCTGTGAGATGACACTGCAGGAGCTTACCATGCGGCTCCTGGCGTTGATTAGCAAAGTGTCATACTTCCATATCCGCACTGGCAGGCTTGACAATTACCACCGGGGTGAACTGGAAAAGGCAAGGACAAGGATCCCGGCCGGGCTGGACATGGTGGAGGCATCCGGGAAGCCGGTGGAAGATGTCTGCGGCATGGTCTTGGAGGCCGCCGGCAAGGGGTGCAAGGTGGTCATCATCGACTACCTCCAGCGCATCCCCTACCCGCGGGGCCTGGACAGCATGGACCTGGCCGTTGGGCACATTTGCAAGGCCCTGAAGAACGTGGCTTTGAAGGCCAACGTTGCGGTGGTGGTGTTGGCCCAGCTGAATAGGCAGGTCGAACAGACTAGCACCAGGAGGCCGGAGCTGCACCACCTGAGGGAGTCTGGCAACATTGAACAAGAGGCGGATGTTGTGGGCTTCCTTTACCGTGAGGGGTATTACGCACAAGAAAGGAGGGATGCACCGGAGAGACTGGAGCTTATCATCAGGAAAAACCGGCATGGGCCGGTGGGGACGGCGGACCTGGTATTTACGCCGACCACAATGCTAATCGAAGATAGGGAGGAAGACAAATGAGCAGGGGGCCGCAAGACCTGGTAAACTATGTTAAGCTAGAGCTTTGGGTCATAGACTGGGACTTCACCACGGAGCCGGCTTATGGCAAGCAACGCAAGCAACGGGGCCAGGAGGTCAGTTCCGCGTACCTCATGATGCGCGCGGTAAACGTTGGGCCGTCACTTAGGTGTGGTGCCAACTTTCATGTGCTTGTGGCGATTGGTGACCTGGCTGAGCGCATCAAGGCGATGGATCTGAGGAAGGGTGATCACATCCTTGTGGAAGGCCGGTTGGGATACAAATACACCAAGCGTTACGGGCGTCAGTATCGCATCTTTATAGACACAATCCAGAAGCTGGCCGATGAGGAGATGCCCTTGTATGACTACATGCGTAATAGGGAACACCCGCTAGACGCATGGAAGACAAGAACGGACTTCAGGGACCTGAAGGACAAAAGGGAGGGTCGTTCGGTTGTGGCACAGCCCACGTTGACGCTTGGTGATGATGAGGAGGAGGTACCCTTCTGATGCGCAAGGGGACTATTCAAATAAGCCTAGGAGGCCAAGACTGGCTTATCGGGGTTAGGGAAGCCCGGAGCCTGGTGGCCAGCCTCAAGGCCCAGCTACAGACGGCGGAGGATTGGAAGTATGACCAGGACATTGCCAAAGAGATCCTGGCCCAGGTGGCTGAGGGGCGTCTGCTGGAGGACGTGTGTCGGCCACCCTTCCCTCCGCCTGACGTTTTCCTAAACTGGTGCAAGGAGGAACCTGAGCTTTACGCGGCCTACCAGGAGGCGCAGGTCAGGCAGGCTGATAACCTGTTTGACCGGATCCATCGTTTTGCCCAGGAGATCGCTGGCCGGCTCAAGGCCGGTGACCAGCTTACCACGGGTGAGGTCAACACGTACAGGGTGCTCCTGGACACGTTGCGCTGGATGTGCGCCAAGCTAAACCCCGCCAAGTTCGCGGATTATCAACGGGTGGGGATGGAGACCCAGATTGGCTGGCGAATCATCTACAAGGGGATCTGTGAGAAGTGTGGGCAAGACCTGCTACCACCACCAACGTTGGCGATAAGCAAGGCGCCACCCAAGTTGCCACCGGTAAGACAGAAAAAAGAGCCTACGCACCCTGGGCAGGCGGAGTTCATCAAGAAGCTTGGAGGGCTCAAGGACGATGACTGACCCGCTATTCAAGGAGCACACGCGTTACTTTTACGCCGGCAGGGAAGTTCCGCCTTGCACCGTCATAGCGGGGTATGGTCCACAGCCGTGGCTTGCCAAGTGGGCATGGAGCCAAGGGCGGCAAGGTATCCCACTGGACGCTAAGCTCCAGTGGGCCGGTCACGTTGGGACCATCGTTCATTTACTGATGCGTGAAGCCTTGACCGGTCTGCCCGTGGACACGTCTTTCTACCGCCCGGCTGACGTGGCACTGGCACAGAAGTTAGCAGGGCGGCTCAAGGAGATGGTAAGGCCGGACCTGGTGATAAAGTCTGAGGTGCCATGTTCTTCCCGCCGGTTCGGGGGAACCCCAGACGCGGTGATACGGGTTGGGAGTGACACGGTGCTGGTTGACTTCAAGACGGGCAAGGGGGTGTATGCGGAGGCGTATATGCAGGTCTCAGCATACGCCTGGATGCTCCAACACCGGCATATGGAGCTGGTAGACGGGGCTTGGAAGTTTGCGGAGCCTGTTAAGATCGACAAGGTCTGGATCCTCCATGCCCCCAACACCGGCGCCGTGGTTAGCAAGATTGAGGTTGAGCCACAAGTGCTTCGCAAGGCCTATCGCGCCTTCCTTGCGCGCATGGCCAGTTACTACGCGGACCTTGGTCTGAAGGAGGTTTTGCCATGAGTGACACAAAGGGTGACATCTATAAGGCTTTCTTGGAAGTTCAGAAGGAGCTCAGAAACCCGAAATTCGACAGTGTGAACCCTCATTTTAAGTCAAAATACGCAAGTTTGGCGGAAGTGCTAGCAACTGTCAAACCGGTGCTAAACAAGTATGGACTTGTGCTATTACAATCGATGAATTGCGATAATAAGGTCGTCGCAATTAACACAAAAATCTTACACGTTGAAACGGGTGGTGAAATAGACTGTGGGACCATCGCCCTTCCCCTCCCGGAGAGGGGCGACAATACGGTTCAGGTCATGGGGGCGGTGATCACCTACCTCCGCCGCTACAGCATCCTGACCGCGCTTGGGGTGGTTGGTGAGGAGGATGACGACGCGGAGTCGGTGACCCAACCCTCAACGCCTAACACCTCAGAGGCCAAACAGCGCGCCATCGCAATGGACAGCTTCCGCGGCTTGGGGGTCCCAGCATCGGCACTGAAGAAACTGGAGAACCAGCCCCTTGACCGGCTGCGTAGCTTGTACGCACAACTGAAAGTGGTGATGCAAAAAGTGGAGAAGGCCGGGCTGAAGGCAACCCTGGTAGACGTCCTGGAGTATGAGGACGTGGAGGACGTGGTGGCCAGTTTCAACAAGAACAGTTACGCGTATCTTCGCTGGCTGGAAAGTGTGAGGGACAAGGGCGATGTGGGAGAAGTGTCCAAGGAGTGACAGCCCAAGTGGGCGGTGTCCTTACGCCGGTATGACGCCATGGGGGCTGGTATGCTCATTCGCCTTCCCGAAAAAGGGCGATAAGCATATCCACCCACTTGAGTGGCCAGGCTGCCCATGGAAAGACAAGCAGTTGCGGATACAAAAGGAAGGCCATAAGGCCCAGGCCCGTTGGGGCAAACGGAAGACTAGTGAGGAGGAGGGCAATGAGTGACGGGTTCTGTGAAAAACGGGAGTGCTTCTATCGCAACGGTATAGGTTATTGCCGTCGGTATGAGGAGGGTTGCCGTTACCTGCCTGTCAATTTCCTTCACCAGCATCTGCACCTCAAGGTCTCCCAGGTGCATGAACTTTATGAACAAGAGCATTGCAAGAATGGAACCAATCCCACCCAGGAGGGGTCTAATACAATAGCTGAAGGATGCTGTTGGAGGGTAGGGGATGGAACCGACCCCCCAGTGGAAGGCCGTGATTGAAGAGATCATAAGCCGGGAGGTTCCGCCCGGCCGGTCTCCCGTGAAGTATAACCCGAATGACCCGGGTGGTTTGACCGCTTGGGGGTTGTCCCAGGCGGCCCACCCGGACATTGACGTTGCCACCCTTACCAAGGACGACGCCATCCGTGTTTACTGGTCCCGTTACATCACCCCCACCAACCTTCACCTACTTAACGATATAAAGCTTGGCGGCAGACTTGCCGATTTCGCCGTTGTGTGCGGTCCCGGGGCAATGTCTTACGCCGTCAAGACCACGCTTTTTCTCCTTGGTAAGCCGGTTAACACCGGTGTGAGGCTGTTGACGGTGGATGAGGTCAAGGCGATAAACGGGTTGAGGGGTGAAGACAGGAATGCTTTTATCCGGCTGGTCAATAGCATCCAAGGGCTAATATTCTGGATGGGGTTCGTCCAGGCAAGGAGGGCCATAGCTGAGGCTTTGGCTAATCCGCACCGCCGCCCGTTTCTCAAGGGGTGGATGAGGGCGCGGATATGGGAGGTGTGACATGGGAAAGAAGAAGAAAAGCAAGAAGAAGGCGCCTCAGCCCGTTGTGCAACCCAAGCAGGGAAAACAGGGGAAGAAAAAGGGGAAGAAGAGGTAACGGGAGATGGGACCTGGAATGGAAATTACCCGTGGCACATTTGACAGCCTACCAACAGACGATAAGCTCCGCGTTCTCTATGACCTGATTTGTTCCATGGATCACAGGATAGAGCAGCTGGCCACCTGTTTAAGGCGGGGCTATATCTCACCCTGGCAGATCAAGGTTATGCTAGGGCTTACCGGTGCTATAGCGTCTCTAGGAGCGGTGATTATCAGCAGGCTGCTGCCCCTGGTCAATCTATGACCATCTCTTGGAACAGTTCAGCCTTCCCCAGCCTTTGAAGTTTTCCGGCTTCTTGTGCTTCCCTTAAGCGTTTAAAGAAATCAGGCCTGGCCAAAAGCTGGGCCTTCGCTATTCTGTTCTGGGCGCTAATCACCCTTCTCACCACCTGGTCCACCGTCTCCGGAGGCGCATTCTCTAAACCCCTTGCCATGTTGTTCAGGACCTGGAACGCCCGCTGCCGGGCTTGTGCAATGATGGCCTGTTCTTGAGGGGTT
>Ga0308310_1000844_pt1 | contig 13762 bp, 6 predicted proteins | sample HotsprSampleMS65_FD_203672 | JGI IMG/M metagenome (GOLD analysis project Ga0308310, IMG submission 203672) | Hot spring phototrophic mat microbial communities from Mushroom Spring, Yellowstone National Park, Wyoming, United States - 20090730_MS65 ...
GAACTTCCCGCCGGGCTTGCAGAAGAGATCAACGTAAAGCTGCCTGCCCCGCAGGAGCAAGCTCCCGGCACACCGCCTCGATCGCCGCTGCCAGCTCCGATCGCAATTGTTCCAACTTTTCCGGTTGGGGGAGGATCTGAGTCGAATATCGGCCTAGGGGAGCCGGCAGGGATAACCCCTCGAGGATTCGCGCTAAAGCTTCTTCCAGCTCGCGAACAAGTTGGGACTGACGATTCTCCCTGCCAAATTCCTCCAAAAGCCGCTGGGCGAATACTAAATATTCGTAATCCTCCACTCCTTCACGAGCCTGCTCCAATCGAATACTGCTCAGGATCTCCCGATCCGCACCAGGCAACCCCGGGTAGATCAAGTAACCATCCCCATTGGGATACCGTATGTAATAAGATCGGCCTGGCTCGTCCGTCTGGTGGATAAATGCATGCCAGCCGAACTTATGCGGGTCATAGGTAAACCACGATACTCCCCAGAATTCGTAACCTTCCACCCCGAACCTAAAGCAGTAGTAGGGCAATAGTCGTTCGATCGCACAAAAGGGAGTATCCAAACACATCTGCCCGTCGGTGGTAAACCAGATCCGTTTTCCCCGGCTTTTCAACTCTTCTATCTTTTCCGCCGGGACAATGCCGTAATGCCCAATGCCCCAGGTATCTAGATCCTCCACCCAATCGGCGACGAATCGCCAAGTGCTCGAGTAGATGGGGATATGCGGATCCACCTCGTGGATCATTCGGCAGAGAGCGAGGAACTGTTTGCGGATCTGCTCCTGATGGGCAAACGGTTCGTCGGACAAATACAGGAGAAATCGATTGGCCCAGCCCCGCTGGCGAACATGATCCCAGAAGGTTCGCAACAGGGCTTGATAGGCCTGCTTGTACTCGGGAAGAAGCTGCGAACGATCCACATCAAGATAGGGAGGTTCTCCTGCGTAGGGGGCAATACCAGCAACACGTTTCGGGGGTAATCCCCACCCAAACAGATAAAAATCAAAAGGTGTATAAGCGACAGGTAATCCCAATTTGTTGAAATACCAGTCGGCAGCCTTGTCGAATTCGGAAAAGTCGGCTTCCACTTTTCCGTCGACCCAACGCAGCCGCGGTGCAGGTCGGATGGTGTCGGGGCACAGTCGCCGCTCTGCCATGAATTCCACAATCTTTGGATACATCTTCTCGAAGGGCTGGGCCCACCAGTGCCGTCCAGGGCCGTAGCGGACATCATACAGGGCGATAAACCGCGAGCGACTGGGAAGGGTAAACTCCCAAACCCGGACGGCTATTTCCTGCACTGCCAAAGTCTGCCCCGTTTGCGGTTGGCGGAAGAGTACTCGGCCGCGGTATACTCCTGATCGTGTGGTCTCAGCAACTTTAAAAATCACCCAAACAGCCTGAGTTTCCCCCGGCTTGAGGGTCAAAGTGTGCGTGGGGATCAAAGGATCTGGCCACCAACCAGGCCAGCCGTCGCAACCGGGTGCCCCCCGAGGGATCCGCCTTTCCCAAACCGGACCCTCGTGCCGGTAATAGTTGCTGGGGGTATCCACAGGAACCATCCCACAGCGAAGCACCTCCAAATCGGCTAGCAATTGTCCGGAGGAGTGCCGGGGCGGTTCGACCTCAACTGCAACCGGGCCCGACCACTGGCAAGATCGCACCGCAAGCTGGAGAATCTCCCACTCACCTCGGGCAGCAGTAAGCTCGGAAAGCCTCTTCTTCTCCAGATCCAAAGGCGGTAGTGTATCGGGAAAAACTTTCACAAGCGGAGAAACCGGCCAAACTTGGAGTGGTGACCCGTCAGTGGGTGGAGCCTCCAGGCCCACAATCCACCCTTGCATCACTTCTGCAACCAGGATTCCGTCGTAAAAAACCTTCCCGGGGCAATTTGTGGTCAAATGGATTTCCAAAAAAGCCGTTTCGGGGGTCGTGGGGACAATCCCGGAGAGAAGCTCCCACCCTTCAGTACTTGAGATGGCGCGACCAACGGAGGTGATTGCCCCCGGGCCGGCCAAGCTCCCGTCCGCCTGCCTCCGGTGAACGTGGATTTGCACTTTTCCTTCCAGCTTCTCCGTTCGCAAGTATCCGGCCACAAAATAAAACTTCCCCCCCTCAACCGGTACCGACTGCCGAAATCCTCTCCATTGGCTGGGGATCCCTTCCGGAACCTCCAAACACAGAACCCGGCCGCCGAGACCGGGGATAGGCGGGTCGAACGGCTCGCAGGAGCCCAGAGCTCCGCCGGGACCAATGCCTGCGAGTTGCCAGCCCTCCGGGATCCCCTCCCCAATTTCAAAACTTGGATTCCGCACCCGATTAAGCGGACTATTCACCAAACGAGCGAACGTTTGGTAATCCCTGCTGGTCGTGAGCACTGGATCTCGGGTGAAATACATGAAAGCATCCAAAATGCCCTTCTCGCGAACCGGAGCCTCGAAAAGAATGAGATCCCCCAGAAGAAAAGAGCTCGGTTCGCCGCCGACCGTAACCACAAGATTGCCGGGATGGAAGTGCCGACCAAGGTGGGCCTTCAATCGTGTGGTACCTACCGCCACCAAGACTCGATCTTCTTTCGGGGGTGATAAACAAATCCAGCGAACCCGGGCCCGTCCTTCCCAGCGGATCCCTCCGTCTCGGTCCCCCGGCCGACCCACAGGTGTAGCAGCCGACAAGCTCCAGATTTCATCGGGAGGTATTTCCCTCGAAAGGTCCAGCCGTTCAGTATTTCCCACCAGAACTTCCAAATTCGGGTCGTCTAGGCATTCCAAACTGATTGCATCGAACCACGCAGTCCCGGTACCCCAGAGTACGGTCCCCACGCTTGCCCGGGTGACGGCCGGCGGAGTGGTCAATTCGACCTCTACAGCTTTCCAATCATAGGTACCACCTCCAGCCGAGAGCATCGGAGCCGAAATCATGGGGTTTTCCTCATTTCCTAAGTGGAGATACCATCCTGCATAGCCTTCCACATTGTCGGCCTTAACCCAACCTCGCAGGCGGTAACGAGCTCCACCCCGGATCACTATCCCGCCTTGCCGCGTCGATATCCAACTGGGGGGTGCCCCCAGGGAAACTTCGGTCTTCAAAGCCCACTGACCCGATTTGGCCGTCTCCTTTGTCCAGGAAGTTCGATATTCCCGAGTATTCGGGTCGTGACGCCAGCCCTCAGGAACATTTTCAGATCCGAATTCCAGATCTCCGTTGATAATCCCCGGATAAGCCTCGAAAAAGTCCGGAACTGCCCAGGCGAGAGGGTTCTCAAAATAAACGAAGACCGTCGACTCCTCTTGAGCTCCGCAGACAGCTGGCAATACTAGTCGAGCCCCCTTCGGAATAAGCCCAGAACGGATAATCCGTCCCTGTTGATCGCGAACAGCAAAAAGGAGCTCCACACCCGCAGAATTGCAAACCCGAAGCTCTTCCACACGATGCCGCCCCGCTAAAGGCAACGCCCCATCGGGATCGAGCGAGACAGTTATCGGATATCCCTCGACCGCCACCGGACCCTTGTTTCGCACAATAACTGGCACGCGGGCTTGCCACCAGCCGCCTCCAGCACAGGAAAGGAGGACCGACCATGAAACTCCTTGCGGACCACCCCCTGGCTCCTCGCCGGGTGATTCTACTGTTCCAGCCCACAAAAGGAGCACGAGGCAAAGCCGCAATAAAAATTTCGTGAAACGATTAGGACATCGTTTCTGCCAGCGAGGCTGCCTAATCACCCAGATTTTTAAACCGGAGAAACTTCTCAGAACGAAACAGTAAAACCCGTTCTGCACTGACCTTGCCCGGAAAAGAGTTAAAAAGATCATATTCTCCCACCCAAATTCCCCCGCCTGCAACTGGTTGGTGAAGATCCGAGAATTCAACGCCGGCCGGTTAATCTCGCAAAAGTTTTTTCCGCAAAATGGCCGCGATCCGCTCATTGTACTTGCCCGAACGGGTCCTTGGAGGAACCCAGTTCTCGTAGTCGAAATCGGGATATTTCAACGGTTGGTTGATGCCCATGTGATAAATATAAAAATCCCGGACCTTATCGGCCGTTTCCGGATCATCGTACTCCCCTAAATCCACTTCCAATCTATCCGGTACCGGCTGAACCATCTGCTCCAACCCACACCCTACGTAAACGTGGAAGCCCCTGAAATCGAGGGCGGCATTGATCTGGGGGCCACCACCGTAATCGGCCACCCAAATCTGCTCGTGGATGGAAATGACCCTTCCCGGGAGGCTCACGCATAATCGGACTTCCGAATCGGGCGGAAACCGCCTCAAAAGCTCGATCAACTTTGCCGTCTTCATTTTCTTCACAACATCGGCTGAGCCAAAACGATATCCATTTTTTAGAACAGGCCCCATTTCCGCTGCCTAGATACAGCGAAAACTAGATACAGCGAAAATCTAGATACACCGAAAATGACGTGCAGCCGCAAAGCCGAAGCCAGGGTGCCCCAAAACTGCCCCTGGGAAAGGCCCCTTCCACCTCTTACCCAAATGGGTAGATTGCCCCTTGCCACTTCCCGTTATGTCTTTTCCCATCTGTTTCTTCTTTCTCTGCTCCCGCGAATCCTGGGGACCCTTTCCCCCGAACCCTGGGGACCGTTTTGCTTGATCAAAACTCGGAGATCTACGCCCTTTGGGTCCGGTGGCCTTAAGAGCCCTCAAACTTACCAGACGTACAGAGCTTCGCCTTCAAGCAACACCCACACTTCCACCCTAGCTCGACTTGCCGTGCCCCCGGAACCCTCCACCAGTTTGCCTTCAGCACGAAGAATCAGCTCATTAACTCCCGGAATGACCTCAGGAGGCACCGACTCCAGTGATATCTCGGCCACAGGTTGACTGTGACGATTGTATACCTTGACAAGTCCTCCCTGGAACCACTCTGCATAGTCCCCCGTCTCCAGACTTACAGGCATCACAACCACCTTGCCGTTTACAAAAATACTCGGATTTGAAATGCCACCTTCCAAAACTGGCAAGGCCAATACCGGGCCCAATCCACAGCGAACTTCTTGCCCGGGCGGAAGATCGTTATAGTAAAGGGTGAGCTGATCCACTTCCTTGCGAATCAGCGGATTCCGATAGACGGCATAATAATCCGCATAGGGCCATTGATAGTCCCCGTGCCGATCGGCATCCCGCTCCTTAAAGTGAAGTTCCGCATACCTCCAGCCGGAAAAGTCCACCGACACATAGTGCTCATCGAAAGTAGGCCAATAGTAGCTGGGATTGGAGAGCTGAAAGTTCATGACTTGCTGATTTCCGTCCCCCCGGATCCAAACCCCCAAGGCTCCCATCTTGGAAAGATCCTTCGCCTTCGCAAAACGGATCACCGCTCGTGCCCAGGCCCCCCGTCGAGAAGCACCTTCATTGCGAGCGATAAATTCCACACCACGAGACACCGGAGAGCCCGGAAACTCCGCAGGGTGCCACGAGGCAATCACCCCTGGTGCGGTTTCAATCTGAACCTGGTCGCCCAAAAAATCAGTAACCAGAACCGCTCGGGCCGAGCCGTATGGCTCCGCAACGTCCAGAACCCGCATCCGCAATTTCAACGGCTGAGAGCCGAATCGATTAGTAATCTTCCAACTTACTCCGCCACTGTCCTGAAGTTCCAATCGCTTCGAGATCCACTCGCAGGGGACCAACTCCCAACGACCATCTGGTCTTTGTCGCAGCCGGAATTCCTGCTTCTCCTCCCGAAGTCGCTGCAAGACCTCCTCGGGCACGGATCGAGAAAGCCGAAGCCCCTCATACCGGCCCACCAGCTTTAGATACTCATCCTGGCGGCCATGAGAGGCCTGCCCAATTCCAATCCCCTGGAAAGACATGGGCATATCCCAGGCAAGTGATTTCACACAAAGATACTCCAGTTCATCCGGCAATTCGGCATAATGGTCGGGACCATCCCCCAAAATGGCCCACCAACCCAGCTGAGTTGGCAACAACGATGCCGACTGGTAATCCAAGTTCGAACGTACATGGAGATCTACGAACCGTTTCAGTCCCCAATTGGGATGATCCCATGCCCCAGTCCGGGAGTGAAACGGCCAAGAGTGATAACCCCATTCACTTGCCTCCACCATAACCCGGCCTTGGAGCCGAGCAAATACCTCTGCCCGCATCCGCGAAACCCCATACCACCCGCCAGGAACTCCCTCGGCTCCATCCATATAGACAAGATCTGCCTGACAAGCGTTGACCACACCCGCAATGTGATTTGCAATTTCCGCGATCAGATCCGAATCTTCATCAGGGTAAAAAAGCGTATAAATGGTATACAAGTGCTCTATAGCAGCTCCTGCCTCATGGCTTGCAGGCCTAGTACCGAATACCCCCCGGCGACACCGGGCAAAGCCCGGAGGACTCTCCGACAAAGCACCGTACTGGATGAGCTCCTCCCCGATCCGCACAACGTTTCCCCGGCTCATGTAAGCCCACACGGTGGGCAAATCCTTTGGAGGTGCCGTGGTGGGCAAGAAATCTGCCTTCGCATCCACGGGCTCTGCGAGCTGGAAGCGCGCGTCCACCTTTAGCCGGCGATCCGGCACGGGAGTGGCATAAAGATCATTGGACGAAATGCCAAAAAGGAAATGTAAGCCGGCCTTTAGTCCAGCGGCATGAATCTTTTCGATTGTCCGCTTCAGACTCGAAAGCTCTTCGGGAAAGGCATCCTTCCGCGGCCGGTAGTGGCCCTGCGAAGCATCCCACCCGATTAAGTGAATTAAGTCAATCCGGCCCTTTTTGCACAATTCGATCCATTGGTCCACATTATCCTCGGTAACATCGGCAAAAACGTAGGAACCTCGTGTTTCCGGAGCATCCAGAGCAAACGGCCCTCCGACAGGCGAATAAAGCATTTTCTCGTTCAAAACAAGACTTTGGAGAGCCCTGCGGATTTCCGCTTTGGGGGCGGCCACAACGCCGACCCATCCTCCCTCCAACTGCCGATTGGGGTATAGCACGGCGGTCACCGCGGCCTCTGGGCCCCCACCTAAATTGAATCCGATTCGGTAGTTAGCAACCCGCACACAGCACGCAAAATGGCCGTCGGATATCAATCCGGAGGTCCAATTTCGCTCCCTTCCCAAAGCGAGCCGAAGGTTCATTAACACAAAAAACTCCGGCTCAGGACCTTCGTACTTTTCCAACCGAAAAACGAAGTAATCTCGGCTCGACCGCACCGCAAGAACGGCTTGGGCTTTTTCCGCCCCGAATGTCACCCGCAGCCGTTCGCCTTCCCAGATACAGCTGGAAGGAAGGTGCTCCACTCCAGCAATCCGCACCGCCGCCACAGGCCAAGGCTGACTCGCATAATCCTTCCCTGAGCTTTTGTCCACAAATTCAGTAGTTCGGCCCTGGGGATCAACCCGCCAAATAACATAAGCATTCTCAAAAACCGCACCCGCTTCTTGATGGCCCCATGCTGCCCTCGGCACAGCCAAGAAAATCCCAAACCAAATGCAAAAAACCCCGAGGCAAGGAAGAAACCACCCTCTGACTAAACTCGGACGGTAGGTCACTTCCGAGCGAAATTCCCAGCATTTTCTATGGACGGGCTTTTGCCTCATTGTTGGCCCCCAGCTAACCAGAAGCTTGCAAGGAATTTAATTTTCACCAGCGACTTTTTTCTCCGACTCCAGAGGCCAAGTGACTGGAGACCCATTCGCCCCGTTAAAAGGTTGAAATCCAGTCCGCCTGGATCATTCGGATAGTATTCCGGCTTTTGGTTGCCCCAACCCACGTTCCGGCACAAAGCCGCAGAGCAGCAGCTTTTCCCCGATGTGACTAGCGGGATGCCCAGCTTCCTGAAGAAACTGGCAGTGCCGCAACCAACGCTTTTGATTGTAATGACCCCGGCAACTTCGGAGGATGCATTCCAACAAAATGGCCAACGAAACGAATACCCGTGCGTGAGTCTGGCCCCAACAATCTAATGTGGCAATTGAAAAACCTCAACTTTCTTCCGAGATGAACTTAGTTGTGGGGAACCGTTGGGAGGAAAAATCCAGGAAGCATGCAGGGAAAATCCAAGAACTATGCCTTTCAGTCCTTCCCTCACGACCGGGGGGCAAACCCAGACCGGATTGTATATCGTGAGGTTGTCCTTCCCTCACGAGCCGGGGGCAGACACCACATTTCCTGTTTGGCTGGTACCGGGTGGTTCCGAGGGCTCGATCGGCAGAACCTGTCGGCTTTAGCAGCTAGCAGAGCCCGACAGATCGCGTGGGTATCGAAACGGTTACCGTCTGCTCGGATCACAACAAGAGATCACCAAGCCGGGCCGGGGGTAGTCCTCTAAAAAAGTCGGCTCCGCTTAATCACGGAAAGGGTGCTCAAGCTCTTATCGGAGGAATGTAGCCGGTCTGTTGCTATACTTCCCGTGGTTCCCGTGGTAGTTGTAAAGGCCCTCCCTGCAAAAATAGGATACTGATGCTCCATATAGGCGTGTGTCTATAGATTAGGGATAAGGAAGAGCTTTTCGATTAAACACCAATTTCTGTTTTTCGATCAAGCACCAATTTCTTAGGAGGGGACCGCGGAAGATTGCCCCATTTCCCCCTTTTATAATGGGGATTGGACTGTGCCAGCTCCGAGTGAAATTCGGGAAAGCTCAGTACTGTCATTTGCAGAGGCTTTCGGGGAAAATGCGGAAGAAGCATAATCCTTATTGATTAAGGAGCATAATCGTTATTGATCAAGAGGGTATTTGTTCGGAAATTTTGGGCCGCAAGTGTTATTCGGGATCTTGTTTTTTCGGCATTTGCACGAGCAAAAGGGACCAACCCATGACCAACAGGCGCCGACCGACAAAGCAAATGAGAAAAGGGCCTGCTACCTACTCTGCCGTTGGGCTTTTGTTAGCCTCGCCTTTCATATTTCTTGGGAAGAGCTTTGCTGAGGCCCAAACGGCTATACCTCCGAAACCTAATGTAGTGTTGATCATTGCCGACGATCTTGGATACACCGACCTGGGATGCTATGGAAGCCGATACTATGAAACTCCGCGGATTGATCAAATGGCGGCGGAGGGGGTCCGGTTTACACAGGGATATACTGCTGGGCCGAATTGCCAGCCGACTCGGGCAGGAATTTTCAGTGGCCAATATGGAGCACGCACCGGGGTGTACACGGTGGGAAGTATTGACCGGTTCAACTGGCGAAGCCGATCTCTTCGTCCCGTGGACAATGTTACGGAACTTCCACTCAATTGCTGGACACTTGGCCAAGTGATGAAGCAGGCTGGCTACCGGACCGCTTACTTCGGAAAATGGCATCTCGGGGAAAAAGGACCGTATCACCCCGGGGCTCGTGGCTTCGACCAAGCGATCACTTCCGCCGGAAAACATTTCGATTTCGTGACCAATCCCCCAACAAATTATCCTCCTGGGACCTATCTGGCAGATTTCCTCACGGAAAAGTCTGTGGAGTTCATTCGCCAACAGTCTGCGGAAACCCCTTTCTTTCTTGTACTTGCCCACTTTGTAGTCCACTCGCCGTACGATGCTAAGCCGGAGCTTGTCGGTCGTTTTCAGAACAAACCGCCGGCCAACGGACACCGTGACCCCGTTTACGCTGCAATGATCTCCAGCCTCGACGAAAGTGTGGGCAAGGTCCTCGATACCCTGGATCAAACCGGCCTGGCCAAACGGACGTTAGTAATCTTAACCAGCGATAACGGCGGAGTAGGCGGCTACGCGCGGGAAGGAATAGCGGGGCGTGATGTCACCGATAACAGCCCTCTCCGCGGTGGCAAAGGGATGCTGTATGAAGGTGGAATCCGCGTGCCGTTTATCTTTCGATGGCCGGGGGTGATTCCTCCAGGATTGGTCTGTCATCATCCGATCCACAGTGTGGATTTCTTCCCCACCTTCCTGGAGCTCGCGGGAATTCAACCCCCGGATAATTATCCTCTTGACGGAAGAAGCATTGTCCCGTTGCTTCTTCGCCCTAATCAAGCCAGTTGGCCGGAAGGATCCTTGTTCTGGCATTTCCCAGGGTATCTGGGGAGCGGCCGAAACACTTGGCGAACCACACCGGTCGGAGTTATTCGCAAAGGCCCCTGGAAATTGCTGGAGTTTTTCGAGGATGGCCGGCTAGAACTGTACAATCTCGAAAATGACATCAGTGAGAAGCAGAATCTGGCCGAGAAACTCCCGGAGTTGACGGCCGCTTTAGCTGCTGAACTAAGGGAATGGCGGCAAAAGGTGGGAGCTCCGATGCCTACGCCCCACGAACCGGAGAAGACCACAGCCGAGGGCCGGCCTGGTAAATCCCGAGGCGGCCGGGCAGTGTCGTCCGCAGCAGAGCCAGAGCCAGAATGAACTGCCGAAAGTTCCGCGGAGTGGTTTCCCACTGTGGCAGAAGGCTTCTGCTGGCAAGAGGGTTCAAACGTTATTAGGGGCTCGCGTGGTGCCCATGGGCTTTGCCCGTATATTTGCCGCCAGTTGGGGCCGGCAAAGATCCCCATAAGGAGAGCCTTATCTTGATGAAGGCTCTACCTTCGCCGTCTCTCATAGATGGAGCAAAAGCCACTTTGACAAGTTCCTTTAATACCCTTTGTTGGCATGGAGACCGTATGACCCTTCTTTACGCCGACACCGTATTTCTTCACCACGAGACCGGCAATCACCCCGAAAACGCCGAGCGTATTCGCCAGTTGCCTGAGTATCTATCCAAGATGGGGTTATGGCAGCGATGCCAAATTCCTACATGGGGACCAGTAAACCGGGGAGTTCTTGGCCTGGTTCACTATCCACGGTACATCGACGAAATTTGGGCACTGGCGAAATCGGGTGGGGGGGATGCTGATCCCGACACAGTAGTCAGCCCCAGTTCTTACGATGTTGCCCTCATGGCAACAGGAGCTGTGTGCGATGCTGTCACACGAATTCTCCAAGGAGCGGAACGCCGGGCGTTATGCCTTGTACGTCCCCCCGGCCACCATGCTCTTCCCGATCGGGCGATGGGTTTTTGCATCTTTAATAATGTCGCAGTAGCGGCCAAGTTGGCTGTGGAATTGTTTGGTGTGGAGCGGGTCCTAATTGTGGATTGGGACATTCATCACGGCAATGGCACACAAGCCATATTTTGGGAGGACGCCCGGGTCGGGTTTTATTCGATCCATCGCTGGCCTTTTTATCCCGGAACTGGGCGAGAGGAAGAAATCGGAAAGGGTGCCGGCGTCGGAACTACTTGCAATGTTCCGGTCTCTTTTGGCATATCCCGGCAGCAGTATTGGGACCGCTTTGCAAACACCTTGGAAAAATTCGCCGGAAAGATCCGTCCTCAAATCATTTTTGTCAGTGCAGGCTTCGACACCCATCGGCTTGACCCCGTCGGTAACCTGGGCTTAGAAAGCGAAGACTTTGGGCCTATGACGGAACTGGTCCTCGACCTCGCCGAGCGGTATGCTGAAGGCCGGCTAATTAGCGTTCTGGAAGGTGGGTACCATCCTCAGGCTTTGGCCGAGTCCGTGGGAGTCCATCTTGCCGCCATGCTGGATCGAAACCACACGAGCACCCGGTCTCCGTCTGGCTGAAAGGTATTCCCTGAGGCGACCGGTATCCCCCTCCCGTTGCTAGGCTTGGGCTCGCCTGGAGGAACTCTGTTCTTCTGAGTGATCGTGACTTGAGCGATGAAGGTTTGGCGAATAAAAAGATTCTTGGGCCGTGCCCGAGGGTCAACCGGGCAAGTCTCACCCAAGGGGAATCCTAGCGAGACCCTCTTTAACTAGTGGCCTTACCCCTGCAAGAATGAATCAGCTACCCTGTCCACAAAAGAAAGCTACAACTAAGCCGGAATTTCCGAACACGAACCAGCCGCGATTTCGGAACACGTTCGAAGCTTTCGGAGCCAAGATCTCGAAATGGGGGAAGACACCGCCTAAGCAACTCTTAGGAGCAGGGCAATTCATCTTCACAGGCTTGCATGCTGAACCGCAAATCAAACGGGATCAATCTTCTGCTTAAGCCTCGGCTGTCCATTAATGCCGCCTCAACCCGGCCCCCTTCCAAAGTTCTTTAGGCCTAATAATCAGAATGGGAGTTTTGTCAAGGGAGAAAAACTGATGCTGACCGCTATGACAATGCTGACCGTTGGTATTTTAGTCTGGAGCAATTCATTGGGTGCTTTCGAAGAAACCCATCCGGCCCCTGTCCCTCTCATTTTCGACACAGACCTGGGAAACGATGTCGACGACGCAATGGCCTTGGCGGTAATTCACGCCTTACAAAGCCGGGGCGAAGGCCGGTTGCTTGCCGTGACTCTTACAAAGGACAACGTCTATGCGGCCCGCTTTGTAGAACTCATGAATACGTTCTACGGTCGCCCAGAAATTCCCATCGGCATGGTTCGAGGAGGCGTGCTACCGGAAGAGGGGCGATACATCCGTCGAGTGGCCGAAGCTCAAGAGGGAGGCCAACTCCGTTACCCCCATCGAATTCGCACCCGCGAGGAAGTACCCGAAGCAACCGAGTTGCTCCGACGTATACTGGCGGCCCAACCGGATCAATCTGTGACTGTTGTACAAGTAGGCTTTTCCACAAATCTAGCCCGCCTCCTCGATTCAGCACCGGATGCTCACTCCCCACTGGACGGGAAAGCCCTCGTAGCCAGTAAGGTCCGCCTCCTTTCAGTAATGGGCGGGGCCTTTAGCCCCGAACTCCGAGCCAAAAGGTTTACAGAGTTCAACATTCAAAAGGATATCCCCTCTGCAAAAAAGCTTTTCTCCGATTGGCCCACGCAAATCGTAGTCAGTGGGTTTGAAGTGGGGATCGCGATTCCCCACCCAGCCCTCAGTATGCAGCTGGACTATCGCTTCGTGCGGCATCATCCCTTGCGGGAAGCGTACGACTATTATCGCGGGCTGCAAAATGACCAGCCGACCTGGGACCTAACCTCCGTGCTATACGCGGTCCGGCCGCAGCATGGGTATTTCGATTTGTCTCCGCCCGGGTGGATTCGTGTAGATGACCGAGGAGAAACACACTTCGAACCCGATCCGGCTGGCCGTCACCGCTACCTCATCGTCCGTCCAGAGCAAGTTATCCGCGTAAGGGAGGCCCAAGCTCTCTTATGCAGCCAACCCCCGTGCCAGAAATAAACCACATTTTAGTCCGCTGTAGTTCCAACTCTATGACCGTGTTTCCCGGTCCACCGATCACGGGGAGCGGTTTGCACGGATACAAACATCTCTGCAACGATGCCTAATGTTGAGATCGAACCCTGAAAGGGATGGCTAACTTCCGATATTAATGGAGACCAACCTTTAGCGGAGAAACTCCGATTTCCCTTCCCAAATTCGGATCACGCCTCCGAGAATTATGCACCGATGGGACCCCGACTGTCCGGGGTTAACAACGTCGAATCTGAGGAGACAACCCGCCATCGGTTGCCCAGGAAGAGACTCTCCCGTTGGTCGGAGCGAACATTCTGCCTTACCCCTCGAGCCGGATTCTGCCCTTCTTCCGAAGCCAGCTGACGGACGATGCCAGTTCCCGGACAAGAGCTGAGTCAACCATTTCATCCGCTTTTGGTACAGATGACTGTCGAAAAAAAAGCAGCTCGGAGGGATGAGGCTCGGATCCGACCCCGCAAAGTTCCCTTTGCTCCTTCTCTACCGCCGGCAAAGGCGAAAGTAGACAGACATCACCAAATATCGAACCTTATGGCCATTCCCCTCGAATGGGCACCCCGTCGTTGCGGATACCCAGCCTCTGATAAATTCCCAATTCTCGGGCTATCAGTGGAGT
>Ga0308310_1000845_pt1 | contig 13751 bp, 12 predicted proteins | sample HotsprSampleMS65_FD_203672 | JGI IMG/M metagenome (GOLD analysis project Ga0308310, IMG submission 203672) | Hot spring phototrophic mat microbial communities from Mushroom Spring, Yellowstone National Park, Wyoming, United States - 20090730_MS65 ...
GAGCAACTTCGCCAAAGAATGCACAGTGCGCCCGTATTTCAGGTCGCCGAGCATGGTCACGGTCAGGCCGTCTATCCGCCCGCGCTCTTGCAAGATGGTGAACAGATCGAGCAGGGCTTGCGTGGGATGCTCGCCGATTCCATCGCCGGCGTTGATGATCGGCTTGCGCGCGTATCGCGCGGCGAGCGCCGCCGAGCCGACCTCGTAATGGCGCAACACGATCACATCGGCGTAGCATTCCAGCGTGCGCACGGTATCCGGCAGCGACTCGCCCTTCGAGACGCTTGAATAGCGCACCTCATTGATCGGGATCACCGTCCCGCCAAGCCGCTGCATGGCGGCGATGAACGACGACGAGGTGCGCGTGGAAGGCTCGTAGAACAAATTGGCGAGGACGTAGCCTTTGAGCAAGTCTACCGCGCCGAAGCGACGCACCAACACGCGGAACTCTTCGGCCACATCGAAGATGTAAGCCAGATCGTGAACGTCAAACTGGGAGACCGAGAGGATGTGCTTGCCCTTGAAGCGTCCGTCGCGTTGCACTTCGAACGGCAGGCGGCTCGATTGGGCGTTGACGGTATTCGCGGCAAAAGTCATGGCGCTCAATCCTGTTCGGATGAGAATATTCTGCCACTACTGCAGGCTTTTGAGCAACTCCTCGCCGATGCGCGGCGCGTCGCCGGCGCCGAGGAGGATCACGACGCTATTGGGTTGCACAGCGCCCGCCAGATATGCCGCTGTCTGCGCCAGATCGCCGCTATGCCGCGCGATTTTGCCTGCCTGCTGGCGCATTGCGGCCGCCAGCTGCTCCGCCGTTGGATCGTCGGCTTGTGGCTGCTCGCGCGCGCCGTAGATGTCGGTGATCAGCACGCGGTCGGCATCGGCAAAGGCATGTATGAAATCGTCCAGCAACGCGCGCGTGCGGCTGTAGGTATGCGGCTGCCAGATCGCCCAGAGCGCGGCGCCTGGGAAGCGCTCGCGCGCCGCCCGCAGCGTGGCGCGGATGGCGGTCGGATGATGGGCGTAGTCGTTCACCACGGTCACGCCGCGCGCCTCGCCCATGATCTGAAAGCGGCGCGCCGTCCCGCGAAAGCTGGATATGGCGGCTGCCGCTTGTGGCAACGGCACGCCGTAAGCGCAGGCAGCGGCGATAGCGGCGAGCGCGTTCTGCGCGTTGTGCTCGCCGTGTAGCGGCAAGCGCGCCGTCGCGCGGGCAGGCTCGCCACCTTGAACGCCTTCGATCAGCAACTGATCGCCGTGCCGCGCGCCGCGCCAATCCGCATCAGCGCTGCGAATGCCGTAGGTCAAGGTCGGCCGGCCGCTGCCGCGCCGCGCTTTGGCGAGCTGCAGCGCGCAAGGATCGTCGGCGCAGGCGATCAGCACGCCGTTGCGCTCGTCAAGGCGCGCGATGAACTGCTCAAAAGCCGCCTGCATCTCCGCGAAGGTCGGGAACATATCGGGATGATCGTGCTCGAGGTTGGTCAGCACGGCGATGGTCGGCGTCAGGCTGAGAAACATGTGATCGTACTCGTCAGCTTCGATCACGAAAGCGTCGCCCGTGCCGTGCCGCGCGTTATCGCCGCTGTTCAAGAACGTGCTGCCGATGATGTAAGATGGATCGCGCCCTGCCTCGCGCAGCAAGTGCGTGATGAGCGCCGTGGTGGTCGTCTTGCCGTGCGCCCCTGCCACTGCGATTTGAAGCGCGCTTCCCAGCAGCAGCGGCAACGCCTCGCGCCGCCGCAAGACGGGGATGCCCGCGCGCCGCGCCGCTTCGACCTCAGGGTTCTCAGGCGGGATCGCCGATGAGATCAGCACGACCTGCGGCGACTCGAGGTTGCTCGCCGCGTGGCCTTCGTAAATCCGCGCGCCGAGCGCAGCCAAAGCGGCCGTCTGCTCGTTCAGTGCGCGATCCGAGCCGCTGACGCGGACGCCGCGCCCGATCAGCACGCGCGCGATGGCGCTCATGCCCGCCCCGCCAATGCCCACGATATGCACATGCGCGCCGCGCTGAAAGCACGCCGCGCTCAGCTCGGTCGCGCTCATAAGGCTGAGATGGTCTTCCCCACTTTGAGCAAGCTGTGCAGCTTCGGCATGAACTCGGCGAAGCTGGTGTAGCGTCCGTTACGATACTCTTCTAGGTAGCGGCGCATGACGCCGACTGCTACCGGCAAGCCGGTCAGGTGCTCCACTTTCTGCATGTACTGCATGAAGCTCTTGGCCTCGAGCGCGCCGACCGAATCTTCTAGGAATAACGCCGTGATGCTGGCGACGAAGACGCCGATGAACTGTCTATGCCATGAGGGATATCTGGCGGCATAGCGCTCCTCGACGATTGGCAAGGGGCGGTCGCTGATGGCGGCGACCACATCGGCGTGTTGCTGGAGATACGCGCTCATCAGCAGTGCGCCGTACTCCGCCAGCGCGCTGCGATAAGCGAGCGCAGGATCGTCCCTGTAGGGCCACGGCGCGCTATCGCCCCAAGCGATTGGCGGCGGCATGATCGCGATCAGCTCGCCGCCGACTTGCAGGCCGAGCGTTTGATCGGTTGGATAGCAGATATTGGGCATGAAGGTGAGCGACTCTGCCACGCGCCCGACGAACGGCTCAAGGAAGGCGTGCAGGTCTACCTTGGCGAAGGTCTCGCGCAGATGACGGAGAGCAGTCAGCCAGTGCGGCGCTTCGCTCGACCACCACTCGGCAAGGCGCGTCTGCTCGTAGAAGTGGCGCAGATGCTCATGCCAGCGCGGCGGAATCCAGCGCGGCTGTGGCAGATCGGCTTCAAGGGCGGGGAAGCCCAAGCGCAGCGCGTAGCCGAAGAGCGCGTTGAGCGGCACGCCGCGATCGAGCAGCGCTTGGGCGGCGCGAACAGCGGGATGACTGGCGAACTCGAGCAGCCACTTGCGCGTCGCGCGCGCGTGCGGGTGCGTGCCGTGCTTGCGGCGCTCTTGCGATTTATCGGGATAGTCTGTGGCTGCCAAGACTGCCGAGATCAGCCGCATGCGGTCGTCAAGGCGGACGATCACATGGCGCGCGGCAGCGCTCCCGGCAGAGGCGCCCTGCGCGGTCGGGCTGCTCAAAACTCGGCCTCCTCTATCAGCGAGCGATCGTACTAGCTGAGAAATATAACACAAAGATGGCGCGCCCGCTCAGCGAGCTGGTGCGAGCCGGCAAGCTGTTGCTGCACACGCGCGTAGCAGAGAGGCAGCAGAGCATTGCGCGCTGCGCCAAGAGTCGGCTGCGCAGCGCCTAGACCGCCGCCAAGCGGAAGAGCATGGTCGTGCTGCCGGCCGTGATCACGTCGCCATCTTTGAGCGGCAAGGGCGTAGCGCCGACCGGCTGGCCGTTCAGGAGCGTGCCGTTCGCGCTCCCTAAGTCCTGCAGCGTCCAAGTGTTGTTCTGAAAGCGCAGGCGGCAATGCGGGCGCGAGATAGCGCGGTCGTTGAGCGTGATCTCCCACGTGGCATCCGCTGTGACGCGCCCGATAGTGACCGTATCCTTGTCGAGGATGAACTCAGCGCCCTCTTGCGGCCCGTGCGTGACCAACAGGCGCGGACGAGCCAGCCCCTTGGCGGGGAGGATCACAGTCTTGGTCTTGAAGGCGCGGTCCACTTCTTCTTCGCTCACGATGGCGGAAAAGTGTAGCACAGGCACGTACAGGCGGATGATATCGCCGTGCGCCAGCACGTAAGGGCCGCTGATCTTGCGGTCGTTGACGAATGTGCCGTTGGCGCTGCCCAAATCCGTGATGGTGAAGACGCCGTTGCGGAAGTTGATCACCGCATGTCCACGGCTGACGTGCCGATCAGGAATGCAGATATCGTTATCGGGCGAGCGCCCGATGCTGGCGCTGGCGCATTCCACCAGCACAAACTCATGCCTCTCGCCTGTGGCGGGATCGTTCCACGTGAGCTTGGCAATTCCTTCAGGCTGATGGCTCATGGACGCACCCACCGCGCAAGGTTAGATTCAAGCCGATGCCACCTTAAGCAGCTTGATCTTGCTCAATAGTATAGCTCAGGTTGGCACAGCAGGCAGGCAGTTAACGCGCGAAGCCACACACTTTCCAACGTCCATCTTCCCGAACGGCGCGGAAGCGCCGCGCGCCTAGGTCCCACGAGCGCGTCTCGCCCGCGTAGCTGGTGATCATCTCGCCTTGGCAGGCGACCAAGGTGTACTCTCCGTCTACTCCGTCCGCTCGGCAGCTGAGCGCCTTGATCTCGGCGTTCATCGGCGCGAAGGAAGCCGCCTCTGTGCGCGCTTCTGCCTCGCGCGCGCGGCACGCCAGCGCGACCAGCTTGGTCGCATCGCCTGTGATGCGGGTGCGCAGGTAATTTTCCACAGCCGCCGCCGGCGAATCGCTCGCGCTCTCGCAAGCCGCTAGCAGACACGCCAAAATCAGGGCTAGGAATCGCTTGGGCATGGTGAGCCTCACATCAACCTGACGTTAATCAATATCATTTGCCGACGTAAATCGGGAGCAGATCGCTCGCGTACGGTATGGCGCTCAGCGCGGCGCGCTCGGCGTCCAGCAAGGTTGCAGTTGGGCGGTGCGCCAGCATCCGCGCCGCCTGATACGCCGTGCGCAGCGTCTCAAAATCGGGGGTGCGCAGGTCGAATGGCAAGCGCAGCCGATTGAGCGCCGCCAAGAGTTGCTGCGCGCCCGCGCTCTGCCACGCCGACCTGAACAAGCGCGCCGCGTCCTGCTGCACCTCTAAGGCCTGCGCGCCGAAGATATTGCGCGCCAAGCGTCCGATCAATTTTTCCGCCTGTTCTAGATTCACGCCGCGCGACTCAGCAAGTTTTGCCACGTCAGGCGGCAAGGTCGCGCTGTGTGGCGCATCGGCGGCGCGCGGCACAGCGCTCAGGTACGGCGCCAGCAGCGCCAGGTCAGCCGCGCCGTCGCGATAGGCGTCCAGCGCGCCGCGCTCAGCCGTGAACCAAGCGTGGATCAAGAGGCGACCCGCGCTCAGCGCGCGCAGCAGCGCGGGCAGCACCTCCGAGTCTTGCGCGCCCAGCACGCGAACCCAACCAGCTTGCGGCGGCAACACAAAGAGCCGCACGAAGCGCTTGAAGCGCGGCGGCGTGCCGCTGCCGCCGTGAAACGGATCGTAAGGCGCGTAGCCGTTCTCGGCGAGCGTCGTGCGCAGCTGCTCTGCCACACAGGCTGCCGAGTCGCTCTGCACGCATAACTGATCCCAGCGTTGGTCGCTCATCAGCGGCGCTCGCTAATCGAACTCTGGCGCAGCCGCGCGCCGAAACGCCTCTGCCAAGCTTTGACCGTCGCTCATGCTGCCCAGCCTGCCGTAATCCTTGCGCGCAAGGCGCGAGATCGGATCGAGCTTGAGCGTGTCAATCCACAGCGATTCGGTCAGCAGGTCGGCGCGCACGTGGAAGCGCAACACTTCCCCGATGACCAACGTGTTCCTGCCGATAGGCATCGGATGCAGCTCCAGCAGACGGCATTCCATGGCGGCGGGCGCTTCCGCAATGCGCGCAGGGCGCACCAGATCGGCGGGCACGGGCGTCAGGCGCGCTTCGATGAACTCGTCCACCTCAGGCGGGAATTCAGTGCCTGTGATCTCGACTTGCGCGATCAACGGCGTATTGGCGATGTGCAACACGAACTCTGGCACTTCGCGCAGGTTGTTCAGCGTATCTTTGGCGCGTCCATCGCGGTGCACGCCGACCGAGAACATCACCAGCGGCGGGTGGGTGCTGCCGGCGTTGAAATAGCTGAAGGCGGCGACGTTCGGCACGCCTGCTGCGCTCAACGTCGAGACCCACGCCACAGGTCGCGGCACGATCAGGCTCTGGAAGAGCAAGGTCAGCTTCAGCGGCTCTAGCGCGCTTGGATCGAAAGTGCGAAACTCCATTCAGGCAGCCTCCAAAGATTCCGAAGGCTACAGGTTGAAATCTATCAGGTGCATCGGGCGCCTGCGCCTGAGCGCGGCAGAGCCTAGTAGCGCTTGACGATGATGCGATAGGCAGTTGGGTAGCGCGCTTGCAAGGTTTGGAATTGTTCACGGCAGCGCCGCACCTCGTCAAGGTCAATGCGCGCGATGCAATAGCCTTCCCGCGGCTCGGCGGGCTTGGGCGGCTCGGGGCGGCGCACGCGCAGGTCGGGCGGCTCATCGCTGATGAGCGGCAGCTCGAGCGGCTTGAAAGTCACCTCTGGCTTGGCATCGGCGGCCGGCTCAGCGGCAGACGGCGCGCTCGCCTGCGAGTCAGGCTCAGGCGCTCTCTCGGCACTGTTTACGGCGAGCGCGGCGGGCTCAGCCACTTTTTGAGCGGCTCTCTCCAGTTCCTCAATTCTCTTGGCTGCTTCGAGCGCGGCAGCCTGCGCGGCGCGCAGCGCCTCTTGCAACGCTCTGGCTTGCTTGAACTCTTCGGCGCGCAACGCCTGCGCCTGCTCCAGCTCCTTGATGAGCGCCTCTTGCTCGCGCTGCATCTCGCGAAGCATGTCCACTTCTACTGAGAGCGTCGCGAGGACTTTGCCGCGCGGGCTGACGATCAAGCTCTCGCCGCCGAAGCGCAACGCGACATCCTCGCCAATCCGATTGGCGGCCGCGAGGAAGATCGCGTTCTCGTAGGCGCGCGCGCGCGCATAAACGCGCCATTCGTCAATGTACTGCTGCTCCCAGCTGCCAAGGCAGCACACTAGCTCGGCGCCTTCCAGCGTCATGGCGCGCGCCACTTCGGGGAATGCCAAATCCGAGCCGATCATCATCCCGATCTTGCCAATCTCGCCCGTGTCGAAGACCGGGATTTTGAAGCCCTCGCGGAACACCATGCGCTCTTCACCGCGCAGATGCACCTTGTGATAGACGCCCAGCAGATCGCCGCTCGGCCCGAGCAGGACGGCGCTATTGTAGAGAATGCTCTCGACTTTCTCTTTGGTCGGCATGCCGAAGGCGAGATAGACCCCTGCATCGGCGGCGCGCTGCGCCAGCAGGTTCACAGCGGCGCCCGGCACGCGCTGCGCCAGCTCCGTGAATTGCATCCCAAGCTCATAGCCGCTGATCGCCAGCTCGGGGAAGACGATCAGGTCTACTTTTTGGTCGCGGACGATATCGGCGATGTAATCGGACATCTTCACCAGATTGTCGCCGACTCGGCCTAACTCTGGCTTCATCTGGACAGTTGCAACAGTGATTTCGCGCATTTAGCACCTCTGTGCGATTTTGCAAGGCAGGGAAAACCTCTCGCGAGCGGCGCTCAGTCGAACGTCCGTTCACGAGCGTTCAGTTTTACCACACTTTTGGCGAGTTGAACAGAGCGCCCATGGCCGACTGCGTCAAAACGTGCCATCAACAAGCCTGATCAGCCATAGCGCGCCGTCGCGCGCTGAGCGCAGGACAAGCTGCTGGCCGTTCGGCGCGACTGACCACTCATCGTTGGCGATGTGCAGCAGAGCGGCGTCGCCTGTCAGAGGCACGTCGCGCCCGCTCTTGATGTTGTAGCGATGCAACGCAGGTCTCTCGCTCAGGTACGGTATGTAGAGCAGATGCTCGGAATCCTGCCAGCGGAAACTGCCCACAAACGGCAGCTTTTGCGCCCTCGCGCCCTGCCGCGTGGCGAGGACGTAAACGCCTGAGTCCTCAGGGCGCTGCTGAAATGGCAGTAAGAACGCCACGTGGTCTCCGCCGGGCGCGACGCTCAGCCGCCGCAGGTTATCGAAGCTGCCGAGCTGAACCGCGCTCCCATCGGCAAGGTGCAGCACGCTGAGTGTGTACCGTTGCGTGCGTGGCGCCACTTCTACCAAAAGCAGACGCTCTTCATCAAGCCAATAGACCTCGCCGCCGCGCTGTATGCGCACGCGACGCGCCTCGCCGCTCAGCTCGCCGATCCAAATTTCCGTGAGCGGCTGCCCGCTCGGGAAGTAATCGCCGTTGCGGATGTGCCACAGCAACCGCTCGCCGCTCGGCGAGAAGGTCAACCACGTCCCGCGCGTGGGCAATCGCGTCCGCTTGCCGCTGAGACGATCTATCAAGACGCCGCGCCCGTTGTCGTTCGCGAAAGCATGACGACCATCGGGCGAGTGAACGAGCGGGAAATGCTCGCTTGGCGCATCGAGATAGGCGAGCTCGCCATCGGGCTGCCACCACGCGCCGCTGCAGCAATCAGGCTCGGTCAGGCGGACGCCTTCAAAGGCGGTCACAGGCGGCGTGCGCAGGGCAGGCGGCGTGTAGGGCGTCGGCGCAAGGCGCTGCGTCGGCGGGTAGGCGCGACTGTAATTGTTGAGCAGCGCGTCGCCCATCTTGATGATCGGCTGATCGAAAATGCTCTGCCAACGGCGTGGGGCGCTCAGGTCGCGCGCGAAGGCGATGCCGATCGGCCGCCCGAGCTGCGCCAGACGATCCCAACCTGCCTCAATCAACAGCGCAGGATTGTAGACCGTTCGGTAATCGAGCGCGCGAATCTCTAGGTGCAAGTGCGGGCGCGATTGGCAGGTCAGGTCAGGATCGCCGACCTCGCCGACCACTTGCCCGCGCTGCACAGGCTGCCCGACCGTCAACGGCGAGCGCGTCCGCAAGTGACCGTACACAGAAACGTAGCCGAGCGCCTCGTGCTGGATGACTAGGTTGTGCGGCCCCGCGCCGAACAGGTCGCTATCCACGTAGCGCACCACGCCATCGGCAATGGCGAGCACAGGCGTGCCGCATGGCGCTTCAAAATCCACGCCGAAGTGCAGCCCTTGCCCTGCCGCGTACCAGTACTTGCCGTAGACGAACGCCTCTTGCGTGTTGCCGTAGTGTTGCTCAAGCAGCCAAGTGTTCACGCCTGAGGGCGCGGCAAACGGCAAGCTGAACGGTCGCTCTAAGGCCTGTCGCGGCGCGCCGAGCAGACTCGGCAAGAGCAGCAGGCTGCATAGCGCGCTCAGCGCTCCGATACGCCCGCTTATGGCGCTGTGTTCCCTCTCGGCAACACGCCGAGCCTGCCGACCGTCACGCGGATGTTTGGCACGTACGTCCAGCCGCGCAAATCCTCATAGCTCACATAGACCCATGCTCGGTTGCTGCTCAGCTTGAGAATTTGGAGGGTCGCGCCTTTGGGGATCACGCCGATGCGCTCGCCGTTCAAGCTGGGGAAACGGCGCACGAGCGCATTATTCAGCGCGATCCCGCGCACTTCGAAAGGCTGGACGGCAGGCAACTGCCCTGCTGCAGCATCTGCGCCGCTCGGCGCGAGGGCAGGCGCCTCGATCACCTCGCGCGTGCGCGGCAAACTGGCCGGGTTGCCACCATAGAGATAAATGACCCGACGGGACATCCAGCCGCGCGCTCCGTTGCCCAGATCGAGCAAGTACCACGTCTCGAGGCCGAAGTCGCCGTTGCGCCCAATCGCCGTGAAGCGCTGGTTCTTGAACGCTTCGCCGATGGTCGGGAAATTTGTGCCCGGCCCGCTGCGAATGTTGGCGCGATCCACGATCACGACCGCCTTCAGAGGGGGCGCTGCGGGCGGCGCAGGCGTTGCGGGCAATGGAGCAGCGCCCGGCGCGCCGCCATCGCCGCCTGCGATCACTGTCCAATCGAATAGGACGCCCGCATCGCCGATGCCTTCGTAGTAGTCCACGATGATCTCATACGTGCCAGCGCTCAGCGTCACGTCCGCCGTGTTGACCGTGAAGCCGCCAACTGCTGGCGTGAAGCGATCAATGATGATATTGCCGTTGATAGCGACGCGAATGCCGTCATCTGCGCCCGCGCGGAAGCGATACGTGCCGTCGGCAAAAGTGATGCGGTTATACCAGCGCACGCTGAAGTTATCGCCCGGCAAGCCGGGCGCTGGCACGCCCGTCCCCCAGTTGAACAGGATAGCGGGATCGATCCGATACAGCACAGGGCTGCCGCTGAAGTTGGGGTTCGGCCAGTAGTAGCCTTCCCAGTTTGAGCCTGTGATGCCCTGCGCCCGCGCAGGAGTGTCTTCCAGAGCGGCTGCGCCCAAGCCAAGCGCGATGAGCGCCGCGATGAAAAGCCGCCCGAAGGTCGAATGTTGCATCTTCTGAACCTCGTCTCTGCAATTGCAAAGCATCGCGTTAATCATAAACTTTCTCTGCCAAACTGACAAAGGAGCAGTGGTGTATCGTCAGGAAATGCCTTAGAATTCTGCCGGGCATCAGCGATTGCGCAAGGCAAGAGGAACATGGACGAGGAAAACGTACTCGAAGCGCTCTATCAGGCGCGCCGAGCGGGTGTGCCTGTGGCATTGGCGATTGTGGTGCGCACACAAGGCTCAATGCCGCGCCATGCAGGCACGAAAATGCTGATTTACAGCGATGGCAAGATCGTCGGCACAATTGGCGGCGGCGCGATGGAAAGTCGCGTGATTCAAGATGGCTTGGCGGCGCTCGCCGACGGTCAGCCGCGCTTGGTCACGTACCGCCTCAACGACCTGCGCGACGGCGATCCGGGCGTTTGCGGCGGCAGCGCCGATATCTACATCGAACCGCACGGCGCGCCGCCGACTCTGGTGGTGATCGGCTGCGGGCACGTCGGCAAAGCGCTGGCAGAGCTGGGCAAGTGGCTCGGCTTCCGCGTGATCGTCAGCGATGATCGCCCTGAGCTGTGCAGCCCTGAGCATATTCCGAACATGGACGGCTATGTGGTCGCGCCGCCGAGCGAGGTCGCTGCGCGCATCCCGCTCACAGCGCAGACTTACATCGCAGCCGTCACGCGCGGCTTGCCTGTGGATGAGCAACTCTTCCCGCCGCTGCTGAGCGCCCCTGTGCCATACATCGGCTTGATCGGCAGTCGCCGTCGCTGGGCGCTGACGGCGAAGGCCTTAGAAGAGCGCGGCATCAGCCGCGAGCAGATCGCGCGGGTGCGCGCGCCAATCGGCTTGGAGCTGAACGCCGAGACCCCGCGCGAGATCGCGCTCAGCATCATGGCGGAGATCGTCATGCTGCGCAACGGCGGCGACGGCAAGCCGATGCAATGGCTTGGCACGCCGCAACAAGCCGAGACTCAGTGACTCAGTGAAATAAGCCGTCTAGCTCGGCAGTGCCGCGCATCTCCATCGGTTGGCTGAAGATGAAGAACGCCGCCAGCAGCAGCGCCAAGAAGAGCAGCGCATATGGCAGAAAGGCGAGCTGCGCGCGCGTCACGCCGTACTCGCGCACAGCAATCCGCCGCGCCAAGATCAGGCTGAGCAAGTAGCCGCTGATCAGCAAGATCACCTGCACAACGGCGAATTGCTCAGCGCTGCCAATAGCGCCCAGCTGCCAATTCACCTGCGTGCCGAAGATCGTCACGCCGTGATCGAGCAAGAAGTTGTGGAAGAGGGGCACAATCACCAGCGCGCCGATCGCGAAATGAAAGCCGTAGTGCGCTGCCCAGATGCCCGCGCCTATCGGCACGAAGGCGGGCGCGAAGGCGGCAAACGTATCGCGCAGCAAGCGCGGGCGACTCCGTTTGCCCGTCAGCGCATTCGCCAGCCATGCCGCGCCGAGGCCGAGCAAAGCCGGCAGCGCAACGCTGCCTGCGAAGAAGAGGATCAGCAAGAGAAGCCACTCGGCATCTGTGCCGAGCGCCAATGCCATCTCGCGCAGCAGCGCGTAGACCGGCGGCACCATGCCGAAGGCGTTCACAATGCCCATGAACGCCAGCGCGACCAGCAGAAAACTCACATCCCAGCGCTTGGGCAGCGCGCGCGGCGTCTGCAGCTCGCGCAATGGCGAGCGCACGCCTAAGATCACGTTATCGTGCGGGCAGGCGCGCGCGCAATCTAGGCAGAACGTGCAATCCATGTTGCTCTTCACTTGCGGCGCGTAGAGTAACGTGCCGCAGCCCAGCACGCCGCGCGAGTCGTGCCGCACAGGCGGGCGCGCGCCGCTCTCCTCGACCAAAATCACGGGCTGGGCGCTATAGCTGCCGTTGATGCACTCCTTGCCAATGCACGTCTGGCACGTCTTCGGATCGCGCACCCCGATCTGCAGCGGCGAGAGCGCGCTGTAAGCGAAATTGAACGCGCCGAGCGGGCACACATACTTGCAAAACGGCGACTCGCGGAAAAGCAGCTCCAGCGCGAACGAGGCGACAAAATAGGCGACGATCGCCCACGCCGTCAGCATCGGGCTGGCCCACATATCCGTGACTTCGTAAAGCCAGAAGATCAGGAACAAGCCGCCGATGGCGGGCCATTTGTTGCGCAGCGGGCGCGGGAAGCGCTTGCCGCCTCCCGCCAGGCGCTTGGCGAGCGTGCGCGGCAAGGTGAACGGGCAGCCCATGCAGAACAGATTGCCTGCCAGCAGCAGCGCCAAGATCACCAAGCCGCGATAATGCACCCACGCGCCGACCGTCGCCAAGTTGCGCGAGGCGAGCTGCTCTCCCGCAAAGCCGTCGTAAATCAACAGCGCCGCCGCCAAAAAGAGCGGCAGCTGGACGATCAGCCGCCCATAGCGCGCCTTGAGCAGGCGCCCGATCAGCGGCAGGCGCAATGCGTCTATCGGCAGGCGGTAGAGCGGTTCAGCGCAGCTCACCGCGATTGCACCTGCACTTCGTAGCGCCGCTGCGCCGTGCGGCCGTCAGGCAGCGTAGCGCGCACGGTCACGATCCACTCGCCGCCCATCGTCCACTCAAAAGGCACGACGTAGCGCCCGTCGTCTGTGCCGCCTTCTGCCTTGCCGTCCACGGGCACCATGCCCGCGTGCGTCATATCGCCGCGCACTTCGACCACCGCGCCGCGAATTGGCTCAGCGCGCGCATTTCTCAAGGTGAAAACCAAGGCATCCAAGCCGACGCGCAACGGCCTATCGGCGATCAGCCATTCAAGCTGGATATCAGGGTCAGGTGTATGCGTTGGCTGAGCAGATTGACGGCAACTGGTCAGGCTGAGCGCGCACAGGATCAGCAAAACGCGCAAAACGTGCCTCATGGCTCTCTCGGAAGGTTCGATAGGAGCGTACATTGTTCATTTTAGCACAAACTGCGCGCTGCGCTGCGGCCGCCATGTCCATTGCCTCGCCGCGGCGCACATTCCGCCATGCGTTGCCTTGCTCAGGCTCGAATAGTTCGCACGGCGCGCCTTGCGCAGAGGCGGCAATTCCTGAACAAGTGTTTCGTGCGCCCCAAACGCGCTATACTTCCCACATCCCCCTCAGTGAGGTGCATCCCAATGAACACGCTCTACTACGGCGATAACCTGACCGTGCTGCGCCGCTACATCCCCAACGAAAGCGTAGACCTGATCTATCTCGACCCGCCCTTCAACAGCAACCGCAGCTACAACGTCCTCTTCAGAGACGAGAGCAACCGCGACTCCGTGGCGCAGATCACCGCCTTCGAAGATACTTGGCACTGGGACCGCACGGCGCAGGCGACCTACGAAGAGTTGGTGAAGCACGCGCCGAGCGCGCAGGTCAGCACAGTGATCGCCTCGTTGCAGCAAGTGCTGGGCGCCAATCAGATGATGGCGTACTTGGTGATGATGGCGGCGCGCTTGATCGAGTTGCATCGTGTGCTGAAGCCGACGGGCAGCCTGTACCTGCACTGCGATACCACTGCCAGCGCCTACTTGCAGCTGCTGCTGAGCGCCATCTTCGGCGCTCAGAACTTCCGCAACCAGATCGTCTGGAAGCGCTCGCAGCCCAAATCGCAGGTCACCAAGCGCATGTCGCGCTCTTATGACATCATCTTCTACTACGCCAAGAGCGAGGCAGCGCCGTTCTACATGCCGTACACCAAGTACGACCCTGAATACGTGCGCAAATTCTACAAATACGTCGAGCCTGAGACAGGACGCCGCTATCGGCT
>Ga0308310_1000846_pt1 | contig 13749 bp, 14 predicted proteins | sample HotsprSampleMS65_FD_203672 | JGI IMG/M metagenome (GOLD analysis project Ga0308310, IMG submission 203672) | Hot spring phototrophic mat microbial communities from Mushroom Spring, Yellowstone National Park, Wyoming, United States - 20090730_MS65 ...
TGTCTTCAACGAAGAGGAAACCCTCCCGGAGTTCTATCGCCGGGTGCGGGCGGTCATGGATGGGCTGGGGGAGCCCTGGGAACTGGTGCTGGTGGACGACGGCAGCAGCGACGACAGTTTCCGGATTGCCCGGGAACTGCACGAGCAGGACCCGCGCGTGCGGGTGGTGCGGTTCGCCCGCAATTTCGGGCACCAGATTGCCATCACCGCCGGGATGGACTACGCCCGCGGGGATGCCGTTGTCACTATTGACTCCGACCTGCAGGACCCGCCGGAGGTCATCCCGGACCTGGTGGCCCGCTGGCGGGAGGGATACCACGTGGTCTACGGCGTCCGCGCCGAGCGGGAGGGGGAGACCTGGTTCAAACTCTTCACGGCCCGCCTCTTCTACCGCCTCATCGCCGCCCTTACCGATGTCCGTATCCCGATGGAGGCCGGGGACTTCCGACTGCTGGACCGGAAGGTGGTGGAGGACATGCGGCGCCTGCGGGAGCACCGCCGCTTCATCCGGGGGATGACCTCATGGGTGGGGTACCGGCAAATTGGCGTCCCCTACTACCGTCATGCCCGCTTCGCCGGGCAGACCAAGTACCCGTTCCGCAAGATGTTCCGGCTGGCGCTGGACGCCATCACCGGTTTCTCCGACGTCCCCCTGCGGCTGGCCTGGACCTTCGGGGCTGTTCTGCTGGTGTTGGGGGTCATACTGGGGTTGGTGCTCCTGGGGTTGCGGCTGACCGGGCAGGCCCCGCTGGCCGGGCAGGGGCTGATGCTGACGGTGGCCATCCTTCTCAGCGGCACCCAACTCCTGTTCCTGGGCATCATCGGCGAGTACCTGGCCCGCATCTACGACGAGGTCCGCAACCGGCCGCTGTATACGGTGATGGAAGTCCTGGAAAGGAGCGAAAGTGGCCCGGAAAGGTGAGATGAAACGACAACGGAAGGCTCTGAAGAAGAGAGCGGAGCGGCAGAAGGCGCGGGCTGAAACATCTTCTTTGTCATCTCCCTCTCCATCCCGGTCGGCCATCCGCCGGACGATCCGGGAGGCGGGGCAATGGCCGCTCCTGGAATGTCTGATCCCCGAAGAGTGGCAGGATACGAAGAACATCCTCCAGATTGTTGTTGCCCGTCGCTCTCCCCAGGGGCAGGTAGCGGCAGGGGTTTTTCTGGTAGACCTGGCGTGTCTGGGAGTAAAAGATGGGTTCCCGGCAGTCTTTTCCTCGCAGCGGGAGTACGAGCAGAGACTCCGCCGCCGGGTCACTGAGCGACAGAAGGTGATCCGGGCGGACCTGAACCTGGCGGCCAAAATTATCCGGGAGGCGGCGGAATACGCGGCTCGCCTGGGCTTTCGGGTGCACCCCGACGCCGTAGAGGCTATGCCGATTCTGGGAGATGCCAACCCGGACGCCTGCGAAGTCCCGATCCCTCTGGGGGGCCCGGGCGGGAAACCTATGTATATCGCTGGCCCCTATGATGACGTTCAGTCCATTATGAATCACCTGCTCCGAACATTGGGGCCGGACGGCTTCCACTATCTTGTCCCGCTGGAGGGTCTGGGGGAGGATTGGGATGAGTAGATGATAGGAGCACACCCTCTCAAAGAGCAGGTATCCACTGCGCGCGACCCGGCGGCCCTCTGCAACGTATATATACGTGGGCCGTAACTATCCACTATGAAAGGGGCCATATGTTGAAAAGAATTGCGCCCGACCGTCTCCTGCATCGTGCCTTCTTGCCTCTTGCCTTCCTGCTTCTTGCATCCTGTCTTCTCCACCCTGCCCCTGCCTCTGCTCAGAGCAAGACCTTCATCTGGGAGCGGCTGGATGTGGAGATCACGGTTCTCTCCAATGGGGACTTCCTGGTCCAGGAGACCCAGGTCATCCGGTTCACCTCCGGGACCTTCACCTTTGGCTACCGGGCTGTCCCAGCCCAGCGCCTCAACGCTATCAGCTACGTCCAGGTCTGGGAGGACGGGCAGCCCTGCCGGGTGTCCGTCACCAAAGAAGAAGGGGAGTACCGGATTCGGTGGGAGATGAATGCCCCCCGTGCCGATTCCCGCCACACCTACATTGTGCGCTATCTGGTCCGTGGGGGTCTGCGCTATTACGAAGGGGGCGATCAGTTATGGTGGAAGGCCGTCTTCCCCGACCGGAGTTTCCCGGTGCAGGCCTCTACGGTGACAGTGCGCCTGCCGGAGGGAGCGGTGGCGGAGAAGGCGGCGGCCTACTTCGCCGAGGCGACCGTCTCCGGCATCGGGACGAATACGGTGGTCTTCACCGCGCAGGAGGTGCTGGACCCGGGGCAGGAGATGGAGGTGCGGGTGCAGTTCCCCCACGGGGTGGTGAAGGGGAGCGCGCCGGCCTGGCAAGTTGCAGAGGATGCGAAGCCCCTGATCAATCTGGGGCTGGGCGTCCTGGGGGGGCTGTTCGCCGTGGGCGGCCCGCTGCTGGTGCTCCTGCTCTGGTACCTGCGGGGCCGGGACCCGGTGGTGAAACTTCCCACGGACTACCTGACGGAGCCGCCGTCGGATGCGCCGCCGGGGGTGGCCGGTGCACTGGTGGATGAGAAGGCCGATATGCAGGACATCCTGGCCACCCTGGTGGACCTGGCCCGGCGGGGATATTTGCAGATTGAGGAACGGGCCAGGCGCGGGATGCTGACCACCTCGTCCGACTTCACCTTCCGGCGGACGGACAAACCGGACGACGATTTGCTCCCCTACGAGAAAAAGTTGCTCTCCGAACTGTTGGGGCGCAAAGGGGAGCGGCGTCTGGCCGATTTGAAGAACAAGTTCTACATGGCCGTTCCCGAAATCCAGAAAGGGATATACGCACAACTGGTGCGCCGGGGCTACTTCCGGACTTCACCGGAAGCGGTTCGCGGCCGGTATGCTGCCCTGGGGTCAGGGATGCTGATCCTGGTGGGCGTGCTGGCCTTCTGTGCCATCGGCGGCCTGGTGGAGGTCTCCGACGCGGTCATCTGCCCCTTCCTGGGCCTGGGGGTGATGGCGGTGGCCCTGATCATCGCCGGACAGCATATGCCGGTCAAGACCCGCAAGGGGGCGGAGGAGGCGGCCCGCTGGCAAGCCTTCAAGCGTTACCTGCAGGAGATGGAAAAGTACACCGACGTCCGGGAGGCCACGGACCAGTTTGAGAAGTACCTGCCCTATGCCATCGCATTTGGCGTGGACCGCACCTGGGTCAATCGGTTCACCCGGGTGGAGGGGATGCCGATGCCGGTCTGGTACATCCCATCTCCGGTCTACTACGGGGGCCGCCCTTCTGCGGCGGGTGGACGTGGGCCGGGTATGGCCGCGCCGGCCCCCGTCGGCGCGCCGGGCGGGATGCCCTCGCTGGATGGCATGAGCCGGGGGCTGGGAGCCTCGCTGGATGCCTTCTCCCGCGGGCTGGGCTCTATGCTGGATACAGCGGGTAGCGTCCTTGTCAGCCAGCCATCCTCTTCGCGCGGCGGGGGTTGGAGCGGCGGCTTCGGCGGAGGGGGCGGCGGTGGCGGCGGCGGTGGCGGCGGCAGAGGCGGATTTGGATAAACCGCTGGCTTCGTTGTGGCCTGAAATGGATTTTGGGGCTCAGTGCAAAGGTTTCGGAGGTGTAAGGTGCTTCAGGAATATTTTGAGTTCCTGGATTCCGGCGAGATTCGCATTAGGGGCACGCGGGTAGGGTTGGAAACTGTCCTGCGGGATTATCTGCTGGGTGCTGGCCCTGAGGAGATGGTGCTCCGGTATCCGACTCTTTCTCTGGAGCAGGTTCACGCAGCGATTTTGTACTATCTACAAAACACCGATCGGATCAATCAGTATCTGCGAGAATGCTGGCAACTGGGGGAGGATGCCTGGATGGAGCAACAGCGGCAACCCTCTCCGTTTGTACAGGAGTTGAGGAGACGTATGGCTGAACGGCGCCGATCTTTGCGGGAAACGCCGATCGGACATCCCACTTCGGTTGAGGTCTGATGGCCCGGCCCCGATACTTGCTGGATGAGCATATTTCCCGAGCCGTCCAGCGCCAGTTGCTACGGCGGGATTTCCGTATTTGGGAAGTGTCTACGGCGGAAGAGTTCCAGGATCAGGCCTTGTATTTACCATTGTGATGAAAAGAGAGGTGCTATGAATACCGGACGCACATTGGGACTGATTCTCATCATCGGAGGCATTGTCCTCTGTCTGCTCATTGCGGTAGTCAGCCTGACCTCGGCCCAGACGACCGGCGGGCGCGTGTTGGGCGCGGTCGTCGGGGCTCTGTTGGGGGCCCCGATGGCCGCAGCGGGAGCCTTTATCCTCTTCCGGGCCCAACAGGAGGCGCGGGAACTGGCCGTCGCCCAGCAGCAGAAGAAACTCCTGGGGATGGTGCGCGCCCAGGGGCGGGTCAACATCGCCGAGGCGGCCCTGGAACTCCGGGTCAGCCGGGACACCGTCAAGGAGTGGGTCTACGACCTGGTCAACAAGGGGCTCTTTACCGGCTACATCAACTGGGACCAGGGCGACCTCATTTCGGTGGATGCGGCGCAGATGCGCACCAACAAGTGCCCCCACTGCGGCGGCGAACTGGAACTGGCGGGCAAGGGCGTGGTCCGCTGCCCCTACTGCGGGACGGAGATATTTTTGTAGGGGGGAGTATGGAAATTCGCCACTACCGGTTTGACCGGATTACTTTGAACCCGGACAAATGTTTCGGTAAACCGTGCATTCGTGGGCTGAGGATTCCCGTGGCCTCTATTCTCAGTTACCTGAGTTCGGGGATGAGCATAGAGGATATTCTGCGGGAGTGGCCTGAACTGGAACCAGAGGACATCTATCAGGCCCTCGGATATGCGGCCTGGATGATGGAAGAGAGGGTGATCCCGCTGGCAGAGGTGGTGGCTGGATGAGGTTTCTACATGGATGAGAGTTTGGGCGGAGATTGAGAGGCCGCTTCTGAGAGGCGCTATTGCAGTGCTGGAAGGCGCTGCGCTGCGGGTGCGCCTTTTGCCGATTCAGCGGGGTAAATAGGGAGTCCATCGCATGTCGCACGGAGCAGATGCTCCCTGCGACCTGCGACCTGCGACCTGTAACCTGAAGGAGGAACAACCATGACCGACATGTACAAGAGAGTCAGCGATGCCCGTACCGGGCTGGAGAAGTTGCTGGGCCAGATCCCCGGATACAAAGGCTATAAAGAAAAGGAAATGCGCCGGGAGTCGGATAAACTCCTGCGCGAAGCCGTGGTCACCCGGATGCGGGCCTACCCGCGCCGGATGCAAAGCCTGCAACGAAGACTCATCGGTGCTGGCCGCCTGGAATATCTGGACGACCTGGGCGTGGCCATCACCCAACTCCAGACCTTCATAGACCGGGTCCGGCGGGCCACCTACGGCTACAGCGGCCTCTTTGACGCTGTCCGCGTCCGGGAGGAGGAACTGGACCGCCTCTACGACTTTGACCATCAACTTCTGGAGTACGGAGACCGGCTCTCGGCGGCGCTGGACACCCTGGAGACCGCCATTCCCAGTGGAGAGGGGCTGGCCGAGGCGTTGCGCGCCGTCCAGAGCATCTGCGCGGAGGCCAACGATACCTTCAGCCTGCGGGAAGAGGTCATCCTGGGCGTATCTCAGACCACCGGATAAAGCGATATGCGATGAGCGATACGCGATAAACGATATGCGATGAGCGATACGCGATATGCGAAAAGGGAGGAACAATGGCACGGATTTTTGACATCATTGAACTGCCCGATGAGATGGCCGGTGACATCGTCCGGCGCTTCCCGGAACAGGGCTCCGGAGACTTCCGCATCGGTTCTCAGGTCATCGTCCGGGAGAGTCAGGCGGCGGTCTTCTTCCGGGACGGGAAGGCCCTGGACGTCTTCGGGCCGGGGCGGCACGCCATCACCACGGCGAACATCCCCCTGCTGGTGAACCTCATCGGCAAGGCGTTCTCCGGCGAGACTCCCTTCAAGGCGGAGGTTTACTTCGTCTCCACGCGGGAATTTCTGGATATGAAATGGGGGACGCCGGAGCCCATCACCATTCGGGATGTGGTGTTGCGAATGGCCCGCTTGCGGGCATTTGGGACGTTCGCCATGCAGGTTGGCGAGCCCCAACTCTTCGTCAACCAGGTTGTCGGCGCGCAGCGGCTCTACCGCACTGCGGACATTGAGCGGTTTCTGCGCAGCATCATCATCACCAAACTGACCGACCTGCTGGGGGAGTTGGGCCGTTCCATCCTGGACATCCCGGCGATGATGGAGGAACTGGCGGCTGGGGTGGCGGCCAAAGCGGAGCCGGACTTCGCTGCGCGGGGGTTGCTCCTCAAGTCCGTCTACATTGAGTCCATCAGCCCGACGGAGGAGACGGCGAAGGCGATTGACCAGGCAGCGGCGATGGGCGCCATCGGCGATATGGATGCCTACCTGAAATACAAGGCGGCGCTGGCAATGGGCGACGCGGCCCAACAGGAGGGCGCAGGTGGCCTGGCCGGTGCGGGGGTTGGCCTGGGGGCCGGCGCGGCGATGGGGCTCACGATGGCCCAGATGATGGCCCAGGCGATGCAGAAGCCCGCTCAGCCTGCTGAGCCAGCAGCGGCGGCACCAGCGGCCCCCAGAACCCCGCAGACGGCGGAGGAGATTCAGGCGCTGCTGGACAACCTGGATGCCCAGTTGGCCAGCGGGGCCATCTCCGAGGCCACCTACCAGAAACTCTACGCCAAGTGGGAGGCGAAATTGAAGGAACTGCGGGGCGGATAGCAGGTAACGCCGGCCGCCAGGCCGGTACAGGCTGACAGCCTGCGCTACCGGGCCGTACGAACTTACCCCCCAGAAAACAAGTGTGCCAGGCACTCCGGAAGTGCCTGGCACGTTGGTTTTTGGTCGGGGCGCGGGGATTTGGACCCCGGACCTCAGCGTCCCGAACGCTGCGCGCTAACCGGACTGCGCTACGCCCCGAATCACCCCCAATTATACCGGGTTCAGCGATTTTGGCAAGTGCGCGGCCGCGATGATCCTCAAGGAGTTATGCAGTTAGCCTTCTATCCGCCAACTGCGTAGGTCCTGTATCCTGTCTCACGCCCCCGCGCTTTATGGCGCCGTGACCACCAGGTTGTCAAAGCGAACCTCGGTGGAGACGATCTCATAGGACGTGGCGGTCAGAGCAATATCCCCGTGGGTGAACTCTGAGTCCTGGACCTCCGCCAGCAGGACGCCGTTGACCGTCAGGCTCAATTTGGGGCCTTTGCAGACGGCCCGGATGTGGTTGGTCGCGTTCCCCTGCCGGATGGCATCGGACTCTGTAAAGTCCACCAGCCACTCATACCCCGCGTCGGTCCCCTTCGCGATGGCGTAGTAGCCGTCGCCGGAGATGAGCAGGTAGTAGCCCATCCCACTTTCGGGGTCCGCCGTCCGGCAGATGACCCCGTAGTCGGTGTTGTTGTTAGCCGGGCCGGAGACCTGGGTGGCATCCACCTCTATCATCACGTCGGTGAAGGACCGGTTGGCGACGCCCCACATCGTTTCGCCGCCTCCGTAGGAGATCACGTAGTAATAGCCCTTGCCGTAGCCTACTTCGCCACCACTGTACTCCCCGACCTCCCAGCCGGACTTGGGGTCGCTGAAGTCGTCCTGGAAGAGGACTTCGGGCTTCCCCCCGCCGGGCTCGCCGATGGGCGGCGGCGTCCTCAGGCCGGGCAGGGAGCAGGCCAGCAGGGCCAGCGCCAGCAGCGCTCCACCCAGAAGAATCCGATTCCGTATCATCTTCGCTCCTTTCTTTTTAGATTTAGATGGAATTTACCACGAAGGGCACAAAGTACTCACAAAGGACACAAAGTTTAGCCGTTAGTGGTCAGAGGTTAGGGGTTAGAAAAATGGGCTACCCCCTGACGGCGAAAATTCCTTCGTGCCCTTTGTGTGACCTTCGTGTCCTTCGTGGTTTGATCAAGACTCAAACACTGCCTCCACCTCCTCCAGTTCCAGTTTCCGGAAGAGGGGCTGCGGGGGGCGCAGGGGCTGACCGGCCGGGAGTTCACTGGGGGTCCACCGTCCTATCGCGCCAACGGGGTCGTAGCACAGCGCGTCGTGGACCCGTTCGGTCTCCCGGGAGGTGGCGATGTATTGCCGGCCAAAGAGGGTTCCTTCGTAGCCCAGGTACTGGTGGAGCGCTTCCGATGAGAAGGGGATGAAGGGGGCAAAGAGAATCTTCAGGGAGTCAATGGCCCGCAGGGCAACGTAGATGGTCGTCCCGGCCGCCGTCCGGTCCTCCTTAATCTGGAACCAGGGGCTTTTCTCCTCCAGGTATTTGTTGACCTCCCGCGCCAGGGCCATGGTCTCGCTCAGGGCGGCGCGGAACTGGCACCCGGCCAGCATACGGCCGATGGGGCCGAAAGCCACGTCTATCCGGGCCAGCAGCCCCACGTCGGTCCGGTCCATCAGTCCAGGCACGGGCACCCGCCCCTCAAAGTGCCGGCAGGCAAACGTCAGCACCCGATGGCAGAGGTTGCCCCAGGTCGCCAGAAGTTCGTCGTTGTTGCGGCGGACGAAGTCCTCCCAGAGGAAATCCGTATCCCGCGTTTCGGGCATCACCGAGGCGATGTAGTAGCGCAGGGGGTCGGGGGCGAAGTGGTCCAGGTAGACGGGGAGTTCAATGACGAGGCCCCGACTCTTGGAGAATTTTCCCTTTTCCAGATTCATGAATTCGTTGGCCGGGACGTCATAGGGAAGATTCAGGCGACGGGCGGGGTCGTCCTCGTACAGCCGCTCTATCCCGATCAACTGGGCGGGCCAGATGATGGTGTGGAAGGGGATGTTGTCTTTGCCGATGAAGTAGACGGTGCGGGCGGCGGGGTCGTACCACCACTCCTTCCAGGCGTCGGGGCGGCCCTGGTTGCGGGCCCACTCAATGCTGGCGGAGAGGTAGCCGATGACCGCCTCAAACCAGACGTAGAGCCGCTTGCCCTCGTAGCCGGGCAGGGGAACGGGGATGCCCCATTCAATGTCCCGGGTGATGGGCCGGCCCTGGAGCCCGGCGGCGACGTAGTTGCGGGAGAAGGTCAGGACGTTGGGCCGCCAGTGCTCCTTGTCCTCGTTCAGGTAGGCCGCAATGCGGTCCTGCAGGGCCGGCAGGTCCAGGAAGAAGTGCTCCGTCTCCCGGGGGACGGGGATACTGCCGTCTATTTTGCTGCGGGGATTGATGAGGTCCAGCGGGTCCAGCAACCGCCCACAGTGGTCGCACTGGTCGCCCCGCGCTTCGGGGTAGCCGCAGTGGGGACAGGTCCCCTCCACGTACCGGTCGGGCAGGAAGACGCCGCTGGTCTCCGAGTAGAGTTGGACCTGGGTCTGGCGGTAGAGGTACCCCCGTTCCAGCAGGCGCAGGAAGATGTCCTGAGCCACCCGGTAGTGGTTCTCCGTGTCGGTGTGGGTGAAGAGGTCGTAACTGATGCCGATGCGCTGCTGGGTGTCCAGGAACCGGGCGTGGTAGCGCTCAAACAGTTCCCGGGGGGTGACGCCTTCCTTCTCGGCCCGGACGGTGATGGGGGTGCCGTGGGAGTCGGAGCCGGAGACCATAAGGACATCGTTGCCGGCCAGGCGGTGGTAGCGGGCGAAGATGTCGGCGGGCAGGTAGGCGCCGGCCAGGTGGCCGACGTGCAGGTCTCCGTTGGCGTAGGGCCAGGCGACGCAGACGAGAATCTTCTCGGGCATTTCCTTCTCCTCGTAATGGAGATGCCAGGCATCTCCGAAGTGCCCAGCATCTGTATTCGTACAGGCTTCCTCACCCCACCCCCGCCGCCTGTGGCGGGCGGCGAAGCCGCTGGGGGAGGGGTGAGGCTGAACAGTTATCTGTATTTTACTACGGTTCGGTTAGAGGGCAAGCCAGCAACCGGCGCGGGGTGTGGGTCAGGAGACGGGGGCCGCTGGCCTCTACCACCACCGTATCCTCCACTTTGGCCATAAGGCCGTCGGCGGGGGCGCTGACCTCCACCTCCAGTGCCAGGACCATTCCTGGGGCCAGCGGGGTTTCCTCGCGCGGCCAGAGGACGGGCGGTTCATCTATTTCCAGGCCCAGGCCGTGGCCGACGAAGCCGGGGAGGGAGAGGCGCCCCGGGGGGAAGTACGGAGGCGCCCCCCGGGCCAGGGCCGCCTCCGCCGCTGCGTAGACTTCGGGGGCGGAGACGCCGGGGCGGAGGGCAGAGAGGACGGCCTCCTCCACCGCCAACGCGGCCTCAAAGAGGGCCTCCTGGGCCGCCGTTGCCCGTCCCACGGCGTAGGTCCGGGACTCGTCGGCAGTGTAGCCGTCGTACGTGGCGCCGATGTCCAGCACGACCAGGTCGCCGGGGCGGACGGCCCGTCGGGAGGGGCCGTAGGGGGTGCCCGGGCTCAGGCCGGCGCCGGTGATGACCAGGCCGTGGCCGCCGCGGACGGTCAGGTTCTCCCCGCTCATCAGCAGGACGCCGCCTCCGCGCGCTCCGGGGTAGCGGAGGGGCTGGTAGCCTTCGTGCCCGGCCCGCCGCAGCGCGGCCTCCACCTCCGCCGCCAGTTCCAGTTCGCTCAGGCCCGGGCGGAGGATGGGGGGCAGGGATGCCTGTCCGGCATCGGCGACGGCCGCTGCCCGTTCCGTGGCCCGGATTTCCTCGGAATCCTTGATCATCCGCTGGGCCAGGACCAGGGGGCTGATGTCCTCCACTTCCCATACGGGCAGGGCCTCCCGCATCCGCCGGTACAGTTGGGCCGGCATGACGTCCAGGTCGGCGCCCAGGGTGCCCCGGACCAGGCCCTGGGCCGCCAGGACGGCGGCCACGGCGTCCCAACCGCTCCCCGGTTCCACCCGCTCCAGGGTGGCCTCCCGACGGGCCAGGTCCAGCCCCCGGCGGACCAGCAAAACGGCCTCTTGAGGACCGACCACCAGGGTCGCCGGGCGGGCCGTCCCGGCGTAGTACAGGATGTCGCGGGGATGGACCAGCACGGCGGCGTCCACCCCGGCACCTGCCAGACGTCTCTGCAGTTCGTTCAGCCGTGGGTTCAAGGCACCTCCTATGTTCCTCCCACAAAGAGACCAACGTGCCTGGCACTTCCAGAAGTGCCTGGCTCGTTTCCGTAACTATTACCCGAATCGGTTTGCAGGTAATGTAGCGCAGGCTGTCAGCCTGCGCTACAGGGGTATATCTTTGCTGCGTCCTGAATGGCGCCTGCCCGGAGGCTACCTGGCAGGTAGTTGCTCGTTTCCCCTCTATCCGCGCTCGTCCGTACTGAATGGTTTCAGCAGGGCATGCACCAGCGGGCCGACCTCCAGCACGCTGGATACCACAAAGTCCACCCCGTCCTGGGGTTGACCGTTCACCAGAACCGTCGTCATCCCGAGTTGTTTGGCGGGTTGCAGGTTGACGGCCCGGTCGTCTATCAGGATGCAGGCCGGGCCCGGCGTGTCCAGCAGGGTCAGCAGGCGCTCGTAGGCCTTCCGGCGGGGCTTGTGGATGAAGTTCAGGGCGCGGATGTCCACAACGCGCTCAAAGAGGTCGGCGATGCCCAGGGCATTCAGCACCCGCGCGGCGTGCTCCGCAGTGGAGTTGGTGAAGACGACGCGGCGAAGGGGAATCGCCGTCAGCATGGCCCGCAGGGCCGGGTCGGGCCGGAGGTAGGCCTCCACCGGGACGTCGTGGACGAAGGCCAGGTAGTCCTCCACGTCCACCTCCCTGGCGCGTTCGGCCAGCAGACCCCCCAGGGTGGTCCCGTAGCGGTGGATATAGACCTCCCGCAGGCAGGAGGCCTCCTCGGGGTCCATGCCCAGATGATGCTCAAGCCACCGGGTGATCCGCCGGGCCACGTCCTGCATCAGCCCGGCACTGGTTGGGTAGAGGGTTTCGTCCAGGTCAAAGACGGTGTAGGTAAGCGGCACGATGGTCTCCTCAGGCACGAAATTCACGAAAGGCGCGAAAGGCGCGAAAGACACGAAAGTTGGATGTGGGGGAAAGTATAACCGATTTTGGGCGGAAGGAAAAGTCAGGTGGAGGGATGCAAGGATGCAAGGATACAAGGGATACAAGTAGACAAGGAGAAAAACATTCTGTATCCTTTGTGGTTTTTTAACAAAAAGCAGGCGCCCCTGGAGGAGAGGGGGCGCCTGCTGAGGGAAGCCCGTGCGGCGTCCAGGCCCTACCGGGTGACAATACAAATCCCCAGCGTCCCCGGTCCCGTATGTGTGCCGATCACCGGGCTAACCTCCGCCAGATAGAGTTCTTCCGGTCCCAGTTGGGCGCTCACATCCTCTGCCAGTGACCGGGCGTCCTCCAGCGCGTTGGCATGGACGACGGCGGCCCGGAAGACGGAAGAGTTTCCGGCCCGTTCCCGCATCAGTTCCAGCATCCGGGCCAGCGCCTTTTTCTTCGTCCGCACCTGCTCCACGCCCTCAATCACCCCGTCCAGTCCCAGGATCGGTTTGATCTGCAGGGCCGTCCCCAGGAACCGTTTTCCCCCTCCGATGCGCCCACCTCTGTGGAGGAATTCCAGGGTGTCCACCATGAAGAAGATGTGCATACGTTCCCGCACCCGGGCGGCAGCGGCCACGACCTCTTCTACAGAGGCCCCCGCCTGGGCGGCCTCCGCAGCGGCCATGACTTGAAAGCCCAGCCCCATGGACGTGGAACGGGAGTCTATGATCTCAATGCGGAGTTCGGGGAGCAGTTCCTTTGCAGCCTCTGCAGAGGCGATGGTCCCGCTCAATTGGGAGGAGATGAAAGCCCCCACGATGGTGTTCGTCCCTTTCTCCTCCGCCACCCGGCGGAAGAACTCCACGAATTCCCCCGCCGACGGCTGGGAGGTGGTGGGCATCACTTTGGCCGTCTGGAGGCGTCGGTAAAAGGTGGGCGGGTCAATATCCACTCCGTCCTTCAGGACTTCTTCCCCCCAGAGGACGTTGAGGGGAATCACGGGAATGCCCAACCGTTCCTGCACGTCCGGGGGCAGATAGGCGGTGCTATCGGTCACAACAGCGATGGATTGCGTGCTCATGATACCTCCTCCGATGCAGGGGATGATGAAAAACCGTCCAGGCCTGTAGCACAGGATTCATCCTGTCTGATGCAGGATAAATCCTGCGCTACAGTTGGAAATGATGGCCTCATAGAAGGATAACACCGGGGAGGGGCAAAAGATACGCCTGCGGCTTGACAGAAACCCGTTCTGGTTTATCATATCCACCGGAGGAGAAGAGGCGTGCCGCGACTGCTGGTTCCCGGTACCGTCCTGCATAGGCGCTACCGCATTCTCGCCCGCATCGGTCAGGGGGGGATGGGGGCAGTCTATCGCGCCGCCGACCTGCGGCTGGAGGGCCGCGTCTGCGCGATCAAGGAGATTTTCACGGACCCCGACCTTCCCCCCGCACTGCGGGCCCAGGCCCAGCAACAGTTCTACCGCGAGGCCAGCATCCTGGCCCGGCTGGACCATCCCAACCTGCCCAAAGTCTCCGATTACTTCACCGAGGAGGGGCGAGAGTATCTGGTGATGGACTACGTCGCCGGGCCAGACCTCCGACAGGTTCTGGAGGAGACGCTGCGCGCGGGCCAGATGCTGGAGGAAGCGCGGGTGCTGGGGTGGGCGATGCAGTTATGCGATGCCCTCTCTTACCTCCACAGCCAGGACCCCCCTATCCTTCACCGGGACATCAAGCCGTCCAACATCAAAGAGACGGCCGGGGGATTGATCAAACTGGTGGACTTCGGGCTGGTGAAGTTGCTGACCCCCGACGACACCCGGACCATCACCGTCCTCCAGGGGCGGG
>Ga0308310_1000858_pt1 | contig 13661 bp, 11 predicted proteins | sample HotsprSampleMS65_FD_203672 | JGI IMG/M metagenome (GOLD analysis project Ga0308310, IMG submission 203672) | Hot spring phototrophic mat microbial communities from Mushroom Spring, Yellowstone National Park, Wyoming, United States - 20090730_MS65 ...
GCTGGCTCGCGACGCAACCGCTGGATTATCTCGTTTTGGTTGGAACCGAAGTGCTATGGACGGCGGCTGCCGCCAGGGAGGGCGGATTTCCCCCCAGCCGACTCTTGCACTTCGAGACGCCCCAGCAAGCACGCGAGTGGCTGATGCGCACCCTGCAGAAGGGGGACTGCGTGCTTCTGAAAGGCTCGCGTGCGCTGGGGCTGGAGCAGGCGGTGGTGCGATGACGGACGCAGGAGTGTTTCTGACGGCGGCGCTCGCCACTCTGCTGCTGGGCAAGCCTGTAATCGGCTGGCTGGCGGGCATTCGCGCACGGCAGACCATCTACGCCTACGCGCCCGAAACGCACCGCGCCAAAGAGGGCACACCTACGATGGGCGGGTTGCTCCTAATGCTCGGCGTAGTAGTGGGGCTGACGGTGTGGGGCTGGCAAACGCGCGAGACGCTGGTTCCCATGCTGGTGATTTTTGCAGGGGCAGCGTGGTTCGCGTTTATTGGGCTGTTAGATGACTATTGGATTCGTCGCTGGACGGGGCAGCGCGGGCTGGAATGGAAGCAGAAACTCGCGTTGCAGCTGATCGCGGCGGGGTTGAGTGTCTATATGCTGTGGTTCGCAACGTCGGGCGCGGGGGCTGCCGAGGCGCTGCTGGGGCTTGCAAGCACCGACAGAGCCGAGTTGCCGCTGAACTTGTTCACCTTCGGGCTGGGGGTGCTGTGGGTGGTGGGCTGGGTGAACGCCTTCAACCTAACGGACGGGCTAGACGGTCTGGCGGCGGGGCTGACCGCACTCGCGATGGTGGGCGTGTATGCCATCGGGGCAGGGCAGGGGAGCTGGATGAGCTACGCGCTGATGGTTGCGGGCGCGTGCGTCGGCTACCTGTGGTGGAATGTGCATCCCGCGCGGGTGTTTATGGGCGATACAGGCTCGATGTTTCTGGGCGCGAGCTTCGGACTGCTGACGCTTCGCTATCTACTGGCTGCGCCAGGATGGAAGGAATGGGTCGCGTTTGCGCTGGTGGGGGGCGTATTCGCGGTGGAGATCCTCAGCGTCGTGGTGCAACTGAGTTCGGTCAAGCTGCGCGGAGGCAAGCGCATCTTTCGGGCGACGCCCATCCATCACCACTTCGAGCTGTTGGGCTGGGCAGAGCCGACGATTGTGATGCGCTTCTGGCTGGCGGGCGCAATTGCCGCAGCGTGCGGCGTCTCTGTAAGTCGATGGTGAGGAAGCTATGAGCGCGTTCACGAGCAGGCGAGTGGCGGTGATTGGCGTGGGGCGCAGCGGCGTCGCAGCGGCGCACGCGCTCGCCAGACGCGGCGCACAAGTAGAGGTTTTTGACCGAAAGCTGTATACTGAGCTACCGCACGCCGACGCGCTGGCAGAGCAGGGGATTGCCCTCCATGCGCAGACAGACGCGCCTACCCGCCTGCAAGGGTACGACCTCATGGTGGTTAGTCCAGGGATACCGCCCAGCCATCCGATTTTCGCGTCGGCAGATGCAGCAGGTGTGCCTGTCTGGAGCGAGATAGAGCTGGGCTACCAGATAGCGCGTGCGCCTATCATCGCCGTCACGGGCACGAACGGTAAGACCACGACCACGATGCTCATCCATCACATCCTGCGAACGATGGGGCTACGCGCTCACCTGTGCGGGAACATCGCAGGAATTGACGACGAGCAGACGCTTACGGAAGCCGCCGAGCACGCCGCGCCCGACGAGTGGCTTGTAGCGGAGGTCAGTTCGTTTCAACTCCTCCATACGCACGCTTTTCGCCCGCGAATCGCCGTTATCACGAACATTCGGCACGACCACTTGGACTACCACGGCACTTGGGAAGCCTACGCGCTGGCGAAAGCGAAAATTCTGGCAAATCAGATGCCCGACGACTGGGCAGTGCTGAACGGAGAGGATGCGGGGGTGCGGTGGGTGGTTGAGCATTTTTCACAGATGCAGCAAGGTTTTCGCATGAGCGGCTCGCTGCAAGGCAGTTTTTCGGATGGATTGCAGCCCCCCTCCTTAAGGTTCCTCCCGCTTCGCGAGGGGAACCAGGGCTTGGTTCCCCCTGCACGCAGGGGGAACCTTAAGGAGGGGGTTGATGCAGCATTCCAGGAGGTAGAAAATGCGGGCAGGATTCTCTTTTTCGTCCAGTCCGAACCTGTTATAGAACTTTCAGGCGTAAAGTTAAATATCGCCGAGTTGCCCAAGCCTGCCTTGCTGGGTGCGCACGGGCTGGAAAACGCGCTCGCGGCAGCGACTGTCGCCAGCATTCTAGCCTGTACGCCTGAGCAACTGCGTGAGGCACTCGAAAGTTTCAAAGGCGTGCCGCACCGCATGGAGTTCCTCGGCGAGTGGGGAGGGGTGCGCTACATTAACAACTCCATGTGTACGAACGCTGACGCGCTGGAAAAGTCGCTTCAAGCGACGCTGAAGCCATGTCTGGTAATTGCGGGCGGGGTGGACAAGAACGATAGCATTGCGCAGTTGGCGGAATCGCTTGCGCACCATGCGGCGCATGTGCTGCTCATCGGGCGAGACGGCGCGGCGATAGGCGCAGCGCTGGACGCGCTCGGATACTCGCGCTGGCGCTATGTCGGCGACTTAGCAAGCGCGGTTGCAGAAGCGTCGCGGCTCGCCCGCGCGGGAGACACCGTGATTCTTGCGCCCGGATGCGCGAGTTTCGACCAGTTCCGAAACTTCGCTGACCGCGGGGAGCAGTTCAAACGCTTGGCATGGGAGGTGCATAGATGCGGCAGTCCCACATCCTGAAACACGCGCGTCCTGCGACTGAGCCGTTGCGTTCGTCGCCTGCGCCTGTCGCGGTGCGTGCAGTGGGCGTGCATCCTGCGCTGTTATGGACGCCGTTCGCGCTTGTGCTCGTGGGGCTGTTTTTTCAAAGCAGCGTCGGGATTGCGGAGTTCAATCGCCTTACGAAGGCGGATACTCCGCCTGCTGTGTGGGAGGCGTTCCGCCCTGTGCTGATGCAAGCGCTCTGGCTGCTGGTGGGCGCGGGCACGATGTGGGCTTGCAGTTGCATACGGGGACGGTTCTGGCTGGCGAGCGCGTGGCTGTGGTTGCTGCTAAGTTGGGGCGCGCTGCTGTGGCTCGCGCTGAAACTGCCAGGCGCGCTCACGATTAACGGTGCAACGCGCTGGCTCGGACTGCCTGTTCCCGTGCTTAGCGGGATTACCGTACAGCCTGCCGAGTTCTACAAATTGGCGACGCTTCTGTGGCTAACGGCGTTGTGGCGCGCGCCGCGCCTGCGCACGACGCTCGGCGCGTGGGTAGGCGTACTCCTCTGGCTCTCTGGAGTTGGGCTAATCATGCTACAGCCCGATAAAGATACGGCAGTGCTGGTGTTTCTATTAGGGTTCGGGGTCGCTTTTCTGGGCGGGTTGCGTGCGCAGTGGGTGTGTTTCGGGGCGCTTGGGGCTGCGCTGTTGGCAGGCGCGGTGGTGGCGACGCCCTTGATGCTTGGCGCGCTGCGCGACCAGCCATGGGAGACGCAGCCAGGCGCGTATGTTGTCAAGCGTATTCAAGCGACACTGGATCCGTGGGCGCATGAGCGCGAGGCAGGCTACCAGATGGTGCGCGCACAGATAGCAGTCGGCAGCGGCGGACTATTCGGCGTAGGCGTCGGCGAGGGGCGCGAGAAGCGCGGTCTGCCTGCAGTGGAGAGCGACTACATTTTTGCCGCTATCGCTGAGGAGATGGGGCTGGTGGGCAGTCTGGGCGTAATCGGGCTGTTGGGGCTGTTGGTGTGGGCGTGCTTTGAGAGTGCGCGGCGTGCGTCCACGCGCGCGGCAAGGCTATATTGGGGCGGGTTGGGGATATGGCTCGGTGTCGGCGCGCTGATGAACCTCAGCATGGCGGTGGGAATGCTGCCGACGATGGGCTTGCCGTTGCCGTTCGTGAGCGCAGGCGGCTCCGCGCTGGTGAGCCTGCTGGCGGCGCTGGGCATCGGAATCGCGCTGGCGAAGGAGGCGCCATGAGGGTCGCAATTGCGGGCGGGATTACAGGCGGGCATCTGTTCCCTGCGCTGGTGGTGGCGCAAGCGTTGCAGGCGCGGGGGCACGAGGTGCTGTATCTCGGCGCGAAGCACGGCATCGAAGGGCGCGTCCCGCTCCCTGTGCCGCATGCGCTGCTGGAGATGAGCGGGCTGCGTTCCACACGGCGCACGCTGGGGTCTATCGTGCTAACGCTTTGGCGCGTGCGCGGCGAGGCGCGCCGCCATCTGCAAGCGTTCGGCGCGGAGGTGATGTTCACCACGGGCGGTTACGCCTCTGTGCCGATTGCGCTGGCGTTCCTGCGGTTGAGCAAGCGACTGGTGTTGTTGGAGCCTGACGCGCTACCAGGCAAGGCGAACCGCTGGTTGGCGCGGCGCGCCGTGCGTATCTGCGTGAACTTCGAGGAGGCGGCGCAGGTGTTCGGGCGCGCAACGACCATGCGCACAGGGCTACCTGTGCGTCCTGAAGTCTACTTGCCTGATGTAGAGCCGACCACCGCGCGCGACCATTTCGGGCTGAATCGCGACAAATTCTGCGTGCTGGTGGTTGGGGGCAGTCAAGGGGCGCAAGCGTTAAACGAGGCGGCGCTGAACACGGTTCAATATCTGCCGTTAAGCGAGCTTCAGTGGCTTCATATCACAGGCGAGGCGCATTTTGAACTGGTGCGCAGCACGGCGGAGCGGCTGGGATTGAACGGCAACTATCATCCGCGTGCGTTTCTGCCCGCGCGCGAGATGGGACTGGCGTACCGCGCGGCGGATGTGGTCGTCGGGCGCGGCGGCGCGGGTAGCCTTACCGAATTTGCGCTCAACGGGCTGCCGATGATCCTGGTTCCGTACCCCCACGCGGCGGGTGGGCATCAGCGGTATAATTGCACCGCGTTGGCGGCGCGGGGCGCAGCGGAGGTTATCGACCAAGCCGCACTTTCGCCCCAGCGGCTGGCGGAGCGATTGCTGGAGTTGCGCGACTGTCCACAGCGACGCGCCCAGATGCAGGCTGCCGCACGCGCATGGGCAATCCCGAACGCCGCCGAGCGCATCGTGCAACTGTTAGAGGAGGTTGGCGCGTGTACACACCCACAGGTATCCGCCTAACGACCAATCGAGAGCCGAGCCTGTCGATGGCATTCCACTTCGTCGGAATCGGTGGGGCAGGGATGTCTGCGCTCGCGCGCTGGCTGCGACACAAAGGCGCGCGCATCAGCGGCTCAGATCTCGTGGAATCCCCGATATTAGACGCGCTGCGTAAAATCGGAGTGGACGCCTACGCCGCGCACGACGCCAACCGCATGGGGCAGCCCGACTGGGTCGTGGTGTCCGACGCCATCCACCCTGATAATCCCGAAGTGATTGAAGCCCTCCGACGCGAGATTCCTATCTGGCGACGCTCGCAACTGATGGGCTGGCTGCTGCGCGACTACAGAGTCATCGCAATCGCAGGCACGCACGGCAAATCCACCACCACCGCCATGACCGCCACGATTCTGGAGGCAGCGGGATATGACCCGACCGTGCTGATAGGCGCGGATGTGCCCTTGCCCCCGCCGTGGCAGGGCAACCTGCGCATCGGAGGCAGCGAGTGGGCAGTCGTGGAAGCCTGCGAAGCCTACGAATCGTTTCTGGACATCCACCCGTATCTCGCGCTGATTACCAACATTGAGCCAGACCATCTGGATTATCACGGCACCTTTGAACGGCTGCTCAAGAGTTTTGTGAACTTCAGCAAGCATGTGCCCCGCGAGGGATATTTGATTGCCTGTGGCGACAGCCCTGGCGTGCGCGAGATGGTGAAGATGCTCCATGGAATCGGCGGGCATGAGCGACCGCCGATACTGTACGGGCTGGCGTCGCATAACGACCTCCGCGCGGAGATTATCGAGCGCGCACCGACCCACACCGAGTTTCGCGTCTACAACAGCCACTGGCTCTCGGACGCCGAGCCGACGCTGCGCATCCCGTACCTGGGCGAGCATAATGTGCAGAACGCGCTGGGGGCGACCTGCATTGCGCTGCTGCTGCAGATTCCGACAGAAGTCATCGCAAGCGCGCTGGCGCACTTTCGGGGGGTCAAGCGCAGGCAGGAGATTGTCGGCGAGGCGATGAGCATCACCATAGTAGACGACTACGCGCACCACCCGACAGAGATACGCGCCGCGCTGAGCGCACTGCGCCAGCGGTTCCCCAACCGCCGACTGGTGATAATCTACCAGCCTCACCTGTATAGCCGCACGCGCGATCAGTTGCATGGGCTGATTGACAGCCTCGATGCCGCAGACTTTGTGGTCATCACGGATATTTATCCCGCGCGCGAGCAGCCGATTCCAGGCGTCAGCGCGGCGCTGATTGCTGATGGGCTGCTGGAACGCGATGCGCCTCCCACACTCTATGTGCCCATCAAGGAGCAGATCCCGTCGCGCCTGATTCCGCATTTGCAGCCGAACGATGTGGTGGTGGTGATGGGCGCGGGAGATATAGAGAAGGTTGCGCCGTTGCTGCTGCGTCGGCTGGAGGCGCGGGGGCAGGCGCGTCGGCTCACGGTCGCCGTGCTGATGGGCGGCGACTCGCCTGAACGGGATGTGTCGCTGCTGTCGGGGCTGCGCGTGATGCAGGCGCTGAACCCCGACAAGTATCACGCCGTCGCGGTAGACCCCGCCTTGCTCACGGGCAAGGAGGGCTACTGGGGCTTGCAGGAGCTGCTGACGCAGGAGCGCCCCGATGTGGCGTTTATCGCGCTGCATGGGAGGCACGGCGAGGATGGGGCGGTGCAGGGACTTCTGGAGTTGCTCGGCATCCCGTATACAGGCTCTGGCGTGCTGCCCAGCGCGCTGGCAATGAACAAGTATATCGCGAAGATGGTCTTCCGCGAGGTAGGGCTAACCACGCCGAATGCGCTGCTGCTCAGCGATGCGGAGGACGAGAGCCTGGAGCGCGTGCAACGACGGCTGCGCTTGCCCGTGATTGTGAAACCGAATCAGGGCGGCTCGACGCTGGGCGCGACGCGCGTGTTCACATGGGACGCACTGCCGCGCGCCTTGCGCAAGGCGTTCGCCTACGACGCCTGCGCGCTCGTGGAGGAACTCATCGAGGGTGTGGAGGTCTCCGTGCCCGTGCTGGGGGTGCGGGAGCCGTATGCGCTGCCTCCAGTGGAGATTGCCCCCAAAAGCGGCTACTACGACTTCCACGCGAAGTATGTGCCGGGTGAGACAGAAGAGATTGTGCCTGCGCGCTTGCCCAGCGAGATTCTGGAACTGCTGCAGCAGACTGCTGTTACGGCGCACCTCGCGCTAGGCTGTCGGGGCATGAGCCGCGTGGATATGATTGTGCGCGAGACGACCCCCTATGTATTAGAGGTGAACACGATTCCGGGCTTGACGCCGACCTCGTTGTTGCCGCGCAGCGCGGAGGCGGCGGGGCTAAGCTTCGGCGAACTTATTGAGCGCATCTTGAGCGACGCGCTGGAGGAGGTGTAGCGTATGCGTCTGCGGGAACGCGGCGTGCGCGTGCGGATACGAAGCCAAGCGACTGCCTCACGGCTTGCCCCCGTGCTGGAGCCGACGGGAAAGCTCAGCGTGTCCGCACCTGCGCGGGCGGCGGGGTACGGGCGTACCAAGCGTCATGCGAGGCGTGCCGCGCCGTTCCTAAGGTGGCTGGGGCGCAACGCGGAGCCGCTCTTGTGGGCGACCGTGCTGAGCGCGCTGGCGCTAAGCCTGTGGTTCTCGCCACTCACTCAGTTGACCCGCCTGGAAGTGGTCGGCGCGCTGGGGGAGGCGCGCGCGGAACTCTATGCGCTGCTCCAGACGCACTTGCGCCAGCCGATGCCGTTGCACGACTCGCCGCGTCAGGTGGAGCGCGCCGTGCAGGCGCTGGAGTGGGTGCAGCAGGTGCGGTGGCAGGCGGCGGGCGTTGGGCGAGCGCGCCTGCGCGTCGTCCCGCGCACACCGTTTGCCGAGATTCGAGACGAAAACGGCGCCCGAATTTTTGCGGATCCCGCAGGATTTTTGTTCGCGCCCCCGAATCCGAATCAGCGACCCACAGCAGGCATGATTCGACTCGCGCAGGATAGCACGCGCCGATGGAACGGGCGCTACGCCGAGGGTGAGATGCGAGCAGCGTTGGAGATTTTGCGTGCGGTCAGCCGCCGCGCCGATGTCCGCCGCCCGCGCGTGCATCTATCCCGCACAAACGGGATACGGCTGTACGCGGAGGTGCAACGCGGCGCAGAGACGCCTGTCGCCGTGCAACTCCGCTTCGGCGACGCGAACGCGCTCGAACGGCAACTTGCGACGATGCACCGCCTGCTGGATATGCCTTTGTCCGAGTGGCACCAGTGGGAGTATGTGGACATTAGCACGCCCGACGCGGAGGCGGTTAAACCGCGTGCGACAAGCGGGGGTGAGCGATGAGCGAGAACAAGCTGAAGCAGATGACCGTCTTCTTCGCGATTTGGCTGGTCGTGGGACTGCTGCTGGGGATGGCATTCAAGGAGCAGACGCGCATCCGCACTGCCGAGTTGCCCAGCGCGCGCCTGCCTGACCTCGCACGCGCCTATGTGCAGGAGAAGCGTTCCAACGCCGCGCTGGAAGAGGAGATTCGCCAACTGCGCCAGCGCATCAACGAACTGGAGAACGCCTTCGCCAGCGGCACCAAGCAGGCGCAAGTGCTGAGCCAGAGCCTGCAGGAAGCGAAGATGATTGCGGGCTTGCTGGAGGTGGAAGGCCCTGGCATTGAACTAATCCTGCAAGATAGCAAGAAGCGTCCGTCGGGCAACACACCTGAGTTGTTGCCCGAACTCTACACGATTCACGACTACGACCTCCTGCGTGTGGTAAACGAGCTGCGTCAGGCGGGCGCGGAGGCGATTAGTATCAACGGGCAGCGCATCGTCGCCACGACGGGAATCCGATGCACGGGTCCTGTGGTGTTCGTCAACGATGTGAAGATGGCGTCGCCGTTCGTGGTGCTGGCGATTGGCGACCCGAAGACACTGATTGGCGCGCTGGAGATGCCGGGCGGCGCGCTCGCGGATCTGAAAAGCGTAGACCCCAAGATGGTGCAGGTACGGCAACTGGACACGGTGCGCATACCCGCGTTCGGTGGCTCCACCCAGTTTCGCTATGCACGCCCTGTGACGGAGGAGTCGAAGCCATGATTGCTGTGGGTCTGATTGGCTTGCTGCTGGGTGTGGTTATCGCGTCGGTGGCGTTGGACATCCCGCTGCCTGAGGAGTGGGCAGCGTACCTTTCGCTGGCGGCGCTGGCGGGTCTTGATACGGCGTTTGGAGGCTGGCGCGCCGCGCTGGAAGGTCGCTTCCACGCCGATGTGTTCCTGTCGGGCTTTATCGTGAACGCGCTGCTGGCGGCGATGCTGGCGTACTTGGGCGACCGAATCGGGGTAGACCTGTTTCTCGCGGCGGTGGTGACGCTCGGCGGACGGATGTTTTTGAACCTATCGCTCATTCGACGCTATTACCTTAATCAGTGGGCGCTAAGGCGGCAACGAGGATGACACTCATCACTGGGCTTGATATCGGCACGACGAAGGTGTGCTGCTTCGCGGTGCAGCGGGGCGCGGAGGGAACGCTGCAGCCAGCGGGCTACGGCGTCGCGCCGTGCCGCGGGCTGAAGCAGGGGCAGGTCGTCGATATGGAGCAAACGGTCTCCGCCATCCACCACGCCGTTCACGAAGCGCAGACGATGGGGGAATTAACCATCACGGGCGTCGTGCTGGGTGTCACGGGGGAACACATCGAGTCGATTCAGCGACGCGCGGAGATTACCATCACACGCCCCGACCGCGAAGTCACGCAGGAAGATTTAGAGCGCCTGCGCTTCAACCTACAGCAGATACACCTGCCGCCCGACCGCGAGCTGATACACACGCTTATTCGGCAATACATCCTCGATGGGCAGTCAGGTATCCTTAACCCCCTCGGCATGAGCGCGTCGCACCTGCAGGCGGAGGCGACGCTTGTGACGGGCGGGCTGACCTTCTTGCAGAATCTGCGTCGTTGCGTGGAGCGCGCAGGACTGGAAGTGCAGGCGATGGCGCTGGAGCCGCTGGCGTCGGGCTTGGCGACGCTGACCCCTGAAGAGCGCGAAATTGGCGTCGCGCTCATCGATATCGGCGGCGGTACCACCGATGTCGCGATTTTTATCGACGGCGCGCTTGCGTATACCAGCGCCGTGCCGCTCGGCGGGAATCAGGTGACCCGTGATGTGTATATCATGTTTCGCTTGGCGGATCCGCAGGAAGCCGAGCGATTGAAACACGAATTCGGGAGCGCGCTCTCCGCGCGCGTGCCCGAAACCGAGAGGGTATCCTATCGGGAAATGGGAACGAACGAGGAGCGTCGGGTGCCCCGACGGCTGTTTACTGAAGTTATCGAGGAGAGGATGCGCGAGATTCTGGAGTATGCCCGCGAGGAGCTGGAACGCTCTGGGCTGTACGACCGTCTGGCGGCAGGGGTCGTGCTGACTGGGGGCGGCTCGTGTCTGCCGTGCACCACCGAGCTGGGGCGGCAGGTGTTCGACGCGCTGCCAGTGCGTCTGGGGGCGCCGCAGCCGCGTGAGGTTGTGTTGCCCAGCGCGCTTCAGAAGCCCGCGTTCGCGACCGCTGTCGGACTCGCGCTCTATGGCGTGCAACTCTTCCCCGAGACCGACAGCCCTATCGCACCCACGCGCTTATGGAAACAGCTTGTTCAAACCGTTCGTCGCTGGTTTCAACGACACTGAGAACCCCATCGTTTCAGGAGACTTACCATGGCCAAGGATCGCGCAACTCATCGAGAGAATGGACTGTTGGAAGTGCAAGCCGTTTTGAAAGTGGTCGGCGTCGGCGGCGGCGGCGGGAACGCCGTGAACCGCATGATCGAAGTCGGCGTGCAGGGCGTGGAGTTCATCGCCATGAACACGGATCAACAAGTGCTTGGCAAATCGCGCGCGCCGGCGAAGATTCCTATCGGCGTCGGGATAACTCGTGGGCTGGGGGCGGGGGGCAATCCCGAGGCGGGCCGGAGCGCCGCCGAAGAGAGCCGCCACGAAATCCGCCGAGCGCTGGAAGGCGCGGATCTGGTGTTCATTACCGCTGGGCTGGGCGGCGGCACAGGCACTGGCGCCGCGCCCATCATCGCTGAAATCGCCCAAGAACTGGGCGCACTCACCATCGCTGTCGTCACCAAACCGTTCAAATTCGAAGGACCTCGACGCTGGAAAGTCGCGGAGGAAGGGGCGCAACTCCTGCGCAAACATGTGGACGCGATGATCGTGGTGCAAAACGACCGCCTCATCGATGTGTCGGAACGCACCACGACGATGACCGAGGCGTTTCGAATGGCGGACGATGTGCTGCGCAGCGGCGTGCAGGGCATCTCCGACATCATCAACTACGCAGGCGAGATTAATGTGGACTTCGCGGATGTCCGCACCATCTTCAAGGACGCAGGCACTGCGCTGATGGGGCTGGGCAAAGGCACAGGCGAGAACCGCATGATTCAAGCCGTGCAGGAGGCGTCCACCAGCAAACTGCTCGAATCGTCCATCTACGGCGCACGCAGACTCCTGGTGAACATCACCACAGGCGAGGACATCGGCATCTTCGAGGTGCAGGAGGCGATGAACCTGTTGTACCAGATGACCGACCCTGAAGAGGCGAACATCATCTTCGGACATGTCATCAAGCCTGGCATGACGGATGTGGTGCAGGTAACGGTGCTGGCGACAGGCTTCCCCGAAGAGCCGCTGTCCAAAGAGGCGGCGGCGGTGCAGATGAAGCCTCAGCCAGAGCCGCATCCGCTCGACATCGCCCGCGCGCGGATGGACACTTCGACGCCGCGCACGCCGACGCCCGAACCGCCTCGCTTGGCGAACCCCGCTCCCGAACGCCAACGCCCCGAACCGCGCCTCTCGCGCGAAGACCTTGACATCCCTACCTTCTTGCGCAGGCGCGGGCAGTAAGCCTTGTCTCAACCGACGCACCGAGCCACAAAGCCCCCGAAACATTCGGGGGCTTCGCTATTCCGAGTTAATGAGGTACAATACGGCGGGGAGCGATGTCGAAGAACGGCACGACGGACACGAAGGCGCATACCGAGCGGCTGATGCGCGAGGCGGTTGCGCTGTTCGAGCAGGGGCGGCTGGAGGAGGCGCTGTTAGCGTGCGAGGGCGCGCTCGCGTTGGACGAGAACTATGCGCCTGCACTGTCGCTGAAAGGGCTTATCCACGAGCGGCGCGGGCAGGTCGCCGATGCGATGGCAGCCTACGAGCGCGTGCAGGCAGTGAACCCGCTGAGCGTTGCCGAGCGCGCGCGATTGGAAGCCTTGCGCCGTCAGGCGCGCGCGGCAGTGCGCCCTGCGCCCGTGCGCCCACTGTGGGTGGAGACGCTACCTGTCGCGTTGGCGTTTCTGGGAGTGGGGCTGGTCTTGCTGATTGGCTTCGCGCTGATTTTGCGCTGGAGCGCGCCGCCTGCACCCGCGCCGAGCCAGCCCGTGGCGTCTTCCGCCGAGACCCTCGCGCCCGTCGCCCCGCCGCCAAGCACTGTCCCTGCGCCGCCTGCCGAGACGCCGCCGCCCAACCCGCCGCAAGCGATTGTACCCCCTGTAACGGTTGACCCGTCGCGCTTGGCGCTTGCGCCTGCAGAGCCTGCGCCCCCGCGCGGCGAGATTCCGACCCTGCCTGCTCCTGAACCCGAAACGAAGCCTACGCCCAAGAGCGAAACGCCTATGCCCAGCGGCGACCGCCCCCGCGACGCTGAAGTGATGCCCGATGTGAAAGTGGAAGAGACCCAGCGCGGCGTGTACGAAATCCGCGTGGAGCGCGTGCCGTCTCAACCGCCGAGTCGCAACGCGCCCCGCGCTTCGGACGCGCTTACGCAAGCGCAGAACCTGCAGCGGGCAGGCAACTACCGCGAGGCAATCCAAGCCTACCTGCAGGCGTTGCCCACCGCGCCGAACCCCGCCGAAGTGCATCAGCAAATCGCCACCTGCTACCTGCGCTTGGGCGACAAGGCGAATGCGCGTACCCACTTCCTGCAAGCCATCGCTGAGTACGAACGCCAGATTCAGGCGGGGCGTGAGGTGGAGGCGGCGCGCCAGGGCATCGCCGCCTGCCAGAACGGGCTACTGCTATGCAACGAGTAGCCGTGCTGCTTGGAGCAACGCTGCTGCTGGGAGCTGTCAGTTGGACACAGCCGACCCTCCTGATTTTCGCGGACCCTGCGCCGCCTGTGTCGCACAACAATCAGCCCTATGACCCGAATGTTGACCTCAAGCCCCACTTGACGCCATTTTTGCAGGAGCTGCGCAAGGCGCGGGTGGAATGGTACGCGCCGAGCCACCCCATCGCGCGGCAGTTTGGCGAGCAGCGGGGGCTGAGCGCGGAGCAGCTTGCCAACCCGACGCCTGCCCTGCGCGGGCAACTGGCGCGTGCGTGGGGCGCAGAGTTCGTGATGACCGTGCGCTGCACCCGTGCCCCCGAACAGAACAGCTTCGAGTACAGCATCAAGGTCTGGCGGCTGGGCGCACGCGCGCCCGTGTGGGAGGCCGAGGGCTTCCAGCAGGTCGCCTCACGGCAGGGCAAGTCGGACGATATAACCGCGCTGCAGACGCTGGGACGCACCGTCGCGCTGCGCTTAGATGCGGAGCTATGGGACACCCTGCCGCGCCTCGC
>Ga0308310_1000860_pt1 | contig 13656 bp, 13 predicted proteins | sample HotsprSampleMS65_FD_203672 | JGI IMG/M metagenome (GOLD analysis project Ga0308310, IMG submission 203672) | Hot spring phototrophic mat microbial communities from Mushroom Spring, Yellowstone National Park, Wyoming, United States - 20090730_MS65 ...
TGCTCCTATTCTATCGAGGCTTCGCGGCCTTGTTGCCTTATGCTATGGATACTCGAGACCCGTATCGGTGGCGGGAGGGGGATGTTAAGCCCTACCTTGAAGCCCCTCCAAAAAGCGATGCGACCTTGGATCTGTCAGGCGGCTTGGGTAGTTCGGGCGGCATCCGGGCTGGTCTGCCCGTTTACCTCGAGGCTGTAGTGGCGGGCCACGCCCTTCCAGGGGCAGGCGGTATGGGTGCTGGAGGGCCGCAGAAATTCGAACCGACTCTGGAGGGAAGTGGCGGTTGCCTTCAACCACCACCGTGTCGTCGCTTTCCGCAATCACCTGGCCGTTCCAGATGGCTTTCATACCCCTGAGCCTGGCGCGATGCGTGAAGGGAGAGGGTATTGCGGCCCACGGAGAGGGCCGCTTGCGTCAGGGCAGCAGAATCGAGATGAGCTTGGTCTCGAGGAACTCCTCCATGCCCCAGCGCCCTCCCTCGCGACCCAGGCCGGAGCTCTTGTAGCCGCCGAAGGGCAGGTTAGAGCCCATTGCGCTGGGGACGGGGTCGTTCACACCCACCATGCCATACTCGAGCGCCTCGGCCACCCGGAAGGCGCGGGAGAGGTCCTTGGTCCAGATGTAAGCGGCCAGGCCATACTCGGTGTGGTTGGCCCAGGCGATGGCCTGTTCTTCGTCTTCAAAGGAGATCAAGGGGGCTACCGGCCCAAAGGTCTCCTCCTCTAGGATGCGCATACCCGGCTGAACGCCGGTGAGCACCGTTGGGGCGTACAAAAGCCCGCCCAGGGGCTTGCCGCCCACGGCCACCTTGGCGCCTTTGGCCAGCGCATCCTCCACGTGCGAGACCACTTTATCCAGCCCCTGCTGTTCGACCAGAGGCCCTATCTGGGTGCTAGGGTCCAGGGGGTCGCCCACCTTGAGCTGGCCCACGGCCTCGGCCAGCGCTCTGGCGTAGTCGGCCTCGAGCTTCCTATGCACGTAGATGCGGTTGGTGGTTATGCAGGTCTGGCCCGCGTTGCGGTACTTAGAGAGCAGGGTGAACTGTACCGCTTTTTCGATGTCGGCGTCCTCGAAGATGATGAAGGGGGCATTGCCGCCCAGCTCGAGCGAGATTCGCTTGAGGGTATCGGCCCCCTGACGGTAGAGAATCTTGCCCACTGGTGTGGAGCCGGTAAAGGTGATCTTGCGGATGCGCATGTCCTCCATCAGAACCCGCGAGACCGGCACCGGGTCGGAGGCGGGCAGCACCTGCAGGGTTCCGGCAGGCCCTCCGGCTTCCTCCCAGAGCTTGGCCAGGTACAGCGCGCAGAGCGGGGTCTGCTCGGCGGGTTTGACGATCACAGTACAACCTACCGCCAGTGCAGGCGCGGCCTTGCGGGTGATCATGCTGGTGGGAAAGTTCCAGGGGGTAACGGCGTATACCGGCCCTACCGGCTCGTACACGGCCAGTTGGCGCTTGTTGGGAAAGCGCGAGTGAATCAGCTCCCCGTTTATGCGGGGGGCTTCCTCGGCACACCACTCCACGAAGCTGGCCGCATACAACACTTCCCCCTTGGCCTCGGTGATGGGCTTGCCCATCTCCAGTGCGGTCAGACGCCCCAGCTCCTCCTGGTGGGCAACCAGCAGCTCGTTCCACCTGCGCAAAATTCTGCCCCGCTCGAAGCCGGTCAGCTTTTTCCACTCCTTGAAGGCCGCCACCGCGGCATCGGCGGCCATTTGGGCCTCGGCCTCGCCGCAGTCGGAGACCTCGGCCAACAGGCTGCCCGTGTAGGGGCTTTTGACTGGGAAGGTTTGGGCGGTTTGGTGCCACTTACCACCCAGGTAGGCCAGGTTGGGAAAGTCGAAGTTTTTGACCATACCCCTAGCATAACCTGCTCCCGCCCGGCTTTTCATGGGGGTGGCCTCGTAGGGAGGCCAGGTCTTCAGCAGCGCTGGGTTCTAGGGCACGGCTGGGGGTCTACGCCACGATGGCCACGGCTTGCCGTAGAATGTGCGATCGAAGCCTGTAGCTTGCGGAGAGGCCCCGAGGGTGCTCAGGCAGTTAGGCTATAGCAATGTGCATCCACCAAGCACAAAGGTGAACAGCATGGAGCTCACCAACCGCTACGCAGATGCATTGCAGCTGGCTTACAAGCTTCACAAGAAGCAGTACCGCAAGGGTACCGAGATTCCCTACCTTTCCCACCTGCTGGCGGTGAGCGCCATCGTGATGGAGCATGGGGGCAGCGAGGACGAGGCCATTGCTGCGCTGCTTCATGACGCAGTAGAAGACGCCGGAAAGGCAAGTGTGCTGCAGAGTGTGCGCGAGGTGCTGGGAGACCCAGACCTCGCCCCGGCTGAAAGCAGGCACGCGGGTGCTCGAGTACATCCGAGAGCGCTTTGGCGACGCGGTGGCGCACATTGTGCGGGAGTGCAGCGACGCCGAGACGGATCCCAAGCCGCCCTATCTGGAACGCAAGCGGGCCTGCCTAAGCCGCCTTAGAGAGGCTCCGCCTCCTGCCCGGCTGGTCTCGGCGGCTGATAAATTGCACAACCTACGGGCCATCGTGGCCGACTACCGCGTCCACGGCGAGGCGTTGTGGCAGCGCTTCGTCAGCGAGGTAGAAAGCACCGAGGAGAAGCGCCGCCTGACCCTGTGGTACTACCGCGAGCTGGCCAGGGAGTTCTCGAGCGCGCGCGGCCCTGGGGTCATCGGCGCCGAGCTCGAGCGGCTCCTGGCCAGCTTCGATCTGGGCTAGGTTCTAAAGCTGACCCGTATCCCCCCAGTTTTGCAGCAGCGCTCGGTAAGCGGGGTCTTGGTAGCGCGACAGCAGGAAAGCCGAGGCGTAGCCGGGCAGGGCCGCGCCGGTCACGTGGGCGGCCAGCAGCTCGCCCGCCGCGCAAGCGGCCATTACGCCAAAGCCCGACAGGGCGCCTATTATGTAGGCCCCCTTTACCGGCAGCGGGCCAATGAGGGGGCGGTTTTCCTGAGTTTTGAGGTAGTAGCCCCCGTCTACCCAGGGTTTGGGGGTTTTCTCGAAATACTGCCGCAGGCCGGGAATCATCACCGACATTCCGCGCAGGGCGACCTCGGCGTAGTGGGGCTCTGGGGGAAGGGGGAAAACGGGTTCGACCGGCTGGGTGCGGTGGTTGTACAGCACGATCAGGGTGGTGCTGGCCCCGTGCCCCTCGGGCCGGCCGTGCACCCCGGAAGGAAGCCGCCCCAAAAGCCAGCGGGTAGACTCCTCCTGGGCCAGCACCGCGCGCTCTTCAGCGCTGAAGGGGAGCTCTACCTGGTCCAGCCAGATCAGCATGGGGGCCTCGCGGGGCACCACCCCCAGGACCTCGCTAAAGCTCATCTTGCGGTGCAGCTCGGCAAAAACGGGCAGTTCGACTCCCAGTAACCGGCCCACGGCACGCTGAAAGGGCCCCGCAGCGCTGACAAAAACCGACGTCTGGATGGCGAAAAGCGAGCCGTCCGCCTGCCGAACATGTACTTCCTGAACCGCGCCTCCGGCTGTTCCGACCCCTACCACCTGCCCCCGTACTAGCCGCGCTCCGTGTTCACGGGCTTTTTCCAGCAGGTACATGCCCAGCTGCTGGGCCGAGAGCCAGCCCGCCCGCCGCACGTGCAGCACGGCCTTGGTGTGGGGCGAAAGATAGGGGAAGTGCTGGTGTACGGCCGCACCGGTAAGCAGGTCGGCTCCGTCCAGGGCCCCCTCGAGGCCCTCCGGCGGGCTGAGCCGGTAGCTTGCGGCCCGGTGGGTATGCACCCGCAGGGGGCCTGCCCCCTGGCGGGCCGCTCGCTCGGCGGAGTGGGCCAGCAAGGAAATTTTGCTTTCCTCGGCGGTGGCATACAGATACCCACGCCGGTTAAGCCTGATGCGGTTGGCTGATGCCAGAGCAATATCCTCCAAAAGCTCGATGCTGCGGTTCATGAAGGCGATCATCTGGCCGTCGGGGCCGGGCCACCAGTTGCGGTAGGCCTCGCTGGATTTGTCGGAGGTGAGCGAGAGAGGGTCGCCCTGCTCTACCAGCACGACATCTCTCAAGCCTTGTTTGACGGCCAGGTGATAGGCAGCTGCTACACCCGCGATGCCTGCTCCGCAGATCACCACATCGGCCGTGTGCTTTGGCATGGTAGGCAGACTACCATATCAGACTTCTTGGGACTTTGGTCCTGAAGCTATACTGGGATTGCTGCAACTTGCCGCGCGAGTTTGCTGAAAACCGGTCCTGATCTGAGGCGGCCTGGCCGGTTTTTACCTACACGATCTGCAAAATGGCAAACTTCAGGTAGTGTGTTTCGGGTACGTTGAGCAAAACCGGATGGTCCCAGCCCTGGCCGCGCTTTTCCACCACGCGAACAGTGCGCTGGGCATCGCTGGCGGCCTCGGCCAACATCTGGTAAAACATAGCCTCGCTCAGGTGATGGCTGCAGGAGGCGGTGGCCAGAATGCCTCCGCTAGAAAGCAGCTTCATAGCCCGTAGGTTGACCTCTTTGTAAGCGGCATAGGCCCGCTCGAGGTCACGCCTGCTTTTGGCAAAGGCCGGTGGATCCAGCACGATCAGGTCGTAACGGGCTTTCCGTCGTTCTTCTTCGCGCAAGAACTCAAAAGCGTTGGCCTCTTTGAAGAAGATGTTGGCGAGGTGGTTGGCCCGGGCGTTCTCCTGGGCCCTTTGCAGGGCTGCTGCTGAGCTGTCGACGGCCACAACCTGCTCGAAGCCCTGGGCCAGGTGCAAGGCGAAGGAGCCATGGTAGCTGAAGACGTCCAGGGCGGCTTTTCCCCTATAGCCCCTCAGCCGGATGCGGTTGTCGCGCTGGTCAATGAAGGCCCCGGTTTTTTGCCCCTCTTTGAGGTCAACCCGATACCAAATGGAGCCCTCCTTCACCATCACCGAGTCGGGCACCTGGCCCAGCAGGGGCTTGACCTCTAGGGGAAGGCCCTCGAGGCTGCGGGATCTGTGGTTGTTCCTAGCCACGAGGCTTTGCAGGGCAACCTCGCTTTGAATAACTTCCACCAGCGCTTCGGTAAGTGGTTCCAAGGCAGCTGAGCCCACCTGCAAAACCCCGTGGCCGGCGTAATAGTCAAGCACCAGGGCGGGGAGCAGGTCGCCCTCGGCGTGTACCAGCCGGAAGGCTCCTTGGGGCTCCTGGGCAAGGGCTTCTTGACGTCGGCGAAGTGCTTTGCGGAGATTTTCCAGCAAGACCTCCTGGGGATTCCTGCTTTCGTCGAAGCTGAAAGCCCGTACGGCGATTTGGGAAGCGGGGCTGTACAGGGCCAACGCCAGAATCCCTGTGCGCGCTTGAACAGGGAACAAGCCGGGCTCGTTGGGGCCCTCCACCACATCGCTTTGATACACCCAAGGGTGCCGGGCCATCAGCCGGGCTGCGCCTTTGGCACTAACTCGGATACTCCTCTGGCCAGGCCGGCCTCTAACAGATGTCTGACCACCTTGCAAAGCCGGTTAAACTCCTTATCTGCAGGGGCGGTTTTGGCGCCAAATTGGCCCATACCGAGTTTATCCCTTTGTGCTGCGGCCAACAGGGACAGCGCGACCCTGCAGCGTTAGGTGCTTTGCTATTGTATGCTGTTTCGCGTTGACATGGTTCCTGAAGAATCGCTATGATTCTTTGGGTTTATTTTGGGTAAGTTTTCACTTGCTGGCTGGTAGAAAGGAGGGAAGTGTGGCCGGATCGGGACTCATAAGAAGCCTGGCGGAGCGAGAACGCGCCTTGGCCATGCAGCTAGAGGAGGCTAAGCGGGCTGCTGCGGCCAAAGTTCAGGAGGCTGAGCTCAAAGCTGCCCAGATACTGGCGGAGGCCGAGCAGGCTATTCAGGTGCTGGAGGCGCAGTTCAAAGCCCGCACTGCCGAAGCAGTAGCCCAAATAGAGAGCGAGGCCAAGGCCAAGGCGGAAGCGGAGGCCAAGGCGGTCAATGAAGCGGCAGCCGCAAAGGTGGCTGAGGCAGTTCAGGTGGTGCTCGCGGAGGTACTGCCGTGATCGCCCCCATGGAAAAGCTGATCGTGGCTGCCCCCAAGCGGAAGGCCCGGGAGCTCCTGGCTGAGCTGCAAAAGGCTGGGGTAGTGCACATCGATCCCCTGCGCCCCGATGAGCTGAGCGAGTACCGCCTGTCCCCGACGGAGGAGGCTGAGCTCAAGCGCTGGGAAGCGGTGGTCTCGCAGACCGAGCAGGTACTGGCGGTGGCCGGTCTGGCCCCGCTGGCGGGCGAGCAGTTTGCGGGGTCGCTCGAGGAGGCCGAGGCCCTCCTGCGCCCGTTGGCCAGTCGGGCCGAAACGCTGGGCAAGGAGCGCGCGGCGCTGGAGGAGGAAATAAAGATCATCGAGCTGTTCGGTGAAGCCGTCGAACGGCTGGCCGCGCTGGTGCAGGGGCTGGACGAGAGCCCCCGGCTGGGGGTGATCCCGTTTTTGCTGACCAAGCCGGAAGAACTCGAGCCGGTACGCAAGACCCTGCAAGAAGCCCTGGGCGATCGCTTTGTGCTCGAGGCTGAGGCTTTGGGCAACCAAGTGGCGGCGGTGGTGGTGGCCCGGCGCAGCGAGCTGGAGGCGGCTCGCTCGAGCCTGTCGCGGCTGGGCCTGGCCGAGCTGCGCTTTCCGGGTATCTACGGCACCCTGCCCCTCACCGAGGCCGCAGCCCGCATGAAGGAGCGGGCCAAGCTGGCCCCCGAAGAGCTGTTGGGTATTCGCGAAGAGATCGCTAAATTGGCGCAGGAGTCCAAGGGGGTCCTCTCGCAACTATGGGCTCGAGCCAAGGACGAGGTGGCCTGCTACAAGGCCTCGGCCGATATGGCGGCGGGCAAGTACGGGGTTGCCCTCATGGGTTGGATTCCCCAAAAGGCCAAGGGGAAGGTGGAGGAAGCCCTGGGTCGCCTGCGTGATCAGATCGTCTACACCTTCGAACCGGTCGACGAGCACCACGAGGGGCACCAGGTGCCGGTAACCCTAGAAAACCCGGCCTGGGCCAAACCTTTTGAGCTGCTACATGGCTTCCTCAACACCCCAGCCTACGGCGGGCACGACCCCACCCTAATGATCGCCATCTTTTTCCCGCTGTTTTTCGGTATCGTGGTTGGGGATATCGGCATAGGCCTGCTGTTCCTGCTGGCGGCGCTCTGGCTGGCGGGTAAAGCCCGTCGCGGCGAGACCCTGCGCATCGCTTTCCTAGGGGCGGCCTTCGGCCCAGATATCCTGGGTAAGCTATCGGTGGTTGGGAAGTGGATGGCAGCCTGGGCCATCATCTGGGGGGTGCTGTACGGGGAGTTCTTCGGCACCTTCCTGGAGAAGCTGCGCCTGCCCGGCATGTTTGGCCTGAAGGACGGCTGGCGGGTCTTCTATCCTACCGGCCCCGGCTACGATCCCGAGACCTACTATGGCCTGATTCCTATCCTCATCAACCGTCTGGATTTTGTCCAGACCGCCAATGCCCTGATGGTCTTTGCTATCATGTTTGGGGTCTTCCAGGTGCTGTACGCCTTCTTCCTGCGGATGCGCCTGGGTCTCAAGCACGGGCACATGAAGCACTTCTGGGAAGGCTTTGGCTACTTCTCGGGCCTGGTGGGCCTGGTGGCCTTTGCCTACAACTTCCTGACCCAGGCCAACATCCCCATCCTGAACATTATCTTTGCAGTGGGCATCGTCCTTTTCCTGGTGGGTGTGGCCCTCTCGCGTGAAGTGCTGATGATTGCCGAGCTGCCCGGCAAGGGCGGACAGATTCTCAGCTATATCCGTTTGTATGCGGTGGGCGTGGCGGGGGGTGTGCTGGCCAGCCTGGCCAACCAGGTGGGCTTTGGCCTGGCCGAGCGCTTCGGCTTTGTGGGGAGCTTGCTTGGGTTTGCAGTGGGCTTGCTGCTGATTCTAGCCATTATCGTCATCACCACCTTAGGCCACGTGATCCAGCCCATCCGTTTGCTATGGATCGAGTTTTCCACCAACTTTGGCTTTTTCGAGGAGACCGGACGGCCCTACAGGCCGTTTAAGTCGGTTAGGGATCAGAATAGCTAAGGGCGCGAGGTGATGCGCTCGGCGGCTCCTGACAAACCAGTCCATAATGTGCTAGGCACATGGAACCAAACACCAAAAGGAGAGAAACCATGAAGAGTGTAAAGCCAGCCAAAACCCTCTTGATCATCGTCGTTGCCACCCTTGCTACTGTGGCCTTCGCTGCCGAGGAAGGCGCCGCCGCGGGTACTTCCCTGGCGGCCATCGGCAAAGGTCTGGCCATCGGCCTGGGCCTGCTCGGCACCGGTATAGCCCAGAGTGCCATCGGTGCGGCCGCCGTGGGGGCCGTGGCGGAAGACCGCCGCAACTTCGGCACTGCCCTGATTTTCTTCCTGATTCCCGAAACGTTGGCTATCTTCGGTCTGGCTTTCTCGTTCCTGATCAACTGACGTAGATGGCCGAGGGTGCATAGTCTATCCGCCCCCGGCCATCGGCAGAAAGCCTAAAGAGGAGCCAAATGTCAAAACTAGAGGACATTCTGCAAAACGAAGTGGCCGCCGAGATCGGGGCCATTGCGGCTGAGGCCGAGGCCCGGGCCAAAGCCATTGTGGAGGCCGCCCTGGCCAACGCCGAAGCCCTCAAGGCCAGCAAGCTGCGGCAGCTCGAGGCTCAGCACGCCGCCGCTTTGCGCAGGGCTGAGAGTGCTGCCGAGCTGTTGCTGAGCCAGGCCCGCATTACGGCCAGGGGCCAGGTGATGGATCGGGTGCGGGCTGAGGTAGGGGAAAGCCTGCACCACCTGACCCAGAAGCCGGAGTTCGCCTCCATCTTGCAAAAGCTGGCCGATGAAGCCCTAGGCAACCTTGGCCAGGCCGAGTCGGCTGTGGTCAACCCGGCCCATGCGGCCTGGCTGAGCGAATGGGCCCAGCGCCATGGCTTGCAGCTCAAAACCGACCCCTCCATCCGCGATGGGGTTCGGCTGGTGGCGGTAGGCGGGCGGGCCTTTGTGCAGAACACCCTGAGCGAGCGCCTCGAGCGGGCCTGGGACGCCTTGTCGGCCCGGGCGGCCAAAGCCATCTGGGGGTAGTGTGCTAACCCGTAGCGCGTTTGCCTACCTCAATGCCCGCGTGCGCTCGAGGCGGAGCCAGATGGTCCCTGAGGCCTTCTTTCAGCAGGCCCTGAAGCTGTCGTTCCCAGATTTTTTGCGCCTCCTCTCTGAGACGGTTTATGGGGCAGACCTGGTGGGCGACTCCCTGGCCGATGTGGACCGCGCGGTAAACAACCACCTGGCCCGCATGGTGGGTGACCTGCCGGGGTTGGTCTCGGGCGAGATGCGGGTGTTGGTGAGCTTGCTTCTGTTCCGCGCCGATCTGATTAACCTCAAGGCCATCCTGCGGGGCAAGCACAGCCACAAAACGCCCGAGGAGATCAAGGCAACCCTGCTGGGCGGTACCTTGAAAGAGCCCCTGATCAACGCCTTGATTCAGGCCCCGGATGCGGCCAGCGTGGCCCAGATTCTGCAGGTGCCGGGGCATCCCCTGGCCAAGGCCCTGCGCAAGGTGGTGGCGGCCAACCCCGACCCGTTGGCCTTGGAGGTTGCGCTGGACCGGGAGTTTTTTGCGGCCAGCCTTGAGAAAGCCAAAAAGTTGAGGCAGAGCCGTATCTCTGCCTACTTTGCCCTCGAGGTGGACGTAACCAACCTGACTACCGCCTTCAAGCTGCAGGCTCTGGGCGCCGATCTGCCTGACCTGGACGATTATTTCATCGCCGGGGGCAAGTACCTAAGACGCCCGCTGTTCAGCCGCATTGCCTCGGGGGACCTGGCCGCCCTCGATGCGCTGGGCAACACCCCCCTCGCACCCGCCATGGGGGCCCGCAGCCTGGGCGAGCTCGAGCGGGCCGTACGGGAAATTATGCGGACCAGGGCTGCTTCGGGTGCAACCGACAGCCTGGGCGGAGGGCTGGTACTGGACTTTGTTCAGCGCAAGCTGTGGGAGGCCAGCCGCATCCGCCTGTTGGCCCGGCGGGCCTACTTCAACCTGCCCGCTGAGGCTGTGGCAAAGGAGATCGCATGAAAATCGGTGTGCTGACCGATATCGAGACGGCCTCCGGCTACCGCCTGGCGGGCCTCGAGGCGGTTGTAGCAGGTCCCGAGGAGGCTGCCCAGAGGCTTGCCGAGATGGTGCAGTCGAACCAGTACGCCCTGATCGCGGTGGATCAGCGCCTGCTGCCTGATCCCAACAAGGCGGTCGAGCGGGTCATGCGGGGGCGCAGTGCGCCGGTCTTGCTCTCGCTGCCCAACCTGCTGGACGCCTTTAGCGGCGGGGACGACGCCAAAGCCTACATGCGCACCCTAGTACGCGAGACGATAGGCTTTGATATCAAGCTATGAGCCTTTAGCCACTGCTTGCGAAGGAGGACACGTGGGAGTCATTAAAAAAATCGCCGGGCCGGCGGTCATCGCCGAGAACCTGCAAGGTGCCAAGATGTACGACATCGTGCGTGTTGGCCGAGAGAGGCTAGTGGGTGAGATTATCCGCTTGGACGGCAACACCTGTTTTATCCAGGTCTACGAAGACACCAACGGCCTCAAGGTGGGGGAGCCGGTGGTGACCACCGGCTTGCCGCTGGCCTTGGAGCTGGGGCCGGGTCTTCTAAACGGCATCTTCGACGGGATTTTGCGTCCGCTGGACAAGATCCAGGCTGCTTCGGGCATCTTCATCAGCCGGGGTATCGAGGTCTCCTCGCTGGACCGTACCCGCAAGTGGGACTTTACCCCTTTGAAAAAGGCGGGCGAAGAGGTCAAAGGAGGCGATATTCTGGGCACGGTGCCCGAGTACAGCTTCACCCACAAGATCCTGGTGCCACCCGACAAGGCAGGCCGTATCAAGCGCATTGTGGAGCCGGGGCAGTACACCATTGACGACACCATCGCCGAGCTCGAGGACGGCACCCAGCTGCGCTTGGCCCACTACTGGCCGGTGCGCAAGCCCCGGCCCTTCACCCGCAAGCTCGACCCCAACGAGCCCTTCCTCACCGGGATGCGGATTCTGGATGTGCTCTTCCCGCTGGCCGCGGGGGGTACGGCGGCCATCCCCGGGCCTTTTGGCTCCGGCAAGACCGTGACCCAGCAGTCCATCGCCAAGTTCGGCGATGCCAACATCGTGGTATATGTGGGCTGCGGCGAGCGCGGCAACGAGATGACCGACGTGCTGGTGGAGTTCCCTGAGCTGGAAGACCCCCAGACCGGACGCCCCCTGATGGAGCGCACCATCCTGGTAGCCAACACCTCCAACATGCCGGTAGCCGCCCGCGAGGCCAGCCTGTACACCGGCATCACCCTGGCCGAGTACTTCCGCGACCAGGGCTACAAGGTCTCGCTGATGGCCGACTCTACCAGCCGTTGGGCCGAGGCCCTGCGCGAGATCGCCTCGCGCTTGGAGGAGATGCCCGCTGAGGAGGGCTACCCACCCTACCTGGCCTCGCGCCTTTCCAGCTTCTACGAACGGGCCGGTAAGGTGGTGACCCTGGCCGGCGAGCAGGGTGCGGTCTCGGTGATCGGGGCGGTCTCGCCGGCGGGCGGTGACTTCTCCGAGCCCGTCACGCAGTCCACCCTGCGCATTACCGGAGGTTTCTGGGCCCTGGACGCGCAGTTGGCTCGGGCCCGCCACTTCCCCGCCATCAACTGGGCACGCTCGTACTCCTTGTTCGTGAGAAGCCTCGAGCCCTGGTACCGCGAGAAGGTGGCCCCGGACTACCCCGAGGTGCGCGCCCAGATCATCGCCTTGCTGCAGCGTGAGGCGGAGCTGCAACAGGTGGTGCAGCTTGTAGGCCCCGACGCCTTGCAGGACAGCGAGCGGCTGGCGCTGGAAATTGGCCGCATCGCCCGTGAGGACTTCCTGCAGCAAAATGCCTACGACCCGGTGGATGCCAGTTGCTCCATGGCCAAGGCCTATGGCATCATGCAGATGATCATTGCGGCCTACAGGCAGGCCGAGCTGGCCCTTTCCAAGGGAGCCACCATCTCCGACTTCCTGAACGATCCAATCCTCGAGAAGATCGGGCGGGCCCGCTACGTCCCGGAGGCCGAGTTCCCTGCCTACAAGGCTGAGTTCGACCAGATGATCAAGACCGCCTTCATGGGTGCGGTCAAGGCGTAAGGGGGTTCTGATGCTCAAGAAAGAATACAACGCCGTAACTTACGTCTCAGGGCCACTTTTGTTCCTGGAAGGGGCCGCTGACCTAGCCTACGGCGCCATCGTCAACATTGACGACGGCACCGGACGCATTCGCGGTGGCCAGGTGATCGAGGTATCCGACCAGTACACGGTTTTGCAGGTCTTTGAGGAGACCTCGGGGCTGAACCTCGAGCGCACCACGGTATCGCTGGTGGAGGACGTAGCCCGCCTGGGCGTCTCTAAAGAGATGGTGGGCCGGATCTTCAACGGCATCGGCCGGCCCATTGACGGTTTACCTCCAGTGGTAGCCGACAAGCGCCTTCCCATAAACGGTGCTCCCATCAACCCGGTAGCCCGTAGGAAGCCGGAGGAGTTCATCCAGACCGGGATCAGCGCCATTGATGTCAACATGACCCTGGTGCGCGGGCAGAAGCTGCCCATCTTCTCGGGCTCAGGCCTGCCGCACAACGAGCTGGCCGCCCAGATCGCCCGCCAGGCCAAGGTGCTGGGCGAGGGCGAGGGCTTTGCGGTGGTGTTTGCCGCCATGGGCATTACCCAGCGCGAGGTGAGCTACTTCATGCAGGAGTTCGAGCGCACCGGGGCTCTCTCCCGCTCGGTGCTCTTCCTCAACAAGGCCGATGACCCCACTGTAGAGCGGCTTCTCACCCCCCGCATGGCCCTCACCGCTGCCGAGTATCTGGCCTTCGAGCACGATTACCATGTGTTGGTGATCCTCACCGATATGACCAACTACTGCGAGGCCCTGCGCGAGATCGGGGGGGCGCGCGAGGAGATCCCTGGACGGCGCGGTTACCCCGGCTACATGTACACCGACCTGGCCTCGCTCTACGAGCGCGCAGGGGTGGTGCATGGCAAGAAGGGCTCGGTGACGCAGATCCCTATCCTGTCCATGCCCGGCGACGACATCACCCACCCCATTCCCGACCTGACCGGTTACATCACCGAAGGCCAGATTTTCATTGCGCGCGATCTGGCCCAGCAGGGCATCTTCCCCCCCATCAACGTGCAGCCCAGCCTCTCGCGGCTGATGAACAACGGCATCGGTAAGGGCAAGACCCGCGCTGACCATAAGGAGCTGGCCGACCAGCTTTTCAGCTCCTATGCCCGTGGGGTGAACCTGCGCCGTCTGGTGGCTATCACCGGTGAGGATGCTCTGACCGAGATGGACAAGAAGTACCTGCGCTTCGCCACCGACTTCGAGCAGAAATTTATTAACCAGGGCCAGAACGAGCGCTCCATCGAGGAGAGCCTGAACATCGGCTGGGCTTTGCTATCGGACTTCCCGCCTTCTGAGCTCAAGCGTATCCGCCGCGAGTACATTGAGCAGTACCACCAGAAGACCGGCAGGCTGGAAGAGCTGGTAGGAGCCTAGAGAGCCGGCAGGGAATAGCAAAAGGGTGCCTATGGCTGAGCCTGTTTCACCGACCCGCTCCACCTTGCTGGCCAAACGCGACCAGAAGCGGCTGGCCCTGCAAGGCGTGGAGCTGCTAAAGAACAAGCGGGATGCCCTGGTTGGCGAGTT
>Ga0308310_1000861_pt1 | contig 13654 bp, 7 predicted proteins | sample HotsprSampleMS65_FD_203672 | JGI IMG/M metagenome (GOLD analysis project Ga0308310, IMG submission 203672) | Hot spring phototrophic mat microbial communities from Mushroom Spring, Yellowstone National Park, Wyoming, United States - 20090730_MS65 ...
TGCATACCTGAATCGTTTGGGCGATTTGCTTTTCGTTTTGGCCCGGTTGGTCAATTTTCGTCGAGGTGTCCCGGAGCACCTTTGGCCAGCTCCCCAACCTTTCCCCCAGCATAATTCCTGAGACCACGGCCGTTATGAGCACGCCGATCGGGCGGACCGCCTCCTTCGGACGATTCCTCCACAGGACCGAAGCTTGAGGCCGGGATCGGAGCACTGGCTGATGGTGGCCCTTAAGGGTCGAGGGAGTGACGGGCTTAGTGTCGATGGAATAAGGCCTGGGAGGCGAATTTTCCAGCTGTTTTTTCGAATCTCGAATAGCCAACCGAAAGCCGGGCCAAATCTCAGAAGTTTTCTCGGTCAACCGGCTGAATTTCGGAAGGTGACTTTGGTCGCCCAAGGCCAGTGGTACTTGCAGCTGCCTCTAAAGGTTTCAGGCCTGAGGAAGTAAGCGGGTGATGGCAGGGTGCTCCCGCGACCGGCACTTTGCTAAGATGCCGCCCGGAGGTCGCCATTCGGCTTGATTTTTGATCTCTGGCCCTCACCGTTTGTTGCGTGCGGCCCGATGGGTTAGGAGAATATTCCCAGGTATCAGGATGGGTACAAGGGGCGGCGGGATCGGGTTTTGTGCTTACGGGCAGAATATTGTTAGGGAAGGGTGGTTAACCAAAAATAAGCCGTAAGTTGTTGACCGAAAATGGAAAACCGGAGACAGGCTGCCATGGCATGTGTTGAACGAAAAGGCGTGGGTGTTTTCTTCTCAAAAAGTTCGGGCGGTGGTGACCCCTGGTGCTGGTTTTCGTGTTTGTCCAGGAGATGCCCGCTGCGGTGGGGGTTGGGGCGTGAAGTGCTCTTGTTTTTGGCGGCTTTCGGAGGATTGTTGGGGTGGGCTATGGCTCTGCAAACGGCAGCATTAGGGGAAAAGTATTGGGTGTACATCGGTACCTATACGGGGAAGACAAGCCAGGGAATTTACAAAGTGCATTTCGATCTTACGGGGATGAAAGTAGGCCAGCCGGAGCTCGTTGCTGAGGTGCGGAATCCGTCGTTTCTGGCCCTCCATCCTAAAGGGGAGTTTCTGTATGCCGTGGGCGAGCTTCAGGAGTTTGAGGGAAAGCGGGTAGGAGCGGTAAGTGCTTTTGCCATCGATTCGGGTACGGGCCGGTTGCGTATGCTTAATCAGCAACCCTCTGGAGGGGCAGGACCCTGCCATTTAACGTTGGCGGCCGACGGACATTGGCTCCTGGTAGCCAACTATAGTGGAGGCACGGTGGCGGTTCTGGAAGTGGCGGCAGATGGGCGGCTGGGATCACCCCAATGCGTGGTAAAGCATGAGGGGCAAAGTGTCCATCCCACACGCCAACGCCAGCCGCATCCTCATCAGGTCCGGATTGCCCCTGGGACCAACCTGGTTCTGGTCCCTGATTTAGGGACGGACCAAGTGGTGCTTTACCGGTTGGGGCGGGAGTCGGGGAAACTGGAGCCCAACGATCCGCCTTTTGTGAGGCTTCCCCCAGGGAGCGGTCCTCGTCACTTGGCTTACAGCCAAGGGAATCGCTTTTTGTTCGTGCTCAACGAGCTGACGGCCACCGTGAGTGTGTTCCGCTGCCAAGATTCTGTACCTGTGGAATTGGTGCAAACGGTTTCGGCATTGCCGGCAGATTTTACTGGGGAAAACACAGCGGCAGAAATTGTGGTTCACCCTTCGAATCGGTGGGTATTTTCCTCTAACCGAGGGCACGATAGCATCGCGATTTTTCGTTTTGACGAGGGAGAAGGAAAGCTGGAACTGGTTGGTCATGCTCCCAGTGGTGGCCGCACGCCCCGAAACTTTAATTTGGACCCGTCCGGTCGGGTACTTTTCTCGGCCAATCAAAATAGCGATTCCGTGTTGATTTACTCCGTGGATGTGGAAAAAGGCCATTTAGCGGACACTGGGCTTTCCTTCCAGGTAGGCTCTCCCGTTTGCATCATTTTCAAGCGGGTACCCTAAAACTGAGGAATAGGACACCGCCGGAATTTCTTAGTGGGATTGGACCGTTTTGGTTGGCCGAACAGTGTGGGCTTGGGGACCCTTGGACAGCTCGATTGAAGGCGGCCGGTGTTCGAGAGGGAGGCCGGGGTTCAAGAGGAGTGTACCCCCGATGGCAATTCGGGTCGAAAAGATTCGCTTTGTGCGGGGTTGTATGAATGTTCACATTGCCGGTATGTGTCAGATCGGACCGAAGCAAAGAATCTTCGGGGAGAACCGCAGCTGCGGCTGGACGGAAGGGCCTACATCCTAAGTTTTGGATGGACAACAAAGGGCTTTGTGCCCTCGGGAATCGAGCCACTAGGCAAGATCTTGAAGGTTTTACAGTTTGCCTGTCCGGAAGTTGCTTACCATCAGAAGCTGTTCGATTTTGTCGATCGCCAGATACCTCATGACCGAAACCGGTGAACATTCCATTAGCGGAGGGCAAGAAGGTAGTTAGTTTGGCGTTTGCCGGTGAGAATCTACTGGGTGAAAGGTTAAGGTGGTCGATGATGGGATTGAAAACTGGCTGATAGACCAAGGGATGGGCAAAAGCCGAAGGAGCTGGATATGGCGAGCACAATGGGAAAAGTGGTGGTTGTGGGGAGCAGCAATACGGACATGGTCGTCAAATGCAGCCGGTTGCCCCGGGCGGGAGAAACCGTCACGGGCGGCACATTCGTGATGGTTCCCGGCGGAAAGGGGGCCAACCAGGCGGTGGCTGCAGCCCGGTTGGGGGCGGAGGTGGTGTTTGTGGCCCGCGTTGGAGCGGATAGCTTTGGGGAAGCCGCTGTGGCCGGCTATCAGAGAGAAGGAATCTGCACTGACTATATTATCCGAGATCCGGAGGCTCACACGGGAGTGGCTCTCATTATGGTGGATGAAGCCGGCGAGAATTTGATCGCGGTGGCCTCGGGAGCCAATCATCGATTATCCCCGGAAGATGTTTACCGAGCGGCTCCCGCCTTTCAGGGTGCCCGGGTGGTGTTGGTGCAACTGGAAATTCCGTTGCCGGCTGTAGAGGCGGCGGTGGGTATGGCCAACCGACACCAGATCCCGGTGATTCTCAATCCGGCCCCCGCCGTGCCCCTGGGCGAAGATCTTTTGGCTCGGATTGACATCCTCACACCCAACGAAAGTGAGGCAGAGGGGCTTACGGGAATTCGTTGTGAGGATGAACAGTCGGCGGAAAAAGCAGCCCGGAAACTCCTGGAGAAAGGCATTCGCCAGGTGATTGTCACCTTGGGGGCGAGGGGGGCTTTAATTGTCAATCGCGAAGGGACACGCCTGGTCCCGGCATATCGGGTGGTTGCCGTGGATACCACGGCCGCCGGCGATGCCTTCAGTGGTGCCCTGGCTGCTGCCACTGCTTCGGGGATGGCCATAGAGGATGCCGTCGAATTTGCCACAAAGGCTGCCGCAATTTCCGTCACCCGGATGGGGGCTCAGCCATCCTTGCCGACAAGGGCCGAGGTGGAGAATTTCACAGCTCCCCGGGGCTCGTAACTTCGGAAAGAGTAGGAAAAGAGCGGAGCGTCGGAAGACCTCTTGCTCTACCCTACCTTGGTGCGTCCGAAGTAGATGCGGCTAGCAGCGGCAAAATCCACTGGGAAAAAATGGGTGATGGTGCTCCGGTCGACTCTGCGGGGGTTCCGTCATGCGGAGGAGACGGTCATCGCCCCCTGCAGGGGCTCACATTTGACGGGGATTTGCCCGGGAATTGCGGGGGTCCTTAAAAGTTGACCGAAAAATGTAAGTGCCGTGGCATAACTCTGGGCAGGAGGTTTTGCTCCCTTATCTCTTCTCAAAAGAAGGGAGTGACGAAAGGGCGACGAGTTTCCGATGGGAGTGGTTAAAGCTCAAGGAATCTCTGAGGAACCCGCCCAAGGCGGAACAATCGGGGGAATTGTCAAGATATTGGTATCGGCTTTTTTCTTACTTGGGATGATTCCAAGTTTTCTTGCGATAAATTTGTTCAGATAACAGGTAAAATCATGAGTTTTTTTTCTCGGGTGGGAGATTTTCCCTTCCTTGATGTTTGATGCTGAATAAAAGTATAGAGCAGCCATGGGAGAGCAGACGACAATCCTTTATGCGGTGGTGATCCTATTGGGACTAATTATCGGTGGAATTGTGGCCCGACGGATATTCCGTGGGCGAAGACCGGGCCGACTCCCTCCGATCGATCTTTCTATCGATGTGGCGGCATTGGCAACTGGGGGGCCACCCTCAGCAGGCCCCATTTTGGAATACCAAGGAATCCCAGTGCGAGTGGCAGCGGTGGTTTTAGCACCGGCCGGACGAGCTCGGCCGGTTCCCCCAAGGGAAGTTTGGCCGCAGTTGCTGGATTCGGTTTTCCCGGGTTTATCCCGGGTGGTGGAGAGCCATCGGCCGGTGGTTCGCGTTTGGCCGCCTCAACTGAGCGAGTCTGGGTTTGTTCACCGGTTTTTTGCGGAGGTAAAATTTCCCCAACCCGCTGGTCAGGCCATGCCCTGGAGTGCGGTAGCAGGGCCTGTGAGATTTCAGGACCAGCTTGTCCTTGTGGGGTTCGTTTTTCGAACTGATGAGCCCACTACCTTCGGCACGGAGGCGGTCGATTCCCCCACCGCTTGGAGAAAAATCCTCTCATTACACCGAGCTTAGCCGGTTTATTAAAGTTGAAGGCTAAAGGGCGATCAATCCGGGTAAAAGATTTTTGGCCCGGGATTCCCAAGCGATCTGTACCGTAGGAACCGTTCTCGATAGCCTGTTATGGACGGGGAGAATCGATGCCGTGGAATTCGCCCAGCAAGTTGCCCAATTGCCGCTAGAGGCTCTCAAGATTTGGCGAGCGGGTGTGGCTGCGGTCGATACCGGAACCCTACTCCGGAAAGCCGTACGGATTGAGGGCGATAGACTCCTTGTGGGTCATTTGGAGTTTTCACTTGATGCCATCGAGCGGATCGCTGTCGTGGGGGCAGGGAAAGCCGCCGCACCCATGGCTGAGGCCTTGGAATGGGTTTTGGGCCCGGACGTCCTCCGGGCTAAAAAGGTCCACGGATGGGTCAACGTCCCAGAGACGACGGTGAAGCGGCTGCAAGCCATTTATCTCCATCCCGCTCGTCCTCTGGGTGTCAACGAACCAACCGAGGCAGCTGTTCGCGGAACTGAGGAGATCATGAAGCTGGTTCAGTCCCTGGGGCCCCGGGACTTATGCTTTTGTTTGATCACAGGTGGTGCCTCGGCTCTGCTTCCACTGCCGGTACCACCGCTGACGTTGGAGGAAAAGATTGCAGTTACCCGGGCCCTCAGTGCGGCAGGAGCCAATATTGATCAGTTGAACACCGTTCGAAAACATCTGAGCCTTGTGAAGGGAGGGCGTTTGGCCGCAGCCTGTAAGGCACTTGCCCTGGTGACATTGATTATCTCCGATGTCTTGGGGGATCGGCTGGATGTGATCGGCTCCGGCCCCACAGTAAGGGACAGCACTTCCGCGGAGGATGCCCTTGCGGTCCTCCGGGAACTTAAGCTGGCTCCTCCGGAGGTTCCCGAAACGGTGTTTCGGATTTTGGAGGCGGAGCGGCACCGCCCACCGACCCAGTGGACCAGCCGGGTGGAAAACATTATTATCGGCAATCTCGAGACGGCGGTGGAGGCTGCAGCGGAAGAGGCAAGAAAACTGGGCTACGAGGTTCGGAGAGAGGTGGCCCGAGAAGCAGAACCGACCGCCGAGGAGGTTGCCGCCCGTTTAGTGCAGGAATTCATCCGGATGCAAAGTTCTTCTCGGCCGCAGTGCCTAGTGAGCGGAGGAGAGCCGGTGGTCCGTCTCGTGGAAGCAAGCCGCCGCGGCCGGGGAGGCCGGAATCAACAATTGGTACTTGCGGCTTTGGATTTCCTTTTGCAAATGCGGGACTTAGATCCCACTCGGGCGAAATTTGCTCTTCTTTCCGGCGGAACCGATGGGGAAGACGGTCCCACTGATGCAGCCGGGGCTTGGATCGACGAAACAATGCTTCGGGCAGTCCGACAAGCGGGGGTAGAGCCGGCCGACTTTCTCGCTCGAAATGATGCCTACACCTTCTTTGAAGAATGGGGGACTTTAATCAAGACCGGGCCGACGCATACCAATGTAGGTGACGTCCGGGTGATCCTCACCTGCCCCGAGCGGTGAAACTCCCGAAGAAAACCCGTTCCCCAAACGGAAAGTTTTCGAGCGAGATCCGCAAAATCTTTAGTCGCGGAGCTTCTGCTTGGGAATGCTTCCAGGTGAGCCCTGGGAAAAGATCCTGATGAAGGTGAGGTTTTTCTGTTGGGGACTCGCCAGATCCGCCCGGAGAAGTTTGCATCCTTCCTCCGGACTTACCTGGAGCGGTGGAGCAAGCGAACAAGAACCGGCAGGCTTCCCTGGCAGCCCTGGGGAATCGTCCATGGCGGAATCACTATATCGGATCTCGACAGGGATTCCCTGATAGGCCTGGGAATCGGGTAGAGATTGCTATGGTCGGCGAACACCTGCCCCCGGTGCGGCCGGCCCACGAGAGGTCCGAGCAGTACCCCGGCCTCGCCCTCTTCCTCCACGACCGGTTTCATAATACTCGGCCATGTAGGTATCGTAATATTCTTCGGGCATCTCCGCCATGTAGGATCCGGGGCCTTCCGGTCGGCCTGTGGCAGGACGCTTCGCCGGCTGTTCTGGTTCCTTATGGTACAGTTTGTATTCCTTCTCGTGGGAGATCTCCTCCAGGACGATTAATGAGCCGTTGGGATCCATCACCAGTAATTCGCCGGGCTCGGTTAAAGCGGCATCTGTCCGGTGTAGCCGCCTACCCCCGGCGATATCCAGCACAAGCATTTCCGTTTTGTAGAGGAATTTTTCCTCCTCGGTTTTCTGGCCGGTCGTTCGTGCTGTCGTTCCCGGTCGGGCCGTTGGTGGTCCCCCAGGGGCACCCGGCGGAGCCAAGGTCTCTGGGGAGGCATACAACTCCTCCAACCCTGAGGATCCGGGGTACATACCTGTCGCACCTGGATATCCCGGTCCTGCCCCGCCCCTATTGACCACCCCTTCCAAATTTGCCAATTGACCCCGAAAAACCGTAAAGTCTTGATAGGTCCGCAACCCGTCTTCCGACCGGAAAGCGAGGATGACCACGTTGGCCTGCGGTTCGTGAAGCACAGTGGGAGCTGGCTTCACCGGTCCGACCACTAGTCGAGCATCCATCGGCACAAGGACGGGCTCGGTGGCATCCGACCACTGAGTTTCCAACCAAGGTTGCTCGCTAAGCTCCGGTCGCTCCAAGTATTGCGGATCCAATCGATAGTTGGGATTAAACAATACCAGTTGGACCCGATAAACATACTGTTTCCCTGGTTCCACGGTGAAATCGAAGAACCGGAATAACTGGTGCTTTACCTGAATCGTTCCTGCGGAGGGGACGATCCCTCCAGGAACGGCTGTTCCCGGTGTACCGAGACCGGGCTGAGGAGCGGGTTGTGCCGGGGCGGTTGGTTGTCCTTGGGGAGAGGTGGGTTGAGTGGGAACACCCGGCAGGCCGGGTAAACCAGGCAGATCTCCAATCGGCGGTACGATTCCACCTCCAGGTGCTCCAGGCATGGGCAACCCGGGAACGCTTGGCATCCCTCCGTAAGACGGGCCTCCAGGACCTGGATAACCCGCCGGGCTGCCCGGATACCCCGACTCACCGTACATTTCTTCACCTCCCGGGTAACCCATTCCAGGATAGGGCATGGGACCCGGATATGCCATGGCTACCGTCGAACCTCCCGGTGTTCCCGGATAAGCGGGCATTCCCGCGGGATAACCCCCTGCCTCGGGGGTTCCGGCTAATGGCCCCCTGATCGCCGCGGCCAAGGGGATTTCCGGAGGAAAGGCAACCTCAGGCCCCCATGCCTCCCCGACGCGAGGACCAAGCGGGAATATCAAAGGGGTGGCCTGAGGTGCCGAGCGAGGAATGTAAACCGGATGGACCACCTCTTGAGCCGCTCCACGCCATAGCCGAACGAAGTACCACAGCATTAGCCGTGGGTCGATCCGCACCCACCGGAGCTGGCTACTGTCGCTGCGGGGATTCACTTCCGCTCGCTCGACCCAATAATGCAAGTATAACGGATAATCCCGCTGAGGATCGCGATAAATTGCCTTTCCAAAGGCCTCCTGATAAGCTTCGATCTGGCGAGCGATGGGAATTAAACCAGTTACCACCACCCACCGCTGACCTCGAGTGGGAGTCGTGGTCCGTGCGGCACTTGTAGGCGGTGCCGTCGGGTCGACCATATTAAACACCCCGTTTCCCGCCACTGCCCGAATTCTTTCCAAACCGAACACCGGCGGTTCCCCTCGCAGCCCTCGCCGCTCCCAGAGAGGTGGATCCCACAGAACTTCGTGCCGATAAAAAGTTTCGTCGATCTTGTCTCGAATCCTTTTGGCAATAGCTAAGTAGTCGGTAAGCTGCGAAGATTCCCCGGGCTGGCTCTGCTCAATATGATTGGCAGCACTGGCAGCCTCGTTTTCCAGTTCAGAGGGGGTAAAGTCGACAGTCCTACCGCTGATTGTCACAGCTCGGACAAGGCACCAAAGAAAAACTAATCCCACCAACCCTACGGCAACTTTTTCCCCGTGGTAAATGAAGAAATCGCGAACTGCATCAAGGTTAAATTTGACCTTCATGTCCTGTACTCCGGGTTTTTGATACCCGAGCGGTAAGCCTGGCCGGGCTGCTTATTTCCCCAGCCTTCGCTGACTGAACAAATGTTACCTCGAAGGCTTCCTGGGCTGTAATCCTTCGTCAGTTACCTCCCCCTCCGTGCGGATATGGTAGGGTACAATTGACTATGGTCCGGAGACCGGCTCCACGGATTTCCCGACAAATCCCCCGGTCTAGATCCTGGGTAATCGACCGGCCCCCGTGGTCCGTTTTAACCTTCCAGATTCCGGTTCACACCAGCGAGACCGAGCTTCAACTTCAAAAAGTCAAACTTTGCTTAAACCCGTACTAAACCACAGGCATGTACTGAAGCAAACTTCCCAAATGTGAATTCTCTTTGAGGTACTGTCCTAACGTACTGTTCTCGTTGCGGTTGTCCCTAGGATGTTTGTCCGCTGCACGTCTTTCCCGTATTCCCGCTCTGGGGAAAACTTTTCTCAGAATAGGTAAGTATACCCTTTACTACTCCGGACGGAATGATGTTCTGGGTAACTCCACCAAGGTACAAGATTCTTTTTCAAAGTTATGCAAACCGATTCCCGGAAACCCGGGGGTTTCCTCAAAGCTGTGTTAACCCGTCGGAGATGCCGGAGGACCTCCCGGTACTTGCGGAACGGGAGCACCAGGCGGTGGTGCCGCAGGAACACCCATTGCTGGAGCACCCCCCGCAGGCGGCAGCGGCTCGCCAGGCGGTGCCGGTTGCGGAGCCGAAGCCGGCGGTTGTCCTCCCGCTGCTTCCGGCGAGGTTGCCCCCTGAATGGGTGCCGGAGGCGTTTGAGCTTCCGGTGCGACTCCTGTCGCTCCCGGTCCAGCAGGCTGAGCTCCTTGGGGTGGTCCGGCTGCGGCGGGTTCCCCTGGAGCCGCCCCAGCGGCACCTTCCGCGGGCACCCCGGTTGGGGCAGGAGCCGCCATCGAGGAAAGTGCTTGTTCCAATGTCGGCATCCCTGTGGCCCCTGGGGCTTCCGCCTCCCCAGTCTTACCCACCTTCGTTCTGTCCGGAGGATTAAAAATGAAGATGATTCCCGCGATTTCTACCGGCACATTGATTGCCCCTGTGTCTTGGGCAGTCCGGCCCGAGGGAGCCCCGGTGTCTCCATATCCGTAACCATAGCCGGCGGTATACGTCTCTTCCCCTCCGGGGTAGGTGCCCGTCATGCCGTAACGGCTTGTCAAGCCGGTAAGACTACCCATCGGCCCCGTCATTCCGGGATACCCAGTAGTCGGTTGTGGTCCAAATTGGAGACCCGGCTGCCGGCCCTGACCCGGCCGCAAACTAACAACCCGAATTTGGACGGGCATCGACGAGTTGGCACAGTTGACAAGAAGTCGGGGGATCCGACGCTGATCCATGTAAAGCAACATTCGAACGGGCATCATCTTGAATTCGGCAAAGGGATGGGGGGCATCAGCCGCCAACGGTTTCCCATCCTTGTCCACATAACGAAAGTGCGTGAGACGCTGTCGGATTAGTTCCTCCTGGGATCGAGCTGCTGTTTGAACCGCCCCGGGCATCATTGGCATTCCCGGCCCTGCTCCCCCCTCTGGACCTTCCGGCCCATAATCACTGCCGTAATACGTCGACATACCCATTCCCGGCATCATCGGCCCAGGCATCATAGGACTTCCCATGGGCATCCCGGGGGCAAGTCCTGTGGGCATTCCGGGAGCAAGTCCCGGCATGGTTGCCATGCCGCCGGTGGGAGAACCACCCGGGGCAGCTCCTCCTGCGGCGAACATCCCAGCCCCAAAAAGCCGACTTTGGGCTGACAACAGGCCCACGGCTGCTTCCTGGCCGATCTGGAGCGAATCAATTCGTTTAATGGGAGCATTGTAATAACTGGTTGCCCCTTCGTTGGTCTCCCGGATGATTCGTAATAGGGCTTCGTACACCCACAAGTTTTCTTGAGCAATCCGGACTTCGAAGGTGGAAGGTGTTGTTGGCCAATCAAATTGAGCTCGAATTCGCTGAAGATCCTGCATGTTCCATTCGACGATCCCAACTCGGTCATCTCCCGGACCCGTTCGGGTACCCGCCATCGTGGATCCAGGATAGCCGGTGTCGCCCGGATAGCTTGTCTCCCCCATATATTCGCCGCCTCCATAGGTTCGAACCGGGGTAGTTCCCGGACGCTCGAAGGGATCCTGTTTTGATGGCTTACCACTTGCATCTCGAATGATATTTCCTTCTGCATCCCGTTTCGGCGGCAATCTCAGGTCGACGATTTCGTACCATTCGGGAAAGTGGTTCTTGATGAAATACTGGTAGATTTCGCGGTAGCGAACGGGGATCTCCTCATCGGGTCCTAAGGAATTGACAACGTTGAGAAACTCTTGTCCCAGTTCCCGGGGCCACTGGTTTCGCTCCCGTTGATCCCTGTACAGTTCCTCCCACGCCCGATAGACAATGTCAATTAACCGGCGGTGCTCCTGCTGGATGGCCTCCAAAATCCTTTTGTTCGGATGGCTTTGTACACTGCGAACTTTCGCCACTTGGTCGCGGGTTTGAAGCAACTGATTGCGGCGTTCCTCAGTAGCACGTGCTAGACCGCTGGTGGCGAGGAACCAAGCACCCACCCCGATAAGGACCACCAGCCCACAAAGAATCCAAAAATGGTACTTTACAATAACGCCCAAAACTTGCCGCAGTTGAACATTAAACTGGTTCATGGGCCAAACCCTTAATTTGCTCCTTGTCTCATTCCCAGCAGCTACTCACCCCGCCGGCGGGGCTCTGGGAATCGCTGCCTCCACAATATATTTGGAGCATATTTAGCACTAGCGACTTTTGCCGGACAAAACCTGGCGATTGCCCCCACGCCCTCCAGTCGTTCAATCGTTCAACACGGTGTTGCCCAACCCCACATGCCGGAGCCTTTCGTGGGGAGGCGAGACCCGCCGGTAAATACGGCCTATTTGCCGGTCTCGCACGGGTGCTCGCCGAGGGCTAGTTCACCCCAGCCCGTGGCCTAACCCTTCCCCCGGTATTGGCCCCTATCCTGAGGATTTCTCCCGCCATCCGTGACCGAAGTTTATCCAGGAGCTCCCGACGGTCCGGCCGGAGGGCCAGCAGGGACTCCTCCCGGTGCTGGCGGCACAGCTTGGGGCGGATTTGTCCCAGGACCACCTGCCGGCAGGGTTCCTGGAGGTTGGGCCGGCGACGTCCCCGGAGCCGCCGGGCCCGGCACACCCTCTAAGCCTGTTGCCGCCTGTCCGGCTCCTGCGGCCTCCGCAGCCATTTGTTCCTGCTGCTGCCGTTTTTTCTCGTGGCGTTCGCGGGCAGAAATCGGTTGCCAGCAAAATTGCACTACAAAGTCGAATCGCCGAAGAACAATTTCTTCTTCCTCCGGTCGAGGAGTAGCTCCGGCCGGAGGCCTCCCGGGCATTCCTCGCATCATCGGACCTCGTGCCCCAGGATAGATGGAAGTAGCATACCCACCCCCTGCGTAAGTTCCCCCGTAACTTTCGGCAGCTCCTCCCGGTCCCATGGGTCCGCCAAACCGGGCAGTCGGAGGACGAATCCGCACCTCATAGGGTCTTCCAGGATTAATCAAGACGGGGTACCCGATCCCCAACTCTTCCATGGTAACCCATTCGGTGCCAGGTTCTTCGACCTTGGGCAGGAGAACTCGCCCCCCCTGTAAATTGCGAATTAATGTCTCCCGGACATATTGGGCACCTTGAACCTCCCCCACTGTTGGTAAGTTGTGATAGTGATACCCTGTCAGCTGGATCACATAACCCGGTCCCGAGGGGCCTTGAGATGTACCGGAGGCTGCCCCTGCTGGCATGCCGGGCGGGCCTCCCAGAGTGGGCAAAGTTCCTCCGGAAACGGGGGGGCCTCCAGCAGAGCTGCCTGCGGGGGAATCCATCGGCTGATACCATTGCGAGACAAGGGCGAACCACTGGCTCAAATCTTGCATGTACTGGGTTTCGATGTTGACGATATGAAGTTCGTTCCTTCGCTCGATTTCCTGCGGCTTGCGGTCTTCCGGGTCTCTGGGGAGGCATTCATTAATGGCTCGGAGGAGCTCCAGCCACTGCACGCGACCTTCCACGTGACTGACGAGGTTTTGTCCCACTTGGTCCGTGGCCTTCAGAGCACTTTCCGCACCAGATTTCTCTTGCTGCAGACTTTGCGACAGCTTAGCCACCTCAGCGGCCCGTTGTTCGGCAGCTCCATACCGCTGGGGCGACATCAACCCTAATGCCCGTGAATATCCCACGAAAGTCAACGAAAAACCAAGTAATAAAGCGGCGGCAGCGGCCACAGCCCAAGGTTTTTTGGACCGGATTAATCGTTCCTGGATCACTTCTCTGGGCAAAAGGTTGGTTTCGATCCGGCCTTTGCCCAGTGCCTGCACCGCCAACCCGTAACAAACAGCGAAGGTCAAAATGTTCTCTTGGAAAGAGGGCGACTGGACGACCTCCGGACCCACCAGTCCGCGGAAGCTTGTGATATCGATCAGTTCATATCCTAAGCTCGTCCCCAAGTAACGGCGCAAACCGGGCAACTTCATCGCATTGCCCAGCGGAATGAGCCACCGAATTTCCGCTGTACGGTTGATACTGCTGAAGTAATTGATCGATCGATGCAGTTCAGTGAGAAGATCGTTGAACACAGGCCGCATTGCCTGGAACACAGCCCGAGGATCCTCCGCAGCCGTCGGATTCCGCTTGATATGCTCGGCCTTTGCAAAGGTTAGCTTCAGTTCTTTGGTGAGCGCGCGGGTGAAGTGGTTCCCACCCAGGGGCACACTCCGCTGCCACACACGAAATCCATTCGTGATCACAAGATCACTGGCATCGGTGCCCATCAATAGGATGATGTAATAAGGTGGCGGATTGTCGGGATCGTACTCTGCGTCCGACGGTAGTTCATCCCAACGCTCGAACACGAGGAAGTTGTAGAGAGTAAGCGGCGAAAGCTGCACGATATCGGCCT
>Ga0308310_1000865_pt1 | contig 13600 bp, 8 predicted proteins | sample HotsprSampleMS65_FD_203672 | JGI IMG/M metagenome (GOLD analysis project Ga0308310, IMG submission 203672) | Hot spring phototrophic mat microbial communities from Mushroom Spring, Yellowstone National Park, Wyoming, United States - 20090730_MS65 ...
TCACTGGGAATACATGTATGGGCCGACTGGGAACATAACTGTGGACCAGCAGTAAATGAGCGAGATTGAACTGGAGCAAAAGACGGACCGGCATGGTGCCTGAAGGCCGAAACCGAAGCCTAAGGCGACCCAGTTAGCGGCCAAAGAGTATCTGGCGAGATGGGCGAGAAATGTTGAAGGCACTCGAACTTTACGGGTTTAAAAGTTTTGCCGATCGTACCCGGTTCGAGTTTTCGCCCGGGATCACTGCCATCATTGGACCGAACGGAGCCGGCAAATCCAATGTGGTGGATGCCATCAAATGGGTGCTGGGCGAGCAAAGCGTGAAAAGCCTTCGCGGTCAAGAAATGGTGGACGTGATCTTCAACGGTTCCAGCACCCGTCGGGCCATGAATGCTGCCGAGATTACGCTAATTTTGGATAACTCGTCCGGCATTCTTCCCATCGACAGGCCCGAAGTAGCTATTACCCGCCGTTTTTTTCGCGATGGTGAAGGAGAATATCTTCTTAATCATCAGCCCTGCCGACTACGGGATATCCGAGATCTGCTAAGGGGGACCGGGCTTGGTACCAGTGCCTATTGCGTCATCGAACAGGGGAAAGTGGACAGTCTGCTGCAGGCCTCCATCCGAGACCGGCGGGTTATCTTCGAGGAAGCGGCCGGCATTAGCCGCTTCAGGGCCAAGCGAGCCGAGGCCCTCCGGCGGCTGGAGCGGGTGGAGCAGAACCTTTTGCGGCTTCGCGACATCGTGGAAGAAGTTGAATCCCGACTGCGATCCCTCCGGGTACAAGCCGGAAAAGCCCGTCGCTTCCGCGAACTGGAAGCTCAGCTTCAGTCCCTTCGAACTCAGTTGGCCCTAGCGGACTGGAATCAAATCACACGCGAACTTTCCCAACTGAAGCAGGAGCTTAACACCTGTGCCGAAGCGTCCGTTCAGGTTGTATCGGAAATCACCCGTTGGGAAAGCAAGCTCACGGAGGTCGAGGAAGAGATTCAGGCTCATGAAATTGCTCTCCGCGAAGGGGAAGCTCGACTGGCTGCCACGGAAACCCGAATCATCGGCCTCTGGGACCGGCTCGATACCGAGAGGCGGAATCTGGCAGAAGCCGGTGTAACCTTTGAGAAACTTCGGGAAAAGTGGATCGAAGTCTTTTATGCCTCCACAGAGCAGGAAAAACACTTATCCCGCAAGCAACAGGAACAATATCAAGCCGAGTTTCTTCGTCGCCAGCTCACCGGGGAACTCGCGCGCGCGGAGGCAGAGGTTGCTGCCATTGTATGCCAGCTCGAGGAATATCGTCGCGAATACGATCGTGTCCGGGAGGGATCCTTCTCCTACTCCCACCAACTGGCAAGGATCGACCGGGAGCTGGCCGTGCTCAGCGACAGGTTGGAGACCCTCTTGTCGCGGGCGGGAGAACTCGCCTGTCGGGAGAAATCTCTGCTCGAAGAAAAAGTCCGTCTTGAGCAGGAGGAAGCAAAACTCGAAGAAAAACTGGGAGATCTTATAGCGGGAACAGCCGAGGCCCAAAAAGCTTTTGAGCTTCGCCGGCTGCAGTTGAGCGAGAAGGAAGCCGAGGTTGCGAGGAAACGCGAGGAACTGACCGCGGCCGAACAGCAGCTGGCCGTTGCCCGGGAGCGAAGTCATCTCTTAGAGGAGATGCTGGCAAGGTTTGAAGGGGTAAGCCCCGGCGTCCAGCACCTATTAAGAGAGAAACAGAATTTTGCTGATGGGCCATTACGACACGTCTTCGGCCTGCTTGCAGACGGCATTGTCGCTCCTCCGGAGATCAGCAAGCTTGTCGAAATTGCGTTAGCTGGCCGGAGTCATTACCTGGTGGCACATCCCGCTCCCGAGCTTCTGGATTACTTGCTGGGACTCCGACATGATTTGCAAGGACCAGTGGAGATTCTTTGGATCGATCAAACTCCCGATTGGCCACCGGTCAGGCCTCTTTCCCTAGAAGGCCATCCCGGGGTGATTGGACGAGCGGATGCTCTTGTCGAAGCAGTTCCGGAAATAGCCGGTGTGGTGCGACGGCTTCTGTCCGGCATCTGGGTAGTGGACCGGCTGGAACGAGCCCTGGTGCTGCGGGAAAGTCTGGGCAGTGGTGTGAGCTTTCTGACGTTGGCGGGAGAATGGGTTGGGGGCGATGGAACCACCGTGCTTGGCCCCCCGCGGTGGGTTCCCGGAGTGCTATCCCGTCGGAGCGAACTTCGCCTTTTGGAGGAAAAAATTGCCGATCTGAAGATCTGTATCGGGCAATTGACGAACGATTTGAGCGGCCTGTCCGAGGAAACCCGACAACTGGCGGAATCCATCGAAGGGTTGCGATACCGACATACGGAACTACTCCAGCAAACAGCGGCAGCCGAGCAAGCACTTAAAGAGCTTAAGCAAAAACGCCAAGCTCTCCAAATCCAAATCGATGCTCTCCGGGTTGAACTAGCAGAAGTGGAGCGGGAGCGATCGGAAACGGAGAAAAAAATCGAAGCTGCATCCCAAACAAAAAGCAATCTCCAGCAAGAGGTCGAAAACTTAGCCGTGCGATTAGAAGAAATCCGGGGGCATCAGGAAGAACTTGCTCGGCGACGCACACAAGGGGACCAAGCTCTGGCCAATCTCCGCGAAAAACTTAGCGTAGCCGATCAGGAGTGCACCCGGCTTGCAGGAGACATTGATCACGCTCGTCAAATCCTAAGCGACTATCAGGAGCAGTTAAAGGAGATTTCGGAGCAAATTGAAGATGCGGAAAGAAGTTACCGCCGCCGCCAGTTTGAGGTTCTATCTTGCGAGCAAGAACTGAGCAGTTACTGCTTGTTAAGGCAAACAGTCGCGGAGAGAGTGCGGGAAAAATGGGAGAAACTCCGCGAAGCTAATACCCGCCGGGAGCACGTCCGGCACCAAATGGAGCAGCTTCGGAATCGACTCCGAGAACTTGAACTCCACCAGCATGAATTGGAGCTGGCTGCTGGCCAACGAAGTAGCCAACGGGAGGCCTTAGTGGAGCGTTTTCGTGAGGACTACGGTATCGATCTCGCCGCGGCAGCAGAGAATCACTCACCGGAAAGCCAGATCGACCGAACGCAAATCCAAGCAGAAATCGAGGAGATTCGCCGCCGACTCAAGGCATTAGGAAATGTGAACCTGGAGGCCTTAGCGGAGTTGGAGCAAATCGAAGCCCGGCACCAGGAACTAGCCGCCCAGTATCAGGACCTTGTGCGAGCGAAAGAATCGTTCTGTCGGATCCTGGATCGGATTGACCAGGCAAGCCGGGAGGTTTTTCTCCGCACCATCGAGGAGGTCAGGGGACACTTCTCGGAGCTGTTCCGAACCCTTTTCGGGGGAGGACATGCCGATATCTTGCTGGAGGAAGGAGCCGATCCTCTCGAAGCCGGAGTGGAAATCGTCGCAAGGCCCCCAGGGAAGGAGACGCGAAGTATATCGTTGCTCAGCGGTGGGGAAAAAACGTTGGCTTCCGTCGCCCTCCTCCTGGCTATCTTCCGCAGTAGGCCCAGCCCCTTCTGTGTACTTGATGAAGTAGATGCAGCTCTCGACGAGGCAAACATCGACCGTTTCATAAAACTTTTGCAGGAGTTTCCCGGCTGTTCCCAATTTATCCTGATTACTCACTCCAAAAAAACGATGACATGTGCCCAGACTATCTACGGAGTTACCATGCAGGAAGCAGGGGTTTCGCGACAAATTTCGGTGCGGTTTGAAGACGTAAGTTCGAGCGACTGGGAGTGCACCTCCGAAAAAGCACAGGGAGAACTCTTGCCGGAAGGGCAATCACAATCAAGAGAAAAGCTGCCGGAAGGCGAGCCACAATTAAGAGAAAAGCTACGTTGGGAAGCAGCCTAAGGCTCGCTGCTGGTTCTTAGTGGAGGTTGCTTAGAAAAATGCAGCGGGGCGAGAGGATGTCGCTACAACAGATAACAATGGGTTCTAAGTCGGCACTCCCCCGACATGTGGTTTGCGGGGCGGCAACCTCCACCTTCAGGGATTCCTAGTTTTCAACCAACTTGGAAAGTCCGAAATTTTACGGTGTACTGACAAGCCAAGGGATGAGCACCTAGCCACTTTTATGGGCAGATCCCGCCGAGGGTAAAACCCACGTACAAGAGAAAAGGCACCCGACCGGCGTTCAACTTTAATGCTTGAGAGGCTTTATACCCGGACAGTTCCGAAAGTTCTCTCGCTCCGAACTATCCCGGCCGCAAGGCTTAGCCAGGATCTGTGAAAGTCCTCTCAGAGTTTTTGTTCCAAAAAAGCATTACGGAAGAACCGTCGTCCGCTGTGGTTCTACCGGAAATCCCCTCGGCCTCCGACCACCCGCAAGTTAATTTGAGGATTCATCCCGCGTTAACCCCCAGTACCATCCCCCTTCTTACCACAAGGTTTCTCGTCCCTTTAAAGAATTGCTTTGAACTGATGTATAGTAGCCTTCCGCCATGGGAAAATCCCACCACAATTCTTGTGGAACGGGGCAGCCTCGGTTGCCGCTGGGCTGGCAATACTTTATCTACCCGGGGAGAGGCGAAGGCGTGCGGATTCCGACAAGGTATCGCTGCGGATCTTTCGGCCACCTACCAACTACGAAAGTTCTGCAACCTCGAAGGGAAAGCCTCATTGCTGCTAATCTAGTGGGAGCTCCCTTTCAACTTGCTCAGAAAGTTCTCCAGTCTCACCCGGGTAAACCCCGCAGTCTCCGGCAGGGCCAAATGATACCAGTAAGCAGCCCGCGTTAGGAAGGCAGCCCGAAGTTCCGGGGGAGCTTGCTCGGCTGCCTTCTGCCATCGGTCTCCCAAAGCCACCTTCTCTTTCGCCGGAGCTTTGGGAGACAGCTGAACCTCCGCCTCGGCTAGGTCCCGAAGCAACGGATCTGCCCCACGAGCAAGATGGGACAGTCCTTCGCTCCATTTCGGCTGGCTGCGGTAAAAACACAAATAAACGCCCAGGGCGGTATGAGCCTGAGGATCATTCGCTTCCGACTGAAGCCTCCGATGGGCCTCCCGGGCTTCCCGGTAAGCGTTCTCAGCCAAAGGCAAAAGCTTGGCCCGTTCCGCGACATTCTCCGTCAAGGAGGGATCCTTCGCCTGCTGAGCGAAGCTCTCCGCCATGCCCAGGCACCATCGGGCATCTTCGAAATCTCCTTCGTCACAAGCGGATCCTCCTAGCACTAGGAGAAGAAGGGCCAAGTCCCGGCGAAATTGGCCGGAAAGTTTCCTCCCTTCTGAGCCTGCAAATAGTTCTTCTAACAACTCTTTCCGCGATACTTGAAACATCCCAAGGAACTCCTCCACCACCTGGCGAAGAAGCGGGGCCGACTCCAGGCGAAAAGCCCACTCGGCAGCAATCTCCATGGCAGCATATCGCTCTGCCAAGTTTTCTGCACTTCGAGCAGCCTCGAGCAATTTCCGGATGCCCTCCTCCCCGAGCTCTTTGTTCATCTGGGAAGCTACGAAGTCCGGAATGCGGCTTTCCCATTGCTGGCGCGCTACGGCAACCTCTGCCGGCTCTGGAACCGGAAGGCGTTTAAGCCCGGGGGAAGCGTCCGGGTTCCATGAATCAAAACTTTCCACGGTGGCCTTTTCGGACGGACCTTCCGTCATCGAAGAGGCCGCCAACCCAGACTGTCCGGCTTCAGGGTAGGGAGGCCCATTCTCGGGGGTTTCTCCCGCCTCGGAGGGTTTCGGTGAAGAGTCCTGGCCAAGTTCCCCTGACATAACCTCACCGTCGGTTTGCTTCCCCCCACCGGCATCTTCTGGCTGCAAAGAAGGTAAAACCCTTGTTGGGCCAGGACTCAACGCTCTCTCTTCGCCGACTGTCTGAGAAGAATCCCCTACCTGGGGGGAAGAAATGCCGGGACCGGTTGATTCTTCCCCCCTCGGGCCCCTCTGGGCCAACCCCAACCGCGGTAGCCGATGCAGAAGGGAAATTCCGAACAAAAGCACAAGTGCCACGACGCCTAATATGGCCGCAGTGTGGATGTACCGCCGGACAAGATTGGGAAGCGCTCCTCCATTCAGCTCCGAAGCCGGTATCTCTCCCGGCTCAGCCAGCTTCTTTACGCCGGTCGCTTCTTCACGAGAGACAAGCGGCCGGAATAACCCCTCTAACCCCCTTTTGAATACCGAGCTGAGCTGGGTCCACAACACCGGCACCGGCAGCTCTTGCGGAGGTGCCTGTGCCTCGCCCCCACCCTGGGGAGACATGTGAAGCACGGCAGGAGGTCTGCAACTCTCCAACTCGGTTTCTAAGGCCGCATCATAGGCAGCTTTCGCCTTACGATCCAGCAAGCATGCCCGGGCTGCGATGAGCCCTTGAAGCACTTGTTGAGCTTCGGCGGCGCGCTCACCTACCAAAAATCGCCGAACATACGAGATCTGCCTGTCCGCAGCATTCTGGATTACCTCGGGATCATCCTCGAAGATCTCCAATCCTAAAAGGCGATAATGGTGGGGCGGCCGCCGGGGGTCTCGAATTCCAAGCCATACCAAATACGGGTCAAATGGGCGTTTTTTATCGGCCTCGCTCATTGCACGGCCCCTTTTCGCATAAGAGAACGATTCTGTCGGGACTCTGGAGATTCATTAATGCCCAGGGCCGAACCTGCACTTTCAGCAGCTTTAGTTGTTTACTTTAGTTGTTTAGTTCCGGCCGATTGCTCCTTTCGATTATCTCTGAACCCATCGCGAGCAGACTCGCAAAGCCAGCCGGAGTCTCCAAGACGTGTGCTTCCGAGCTGACCCGGCTTCTGTTCCAACAGTCCCTCATTTACCCTGGAACAAAGTACGGAGAGAAATTCGCTAACTGCTGTTACTCCGGGGTCCTTCAAACGGTGCTGGGACTCGGGTACCGAGTCCCGCACGGCAACACTGCCCATGTAAAGCACGGTGCAAACGGGAGGAACCACCGAGCTCCATCCGAGGAACACAGAGGATGGAAGGCGGGATACCAATAATCTTGGGCAATCCCTAAAAGGCGGAGGGCCTTTCCAACCAGTTCGCACAACTCCCGTTAATGTACTCTCACCTTACATCGTGAGAAGGGCCGGCATTGAATTCCATACCTGTGTACCCCTTCTAGTAGTGCACCCCTTCTGCCAGAAAACCCGTCGGAAGAAAACAACCTTGTTGGGAGCAAAGAAAGAAACGGGCAAAATACCCCCCGGGCCCGGGAACTCTCTCCATCCACGGGGTCCCCCTGGCCCAAAACCTGCCCATTGGGAGCTCAATTCAAACGGGCTTGGATAGGAGGATTTTGCCGAAAGGTTAAACTTTTACCTCCGCCTGGAGGCCAAGGCAATCTGCGTACTTACTGCGAATGGGTTGAATGACCTTCTGGAGAAAGAGGTCCACTTGGCGTGGGGCTCGACCGGTAAAGCGTCGGGGATCGGTAAGCCCAGATAAATCCAGCCCCGCGAAGGCTGGGTCGGCCGCCAGCCTTTCAAGCAGATCATTCTCTCCCCCCTCCTGCTTGATTTTGCGACCGGCCTCCTGAGCATACTGCCGCAGTCGCTCGTGAAGTTCCTGCCGATCCCCACCTCTGGCCACTGCTGCCATGAGGATCTCTTCCGTGGCCATGAACGGAAGCTCAAAACGGAGGTTCCGCTCGATCACCTGAGGATAGACCACAAGCCCCTCAGCCACATTTTGACAAAGAATCAGAATAGCATCTGTAGTCAAGAAAGCCTGAGGGAGAACCAGCCGACGATTGGCACTGTCGTCCAAAGTTCGTTCCAGCCATTGAGTAGCGGCAGTCGTGGCTCCACTCGTCTGCAGGCTAAAAAGAAACCGGGCCAAGCCACAAATCCGTTCGCAACGCATTGGATTTCTCTTATACGGCATAGCCGAACTGCCAACCTGTTCGGCTTCAAAAGGCTCCTCCACCTCCTTTCGATGAGCAAGCAGGCGAAGATCCGTGGCCATCTTGTGAGCACTTTGGCCAATCCCCGAAAGCAGATCCAAAATCTGAGCATCTACTTTCCGTGGATAGGTTTGACCAGTCACAGGGAAGCTCTCTTCGAACCCCATTTTTCGAGTTACCCGGCGGTCCAACTCTTCTACCTTCTCATCATCCCCGTCAAACAGTGCCAAAAAACTGGCTTGCGTGCCGGTGGTACCCTTGGCCCCTCTTGCTTTCAATGTCGAAAGCCGATGTTCCAACTCCTCCAAGTCCATCACAAAATCATAGGCCCACAAACAGGCCCGCTTACCGACGGTCGTAGGCTGAGCTGGTTGAAAATGGGTAAATGCCAAACAGGGCAAATCCCGCCACTTCTCTGCAAACCGGGCCAAGGCATCGATGACATTGACTAACCGCCGGCGAAGCAGCCCTAAAGACTCCCGAATCAAGATCAAATCTGTATTGTCCGTCACATAACAGCTGGTTGCCCCAAGATGAATGATACCCTTGGCTCGGGGACATTGATCGCCGTAAGCCCGAATGTGGGCCATGACGTCGTGGCGAATTTGCCGTTCGTACTTAGCCGCAACGTCCAAGTTTAAGTCATCCACGTGGCTACGCAATTCCTCGATCTGCTCCGGAGATATGGGCAGACCAAGCTCGGCTTGCGTTTCCGCCAAAATCACCCATAACTTCCGCCAGGTAGAAAACTTCCGCCTGGGCCCCCAAAGTGCACACATCTCCCGGGAAGCATACCGTTCGATCAACGGATTGTCGTAGTAGAGAGCAGGATCCTTTTCCATCGATCGCTCCTCAACTGCCACTTTTCTCCGATTCCCGGTCGGACAAACCAGTTTACAACTCAACGGCCTACAGCTCTTACCCAGACAGTCATCAGGTAAACCCCGTGAAGGCGTTCCAATTTCCCTCGCGGGAAGGCAACCCAGCGGCTGCCTCCCGTCATGGTGTTGTCTGATTCCCCGACATGCAGCCTCAGGCTCCCTATTCCGTCACATTAGATCGGGACAGCACTCTCGAGATAAAGCTTGAGCAAGGGAGACACCAAAACCGATTTCCCACCCGGGTGGAGCTTCCTTGCCGGGTATAAACTGCATCCGGCTGGAAGGACCACTATTCCAGGGGGCGGAGCTGCCCGAATCCCACCTCTCGGCCCAGAAGAGACCTTACAAAGAAAGCAGGAATTCCACCAACGCTTCAAGCTCTTCATTCGTAATTTCTGCGACTCCGCCGTGAGTGGCCCCGTGTTTCCCCTCCCGGAAGAGCTGGTACAAGTCTGTATAATGCCCGTCGTGCATGTAAGGCGCGGTACGCCAGCATTCGACAAGAGTCGGGCTTGTAAATTCATCGCGGTCATCGTACTCTCCTCGCGAACCTACGTTGTGGAGCCGCGAGTCTGTATACACGCCCTCCGGGTGACAAATATAGCAACGGAGCTTCTCGCCAAAAAACAATTCCCGACCTCGGCGGGCCTTCTCCGTAAGTTCCCCGTTCACCAGATACGGGCTCGGAACCGGCCGGAGAGACTCAATATACTGAACTACTGCATCGATGTCCTCCTTCGGCCGAACAGCAAACTGAATGTGTACAAACCCCGCTTCTACCGCGGCTCTTACATCAGGTCGGACACCCGCCGCCATCAAAGGCTGGGTGAGGTGACTATAAAGCATGGAGCGGGTGTTTTTCGGATTCCCTAAGCCATCATTCATCAAGTCCCAGTTCAATCCGTCCACCCGAGCATCCGGATGGCAACTGGCGCAACTTTGCCAGTGCTGGAAGCACAACCACGCATCGTGAAAATGCATTTCGCCTTTTCGTACCGGTGTCAACTCCGGCTTCGGACCCAACGGCACCAGGACCAATTCCTGACTCGGCGGCGAATCCAGATCGACAACCGCCAACTTATCGCTGAAATAAACAGCCACAAACACCTTCGAACCCACAACGGTCAGGCCCCGCGGACCATTGGCTTCTGTGGGATCGGCGCCCAGCCATCCCCAAGGACCTCTCCCTTGGAGTCGGATTCGCCGTCGCAGATCAACCAAGAAGGCCAAATCGTTAGGAATGTCCGCTTGGATAGCCGAGGAGTAAAGGTTTCGGTTGTCGTAACGGCCAGCCGCTCGTGCTGTTTCCACATCTGCCGGCACACTAGCAATTTTTTCGTGAAGTCCCGCCCGATCAATTACGCTGATCTCATGGGTGCCGGCGTGCGAAACAATCAGCCACTTGCCGTTAGCCGAGCATTTTACCGCCCAAGGATTGGCCGCTCCCAGATCCACCTCGTCAAGAAGCACGGTATTCCACAGCTTCTTCCCTTCCAAATCGATAATGCTGAGTGCATTAGTATTCATCCAACCCCGTTCTAACTGAGTGGTCGGCATTTGATAGCGAGAAAGAATATGCACAGCATACGCATGTTTACCATCAGGAGAGATGCAAATTCCCCTCACCGCGGTGCTGCCGTTGAGTAACCGAATATGAGTAACCGCCAAGCTGGCAACATCGACCAGACTCACGCAAGCGGCTACCTCATAACTGTCCGATGGAGCCAGAGGAAGATGATTCGCAACAACGAGGGTGGTTCCGTCCGGCGTTAATGCCAAAGCAATCGGCTCCCGAATCATCGGGAGTCGTGCCAGCACTTGGCCACCCTGTACGTCAAGTACCAGGATCTCATGTTGAAACCGGTTCGCTAAAAAAAGTTTCGAACCATCAGGACTCACAACTATGGAGCTCGGACTATGACCTGCCGGAAACTGCCGGACAACGCTCCGAGTGGCCAAATCGATTACCTGGATGGTTCCTGTTCCTTCTCCGCATCCTACATAAAGCAATTTTTCGGAGGGATCTAACGCAAAGGCCCCGGGAATATCCGGAAGTGCCACAAGGCCGGTGATTTCCAATGTTCCTCCGTTTAAGAACATTACCGCCCGACCATCCCGGCACAACACGTAAACCGATTCTCCATCTTTCGAAAGCAGTACATCCCACGGCCCTAAGTACTCGCCAGCCAAAGCACCGGCACCCGCGGCTAGTGCCACCATGATAGCAATAATGGAAACACACCCCCTAACCCACAAAGAGTGTATTCCCCCACAGCAGTCGAGCGATTTAAATCCACAATGGAACACCCAAGACTTTCTCATCTTCTACTCCTCTCGGCGGAAGGCAACTGACACGGGAAAGCAAACCCCCCGGGCTTTGTCCCTAATTCATTTTGCCCGGCAAACCCTCTCCGTCCGGCCCCAAAAGACCACGGTTCTTTAATTGATTTTGCCCTCCCGATTCGGCCGGTGCAACTCTTGGCAGGTAACAGCTTTCATCTCCTCCGCGGTGGGCACGGTAAAGTATGGGGGAACAACGGTTTTCCTCGGCTCCGGCAGCCCACACAGGGTTAACCGCCGATCACCAATCTCTTTTCCGGGGTACTTACTGTACAACCCGGACCGACGACTCCCGGCCGTTCTATTCGAGGAGGTAATGTGCCGCGGAACTGCCTCTCTCAATTTTTAACGAGGTTCGTGGAGGATCCGAGAAGTCGGGCGGAAATGCAAAAGAAGCCGCAGTTCTCAAACGCGGCTATCCAACCAACCGCAACTTCTTTGCGAGTTCCGGATGGCTCCCAAACAGCTCTACAGCTCGGTGAATCAGAAAAACGGAACTCGCACCCGGCTCTGGAGGTCCATCGCTTGCCGAAGGCCTGCCACCATCCTCGAGCTCTTTCCCCGCCCCTTTCGAAAGCAATTTTACCGGGATGGAAGATCCCAATTGAGGGTATTGGATTCTATCTCAACAACGGTTCGCAAAGGGCATCCTGAGATAGCCGGCCCCTTCTAAGGAGTTGCTCCTACCCATACCCCGAAAGACCGCTTCCATCGAACACAAAGACACCCGGAAGACCGCTCCTGGGCGTCTGCCCCCGCCCGGGATTTCGACCCATACTTAAAACGACCGCTTTCATCCGTCAGAAGTAGAGCACCAAGCCACTCTCTTCCAAGTCCGGAAATACGAACAACCCCGCGGCCGGCTGTTTGTGAATCCGGATTTGACCCCAGAAGGGATGACAAGGTTCCGGGCTGTTAAACCACCAGCATAACTCCACCATCGTCGAAAGCAGTGCTAACGCCCCCCAGCGATAATCGATCTTTGTGCTCCGAGTTCCTTCCGGTTGTAAAACTGCCCGAGGATTTGTCCAAACAAGTTGCGGGCCCTTTGGCGTGTGCCGATGGGGCCACACCCACGGAAGTAAAACAATGACCGCCGATTCCACCACGAAGAGCACAAAAGCCATGAATAAGCTATTCACACGAATCCACTCCATCCGGGTGAGGGTGAATATCACCAGGCCCACCAACGAACGACCTACGAGGATCGCCAAGGCTACCCGAGAAGATGTTCGCCGTAAAAATACACCCCAAAGAAAAACGGTCGCCACAGGTGGGGCTATCACCGGGAAAACGTCGACCATAGTTTAAGAGATCACCGTACTCTATGGATGGATGCTCACACCCCCTGCAATAGCCACGCACATCGACAAAAAGCAACGATCCTTCCCACGAGCACCAAATGTTCGTCACCCACCTAGGGACGAACCCCCCGATAAATGTCGTTACTAAAAAGCGTGGTGACAGAGTTGAGTGATCCGAAAACGTTACTCATCAATGCTGCAAGTATCGCGGCGATCAAGATCCCCACATCCCCGGCCAAAGTACGGTGTTAACCAGGTGTGTGTACGTTTGCTTCATGTTCGGGAACCTTTCCTTGGTCGAGATGACTGGGGAAATTTTCCCAGCACGAATTAGTCCCAAGCAGATAATTCAGGGAATCACGAATAGGTACTTCGGCATAATGTTTACAAAACCGGCAAATAGTGGCCTCAGTCGGGTATGATCTTCGTCCCTCGCTCCTAGCACTCGCTGGACAACGGTTTGATCGGTACACCACTACCACATTCCGACGACGGGATACCCTAGGAAAACTGCCTCCCACTTAACACCCATTGGTTCGCTCGCTAGTCGGATTATCGCTAAACTGATTAGATGTACATTGGCTCGAAGCCTTTCCCACCCGCGTGTCATCCAAAAACCCACGAACGTCATGCACACAAATCCTAGAAGCACTATGACAATCTGGATGGCCTCCGTGATCACCACCGCAAGCAGCCCGCTGATTATCGTGTAAAGGGCGGTGGCCCCAAAAATCGCAAGCACGGTAAACATGGGTAATGCTCGAGATGTTCAAAGAAAAGGGGCAACAGCGTTCCCTCAAGAATGATTGCTCCTGTCAGGAAAGAAAATCTGATATGAACTCCAATGGCAGCGAAAATGAAAAGAATGGCGAGCTAGTCCCGACATCCCCGACTCCACCTTTTTTCAATAAAATCTGGCAAAGGGGCTACATTAGTCCGAATGTGAAACGGAGCAAAAAAACAAGGACAAAATGATGAGAGTAGAGGCAGGCATCCACTCGTAATTCCCGCATGTCATGCCGGAGGTGTACCCGTGCTGGGCAAAGCTGACTAGGTGGATGATCGAAAAATTCGTGCCAAACAAACCCATGCCTATTACCGGCCAGGTGAGACTGCGACTGGCGAGGAACTAATCTGCCACTGTAGTTTTCTTTCTCCTCAAACCAGGCCACGACCGAAGGAAAACGATTCCCACCAAGTA
>Ga0308310_1000871_pt1 | contig 13570 bp, 14 predicted proteins | sample HotsprSampleMS65_FD_203672 | JGI IMG/M metagenome (GOLD analysis project Ga0308310, IMG submission 203672) | Hot spring phototrophic mat microbial communities from Mushroom Spring, Yellowstone National Park, Wyoming, United States - 20090730_MS65 ...
CGGCTTATAATGGCGTTGGAGGCGTGGGAAGAGGAGATGGGGATTTGAAGCGGTTCCTTCATCCCAGCGGCTCGGGCTTAGGCTGAAGCAGCATCTGTGCTCGACAACACTCGGAGTCTTTTTAGTGTGCGTTTCGGTGGTCGGCCGTTTTAATTGGCCCACGACTCTGGCGCGCCGAAACTTTCTTCGTTGCTTGTCTTAGCTTGAAGCAAACCTGGGTTATCCGTTGGCTGTGTTTGGAGAGGAGACGACTTACAGGGGTACTTACAGGGGTGGAGGAAACCGGAGGAGCGTTGGGCGGCTACGGAAGGTGAGAACTGTTATCGCGGTTCTTCTTGATCGGTTTTTCCGGTGAACCAAGTTCACGGGATCTCCGAATAGCTTGGCTCCCGAACGTGGCTGAGGGCTGGGCTGCAGACTATACCCCCTGTCCTGGGGGGTATTGGTCCGCTTCGGAGGGACTAGCCAAAAAGTGTGCTCCGGAAAATGCAAACAATGCCCTAAAGATGGGTGGCTAAGCCAGAACTTTATGGGGGATCCCTGAAAGCGGAGTATGAATAATCTTTGAATAGGTGCCGCCGTTTCCGAATGGGACCTAACTGCGGGGAATAGTCTACTCGGAAGGGCGGAGGTGGTGACAAGAACTTGCCATGAGCCTTCTGGAAGGAGGCTATAGGAAATTTGATTGGCCAAGGGCGTGACTGAGACCTTCGTCAAAGGTTTCGCTTAACCAGGTTTCGATGTTGGGCATGGTCGGTGGTCGAGAGGTGTCTAAAGGAGGAGCACGGACGGTTGAAAGAGTAACATCCGGGTCGGGCTCTAAAGTTGGGCACCACAGGCGAAACTCATCAAACTGGCCTGCCCAATAAATTGGCATTTTAGGGGGAGGCAACCGGAGGAACTTTTTCAGGCAACTTGAAAGGAGGCCACCCAGATGAATAGTCCGGCTGCCGTGGACTGGGCGTTGCGGAATCTTCCTGGTGCTTTGCGTCCGCTTCGTGAGCGATTGATCGCCGATGTTGTCACGATAACGCAGATGCCTGCACCTGGTGGTGAGGAAGGGCAAAGGGCTCGCTTCTTGCTGGAGCGTTTTTTGGAAGCGGGCTTATCGGAGGTGGGAAGTGATGAGATGGGAAATGCCATCGGCCGACTTCGGGGGCGGACACACTGCCGGACCATTCTTATCGTGGCACACTTGGATAGTATCTTTGCGGCAACGGAAAATCACCAGGTTACGGTGGATCGCGACCGCGTGGTAGGGCCAGGGGTGGGGGATAATGCGGTGGGAGTGGCGGTCCTTGGGTTGCTGCCGGAAATTTTGGAACTTTTGGGGTGGGAGTTGGAGAGCGATTTGCTTCTGGTGGGATCTACCCGCAGTTTAGGCCGGGGTAATCATGGGGGGATTCGTTTTTTTCTTGACCATTCTCGCGATCGGATCGACTTCGGGATCTGCCTGGAAGGGATGCAGTTGGGCCGGCTGAATTCATTTTCGATTGGCACGGCGCGGGGAGATATTGTCTGCACGGTTCGGCCTCCGAATGGGAGAGCTCGCTCTCATACCGTGGAAAGTGCCCTCGTGGTGCTCAATCACATCGTCCATCAGATCCTTTGTATTCCCTTGCCCACACAGCCGTTCACCAAGATTAAATTGGGGAAAATGCATGCTGGGCGGTATTATGACATCGAGCCGGAGCGGGCCGAGCTTGGCCTTGAGATTATCAGCCATTCTGATGAGATGATTGAACAAGTGTGTAGTCAGATTGCCGATATCGTGGCAGAGCTTGGTGCCCGGTATAATGTCGAAGCTGTTTTCGACCGCTTCTTCCTTACTCGGTCCGGGGGAATACCATTCTCCCATCCTTTGGTGAAGGCAACGCTGGAGGTGATGCAACAGCTCGGAATCGAGCCAGACCAAACCCATAGCCTATCAGAACTTTCGGCCTTGGTGGCTCGTAGGATCCCCACTATCACAATCGGAATTACCCACGGAGTGAAAAACCACCCTCGCCAGCCGGACTACGTGCTTATCGAGCCAATGCTTGTGGGCGTTGCCCAGTTACTGGGGATTTTGCGTGCCATCGACGAGGGGAAATGCGATGAATCTCCAGCAGTGGCTCGCTGAACGCACTTTTCACCATTCTAATTTCTGGGATCTGAAGTGGCTGGTGGAGCAGAAGGAACGGCAGGGGGTAACCGTCTCCTTGTGTCTACCAACACTCAATGAGGAAAAAACCATCGGAAAAGAGATTGTGATTATTAAAGCGGAGTTGATGGACCGGTATCCACTGGTGGATGAAATTGCCGTTATTGACTCCGGTAGCACCGATCGCACTTGTGAGATTGCGGCCAGCTTTGGGGCTGTGGTATATCGCTCGGAAGAGGTGCTCCCGGAGATGGGCTTTTACCGGGGAAAGGGGGAAAACCTTTGGAAGGCCCTCTACTTATTGAAGGGAGATATTTTGGTCTTCGTCGACGCCGACATTGGGAACATTCACCCACGCTTCGTTTATGGCCTGGTGGGGCCGCTGTTACAATACCCGGAGGTACATTTTGTGAAGGCGTTTTACGATCGGCCGATTGTGTACTCTGGGGTTGTCCGTCCCACCGGAGGCGGGCGGGTCACGGAGATCTTAATCCGACCTCTTTTTAGCCTCTTTTATCCAGAATTAACCGGGGTTCTGCAGCCGTTGTCCGGGGAGTATGCCGGGCGACGTTCTATTCTGGAGCGGATTCCCTTCCCCATAGGCTACGGAGTGGAGACCGCGATGCTCATCGATATTTACCAGAAGTTGGGCTTATGGGCTTTAGCCCAGACGGACCTTGATCAGCGAGTCCATCGGAACCAAGACACCACGGCACTCGGACGGATGGCTTTCGGGATTCTTCAAACGATCTTCTGGCGGTTGGAGCGGGAGCAAAAGCTCAAGCTTTTGCAGGAGATGCCCGTTCTTATGCGGCAGTTTGAGGCAAAAGATGGAACTTATCGGCCCCTGGAGTTCGAGATTCGGGAGATTGAACGGCCCCCAATGATCCAGGTACCCACCTATCTGGAGAAGTTTTACGGGGGAATACCGCCGGCTTAGAGCCTATCCTTAAGAGAGCGGAATTTCGGCCTTTGATGCCTAAGTACCCGGATTTTGCGGGAGTTGAGCTTTGAAGGAGCTTTCGGAGCGTTTCGGTTCGGGGATAGGTTCTGGCCTTGGAAGCGGACAAGAGCTCATGAAGTTAGTATTTGTTCACTATCACTTGAATCGGGGCGGGGTCACCCGAGTCCTTGAAGGTCATTTGAGGGGTCTTCAACGAGCCTGCGACCTGGGGCTACTACCCGCCGCTCCGCACTCCCGATTGCCGGTGCTTATCCTTTATGGCGGACGGGCCGAAGGGTGGCCTTGGGATATCGGGGATTCACTGCCGTCTCTGGCGGTCACCTATAAGGCACTTCCTTGTCTCGACTACGAACAAGAGGGAGTATATACCCCTGAGGTGGTCATTTCAGCGGTTGAAGAAGCCCTTCGGGAGGCGGGGTTTCTGCCGGCAGAAACCATTCTCCACGTGCACAATCACTCAATTGGTAAGAACGTAGTTTTGCCTGAGGTTATCTTCCGTCTGGCGGGTAGGGGTTGGCGAATTCTGCTGCAAATTCACGATTTTGTTGAGGATTTTCGCCCGGACAATTTCCGGTACTTGGCGGCTGGGATGGTAAGGTGGGGCAGTGACCCGGTAGCTTGGCAAGGAAAGCTTTACCCGCAGGCAGTCCACGTTCACTATGCAGTTTTGACAAGTGCTGCCGCAAGCGTCCTCGCCAAAAGCGGAGTCCCTACCGAGCGGATTCACTTTCTCCCTAACCCCATTGGGGCTGTAGCCCGTTTACCGGCGAGACCGGAGGCTCGGAAAAAGGTAGAAGACTTGCTCGGACTGGACGCCGGCAGCCGCTACTGGCTTTATCCTGTGCGAGCTATCCGGCGGAAGAACGTGGGGGAAGCGGTCCTCCTTGCCGTTCTCGGCGGTCCCAAAATGCACGTTGGCATATCCTTGCCAGCTACCTCGGCTGGGGAACTTCCCGCCTATCATTTTTGGAAAAGTCTTGCCCGAGATCTCTCGCACAACGTTTGGTTTGATTTGGCGTTATACTCCCAGGCCAATTTCGCCACCCATTTAGCTGCTGCGGATCGGATCCTTACCACGAGCGTGGCCGAGGGGTTTGGGTTGAGTTTTTTGGAGGCATGGGTTCACGACCAGGAACTAGTTGGCCGAGATTTGCCTGAAGTGGTCGAAGATTTCCGCCGGTTGGGTGTAAGATTGCAAAGGCTCTATCGGGAAGTGAAAGTTCCAGCTTCGGCATTGGAGGTTGCCTCGCTTCGTGAATATTTGAGAGATTGTTACCGAGAGGTCGTTAATGCTTATGGTGTGAACGCTTGTAAATCTTGGTGGGAGCAGCTTGATGAGAAGGTATCCGGAGAGACAATTGACTTCGGCGACCTGGAGGAACGGGATCAAGCCCGAATTTTAGAAAAGGTGTTGGCAGATAAGAGTTTTCGTGGGCGAATGCTTCAGGAGAATTCGTGGTTAGAAGATTGGTTGGAAAACCCTCCGGATCCGGATTTGATCGCGGCAAATAAACGGTGCGTGCTTGAAAGTTTGGGTTTCGAGGCAATAGGCCGACGGTTGGCCGACATCTATGAGGCCCTGATGAAGGTCACCCCTAACGAAGAACCAGCCCCGCTAGCCCAATTCCACGTAGTGGCGGAACAGCTTCTCAAACCCGAGCGATTTCGGCTGATTCGTGGCCGGAGGCTGCAAGTTTAGGATGATGCCCTGGCAGCGACTCTTAAAGACAGCCCGGGGCGGAAAGCCCGATGTAACCAACCGCGGTTGTCCACTCCGTTGCTACCCGTGCAAAAGCGTGAGTGGGGGATTTCGTTTGCGGCAACAATCCTGCAGTGGCTGCGGCATTAGCCGTGTGCAGACCCGCATTGGGCTTTCGAAAGGCAAAACCGGGTCGCCCAAGCTCGTTCCCGATGTTCAGGCGGCCCGGCTTTCTAGGAGGGACATTACCCGGTCGGTGATGGCTTGGATTAGTTTCTCCAGTTGTTGAGGAGAAAGAACCCCTGTGCCCCCGGGAGTGGCTTCGGGTACGGCATGGCCTGCGGTCGGGGTACCATTACCGCCGCTGGCACCGGGGGTAGTCGGATTGCTTTGTAAAGGATTACAACTAGAACCACTTCGGTAAAGCGGCGGTGGAAAGGCTACGGGGGTTACCTTCGATTCCCGCCAGCTTTCTCGGAAAACGTCGTTAGCACATAGCTCACAATTTTCTAGTTCTAGGCGGGGATCTTTGAACCCAAGTTTTTGTTTGAGCTGCAGAAGGGCTCGTTCTTCCGGTTCGGTAAAGTAGGTCACACGGCCTAAACTCCGGGCCAAAAGAAGTATCCGGCAATAGGCGTCGAGTACCTCAGTCCACCAATAGGCTCGTTCCAGGTCAGCGTCGTAGCTTACTGTGCCATGGTTGGCAAGGATGATAACGTTGGTTTTATCGACAAACGGTAAGACTGTCTCTGCGAATTCCTGAGTTCCCGGCGTGCGATACGGAGCAATGGGCACGTTACCCAGGAAAATTTCCACTTCCGGAAGGATGCACTGCGGGATGGGTTCCCGGGCAACCCCGAAGGCAGTGGCATGAGGCGGGTGGCAATGGACTACCGCCCGCACTTCCGGTCGGGCCTTCATGATGGCCAGGTGAAGCCGAATCTCACTAGTGGCTTTCTTTTCCCCGGCAAGCTGGTTCCCATTTAGGTCTACGATGCAAAGGTCATCTGGCTTCATGAAACCCTTGCAAATCTGGGTCGGTGTACAAAGAACCTCTCGATCATTAAATCGGTAACTAATGTTTCCGTCATTGGCGGCGGCAAAACCACGTTGATAAATCCGCCGACCAATTTCGCACATTTGCTGCTTCAGTTGAAACAAGTTCACCATGGCTTCACTCTCCGCCACTTTATTCGCAGCCGCTATGGCACATCTCGGATAGTTCCTGAGTTCTAGAGTGCTGTCCAAGAAGCTCGAAAGTTTGCCGTGTACAGGCACGGGGAAGTGCTTCGAGCCCGATTTCAGGAAAGTATCGCCAATTTCAGCTCCCTGCGGAGGTACCAAGGAAATGCTGCGCGGTACCCCAACCGCCACCATACCCTACTACTTGCTTGTGGGGATCTCCTCGGGCAGCTGATCGGGACTGGGAAGGAATTTTTCTAACGGTTCCACCGTCACCCAGTCCAGAATTGCCGCCAAATAGGCATCTACAGGCTTTTCAGCCGGATGAAAAGGCTGGGCTGCTTCCCGCCCTTCACTGATTGCCACCGCGGCTCCCGCCCCGGCCCCTAGTTCGTCGTAGGCCACCACGTCTTCGACGGTCCCTAGCTTGTTCGATAGGAGATCCTCCAAGGCCATGGGAACAACGATTTTATAGGTGGCACCGCTCATAGTAGGATGCCACCGGCTGAGCACCACCTTTCCTACTACCCGGCCAATTCGCACCGGTCCTGGCCTCCCTGAAACACTCGGTCCTTTTGCCAATGCCCCTTAACGTCTATACCTCCCCCCGGGAACGTTTCGATCGTCTGCTCTTGGCCCGTTTTTTTGAGAGCAATCAGGTTTTCCGTGGAACCCGTGACATTTCCGGCAATCCGGAGCCTCAGTATCCTTGATCGCTGCTGGCGAAAGTCTCTCCGGGTCGGCACCAATCCTCCCCCCCAACGGATTTCTCGAAATTCCCTAAAGCGTTTTTGCTTTAAGCTACAAATGGAACTTATCCGTTGGCGTCGGTTACCTAGGGACTAGTGGGTTTCGGCTTTCCGGTTACCCGACATTTTTCCGGCGATTCTTGTTTCGCAGAACCGCCGCCACTTGCGAAGTGTTTGGGAGCGATACCCCGCACCACCAAAGACCCGGATTGTTAAAGGTCGACCGGCAGCTCAGCGATTGGGCAAGGCTGAGGTCCTAAACGCACAAACTGGGCCAAGATCTGGACCAACTGCCAAACGCTTAATTTTCCCAACTCGAGCACTAGCACATTGGCTCCCAGATCCCGGACATGTTCGAGCATCTCGTTCACTGAACTGGCCCACGTAGCTCGGAGGTTCCGATGGCGATTGGCAAGGCACACGGCGAGCGGTGCGTGCCTGGTCAGCACGGCACCCAATGGAACCTCGAGCGGCATCGCCTGGGCCAGTCGCTTCGTTGCCGCTACCAGGCAGTCTCCCTGCTGGCTTCGGACCGTTATCCCCTCTCGGGATAAATGGGCTATCAACTCTTCTGGCTCGAATCGGCGACTTACCACTTCGATAGTAAGTTGGGGTTTTTCCGAGGAGGTTGGGGATACTGGGACTGGCTCCCGAGTGTGTAAGCTGTAATCCACCGTTACCGACCGCCGGGTCAGTTCGTCCACAACCGCTGGCGAAAGAATTGCCCGAGGGGGAACAATAAGCCGACGCAATTTCGGCAAATATTCCGCTACGTCGCTTAGGGTGATGACTCGCTTCCGGAGAAATAGTTCCCCGTCGGAGAACCCACTTTGTGAAGGAGAACTCGTTGCTACGGGTTGTGATGCCAGAGAGCTCGGCAAGTCGTTCTTTCCCGGTGCGGAAGGGGACGATTCCTCGGGCCCGGATGAGGCGGCATCCCCTTGGGCGGAGGATATCTTCGACGGTGGTCCAGCCGTGCATAGCCCCAAGGAAGGCCGCCGGGGCCCCGAGTCTTCCAGGCCTTGGGGCAAAGAGGCAGAGTCTCCTCCGGGCGGTACAAGCCCCCGCGACCGTAGCACCTCGAGCACCTGCTCGACGATCGTTCGCAAATCGACTTGGCCCAACCGGCTTGAATCCATATCTGCGGATGAATGTTACCCAAAGCTGCGAGAGGGTTTTCCCGCCGCAAGGCAGGATTGTTTCACCCTTCGGTATGATGCTTTCCCACAGGACTTCCCCACTTACTCGGTTCCATCGGAACTGGACGGAAGAGCCGGATTATCACAAATGGCGATTACCGACCACCGAGCTGGGGTCGTTTCACTTCCTAGCAACTCTCGTGTCCCTTTGCCGTCGCTAGAAATGATGACTAAAGCCCCACGACCGGCTCCGAGGGCGTCAACTGCCAAGATAGGTTCCCCATCTGGGGTTCGACCGTCAGGACCGATCGGTTGGACGACCAGCAATCGCCACCCTTTGAGCGAAAGATGCCGTACCGTGCTGGTTGCGTGACCGACCACCACCCCTACAAGCATGGGAACTTCCTGGGCATCAAAAAGTTCGAAAAAAGCAAACGTGCTGCCTATCTGTTTGTGCGAGTTCGTTTCTCGGCCCTTTTAGACGGCATCTCCTTAAAGAGTTCGAGCCGATGGCTTCTTCTAGTGTTGCTACAGTCCAAAAATCTTAAAATCCGGCAAGCAAGACCAAATTTGCAGTAAGCCTCGGGACAGAACTTATGCTTCTTTAGTTGCATGGATTTCTCCAATGCAACGGTATACATGGATTTGTCTAATGCAACGGTATAAGAGTGTTCTTACCGCAAGAAGCAAGCAAAACACCTTGTGTCAGTGTCTAGCTTTATGCTTCAACCCCCTATGGTTCGATTCCCTGTGACAACAATTATCAACCGAATGGCTCACCCGCTTAGTGGTCGCCAGCTCTTGCGGAAATGCCTCAACAACTGGTTTCAATTGATGTTTTCAAAACCGGGAAGCCCAAACTTTGCTGAAGGAGAGAGTTCCTTTTATAGTTCAAAATTGCTGATGTAAGGCTCCTGAAGGTGGAACCTCTCCGGTGAGCGTTTGCACCCCTGAGTTACAGCAGCAACTTATTTCCCCAAAATCCGGAGATTATCCACCATCACACAGTGTCGTGGTCGGGTAAAGGTCAGAGGGGTGGTGACACCTTCACCGGTTGGGCCCGCAATTGAGAACGACAGATAGCCCTCCCCGCCAATTCCCAGCCCGGCAAGGCTGGGGCCGTTTTTCACGAATAGGACGGTATCCATCCGCTTGCCCATCCGGGTGATGTTATCGATATTTCGCGAGTGAATGATGGCCGTATGGCGGAAGCCGTGCTCGTTGCGGTAGGCGGCCTCGATTGCTTCGTCGACGTTGCGGCAACGTACAAAGGGCACGAAAGGCATCATTTGTTCGACCCGGACAAAAGGATTACTTTCCTCGGTTTCGCCAAAGAGGAGTTCTGTGTCTTTAGGCACCGTCTTGCCGATTGCGGCGGCCAGTACCGCGGCATCCTGCCCGATAAAATCGCGGGCTGGCACCTCGTGCTTGTCTGATCCCTCGCCGACAGTTGTGATTGCCAGCTGAGTAAGCTTCTCAATTTCTCGGCTACTGAGGCGAACTGCCCCGGATTTCTCCATCTCTGCCATCAGTTGGTCGAAAATGGAATCGACGGCAAAGACCTCTTTTTCTGCAATGCAAAGGAGGTTGTTGTCGTAGGCGGCACCCCGGATGATCGATCGGGCAGCTCGAGGAATATCGGCCGTTTCGTCCACCACAACCGGGGGATTTCCCGGCCCCGCGACAATGGCCCGCTTGGCCGTTTGCATAGCGGCCTTTACCACGCCCGCACCTCCGGTGACGCACAAAAGGTTGATATCCGGATGATTGAAAATTTGGCGAGCAGTCTCCAAAGTGGGCTCCACAATAACGGTGACAAGATTATCAATACCCAAGTCTCGGTAAATGGCCTCGTTATATCGCCGAACGCCCTCGGCAGCCACTCGTTTCCCACCAGGATGAGGGTTCACGACTAAAGTATTCCCCGCGGCAATCATGTTGATCGCATTGCCTGTGAGAGTGGGCAGGGAATGAGTGATGGGTGTAATGACACCAATTACGCCAAATGGTGCATATTCGATCACGGTGAGACCGTGGTCCCCACTGAAGACATCGCTACAGAGAAATTCGATTCCTGGAATTCGTTCTCCGCACACTCGCAACTTCTCGATTTTGTGCTGCAGGCGTCCGATGCGAGTTTCCTCAAATTCCATCTTTCCAAGCTCTTCTGCTTGCTCAATAGCGATCCGACGAATATGATCAAGCATCCGCTTCCGGTCGGCTAGGGTCCGCCGGGACAAAAGCTCGAAGGCCTCGCGCGCCGCAGCTACGGCCTCGTTCACGTCACTAAAAAGTCCGAGCCGGCCTTGATAACTCCGGCCCCCTAGGTGCAATGCTCGACCGTCTCCTCCCAGCCGCTGCAGCACCTCTTCTATTACGGACCGAATTAAGGCTTCAGTAACTTGCATGGCTTTTTCACTCCCGCGAAGACAACCCCACTAGGACTTGCTAGTATGTAACTCCGGTGACGGCCTTGCTGTCCCAATTGAAGATTTCTTTTTTTCAGGCTCGATCCTTGTTCCCTCTTTGTTAAAAGAGGGACCTTCTTCCCCACCGAAGGAACCCGGAACCGTGAACTATCACCGCCTATCAGCTCCAGAAGGTTCGTTTGGTTGTGCTCGCTCGTGTACGGGAAAGCTTATTTCGGGGACCAATCTCTCTCATGGACCGTAAGGTTCCCCACCACCATTTTGGTAGAATCCGAATGTTCGTCAGGGGAGAATGCTACTGTCAACTTTCCCAACTGATTTCACGTAGGTTTTGGGGAGTTATTCCGGTGCTGCTCCTTCTCCCTGCTTGCGGTACACGCAAACATCTTCTACGTGGATGGAATCCACGATGCCAATGATGACCGCATCGACGGGGAGGTTTTTGGTCTCCGGGGTTAGCCGGGCACTAGAGCCTTGAGTGACCAGCACGTATTCCCCTTGTCCAGCCCCTACCGTGTCCACGGCAACCAAAGTCCGTCCGGTAGTTTTGAGCGATCGACGGGTTTCGGTATCGAGTCGGTAAGGCTCGATCAAAAGTAGCTTACGCCCCCTCATGGAGTCGACTTTTTGCGTGGAAACTAGAGACCCGGTGACCTTGGCAACAAACATCAGTTTAGCCCTCCAGTAATTTCTTGGTCAGCCGGGCTACCACCAGTTCTTCATTGGTGGGGATTACCCACATCTGCACCCGACTCTCCGCTGCATGGATCGTGGTTTCACCTTTGGCCGAGCGATTGGCCTCGGGATCAAGAACGAACCCTAATTCTTCCAGACCCTCCACCACCATTTGACGGAATAAAGGTTGGTTTTCCCCAATTCCTCCAGTGAACACCAGGACATCGGCCCCTCCCAGCTCCACCAAGCAGGCTCCAAGATGGCGGCGGACCTCGGCGGCAAAAAATTCTAAGGCAAGTCGGGCCCGCGGATTCCCGTTTGCGGAAGCCCCCATTATGTCCCGAAGATCGCCGCTTACCCCGCTGACTCCCAGTAAACCCCCTTGGGTTGCCAGGATCTGCAGAATCTCCTCCAACGATTTTCCTGTACGCTTTAGCAGAAGTGGCAAAGCGTAAATATCGAAGTCTCCCACTCGGTTGTTTTGGGGCAGACCGCTCTGGGGGCTCATTCCCATGCTGGTGAGGACGCTTTTTCCGTTACGGATGGCACAAACGGAGCTAGATCCCCCTAAATGGCAGGAGATCAAGCGGAGGTCGGTACGTCCTAGGAGTTGAGCGGTTCGTTCCGCAATATACCGGTGGCTTGCCCCATGGAATCCGTAGCGGCGAACTCCCCAGGCGGTAGCCCATTCATAAGGGACGCCGTACAACCGATTGCGTTCGGGAATGCTCTGATGAAAATCTGTCTCGAAGGCTGCCACCAGCGGAATTTGTGGAAGTTTTTCCCGGAGAATTCGCATTGCCTGGACGTAGGGGGGATTATGAGCGGGAGCCACGGGGTTAAATTCCTCCATCGCTCGGAGGAGATCCTCGTCCACCCGCCGGACCCCCGAAAGCAGCCCGGCATGAACTGCCTTGAAACCCACAGCCGCCACTTCGGCGGCAGATCGCAGACAACCAAAGCCCGGCTCTGTTAGTTTATCCAAGGACCACTGAAGGGCCACCGCGTGGTCCGGTGCCGCCAATTCTTCCTCTCGACGATTACCTCCCACTTCTACAAAGCCACGACTGCGTGGACTGCCGATCCTTTCTACCCCGCCGCGAGCAAGTTGCCGCTCGTCGGTCATATCGAAGAGACGGTACTTAAAGCTTGTGGAGCCTAGATTCGCCACAAGGATTTTCATGGCTTACTCCTTGCCGCCCAGATTGTCTGCCTATCCTGGATGTTCTTTTCGGCAAAGTTCTTTTTGGCAAAGATCAGTTCTTGCGAGGCCGAGCCTCACTTTAGGTGCGATGTGCCCGGCAATACCCGGAAATCGCACCCCAAAAAACCCCGTTCGGCAAAGGCAGAGAGTCGTTTTGCCGGCCTCCACACCAATCGCAAAGGGCGTCAATCCCTGAGAGGGTTACGAAAGGTAGGCAGCAATAACACCCTCTGCAGGTCGGGGGATGATGTGGCTAGCAATCAATTCGCCCACTCGGGAGGCTGCGTTAGCTCCTGCCTCGATCGCGGCCCGAACGCTCCCAACATCGCCACGGACGATAGTCGTTACCAATCCACCGCCAATTTGCACACGCTTCACGATCTGTACATTTGCCGCCTTCGCCATCGCGTCGGTAGCTTCGACCAGTGCAACCAGTCCTCGTGTTTCCAGTAACCCAATGGCATCTTGCATAACACACCCTCCTCTACACTTCGAAGCTTTTCAGAGAAATCCCGATTGTGCTGCCTTTTTACCGCCTTCCGAGGCCCACCCGATTTCCTGAAGTTTACCTCCTCAGCCGTTGCAGTCTCTGGGTGGTGGAGGTACTTACCGACCACAGGACACAGACATTCCCCTTTTCCTGGACCCCAACTGGGCTTTCGTCACCACCAACCATAGCTGGAAATAACCCTCCGTACGCGTCGGAATCCTTTTTCCTTCCGCCGTGGGAAGCACCTGTGTGGCCAGAGGCCGGACACAGCAGTGTCCCTTCCACGATGCTGAAGGTGATCCCGCCTGAGTTTGGGCTCGCGGGTTTTTCACCTCTTCAGTGCCCCACAAGCTTGGGATCCCTGGGAGAGCCACTAGTCTTGGCCACTTTTTACAGCTGCCTGCGGAAGCACCACGCCCAAGTCCTCGTGGGGTCGCGGAATAACCTGAACGCTAATGACCTCTCCAATACGGCTTGCTGCAGCCGCCCCTGCATCTACTGCCGCCTTAACGGCTGCCACGTCCCCTGTGACAAAAGCACTCACGAGTCCACTACCGATCTTATCCCAACCTAGGAATTGGACGTTGGCAGCTTTCAGCATAGCGTCGGTAGCTTCCACTAACGTCACAAACCCCTTTGTTTCAATCATTCCCAGAGCTTCCATAGCCTTTGCCATTGCTCGATACTCCCACCGCAGACTAACTTCTCTTAATCACCAATGCTACATCACCAATGCTACTACCCACCGAAACACTCTCGATTTTGTGACATGACAAAATAATGTTCAAAATTCAAAGACCCTGTTCAAATTTTCAAAGCCCCGATCGGGGGCACCCTCCTACGGCTTGAAAAGTTCCACATATTCTGCGTGTTCCAAGTCAGCGGCATTGCCTTCG
>Ga0308310_1000880_pt1 | contig 13517 bp, 15 predicted proteins | sample HotsprSampleMS65_FD_203672 | JGI IMG/M metagenome (GOLD analysis project Ga0308310, IMG submission 203672) | Hot spring phototrophic mat microbial communities from Mushroom Spring, Yellowstone National Park, Wyoming, United States - 20090730_MS65 ...
ATGATTGTGGTGGCTGCGGTTGTTGCTGCACTCCTGGCGATACCGCGCCTGGCTCTGATCGCGCAAATGGTGGCCTGGGCCTTCTCGATGGCTGCCTCGACATTCTTCCCGGTCGTGTTGCTCGGTATCTTCTGGAAGCGTGCTAACGGTGCAGGCGCCATCGCCGGTATGATTGGTGGTTTGGCCGTGACCCTCTTCTACATGGCAAACAACTACGTCAATCCAGCGTTTAACGTTCTCGGTATTTCACATCTCGGCGCCGGTATCTTCGGTCTGCCAGTGGCGATTATCTTGATCGTGGTGGTGAGCTTGCTCACAAAGGAACCATCGAAAGAGATTCAGGATCTGGTAGACAACCTGCGCAACCCGATTACCGATGATGAGGGTATGTCGAAGATGGTCGATAAGATGGCGCCGGCGAAGTAAACCAGTTATCTGAACAGTTGGTAGCGTGGGAAACTATTCCCACGCTATTTTTCTTTCCCTCACCGATTCGGATGTGCTATACTGCTGGTGTATGAAGCAGCGCAGTGGTTTTTCAATCGGCATCATAACGTATTGGCTTGCTGTCGTTTTACTGTTCACCATCCTGGTAGCCTGTAGCCCGCCACAGGTGGTTGATCCGTCACCATCTGCGGTTCCTGCTGAGACGCCAGTACCGGTGTTGCCATCACCGACAAGCCGGGCAACACCGACATTACTCCGTACACCAACGATCATACCGTCGTCTCCGACCCCGGTCATCCCAACAGCTACCGCACCTGCTCAGGCGGCACAGGTTCTGCGCGGTGAACCACCCCTCGGTACCTTCTTCTTCTACTGGTATAACTGTCCACAGCAAGAATGTGATGCGAGGCAACTACTGGCCGTACCACCGGGATGGTTGACACCACTTCCCGGTGATCCCGATCCACGCGATGGCTTCAGTTACTCTTCGTATAACTACGACTGGTACGAGCAAGAGCTGCGGACAATGGCAGCAACCGGTATTGATATGGTCTTTCCGGTGAGCTGGGGCGATCATCCGCATCCGTGGTTTCGCAATGATCGGCTTGATCTCCTGGTGCAGGCCAACGGTGTGCTTGAGCAGCCACTAGCAATCGGGATGTTTCTCGATACCACCGCCCAGCAAGGAATGTATCAAGAGTTCCTTGGCAAAGGGTATCGTTTTGGCCCTGATGTACCACGCCTCCCCTTAAGCGATCCACGGAGCGGTTATTTCTTCTACAACCTACACATCCGCGATTTCTTCAACCGAGTGCCACACGAGATGTGGGCTACAATCGATGGGCGGCCCATTATCATTACCTATACTGCTCTATGCTGTGATAATCTGGAACTGAGTGGCACGCTATGGCGAGCGGTGAAGGATGCATTTCGGGCCGATTTTGGCGTTGAACCCTGGCTGATTCTGGAAGAGACCTGGCTGAATCCCCAGGCATTAGCACCGCCATCTGGTTTACCGGATAGTGCACAAGTAGCCGATGGTGTCTATCGTTGGGGGACGGCTCTGCTGGGGCCGTACACTGGTGAGTTGCGTGGGTTCAAGGTAAGCAGTGTTGGCCCTGGTTTCGACAATTCACGCATTCCGGGAGTACGCGAGCCGCGCATTCAACCACGCGATGAGCCACCAGGCGGTGGGTCGGTGGAACCCGGAGCATTCCTGCGTACCAGCCTGGCGGCTATTCCCCGCGATACCGATCTGGTGTTGATCGAGACGTGGAACGAGTGGCCAGAAAACACCGCTGTTGCCCCGGCAGCCTATACTGACCGCGAGGGGCGCTCACTTCCTCCCGACTTCTACCTCCAGATCATCCGTGAATGGCGTGCGCACTTTACCCCGTTGCCGTGATGGATAAAGGCAGCGAACATTGCGGGTAACGTTTCCCTCTCACGCCGGTCAAACACTGGTACAATACCATTATGAAACAGGTGTTTGCCTTGTGCGCCTAGAAAGATCGTTCTATGAGTTGGACGTTTCTGACCAATCACGCTTATGTTCTGTTGTGTATTGCCCGTAATCCGCGGGCCACGGCTCAAGAAATTGCACAGATGGTCGGAATTACCGAACGTGCTGTGCAACGAATTCTTCACGACCTGCACGAGGAAGGGTACATCTCGCACGTGCGTGAGGGTCGGCATAACTACTATACGATCTACGGAGATCGTTCGCTACGACATCCAACGTTGCAAGGAATTACGCTACGCGAGTTGTTGGCAGTGCTTGCCAATGGTGCTGTTGTTGCCGGGGAATGAGGTAGGAAGTGGGGATTATCGTTTCGAGAGTGTTTGAACGTACTCTGCTCGATATTGAGGGAGAGACGCAAGATTGAGCGCAAGCGGATGCGCATATCTTCATTCCGCGCACGCTGCGGTTATACGAACAGCCTGACTCAACCTCTGACACTAAGCCTGCTAGGTTCTGGTAGCTGCACGAGCGAACATACTGGGGAAACTGGCGGGGCTGGCGCGACTCGAACGCGCAACCATCGACTTAGAAGGTCGGTGCTCTATCCATTGAGCTACAGCCCCGCACGCCCATACTATACTGCAAAATCATCGATTCTGGCAAGAGATCTCTGGTAGAGACTGTCTCCTCTGCTCCCACCGGGGGCAAGGAAAGGAGAGGCATGCCCTCCTCACCTTCCCCAGTCTCCTCCCGAAGCAGGGGAGGATGGTGACCTACGGGTACGGACAGGTATGTTCGGTAACGACGCGGCATGGGGCGGTTGGGAATCGCGCCACTTCTCACACCTCGCACCACCTCTATCGGCTATTGAAAAGCTCTGTGCATCCGAAGACTCAGTTCGCCGCAATCTGCTCGAAGCTAAGCTGGTAATTACGGCTCGTTACATCACCTAAACGTGCTGGCCAACGTCCGGTAATTGCCTGCGTAATTTTGCCAGCGTGTTCGTGACAGTTCTCGATAAAGAGGGTATAACGTTGCTGAATACCGGCAGCAACCGTACCAGCTAGATATAAGCCAGGAACATTGGTTTCCATCGTTGCCGGATTATAAACCGGCACCCGATTCGGCCCTTGCAAGATGACGCCTGCCTGTTCAAGCAAACGTTGATCGCCACGAAAGCCGGTCGCCAGCAGCACAAAATCGGTTGGATAGTAGAACTGTTCAGCCGTCGGTTGACCATCGTCATCGGTATGCGCCAGCAGTACACCGCCCGTATCAATTGCTATCGGGCTTGTCTGCGCTAAAAATCGAATTGTTCCAGCTTCAACCTGAGCCATAAAGTCTGGCAGCAACCAGTGTTTCACCCGATTGGGATCAAGTTGTGCACGTCGATACGCCAGTGTTACCTGTACACCCGCTCGCCAGCAACGTAGTGCTGCCTCAACCGCCGAATTCTTCCCGCCGATAATCAACAACCGACGGCGAAAATACTCGTGCGGATCATGGAAATAGTGGCTTACGTGTGGTAGATCTTCACCGGGAATACCGAGCCGATTCGGATAGTGCATATCACCGATTGCCAGTACGACTTTTCGAGCCTGATAGCGCCGTTCACCACTGATTGGTCGAGTAATCAGCGTGAAGCCATCCTGATCACGTACCAATTCAGTAACCGGCTCGTAGGTGTGGACATGGAGATCGAACAACTCAACCACCGAACGCAAGTATGCCAGATACTCTTCGCCGGTAATGCGCTGCTGATGGTTATTCTGAATTGGTACACCGGCAATCGCTAAGCGTTCGGTGGTGCTGAAAAAGTTCGTATTCCGCGGCCACCAGGTCATAGTATAGCCGATCTGATGAGCATCAAACTGAATATAGTCAACACCAGCCTGTTTAAGACAGACTGCCAGTTCAAGCCCGATTGGCCCGGCGCCGATAATTGCTACTTCATGTGACGCCGTTAGCGGTAATTCCTCATATCCTGTCATCTGTTGCCTCCATTTTATAACTGTACTCGTGCCACATGTATCATACCCGTAATTGAGCGTGAGAAGCGAGAAGAGCAATGAAGAAAAGGGAGAGCGGAGGAGTGTATTTCAAATGAGGCGTTTTTAGCGTTCTCAACTTCGATGTATCGTCGGTGACCGAGTTGATTACCCGCGATTATCTGGGGGAAATGCCCCCGCATCGCCTTCCTCCTGGCATCCCACCGTCGGAGAAGGCGTCCCCCTCTCCATCACCCCATCCTGATTTCCCTCCGGGTCGGGTGAAGATGCGTTCAAGTGCCTGGGGTATGAACACCATCGCTGTGCGTGCAATCGTCAACGAGAGCCGATGGATAGTAAACAGCACTTCGCATGAAGCACTGTCTGGTATGGAACGGAAGGTGCATACACTGCGTATCGCATTCATCTGCACGAACATGAACCTGGTATGTTTGAAAACCATGGATGAGCACACGAACACCCCGCCAGGAGAATTGAACCCGTGCTGAACGGTATAGAGACGGGCATAATCGGCCAGACGAGAAACGTCAGGTTCGTCAGAACCGGAAGCTGTACGCTGTCGCATGCATGGCAGACGGGTTGGGAATTGCTTCAATTCTGCTCACTCCTCAATTCTCTCCCTCTCTCTTCACCTCGCCACTGCCTGGAAAGAGAAAGTATGTTGAAAATTCCTATTGACACAAACGTTCTAATATGATATGGTAATGATAGACGACGAGCAGGTACGTGCAAGGAAGAGGAGGATACGTGATGCTGACCTCAGTTGATATTCCGCAGGCTGATCTCCTTTGGGATGTAGCGCGTGTAGCTGAAGCAATTGCACGTGGACGAGTGACGGCTGAAGATATTGGTGCCTACATCGGTGCAAAAGGTCAGCGTCAGGGACTCTACTACATGCAGGCTGCTCGCATTATCGGGCTGATCGAGATCGGCGAACAGGCTGAAACAGCCCAGCTCACCAAATTTGGTCTCGCTTTTGTCCGCTATAACCGCGCCGATCAACGTGCTGCGCTACGTCGCCAGTTATTCCGCTATGAACCAACTCGATCAGTGATCGCTGCTTTGCGGGGCGCTCCCGAAGGACTTACCCGTAACGATGTTGCTCGTATCTTGCAAAAGCTTGCCCCACTTGCCGACTCAACAGCTCAACGCCGTGCTTCAACGGTGATTGCCTGGTTGACCGAGATTGGGTTGGCCGACTGGCGTGACAACCGGTTGTTCTACTGTGGGCCTGCGTTACCGGTTACCCCTTCGGTGATGCCATCAAATACGGTCTCTTTCGCTACCGGTGCGTAAGCGGTGTAGCGAACGCCAGGGTGCGGTCTTGCCGTGTATCTACGCAGCATTTTTGTTACCGCTACAGCACTAAGGTCAGGGCTGGTGTGTGAGTTAATCGTACCCAATACCGTATTGCTCGCTCAACCCTTACGATATACTCGTGCCAGACCACATCGCCAATTATCGCCGTTATCGTGTTCGTCACCGTATTGGTTGCTCTCACCTGTCCGGTGTTTCCTGCATCAAACGGTAGGGCAAACACAGAGCAGCACGCACTGACAGCGTGTGTTCATTATCGTCACAAGGTTGGTCTTTTTCGACTATTATGCTCTTCATCACAGGCATCGGTTAGAGTGGGTGTCAAGTCCGTTTCAATCTCATCCAACCATATCCGCGAAGGGGAAAGATGCGGGGGAGCAGGTTCGTGCCGCAGTACGAATCTTGGCTGGCTGAAGCATGGTGAATCGGCAAAGATCATATTCAGCGCCTTCAGTTTCCGGTGCGTGCCGTAGCACGAGTCCCCCTCCACCTGGCGCATTGACCAGGCCCACGTGCGATGCCTCCCAGTGGATGGGCGCAGCGGCGCGGTGCTCCGACCGATCTGCTGCTGCGCCAGGAGATGTCGGAGAGGCGCGCCGTGACTATCGTTGTGAACCATTGGCAGGGCTTGTAGGGGCGAGGCGCCGTCTCGTCCCTCCCGGTACGCCTACACCTGGCGCATTGACCAGGCCCACGCGGCCTACCCCGTAGCGCCGCCATTGGGCGTGTCTCGTGACCATCGTCCCGACGGCGAGCGGTGCAACGGAGGCTGATTCGACCGATGCCTCCCAGTGGATGGGCGCAGCGGCGCGGTGCTCCGACCGATCTGCTGCTGCGCCAGGAGATGTCGGAGAGGCGCGCCGTGACTATCGTTGTGAACCATTGGCAGGGCTTGTAGGGGCGAGGCGCCGTCTCGTCCCTCCCGGTACGCCTACACCTGGCGCATTGACCAGGCCCACGCGGCCTACCCCGTAGCGCCGCCATTGGGCGTGTCTCGTGACCATCGTCCCGACGGCGAGCGGTGCAACGGAGGCTGATTCGACCGATGCCTCCCAGTGGATGGGCGTAGCGGCGCGGTGCTCCGACCGATCTGCTGCTACGCCAGGAGATGTCGGAGAGGCGCGCCGTGACTATCGTTGTGAACCATTGGCAGGGCGTGTAGGGGTGAGGCACCGTCTCGTCCCTCCCGGTACGCCTCCACCCGGCGCATCGACCAGGCCCACGCAGCCTACCCCGTAGCGCCGCCATTGGGCGTGTCTCGTGACCATCGTCCCGACAGCGATCGGTGCAACGGAGGCCGCTCCGACGTTGAGTAGTGGGGCAAGACGATGCCTTGTCGTAGGAAGCACGAACCCTCTCTTCTTCACCTTGAAGCGAGGGATGCCTGTCACCGTATCGTCAGGGAGAATAGGGGGCGATTCCCAACCCTCCTCCACATGGCGCGCCGATGCGACAAGCGGACGTGAAAACGGCATAGCGAGGCATGACATTCATCGGCGTATCAGACACGACCGGGCATTAACGTTTTGGTGCAGACGTAACGTCATTCATCATGCCGACGGCGTTTGTTTAACCTGAAGCGGTACGGTTACCTGCCACTGGAGCATTCCAATACCAGCCATGCCTACCAGTGCCAGCAAGACAAACATAGTGTGATAACCTGCAAAAGTTGCCAACAGACCAACGAACATCGGCCCGATAGCTGCTACTGGCGCCAATGCCAGATTTGCGACTCCGATGTAGGTTGTTCGTTCTGCCGGTGGGCTGAACGCAAAGACGAGCGTAAAACCGGAAAGTTGGTAACCGGCCTGTGCTGCTCCAACCAGAGCAAAGACGCAGAAAAACCAAATGCTTGTTGGTGCGATCAATGCCAGTAGTAGGGCTATCATACCCATACCTGCCGATAGTATCAGCACTTGCTTGTGTCCCCAGCGGTCGGCCAACGCACCTAGACCGATATTTCCAACTGCCTGCGCTGCCAGCATAACACTGGTGAATAACCCAATATCGGCGGCTGGCAACTGAAACCGCTCAAGTGCAGCCGCCGTCAGAAAACTATGCCCTGTTAAGCCGAATGCAATTGCTGCACGACAAAAAAGGTAACGACGAAATGCAACATCACGGTGTAGTAACGGTATGAGGCCCCGTAAAAGACATGAAATGGACGGGCAGGAATTGGCGCCTGCGCCGGTTCTACCGTCAAGGCGAGAAAGATATACGAAATCACCATCGCTGCAAAGCAGATAAGGGCGAGGATGCCGGCACTCTGCGGAAATGGTTGCTGGGACAGAATGGTTGCTGCTAGTACCCCACCGCCAATGCCAAACAGACCGCCTAAGCCAGCCTGTAGTCCAAAGAATAGCCCCCAACGTTGGGCTGGTATGATGCGGGCTATCAAATCTTGCCAGGCGATAGATGTTAAACCGGCACAGGTTGCAAAGATGGCATATAAACTCAAGACGATAACCAGCAAAATACTTGCTGGCAGGTCAGGAAGTGTCAGCAGAACGATCCCCAGTACCAGGAACGGTAACCGCTCACCGATTGTTGCTAGTAACACCCACGGTTTCCGTCGTGGCTGTGCTGCAATGAAGGGCGCTGTAAACAACCCCGGCAATAACCAGCCAGCAAAAAAGATTGCCGGGATGAGTCCTTGTACCCAGCGGGCATCCGTCAGTCGCTCGACGATTAACGGTAGTACTGTAAAGCGCGAAACCAGACTGATCCCAAATGTAAATGCACTGCCATCGAGGACGTTTAACCAGAAGTTGCGTTGGGCATAGCGAGCCAGTATCGCTTCCGATGGTGAAGACATAGCGAGAATTCCTGCCTTTGTTGAATGAATGCAACCATAACGGCTCTATCGTAGCGTTGTTTTATCGGTCGTGGATCGTCCACACGACGGATCATCTTCAGACGTATCTGTTCTTCCGTTGGCCTGGGTGGTGATCTTTTACGAACGGAACACTGCTCTGGCGTTCCCAGGTACTGTTGCTGCCATTGCCTGGTCTCTCTACGACTATCCTTACCAAATCCTAACAAAACCCTCGCATAACTCTAACGTTCGCGCAGTATGCTACGGCTGTAGGAAAAATGTGAGTCAGTTCACAAAAAATAAAGGGGTTACAAGCAATGACGTTGACACAAGATCAATCAACAGCTACTGAAATCTCACCACGCGAACTGTATGCCCGTCTTCTGAGCGCACAACCGCTCTTCATCCTTGATGTGCGCAATGAGGAGGAGTTTAAGCGAATGCCGATTGAAGGTCATGCGACCCTGCGCACGCTTAATCTCCCGTATTTCGACTTCATCGAGGACGAAGAGGCGGCACTGGCCCGGATGCCGAAAGATGTGACAGAGGTGGTTGTAGTCTGTGCCAAAGGTGGCGCCTCACAGTACGTAGCCGAAGTCCTGAACAATCACGGCTATCGTGCGGTGTCGCTCAGTGAAGGGATGATTGGCTGGGGTAACTACTACGATGTTCGTGACGTGGTTAGCAAAGAGTGGGGGCGGATTGTACAAATTGCCCGTCCTGCTCGTGGCGATCTGAGTTTTGCTATCATTAGCGGTGAGCAAGCGGTGCTAATCGATCCGCTGCGCCATATCAATGTATACTGCGAGCTGATTGATCATGCTGGGGCGAAGCTCACACTTATCCTCGATACGCACGTTCACGCCGATCACATCAGCGGCGGGCCGGCGCTGGCAAAAGCGACTGGTGCACCGTACTATATCCATCCTTATGACGCCATTCACCCAATCGATATGTTACCTGCGGTGATTGCCTACGAACCGCTGCGGGATGGACAGGTGTTCCAGATTGGCCAGGTGCGTATCACAACAATCTGGTATCCTGGTCATACACTTGGTCAAGTCAATTTCCTGGCTGAAACACCGGATGGTGGGCGCTATCTCTTTACCGGTGACGGTATCTTCTTGCGTTCGTTCGGACGCCCCGATCTTGGTGGTAAAGGCGAGGCTTGGACGCCAATCCTCTACCGCAGTATGTTCGAGTGGCTGCCACGTCATTTAACCGACGATACGGTCATCTTGCCAGCCCACTTTAGCTCGCTTGAAGAGGATGCCGGGAATGGTATCTTTGCGGCACCGTTTGCACAGGTACGCGCTCAGAACGATAGTCTGCGACCGCGCTCGCTCGAAGAGTTCACTACCTTCGTGTTGAGCCATCTGCCGGTGTTCCCGCCCGAATATGTTGAGATCAAGCGGGTGAACATCGGTCTGGTTGAGCCGTGTGAAGGCAAGGCTAGCGAGCTTGAACTAGGCAAAAATATTTGTGCATTGGCTGGATAGACGTTATACAATTAAGAAGCAGTAGCGGCAGTAGGTGCATTACCACCGCCAGCAATTCATAGGGAGGCGAAACATTATGCCACATTTCGATCAGACACTCGACGTAAAGGGGGCCAAGTGCCCGATGCCACTGGTCAAGAGCCGTAAGGCAATCGCTGAATTACCGGTAGGGCAGGTCTTGCAGGTCATCTCGACGGATCGTGGGTCGGTGGCCGATTTTCAAGGATGGGCCAAGACTGCTAAAAATGTCGAACTGATTGCGCAAGAGACTGTGCAAGAGAATGGACAGGAACTGTACATTCACTACCTGCGGCGCACGGCCTGATTAGGAAGATTTCAGCGTAGGAAGGAAACCCATGTCAACTCCAACCACAGAAGTGATTGATACACAGGCGCTGCTGGCCCGCATTGCAGAGCTTGAACAGCGGGTGGCGGCACTTGAGCAATCACCGGCTCAGGGGATCGAAGATCGGCTGGCGATGGTAGTCTTTTCCGGCGATCTCGATAAGGCCATTGCCGCATTTATTATCGCGACCGGTGCTGCTTCGATGGGCCTGGAAGTAAGTATGTTCTTCACCTTCTGGGGGATCAGTGCAGTAAAGAAACAGAAGGTCTTCAGTGGCAAGAACATTCTCGAACAGGGCTTCACCGCGATGCTTCCCGGCAAACTGGGTGAGCTTGGTCTGTCGCAGATGAATTTCTTCGGCATTGGTGCGCAGATCATCCGGAATCTGATGAAGAAGCACGACGTAGCGTCGCCGGAAGAACTCTTCGCAATGGCCCGTGAGCTAGGGGTGCGGATGGTCGTGTGCGATATGTCGCGTGAACTGCTCGGTATCAAAGATGAAGAGCTGGTAGATGGTCTGGAGACCGGTGGTGTTGCTACCTTCCTTGGTGACGCTGCCCGTGCTAAAGTAACGCTGTTTATCTAAAAATAGGTAAACTGAACTGCGATTATTGATCGACGACGGCGCGATCACCGCTCAATGAGCGCGCCGTCGTTTATTGTGAAAGGATAGTGATTATGTTTCGCCAACTATTTCGTCATCTGCGAGAAGCACAACCGCATCAAGTTGCAACGATGACGGTGCAAGAATTGAAAACGCAACTGGATGCACGTACTCCGATGGTGCTGGTTGACGTGCGTCAGCCAGAGGAATTTGCTTACGATGGTCATGTCGCCGGAGCGCGTTTGCTGCCGTTGCCGGTACTGGCAACGCGGTTAAACGAACTTCCGAAAGACCAGCCGATTGTCTGTATCTGTCGTTCAGGAAATCGCAGTCAGGTGGCCTGTGAAATGCTCCAACGCTATGGCTTTACCAATGTTACCAACGTTGTGGGTGGAATGATTGCGTGGCAACGCGCTGGTTATCCGGTCAATCGCCAGGCGTAAGATGTGCACCAGTGTGAGTGCTTTTGGGGCACGCAGGATTGTCATCTCGCCTTCGTATGGTCGATCTGCTAGAAACGTTAAACGATAGGATATGGACACCGTTATGCAACACCAGACTACTTGCAACGCTCTCCAACAGCAAACCGAAGTTGCACCGTTGCGCAGTTATGCAGTCACCGACCGCGTTTTACTGGCAGCACAACCACAGCCAGCAGACTGGCAACGCTTCGTTGAAGCCGGGTATCAGACGGTTCTCAATATTCGGAGCGACCCCGAACGGGCAGCCGTTCAGGCGGTAGCAGCCCGTGCAGTGGGACTCCGTTATATACACGCTCCCTGGCCAGCTTACGAACTCGAACCTGAACATCTCGCCGAGTTTGCACGTATTGTCGAAGATCCGGCAACCGGTAAACTTGTGTTCCACTGTCGAAGTGCTACTCGGGTAGGCCTGATCTGGATGCTCTACCGAATGGTGCATCAAGGTTGGAGCCGTGAGCAGGCCGAGGCCGAATTACGTGCCGCCGGTTACGATGATAATGCTATCGAGACATTTGATTTTTGCGCGAGCGATTTCTTTGAACGGTTCGATCCGCAGCAGAGGTAGGGGAGTGTTATGACACCCGTTTCAGCTCGGCAGCCTGGCGTGCAGGCTGCGCTGTTAGCGGCAATTTATCGATACCTTCCATTTCTTAACTGGCTGCGCCATTACCGTCGTGAACATCTGCCAAGCGATGTTGTGGCAGGTATTGTGACAGCCATTATGCTCATCCCGCAGAGCATGGCTTACGCCCAGTTGGCCGGTCTGCCTCCCCAGATCGGCCTCTACGCCTCAGTTGCACCGCTCGTTGTATATGCCTTGCTTGGTACTTCCGGGCAGCTTTCCGTAGGGCCGGTGGCTATTACCTCATTGCTGGTGTTTAACGGGGTAAGTACGCTTGCCGATCCGGGGAGCGAGCGGTATCTGCAACTCGTGCTCTTACTGGCCTTCATGGTCGGTGTAATAAAACTGACGTTGGGTATACTGCGGTTAGGCGCGATTCTGAACTTTATCTCGCATCCAGTCCTGACGGCTTTTACCAGTGCTTCGGCGCTGATCATTGCGGTTGGTCAGTTGAAATATATTCTCGGTTACCGCATTGGCGGTGAACATCTGCACGAAACCATCATACAGGCTATCGCTGGCTTAAGCCAGACAAATCTGGTCACGTTCACCATCGGGCTGGCGAGTATCGGCCTGCTCGTCTTCTTCCGGCAGGGCTTGCGCTTGCTCTTGCGCCGCATCGGCTTGCCACCATTGGCAGTGACACTAATCGTCAGTGGTGCACCACTCTTAACCGTCATTTTGGGTATTCTGGTTGTACAAGGATTGCAGCTCGATCAGACTGCCCGCGTTGCGGTGGTGGGTGCAATTCCGCCCGGTATTTCGCCGATAAGTGTACCGCCGTTCGGAATGGCCGACATGCAGGCGCTCTTACCAACCGCACTGACAATTGTCCTGGTGAGCGTCGTCGAGTCGATTGCTGTGGCGAAGGCCCTGGCCAGTAAACGACGACAAGCTATCGATCCCGATCAGGAGTTAGTTGCCCTGGGTGCAGCGAACATGATGGCCAGCTTCTTCAGTGGCTATCCGGTTACCGGTGGCTTTGCTCGCTCGGTCGTTAATGCCCAGGCCGGTGCGGTCACCGGTCTGGCGTCACTGGTAACAGCCCTTGGGATCGCGGTGATCTTGCTCTTTTTCACACCGATCTTTTACTACCTGCCGCAAGCTGTGCTGGCGGCGACAGTTATTGTGGCCGTTATCGGCCTGGTAGATCTGCAAGAACCGCAGCGCATCTGGCGTACTAATCGCGGCGATGCGTTTACCTGGCTTATCACCTTTCTGGGTGTACTCACCCTGGGTATCGAAAACGGTATCTTTGTCGGTGTTGCCTCGGCATTAATCCTCTATCTGTGGCGAACCAGTCGTCCGCACATTGCGATTGTCGGGCGCCTTGGCAATAGCGAGGTATACCGCAACGTTGAACGTCATCAGGTCAAGACCTGGCCGCACGTGGTGGCAGTACGGGTTGATGAAAGTCTCTACTTTGCTAACACGCGCTATCTTGAGAGTGCGCTATTGCAGATCGTTGCCGAACGACCGGAGGTGAAACATCTGGTATTGATCGGTTCAGCTATCAACTTCATTGACTCTAGTGCCCTCCACACTCTTGAACATCTTATCGATGAACTACGTGATGCCGGGGTTGAATTTCATCTGGCCGACATCAAGGGGCCGGTGATGGATCGGCTCAAACAGTCGGAGCTAATCAATAAAATCGGTTACGATCATATCCATATGACAACCCACGCCGCAATGCTGGCCCTAGGATGTAACGATTAAGGGTATATCACAATGCAACACGCTTTCAAATTCGTTGCGCTGTTCGTATTCGCCATCTTAACTGCGTGTGGGGCATCTACGACCCTCCCCAGTGCAACGTCCACTCCAAAAGAGATAACCGTGGCTCAGTTGAAGACCATGCTTGATCAGAACGAAAACTTCTTGCTGCTTGATGTGCGGACTCCCGCCGAATTC
>Ga0308310_1000883_pt1 | contig 13492 bp, 23 predicted proteins | sample HotsprSampleMS65_FD_203672 | JGI IMG/M metagenome (GOLD analysis project Ga0308310, IMG submission 203672) | Hot spring phototrophic mat microbial communities from Mushroom Spring, Yellowstone National Park, Wyoming, United States - 20090730_MS65 ...
AACTTTAAGTCTAATATACCTGGTGGAGAAGGATATAAAACTCAATTACAGATAATTTTTGCGGACAAACCTAAAAATGGTAAAGAATGTAGACAAATTACTGTACCATATCCTAGAAATGATCTTACAGCAGAAGCGATTAAGAGAGCAGTGGGTAGTAGTGTAGAATTTGGTCAAGTTAAATGTGAAGTAGATATGACTCCGTATGGTTATATTAGGTATTATGCACCTAATAAAGAAATAGGAAGAGAAGTAATTGAGAGATTATCGACTCTTAGTGGAGGTAGAATAGTTAGAGAACCGGAAGATTCATTTAGGGCCTCAGAGAGGAAGAGAGTGTTTGAGTCTATTACTGGATACCCTACTAGAGCAATCATGTTTATCTTTGAGGAAGGTAAAGAACCTAGATGCAAGAGATTTAATCTAAAAGAGTGACATTGTGGTAGAATGTAGATGTAGCATTGGGAAAGTACTGTGAAGTATCAGCGTTATCAGAAATTTGACATCAGGCCAAAGAAGGTAGAGTACGATGATATTAGATTTGATTCTAAGCTGGAGCTGTTGTTTTACAAGAGAATAATTAAGTATTCTAGTTTTCATGTAGTGTACAAGCCATTGTTACGTGGAGGGAGTTGGAAATGGAAAGTAGATTTTGGTTTATATCCTGCCAACGAAGATGGAAGAAGCTTACTTCAAAAGCTTAATAACAGACATGGAAGTTTCTTGTTCATAGAGATAAAGGGAATATTGGATAAGAACTTCTTGAGGAAGTACAATTCTATCATAAGGGAAGAGATTAACAACGACATTATTATTCTCTCGACAGATTACAAAGCAGCTATTTTTCCTGATACTACCCAAAGTCGTCTAGGTTACCTAGTAAAGCCAGTCTATCCTATGAGAGTGTTCTTTGAGGCTTTGGGGGGTCTGGACAATTAAGAGAACTAGTGCTAGTATAGTGGTGTCCTTAGTTAATTGGAGAATAAGGATGAGCACTATTTATTGGGGTGAAGCTTTGGCAACTATGCCGCGTTTCATTAGGTTACGCGGTGTTAGTCCTAAGATGCTTAGTCTAGAGGGTGAGATTCTAGACATTCAGGAGAATGGGAGTGCTACTAAGGTACTTTTTGACAAGAAGTTTGTCTTTTGGGTTATTACCGAAAGGTTTTTGAAGCCATTAGGTCTTATTGGGAAGGAAGAATACTTGAGGAACACCTTTTTCCCCGAACTGGTTGAATATGTTGCTACTGAGGGTACTCTTTCTCAAGAGAAAGAATTGTATATTCTAGCAAGTAAGATGTCGAAATACAATGGTAGGAGTTTTGAGGAGAACCTTGAGCTACTCAGGGGTAGAGACAGGAGTAATAGTAGTGATGATGATTATAACTACTATGATCCTTCTAATGATGGAGAGAAGCTAGTAGGTGCTTCTGGGAAGAGGAAGTAAGTCTTGCGCCAAGAGGCCTATATTTGGCCTGTAAGGCTTCTTATGGTGAGGGGGGTATATCTATACCCCCCGATATGCGAACAAGGCCTTAAAAGGCAAATAAACGTCATTGGAGAGAATACGGGAGAGTATACACTCTCCCGCTATCGCTACAAGGCGTATCTCAGAGCAAAGTAGATAGGGGGGGTAGTACCCCCCTACCTAGCTTGCCTTCAACGGGGAAGTCAGATTGAAGACAGAAAATCCAGCAAGTTGTCCACTAGAACAGTAGCAAACTCCCGATTCAGAACTTCATATTCTGGAGATTCACAGTCCTCCATAACTTCTAGAACACCAATAAAGCCCAGTTCTTCCAATTCTTCCATGCTAACCCTCCATTACTCATCCTGTAACTATGGACTAATTAGTCAATCGCATTTTTTCCAGGGCATATCCCGTATATAATCCTTGATACATCGATACAGATCATCCCCAGTTATTTCTTCATTTTCAATTGAGTCTTTGAAGTATGGGAACATTTCCTCATAAATCCTATCCACGTCATAATCATCAATGAGATACATATCTTCAATTGCATATAAATCCGCATATGCAAACAATGTCCACCATTGTTCTTTGCGCTTGCGTGCCATAACATTCACCCAAAACTCTACAGTAGATACTATAACACGCTAGATTATAACCGTCAATAGTAATGGGGGATATTTCTATCCCCCACTACCTCTACTCAGTTATGGATACTAGAACAGTGTTGCCAAGAATCTGTCTGTATAACTCAACCCACCATTCTGCTCAGCTAACTTGTCAATAGCCAAGTAAACCAATTCTGGGTGAACCTTAGGATTATCTTGTAGGAACAGCTCAGCTATCTCTAGCTTATCTTTGCCAGTCCAGTACAATTTCTGCAATTGCCGTAGCTCTGATGCCAAAAGATAGTCCTCAGGATAAGTAACTATATCCTCTAGTTTCCTAACTATCCAGTTAAGTAACCGGATATAGTGCTGGAGTAGTAGTGAGACCATAACAAACACCCAAAACTCTACACCATTACCATAGCATGCTACCACTACAATGTCAAGTACCTACTGTACTGGTATATAGTTACATCACTATATAGCTGGATAGTAGTCTAATATATTCTGTCGTAGGGGTATTGACATTACAGTGGGGGTATGCTATTGTGGTATTGTAGAGTTTGGTAGTTTGGTTATGAATACTTTGGTGTTGGGTTACTACTTCAAGGTGATTGATTGGATTATTGATCACTTGGAGTATTTAGCTGCAGTAGCTTCACTGGATGAATTTCGTTCTCCGGAAAAGCGTGTTCTACAGTAAGATAGGCTAATGCAGTAGCGGGGGATGTCTCTATCCCCCGTTATTGTTGTCGTTCTCCCCATTGCCCTTTATTTGGCCTAGAAGGGCTGTTGAAGGGGGGTAGGGGTAGTAGAGTATTCCCCTGTTCAAATAGGGGCCTTCTAGGCCAAATAAACGGGAGCTAGTGTATCTAGCTCCCGCTCTCTACAGGGTAAGTAGGTTAGAGGGGGACGTCTTCCTCAAAGAGTTCCCTTAGAAAACCACCTGGAGTGTCTCTCTCCTGGAGCAAGTTCTCATTACGCACCCGACTCAGAATGTACGTCGATACCTTGAGAAGACTGTCTACCATCATGTACAAAAGTTCCCAATTTAAGTTCGTAGTCAAAACCACTCTACCTACCCTGTACACTAAACCTGTATCTTCATCAACTCTTCTTGTGCCCCAAACATAAGTCAGCTTCTCCCCCATCAAAGTCGTTTGAGGACTGATGTAGCACTTAGGTAGTTCATCTTTATCATTCGCCTGAATCCAAAGCTCCACACTAGCTACATAACGCTCGATAGACTCAGGATCATACCTAAAATCTACCTCAAAAAATTCACGCATCACTTACCTCCAAACTAAACAACTCCATCATAACACAAATAGTGACTGTTGTCAATACAATAGACTAACAATGTTCATTAGTTCTAAATATTTCCCTAGTAAAGTTACCTGGAGTAGCACGTTCTCTTTCCAAATTCTTTTGGGTAACCTTACCGAGAATACAGGCTGAGACTTTAAGAAAATTCTCTACCCTCACCTCAACTATTTCCCAATCTAAGTCAGAAGTTAATGTTACCTCACCTACCCTGTAAACAGAATTCTCCCACTCCATCTTGCTTCCCCAATTAGGATAAAGCTTCTCCCCAAATAACGTTACACGTGAATTAACATAACACTTAGGCAGTAACTCATCCTCATCAGCTTTAATCCAAAGCCTAACAACTGCTACATAACAATTGTCAGACTCAGGACGATACTCATACTCCACAGTAAAAAACTCATGCATAACTTACCCCCAAACTACAACAACTCCATTATAAAACAAAAACTGAACACTGTCAACAATATAGCTGGATAGTAAGACAGATTACTATCCAGCTATATAGTTATCGTTTTTCTTCCACTACAACCATTGAGTTGAATCCTAAGACTAGCTCAGCAGCTAAGATAAATCTACCTCTTTGGCTCAAGATAACGCCTTTATTCTCCAATGCAGTCACTAATTGTTCCATTTCTTCTGATTCCAGCAGCTCTACTATAGTAGCAAGCTTCTCTTTTGGAGATAAACTACGTCTAGTAGAACTCCTAACATTGTTGTCAGAAGATTCTGGAGTGTAAGAATAACTAAGGTTCTCCCAAGTTAGATTATTCTTACGTAGCGTTCTTGACGAAATTGGTTCTATCTGACCATAATACTGTTCTATTGTTTCCGCTGTTTCAGGATCTGTTTTCGCAAACTCGTTAAATAGAACATCTTGTGTTACATAAAAACTCATTAACTTGCTTAGGTGAGTTCCCAAATCAGGTAACTGACTTGGCCAGTCTTTTGGAACTACAATTTTGCCCTCCAGAAAGACTTTGCTTTCGCAAAGTACTTCACTAAGAATGTAGATAGGCTCATTCTCCTCTTTGCTACAATGAATAGCAACTTGCCCACTATCTGATAGTAGCTTTGTTGCCCTCTCTGTCTCACTTCTGTTAATCTTCCATTGATTACCCACTTTCTCAATAAATACTGGAGAAATATACTCAATGGGATTAACCAACTTACCAAGAAAAATTCCAGGTCTAATTGATGTCAACCATTCAAAGTAAATATCACAATCTTCATCCTTGTAGTAGAATGAGTTTTCATCCTTCTTGTCCAAATTAAACTTGGTTACCAAATAACCATCACTAAATGTAGGCTTGTTCCAAAAAGGAAACTGCTTCAACAACTTAGCATACTTCAACCTGTCAACCATAATTAGACACCAAAGTCGACACTCTACTAGTAACACACAACTAAACCTGTGTCAAGTACCCAGAATAGAAAAAAATACAATCGATGTACTACTAGATAGTTGGATAGTAATATAGTTACATTGATATACTACCATTTTATTATTCTGAATCTATGTTCTGCTATTGTTGTATAGATTAGGGTATTGTTGATGTTACGGTGTCCTAGGTAATCTTGGATAAGTCTAGTATCATAGCCTTGGTTAGCGAGATAATATCCGCAAGAGTGTCTGAATATATGTGGATAAACTTTAACAGGTACTATTTTAGCTGCATTTATTTCATCGCACAGTTGATTAACAGCGTATCTAGTAAGAGCTAGTCCAGTTCTAAGGTTCACAAATATATAAGGCCCAATTATTTTATTCTCTATGTAATAATTCCTTAGTCTACTTAATGTTCTTAATTCATGTTCTGATAAAGGATGAGTTCCAGATTTGCCTGCTTTAATCCTAGAAATATAAATAGTTCTATCTCTGTAAGAAATATCATTCCATTTAAGGTTTACTGCTTCACTAACTCTTAAGCCGTGTCTGTATAACAGTAATACTAGACAATAATCACGTACATTTTTATTTTTCTTTAACCATTGCAGTACAGTTTCTGTTTCCGATTGAGTTAAGTATTTTCGTTCTTCCATAGGCTATCTACTCCACGGAATACCCCCTTTGTGGCACTCTACCCTATCTGGGAAGCCTAGGAAGCTGATTCTTGCGTAGGCAAAGGACAATACTCTGCGTTCTGTTTTGTGGAAGAGTGTCTTATCCCTTTCTACAGGGTTGTAGGAGTAGTGCAGCTTTAGCGTATGGTGCAGCGTTCTCTCTACTGCCCTTATTTTCGCCTGTAAGGCCTTTGTTCTAGTGGGGAGGTATGTCTATACCCCCCCCATACCAGTAAGATGCCTTACAGGCCAAAATAAGGCCCTACAGAACCATCTCTACCTCCAGAGGGAAGTTGGTGATCACCAGCTCGTAACCTAGCACTTCATCTGAATCACTAGAATAAATAGGAATTGTATTCTGATAAAACGATTTGTACTTCTCCACATTCTCCTTCGTATAGTTGATACTGTACATCACTAATGCATCCATAGAATCTAGCCTTATAAACCATTCATAAATAAGATTGTACTTACTGAAAAAAGATTTACCTTGTTTACCATCCCCTTTTACTCTAGGTGGGTCAAAATAGATAAGAGACTTTGTTAGTGTTTCTTCAGGAAATATCTTAAGGAAGTAACTAAAGTCATAACAAGTATAACTATCTATCCTCTTGGATATATTCTCAATCTCTTCCAAAGATGGATACTCTGGTTTTTCTGAAGCATTCCACGGCATTAAGTATTCGTTAGTAAGAATGTTAGAATACAATACAGTTTGATAATTCTTGTTCAAATACAAAAACAATGCTGCTGCTCTAAGAGAATTATCAGAAAAGTTATCTAATTCTTCCTTACTCGGTACTCCCCTAGAACGAAACAATAAACTAATAACAGCAATGTTCTTCCCCATTAGTGAATGATATTCTTCCTTGATTGCTAAAATATCTCTATTCTCCGAAACAATCTTCATCAATTCATTATATAAATCTCTAGGCCTCTTCCATACATTAAACCAAAAGCAATACAATCCATAGTGAGTATCATTACCCACTATTCTATTGCCACTAGCAATAGATAATCCCATTGATCCTGCAAAAGGTTCTATAATTGTATTTATGCATGCAGTCAGTTCCTTAAAGTTACTTCTCTCCATCAGTATCTTAATCAGTTTCTTTTTGCTTCCTAGCCACTTGATAATACTCATAACCTTCTCCAAAAATGGTACGCTTCCATTATATCTCAAAATTGACTAACTTGCCACTTTTTGACTACATTGCTATAATACCTACCATAAGAAGCAATCAACTCAGCTCTATCTAGTCCATTCACTATCTTGCGAGCATTAACAAAGTCATATCCATAGTTCGGTAAATCAAAGTGACTTAGTTTATAACCAGTAAATAATCCTTCATGCATTCCTACTACAGCAATATGAGCAGCAATATCTGGTTCTAGAGCTAAATCAGGATTAGTTACTAGTTTATCTCCTAATCCTATTCTATTACCTAGTTTTCTATAGTTACTTTCCCAAGTAATCTGTATATAACCTCTACCGTAATATCCAGTTCTCCAATATCTCTCTTGTAGTTTGTACAATGCTGGTTGTGTTATTGGATTAGCTCTTATTTCTCTTCTTGGCAAGAATGCAGATTCATGAGATACTGTACCAATAATGTATCCAATATGATTAGGGTTAGATATTTTGTAATGATTCATCCATTTTATCAATAGAGGAATAGCTTGTCTTGCACCATTGATTCTATCTCTAGGTACACTCTCTACTAACATAAATACTAGGTTATTATCATTCACTCTTACCTCCTTTGTTTTTAGCTCTACAAAGCCTACAAATTTCTCTTGTTTCTTCTATTAGTTCTTCTATTTCTTGCCACTTCCTATCTATTTCAGCTTCTAATTCACTTATTTTGTCTTGTTCATTTGTTACATTACTAGTACCATTAAACCAAATGGTAATCTTTCTTTTGTTACTAGCTATACCAAATGTACTCATTATACCTGCTAGAATAGGAGCAGCATGTTCTTTGGGTATTAATTCTGGAAAATAAGTTTGTTGCATTATAAGCATGGCTCCAACTATACCCAATATGTTAGTTACTTTGTCTGCTTCAATTTTCATTGTACTTCCCTCCGTTGTTGGATAAAGAACTTGTTATTTCTTACAGTAAGTATGCTATTAGGGAAGTAATTAACTGCTACTGGATTTCTACCTGGAACAAATTTTCTTCTGTGTTGTAATGGAATAATCTTTACCCCTTTCTCTATCTCAATCATTTCTGCTGGTATTGTCTTGTAATCTAGTTTTCCTCCTTCACAAATAAACCAACCAAATTCTCTTTTCTCATCTTCAGGTACTTGTGGTTTAGGCATTGCTTGCCAATGTTGTACTATCCAATAACTGTTCTCATCTATTGGCAAGTTAAAATCTTCAATGATAGGTGTTAATGTAAGCCTTAATGATGCAGGTCCATATAAGTAATAATCATGCTTTGATCTTTCTAATTCTTCTCTGTATTTGTCCCACTCGTTCATAGCGAGTTACCTAGTAGTGATGTTGGTAGTATCCTCTTACCTGTTAGCCTTAGGTAAGCAATGGAATTAGTAGTAAAGGTAAAAGATTGAGTACCTGCATTAACTATTTCATAAATCTTCTCTGGATAAATAATCCATTTTTCTTGAGTAGAGAAAATAACTGATGAATTAGGTCTTATTCCAATTGCTTTAATCTCACATTCAATAATAGTTTTGTTTCCCCTTGGAGTATTGACAGTACTGTAGATAAGAGTATTAGATGCGCTAGCATAGTCAGTAGCATTGGTAATCTGATAAACAGTACTATCTACCATTATGGGAATATCATAAGGACTAATGAAACTGAATAATTGGGTTAGTGCTTGAATCTCAATGATGTAAACATCATCTACTTGGCTAGTTAGAGTTACTAGTCCATTGTCTTCTACACCAGAGAAAGTGTATTGGCCTGATATAATACCTTGTTTCTTGATAGCCATAGTTCCTTATGGTGGTAGTAATGGTGGTATTCCTGGGTTGGGTAATAGAAACTGTGTAGCTATTCCAGCACTAGCTAATGCTAATCCTGTTAATACTGGAGAAGCTAATGCTACACTAGTTCCCCCTGTAGGTAATGCTAGTATAGTAGCTAATGCACTAACATTATATGCTAATGCAGTATTACTAGCTAATGTACTTGCTGCCAATAATGTCCATCTAATATCATCTTTAACAGCATTCTCACAAACGTAACGATATAGATTCCTTATTCCCTTTTCTTGCCATAATACCCATACTTTACAAGTAACATCAAAGCTAGGTAGAAGAATAACTGACATATCTAATGCACATTGGCTTAGTTCATAATCGATTCTTACCAAAGAATATGAATTGAATACCGGTATATCTAATGGATATTCATAATCTCCCATGTCAAAGATTTCTCTACTTCCTGGTGGTAATGCAGGTAAGTTCTGAGCAACATATTCAGGAATAGGTATTGGGTCATCACATGGATCAGCAGTAGCACTTTGTTTTACTCTTACATTTAGAGAACCTGCCATCTCAATAAATTCATTGTCAGCTAATCCACTAACTTCTAAAAGAATAAGGTCACCCTCATTAAATACTTCTGTCTGATTGATTCTATCTGATCTAAGAGTGCCATCAAATACTAACTTTCTTCTTACACTCATACTATCTTCTTTGTCCCTCTTACATGTGTTTCACCTGAATATTTTACTCTAGATACATTGGGTAGTTGCATTATTTCTTTGATGCTTTGCTTGAGTTTATAGTCTGTTGGTCTAAATGGAATAAATACTTTATACTCAGAAAATCCTTGTTGTACTTGTGGGTTGTCAAAGCAAGCAGTACATTCTCTAGGTTCAAAAGGTAATGCTGTTGGTACTCCTAATTTAGGGTTTAGTGGTCTTAGACGTTCCTCTATCACTGGTGGAATAGGAGTAAATACATCTGGATTACCAGGCACAAAATAAAACCTCTGTCTTATCAATAACTGAGTATTAAAGTCAGTATCATAGAGCATTAGATACTGTTTTCCTTTGACAGCATGTCTATTTCTGATTATCTCTTGGATACTAAGATTGTTGCTCATTATCTAGTGATACTAGATAGAACTAGATAATATCCATAAGGAATGTTTTCCCCTCTTAGATTTACCAGTCTAAACATAGAATTGTTGTTTAGTTCAGTAAAGAATGCAGTAAACTCATCTGTTCCACCTTGAAATGGACATGGTATTTCGTAATAAACATTGTCAGAGATATAGCATTGTGCTACTCTTAGGGTAGAATACTCTATTTGACATGTTGCTCTTTCATTTGACAAGCGAATAGTATTAGACTTGAACACTGTAGGTAAATACATTTCATCTCTTTCATAAGTAGTAAATGTCCTATTGCCATTATCGTAAAAGTAGGTATTCAGTACTATGTTTCTGTACTGAATACCTACATCATTGATATAATTACCTACGTAAGATGCCACTTGTATTAAGATTCAGGCAACAATAGATGTAAATTTTTAATCGATTCACCAATGTATGATAAACAGTAATAATTTGGAGCATTAGCAGCACCACAGTTAGTAGGATTTGGGGAACTCATTTTGATGTCACGAGAGTATGTTTTCCTGGTAGTTCCTGCAATTAATCCTTTACCACGAAATCTTCTAGCTTTAATATTAAGTGATCTAGTACCTGTGCAAAAACCAGAACCATAAACAATATTACTAAGACAAGCAATAGCAGTAGTAACAAGACCAGCAGGTTCAGATTCAATTGCAAATGGTTGTACGACAGTTCCCAAAATATCACTCTGGTAGTTAAAAGTACCTGTGGTTTTACTACCATCATTAGTAAAACCACCCAATGGAGTACTACGATAACTAATGCCTAAAATAAGAGTACTTGGTACATATGGCCAATATTCACCTTCATAGTCAATACAAACAGCGCCATTGCTAAGTAATTCTCTTGCTCTTGCAACCAAATTACTTCTGTCACCTATTGGGTATTTAATCTTTGTTCCATCTTCAAAGGTAGCTATTAATGCCCTAGGTTGAAAGAGATTACCAGAAGGGCAAAGATTTTCTTCTGTGCGTTCAGTATATTCACTAACTTTATCTGCATATCCTTCTAGTATTTTGATACCTAGGTTCTTTACCTTAGTACCAAAATCTGTGGTATACTCTTCTATCATTTTAGTTGCATCCATTAATGGCATATTTTTTCCTCCTTTTGTTACTGTAGACGAATTAGATAAACTATGCTACAACATGATTAGGTTGAATAGTTTCACTTTGAGTATTAACCAAGAGTTGTAGTGTAACACTAACACTACGAGTGATTAGTACGTTAGTAATTTGTTTAGTAGGATCAATACCACTGGTGGGGTTACTAGCAGCAACCAAAGCACCAGCAGGTAATGCACCAGTAACAGTTAGTACAGGGTTGACAGCAACAACAGCAGAAGCGGTGTTAGCACTTCTAACTGTTGCTTTATCGGCCAAATACAAGAACAATGCACTCAACCAAGCACGACTGTCTTGGTTAACATCAATGTTTGCATGAGCAGGAGCACCGTAAGGTGTTAGTTCATTACTGGGAACTAATACTCCAGCACCTCCAGTATCAGTAGCAGCAGCTAATTTAGTAGCACCAGCAAAAGCATCAACAATCCTTACTACGCCTTGTCCACTATTGTTACCACTAGTAGGTACAGGTATTGGTTGAATACTGTTGTTTGCCAAGTTAGCAAAGTATTGTGCAGTAAGAGTGTAGCTTTGGTTAAGAAGGTTAGTACCTGCACCAGTAGGAGTAGTATAGGTGGAAGATATACCTAGTTTATTTTGCAAAGTAACAAATGGACTATTGGGATTACATAGTTTCTCCAAGAGACCAAACATAACTCTGCTTTCTCTATCAGCAGCAGTACTGGCTAGTTCATTAGCCTGAACGTTCCATAGAGAAGCAACAGGTAGAAATACACCAGCAGCAGTAGTATTACCGGCAGCGCTGAAATACTCAAAGTTAAGAGGCATATAGTCCCTCCGTCTACAACACCCTATTCCTAGACCAAGGTCTCCAAATAGTCAATAGCTTGCTCAACATTACCCGAAAGAAAATTTTTATTCCCTCTCAACAGACATAACATTGAGTTAACCTCTATATAAGATAGATTATTAAACCTAAAGATACGCAATCTATTTTTGACAGCTAAATATCGTATTGTGTAGTATTTGAGTTTAAACAGACGACAGAAACTAAACAGTCCTACGTAAGTTTCGGTGTTGCTGTTGGCCTTGCGCATGTTAGATCCTCATTTAGCTTTACGGACTGCTTAAGCAGTCTTATGGAACTGGGTTTCTACCACAGAACAGATGCTATTTTAACGTCAATCTACCAAGTTAAAGAAGTAACTCTTATGTAATTCAAAAATACATTTAACGAATATTACAGGAGCGACATATCACCAGCTAAGTATTGTCAGTCAATCTTCTATTGCTCTATAGTTTTTGATTAGTGATTGGCTAGGGAGGATTGGATTCAAATGGCTGACTACGAGCAACGTAATGTGGAGTACGTTACAGATCAAGGTCAAACGGTAGTAATCACTATTAAGTACGAAAATCTTAGTAATCCTACTCCTGCTACTAGATTCAACGATGGTGGTTTTGGTACTCAAGACTTAAGTGGACAATGCAGAACGTTCAATAGGAGAGGGCTTAAGCCTAGATATGTAATGTTACGTTATGATTCTGGAAGAAGTGAGAAAGTATTAAGAGTTGTTGCTAAAACACCAGATATATACCGTCAATTACTTTCTAATCCTAACATGGTTAGATATTGTGGGGAATGTGGATGTAGGTAGCATGGTAGCTCTTTTGAGTAGAACAGATAGATTTGCGTTAGGAATCAACAACTATCCGCGTTCTATAATATGGAGCGCAATGATGTTATTGAAAGCTAACAAGGTGCTTAATCAATCTCCTACGTATCCTAATGCGATTAGATTTGGTGCTAATAGGACTACAATACTTATTGAGGCTGCATTTCCATATGACAGAGATATATTTACTACTACTGGTGGTGATATTGTTTCTGCTGTACTACCTATTACTGGTTTATCTCCCTATAATGGTGTATTACCTATACCACCTGCTGAACCTGTATTCTTAGAGTTACCTGATCCGGATGATTCTAGATTAGATAGTTTGGAAAAGTTCTTAGTGTGGTGTTGTATGCAATATAAAGTTGGGCTTAATAGGTTTACCAATCTCGGCGATAATATTAGTGTACTGTTCTTTGATGAACAAGAAACAGGAGGTTATCCAACACTAAGGGTAAGGGTTAATTTGCCATATTCATATACTGCCTATTGTTGTACTGGGAGTATTGTTAGGGCAGTGTATGAGTTGTTTGTTGATAATCCTTGTGGTAGTGGTGTGTTGTCTATTGATGGTAGGGTAATCTTGTTCGATAATAATGTCCTGGTGGATCTTGGTCTGATACCGTAGTGAGGGTGGAGCTATGCCTGAATACGTACCCGTATCGTTCTCTGCATTGCCCTTAGCTTCGTCTGTAAGCCCTTCTGACCAAACCCTAGTGGTACAGGCAGGGGTAGCTAAGAGAGCCGCCTTCTCGGCCCTTCCAACGGCCCCTGCGGGGCCACCTGGGCCACCAGGCCCTCCAGGTAGTCAAATCATCACCGGTAGTGCTCCTCCCACTACCTCTCTTGGTAATAGTGGAGATATTTATATCCAAATCAATACTGGAGATGTTTACAAAAAAACAGGAAATACTTGGAACTTAATTGGAAATATCAAAGGACCACAAGGACAACCTGGACAACAAGGCCCTGCTGGACAACCTGGAACAAATCCAGAAATATTGTTTGGAACAGAAGATCCAGATAATGGAATAGGTAACAATGGTGATTTATACATCAATACCAATACAGGTCAACTATTCTCTAAGGTTAACAACAACTGGGTATTCAGGATTTCTCTGAAAGGAGAAAGAGGAACACAA
>Ga0308310_1000885_pt1 | contig 13467 bp, 13 predicted proteins | sample HotsprSampleMS65_FD_203672 | JGI IMG/M metagenome (GOLD analysis project Ga0308310, IMG submission 203672) | Hot spring phototrophic mat microbial communities from Mushroom Spring, Yellowstone National Park, Wyoming, United States - 20090730_MS65 ...
TAGTGCATCGGGGATTCGCGCCGGGCAGGCGTTTGTAGAATTGTTTGCCGATGATAGCCGGCTCGTGAAGGGACTGCAGGCAGCCTCTCGGCGGCTTAAGGCGTGGGGAGAGAGTGTAACAGCACTAGGTAAACAGTTGCTCACTAGAGGTCTCGCTACAATAAGCTCGTTTGTTGCGGCCGGCCGAACATTCGAGGCAGTAGGGGATAACCTTCAGAAGATGAGTCTGCGGACGGGCATATCGGTAGAGGCGCTCTCAGAGTTAGGATTCGCTGCGGAACAATCCGGTACAGATCTCGAACAGCTTGAAAGCGGTATACGCCATATGCAGCGCGTGATTGCTGCAGCAGCTAGTGGTTCCGAATTAGCGATCGAGATATTTGATCGATTAGGGCTCGCAGTTACGGATATAGCTAAAGCGTCACCTGAACAACAGTTCATGATGATAGCTGATGCTATGTCACGGATTGAAAGTCCGGTGCTTAGGGCGACCCTTGCTATGAAGATCTTTGGCCGGCAGGGGACGATGCTTGTACCACTTGTACAGCAGGGTGCTGCTGGAATCGGAGAGCTACGTAGGCAGGCTCGTGAGTTAGGGATAACAATGTCTACTGAGGATGCGAATGCAGCGGCTGCGCTTCGTGATAGTTTGAATATCCTGTGGCGGGTTGTTAAGAAGGGAGTATCGGTAATCGGCTCGGCCATTGCACCTGTGTTGAAGAACACTGCCGAGCGGATTACTCATGTCATTAAAATGGTCACGGAGTGGATTAAGAGCAACAAAGATTTGGTCGTAACTATCTTCAAAGTCGCTGCTGCCGTGGCAACTGTAGGCGGCGCGTTGATCGCGCTAGGAGGTACCATCTCGATTCTGGGGTTCGCCTTTGGCGCATTAGGTAGTGTAGTGACTAGTATAGGCACCGTGCTACGGATACTAGTTACTATACTGGGGGCGCTATTATCTCCTATCGGCCTAGTGATTGCCGCCGTTGCTTCACTAGGCGGTTATCTCCTGTATGTGTCTGGTACAGGAGAAAAAGCACTCGCATGGTTAGGGGAGCGTTTTCTTTCTCTTCGGGATACGGCGATAGCGGCGTGGAAGGGGATTTCGGATGCCTTAGCGGCCGGCGATATTGGTCTAGCTGCTAGGATTCTCTGGCTGACACTCAAGATGGAATGGCAAAAGGGCGTAGCGTGGCTGACGGACAAATGGCTCGACTTTAAAGAGACGTTTATGGCTGTCGCCACTGAAGCCGTGTACAGTACGGCAAAGATTCTCACGTCGTCGTGGGCTTGGACGCAGACGGCATGGGTTGAAACCGTGTCGAGGATGTCCAGTGCATGGACGTTGTTTACTAATCACGTAGTAACTGGCTGGCGCACAGCACAGAATTGGATAGCGAAAAAATTTGTACAGCTAATGGCGCTGTTTGATTCGACTATCGATGCAGCGGGCGCGATGCAGATTTTAGATGAGGAGTTTACACGAGAACAGCGCGCACGAGATCGGGCGATGCAGCAGCAGCTTCGTGATATCGAGGCAACCCGAGAAGCAAGGCGAGCCGCTATCGAGGAGGAGGAAAAAGGTACACTAGCGGTATTAGAGGAAGAACGCCAGCGACGGCACGTTGCTCGTAGGCAGCAGTATGATGCAGATCTCAAGGCGGCTGAGGAGGCGGTTGCCGAGGCTCGGCGCCAATGGCAGGAGGCACTTGATGAGGCTGCACGCAAACGAGCTGAGATAACGGCAACTGTTGCTCCGGGGCGAGCTGCCGATATTGGAGATTTCGAGGGGTTAGATCTCGAAGGTTTAGTACGCCGCAGTATAAGCGTGGTTGGTACATTTAATCCGCTCGCGGTAGCTGGATTAGGAAGCGGCAGTCCACTAGAACGTACCGCGAGGGCGACAGAGGAAACTGCCAAAAATACTCGCCGGCTTGTACAGCAGTTTCGTGATGGGTTAGTGTTTATGTAATGGTAGGAGTTGTGATAGATGGCAGTTACTGTCCATGAGAAGTGGGCGAGTCGCGAGACGACCGATGGCGAAAACCCATCGGTCGAACTTTTGTACATTATTCGTGGTACAGATAATGATGTCGTTGCGAAACAAGCGCTTATAGCTGCGGCACCAGTACTGTACAACGGTTTAGCGCGCCAGTCACTACATCTAGAGCGGATTGCGGAGGATATCTGGGAGGGGTCGATTCGTTATGGTGCAATGCGTGCACCAGAGGGAGGGGAATCGGTTTTCCAGTTTGATACTGGTGGCGGCACACAGCATATAACGCAGAGTCTTCAAACGGTAGGGCGGTATGCGCCTCCAGGGCGGGTAGCACCAAACTTTTATGGCGCGATTGGCGTGACGCATGACAATGTCGAGGGGGTGGATATTGTCGTGCCCGTCTATCACTTCTCGGAGACGCATTATCTCCCGTCGAATATTGTCACCCCGATGTACAAAGCAGCACTATTCTGGCTGACTGGTAAAGTCAACGCCGGGCCGTTTCGAGGTTTTGCGAGGGGAGAGGTGTTGTTCCTAGGTGCATCAGGGTCGAAGCGTGGGGTAGAGAACTGGGAGATCAGCTATCGCTTTGCGGCGAGCCCTAACATGACGGGTCTTACTATTGGGGATATCAGCGGCATCAACAAGAGGGGCTGGGAGTATCTATGGGTACGCTATGCCGATGCCGAGGATTCAAATGCGAAGACGCTTGTAAAAAAGCCGATTGCGGTTTATGTTGAACAGGTGTACCCATACGCCGACTTCTCAGCACTAGGTATCTAGGTATAGGGGAGGCGGTTATGGGGAATCCGTTCAAGAAGGTGCAGCGCGGCCAACCACTTGAAATACCTGCCGAGGCGTTCAACGCCTTTATCGACGCCGCGTTGGATTTTAAAGCTCGTCAGCACAGCCATCAGCTTACATCGCAACCGCACTATCCTAGCAGCACCATCATCAAAGTGCGCAACGCGAGCGGCGCAGACCGTGATCGCTTCGATGTCTTGGGGCTTGATGAGCCGATTATTCATCCGCTCGAAAACCTCACAGCCTTCAAAAACGAACCGGCTTGCAACGGTGTAGTACCACAGAAGCCGCGGCACGCAGGTCGATTTGCTATACTGCTCGAACCAGTTGCTGCCGGCGAGATCGCTCACTATGCATGTGTAAGTGGTATCACCATTGCTCGGATTAAGGTGACACATGAGTGGCATACACGGGCCGATATAGCTGATCATAAGTGCACCTATCTCGAAAGCCGCGACACGGACGGCTCGGCCGTTATCCTGTGGAAGCAACCGGGCACGGGTATAAAGTGGGCGATCATCAAGATCGGTGAACCGTGGGAGGATGAGTTTTGGGCGCGTCTAGTTTCTGCAGAGGAAGTGGGGCCGAACCGCTGGCGGTACCAGTTTGTCGAGGTTGTCCACAGTGACTCGCAAGAGGGTTATGGCGCGTGGGTACCTAAACCTGACGGACGTGCTGGTTATGCCTACAACACGGTTGAAGATCCGAATGACGGTGAGGGACTCGAGGGGAACGGGGTAAACTTGGATTACCTCGAGGAGTGTTGCCGACGCGCCAACGAACAATGTTGTGACGGTGAATGGCCGAGCTCTAGCGGACCGCGTGATGCAACATGTTGTCGGTTACTTCCTGCTGGCCAAGGCGCGATCGTACGGATGAGGGAGGTACGCTTTGGCCGCGACTCTGAGGCGCGAGTCGAGTATTGGTTTCAGTACGAGAACGAGTACGACTGCTGCCTACCTAGTAGCAGCTCGAGCTCATCAAGCAGCTCATCCTCTAGCAGTAGCTCGAGCTCATCATCCTCTAGTAGCAGCTCGAGCTCATCGTCCAGCAGTAGTTCGAGCTCGTCGAGCAGCTCATCGTCTTCTAGTAGCGGCTCGAGCTCATCATCTAGTAGCAGCTCAAGCTCATCAAGCAGCTCATCGTCTTCTAGCAGTAGCTTGAGCTCATCCTCTAGCAGCAGCTCATCGTCCTCTAGCGGTAGCTCGAGCTCATCGTCTAGTAGCAGCTCGAGCTCATCAAGCAGCTCATCGTCTTCTAGCAGTAGCTCGAGTTCATCATCCTCTAGCAGTAGCTCGGGCTCATCAAGCGGTAGCTCAGGCTCATCCTCTAGCAGTAGCTCGTCAGGGTCGTCTGGTAGCTCTGGCGAGTGTCAATGTGTTACGATTATTACTGGAGTTTCTGTAGACGAGAACGGTTGTTTGGTAGTTACGGCTCGCGAAATTTGTATGCCGGTTGACTGCCCGATCGGTGACGAGTATAGGTACACAATATGCCCGCCATCGTCTAGCGGGTCCTCTTCATCTAGCAGCAGCTCATCGTCTTCCAGCAGTAGCTCGAGCTCATCCTCCAGTAGCAGCTCGTCCTCGTCCTCTAGCAGTAGCTCGGGCTCATCGTCTAGTAGCAGCTCGAGCTCATCAAGTAGCTCATCGTCTTCCAGCAGTAGCTCGAGCTCATCATCGAGCGGTAGATCGGAGTCCTCGGGTAGTGGTGTACCTAGTTCCAGCAGTTCCTCAGGTCATAGACGAGAGTCGTCATCTGGTAGTAGTGGAGGATAGCTACGTAGAGCGGCTAGGGCACATGGAGTTTTAGTACAGATAGTAGTGAGTCAGGTGGTTGGTCATGAGTGTTCCAAGGCGCTTAATTCGCTATAGTAATGCAATCCAGCGGTGGATTGCTGCGGGCCGGCCGGTACGGAGTGATGAGCGCGTGCGCGAAATCTTCGATACGCTTTGCCGCCCGTGCGAGTATTTTGATACTAAGAGGCAAACTTGTCGCCTGTGTGGATGCTATGTCCGGCGTAGTGGACCTGCATTCACTAACAAGCTGAAAATGGCGACAGAGCGGTGCCCGCTCAATCCGCCCAAGTGGGTCGAGGAGGTATCTGTACGATGACAATCTTCGTTCTCGGTTATCCCGGTTCGATGGGTGGTGCGAATACCGAGTGCTGGCACACAGTAAAGCTATGGCGCCAGGCGGGCTGGGGTGTACACCTGATACCGACCTGGGGGCGTGATCCTAACTGGCAGCAGCGGCTTGAGTCTATCGGGGCAGTAACTCACCATGTAGCCGCCCGTGACCTAGAGAAGGTTACAGGGCTGGCCGACAGTATCGTAGTCGCAATGTGTAACGGTAATCTCTGGAGCGTCTACGGGCGACTCCGCGCCCTAGGCTGCCGGATAGTATGGGTAAACTGTATGACGTTTATATTTCCTGATGAGCGGAGGGCGACTCAGGAGCATGGCCCGGCAGACGCCTACGTATTTCAGAGTTACTTTCAGCGGTCGATGCTTGAGCCGGAGCTTGTAAAACTCGGTTACTATCCGGAACAGGGGTACCTTATTCGCGGGGCGTTCGATGTAAGTGAATTTCCATTCACCCCACGTCCGCACCTGCCAAATACCGAGTTCGTGATAGGCCGGCTTGCTAGACCAGACCTGGACAAATGGTCAAGTAACACTTGGCCGATTTATGGCTCTGTTCCTTATGCCCACCGAAAAGCGTTAGTGATGGGTTGGACAGAGCGCCTAGAAAAGAAGCTCGGTAAACCACCATCCTGGGCAACATGCTTGAGGCCGCAGGAGATTTCGGTAGAAGAATTTCTCAGCCGTTGTCATGTTATGCTATGTATCAATGGCGGCGCTAGAGAGAACTGGCCGCGTGTAGGTTTAGAGGCGATGGCTGCTGGTGTTCCACTGGTAGTACAAAACCAGTGGGGCTGGAAGGAAATGATCCGGCACGGTGCGACCGGATTCCTATGCGATAACGACCAGGAGCTAGCGTACTATACAGCGTCCCTGGCCTATGATGAACGCAAGCGCCTAGTAATGGCCGAAGCAGCTCGAGCACATGTTGAACGCCTTGCTGACCCAGAAACGATTTTGGCTGGCTGGCGACAGCTTTTCAATTCACTATAGAGTAAGAGGATATGATCGGTATTGCGATTGCCGCTGTTGGAATTCCTAAAGAGATTATACGCCGCTGCTATCAGTCGCTGGCAGATGCTCGAATTGCCGTGCCGTATCGAGTGCACATTCAAACAACATGTGAAGGTAAGTTCAGTCGCTCGTCTGCCCGTAATCAAGCGATCCTCGCGCTACTGCCGTACTGTGACAAAATAGTATGTCTCGACGTAGATTGTCTCGTGCCGCCAGGCCTAATCGAATATGCAGCCGAGCATATTCGTGACGGCCAAGCGGTATGGGCTTTAGTACGTAAGGTACCTTCGTTCGATGGCCGGTACGTCTGGGACGAGTGGCGTGCTATTCCTCCATGGCCCTGGGGTACCGGTGCTTTCATAGGTATGACTAGTGCTGACTGGCTTCTCGTAGGTGGATGGGATGAGAGGATTATCACGTGGGGCGGTGAAGACGATGTATTAGCGCTTCGTCGTAAGGAGCGGGGTATTCGGACGCTGATGGTTAGCGACTATCCACTAGTACACATCGAGCATGAGTATCGTGGTAGGAACATACAGCAGGGGAGAGAAAATCGCCAGATAGGTACTACCCCTCCACCACGAAACTACCTGGCCGGCCGGTTACCCGTGAAGATGGACACACATACACTATTCCTCTGGTGCACGGCACACTGCCAGAGTAACTGCCCGCGGTGTAGTCAGCGGGCACTTATGCAGTTTGCACCGGACTATGAGATGACGCTAGAAGAGATTGACTTACTCATCGATGCCGTGCGCCAATCAAACTATCCGCCTTTCCGAAAAATTGTCGTAACTGGTGGCGAATCCCTTCTTTGGTCCCATCTGGCCGAGGGGTTACGGCGGTTAGCGGAGGCGAATCTCGGGCCTATTCAACTGTTCACTAACGGTCTAGCAATAGAGCGAGCTGATTTAGCTGCGCCTTATGTCGATGAGTTTCGAGTATCGGCTTATACCTGGAACGAGCAGGCAGTTCAAGCATTCCAATCCCGCTATGGAATAAAGGTTACCGTTCGTGACGCACGCAAACACTGGTTGCTACCGATAGGACCACGTGGTGAGGAGACACTACCACCCAGCTGTGTCGGTCCCGGTTATCTCGTCTATGATAGACATGTGTACACCTGCTGTAACTCACCAGCTATCCCGATGGCGCTAGGGACGCCTATCGAAGAGGTACCGCGATGCCGGCTTCAGCCGGGTTTCATTGAGGCGTTGTTACCTCTACAACGACAGATGGAGTGGTATTGTCGGGCGTGTATTGGTAACCAGAAAATACAGCCGTGGCTGAGTTAACAGTCTCTGCCATGAAGATCGCTTGCCTCTGTGTCACGTTTAATCGACCAGTTCAGCTGGCTGAAGCGATTGAGTCCTTCCTACGGCAGACATATCCTGCCGAGTTACGGGAGTTAGTTATCCTCGATGATGCAGGTCAGTATGACCCGGCTGCCTGTGATCATCTACCTGGTGTAAAACTGATCACTACGAGGCATCGTTTCCGCACATTAGGTGAGAAGCGTAACGCCTGTGCTGCGTTAGCATCTCCTGACGTGGACGCTTATGCTGTGTGGGATGATGACGATATCCATCTCCCCTGGCACCTAGAGGCAATGGCCAAGGTCTTTGCAGAGGGTATCCCTTGGTCACGGCCAGCGGAGGTATGGATAGACCAGCGGACATATCTTGCTCGCCAGCCAACGAACGAGGTATTCCATGGTACGTGGGGGTTTACTAGAGATGTGTTCCTATCTGTCGGTAGTTATCCGGCCATGCAGAGCGGTCAAGATCAAGCACTAGCTATCCGCTTTATGCGGGCTGGTATCCGTGCTGCTTCTCCTTCTGGTCTACCATCCTATATCTATCGCTGGCATACCTATCCCGGCGCCAGACATCTCTCTGCACTCGGCAAGAACGGCTACGAGCTTCGAGGTCGGGAGACGATTCAACCAGTAGCTCGTATTACTCCTTCTTGGTCTCGGGATTGGTGTGCGATGGTACCCTCATAAGCATATAGTGAACACCTGTATCTATATCGTCTCACCTTGCTCTTCTCGTATAATAATATACGCATGTACACCCTATTACTAGCGTCCACTCTTTATCCCTAAAGACTCATATTAGGGATATCATAGAATTTACTCGTACCTAGTACACAGTATGGCCAAAAACTACGTGAATAGTGCGCTTGACCGGCTTTAGATAGTGATACTATATTTTAGGTAGTTATTTAGGCGTGACGCTAGGAAGGGATAGCGCCTTGCGTAGGCATGGTAGGGTATTAGAAGTTAGTACGTAATCGACTTAGGGGAGAACGCCTATGTCTAGCAGAACGCTCCGGCTTGTTGTAGAAGTGAAGAACGTAGAGTCCCCGGGCACCCTTTCCGGGTACCATATTGTAGAAATCCGGCCGGTTGAGATGGATAAGGAAGGGCGACTAATTATTACGCAGCCCGGCATATATATCCTACGTGCTACAGATGGTCTCTTCTCAACCGAGGCTCGACTCATCGTACAGGAGGATGGCACGTGGACTGTAGTTGGCGTCTGTGATACATTTCGGATTGTGAGTAATCTGTAGTTACCGGTGAATGGGTGTATACTGTACATCTGTATCTTCGGGAGGAGTATGCTAGGATATTATGTACGCTACAAAAACCGTGCCAAAGCGAGCTGCTAGGAAAGCGGTAGTGCAAAAGTACGCCCCCGAAAACTCTCGAGCTTACGCTTGACAGGATATATAGAACAGGATATACTATAGGTGGTTGAAGGGAGGATAACTATGGGAGTACACGAAAAACGAAAACGTAGCCGGCACCAACCTACAGGTTGCTGGTGCCGACCTGAAAAGAGGTTGGCGATTTACCTCCGGGATAGGTTTACTTGCCTATACTGCCTGCGGGACCTGCATGACGCGGATCCTCGAGACATTACCCTCGACCATATAATACCAGTGTCAGAGGGCGGAACGAATGACCCTCGCAATTTAGTAACCGCATGTAGGGCGTGTAATTGCTCGCGGAAAAACCTTCCTCTTTCTCGCTTCTGCGGGCCGGAAACGCGGGCACATATAAGGAGGAATACTCGAAGGAATCTCGCTCCGTACCGGAAACTAGCCAGGGCAATCCTGGCCGGTGAACTTGAGTTCGATAGGGCGTTGGAAGGGTTGTAGTCAGGTAGTAGGTAGTGTAACGGAGGCTGATCATGGCTGCTAGTAATGTACGGCTGTTTGTTACGTGTGATGGGACTCCTCACATGTGTGCACATATCCGTGCAGTTCCGGCTCAGATGGATGAACAGGGACGGTATGTCCTCGATAAACCAGGTACATGGTATATATATACTATCTATAATGACGAAAAAATCCGAATCGAGTTAACATGGACGAGAACCAGGGGATGGAAGGTATGGGGTATATATAAACGGCTCGTTACGGTAGTGCCTGAAAAAAGGCGTTTGTTAGTGTCTGTACATACATACCCGTTAGGGTGCTATCGTGTCCTCGATGTTCGTGATGCATGGCAGGATGGTAGAAAGAGATTTATCCTCGATAAGCCGGGCCTATGGGATATTATGCGAATTGCAAATTATAAGACGTATCGTACTCGTCTGTACGTACATGAGGATGGAACGTGGGAGTTTGTAGACGACTCTAACGGATTTAGTGTCCTGACCGAATAGTTTCTAGATAGGTAGTCTGGATTAGCTGGAAGGAGAATAGCGATGGGTAATAGTGTACAGCTGTTTGTAACGTGCCGGGGATATCCTCTTACCTGCGAGCGGATTATCGCAGAGCCAGCTCAGCAGGATGAGTATGGGAGGTTTATTCTCGATAAACCCGGAGTCTGGCGATTGTATGCCCGCTATGACCAAAAAACAATTCGGGCATATATATTCTGGGAGGAGGATGGTACATGGACGCTGTTTGGACAGTATAGACAATATTTCGAGGTAACGCCCGAGGAATCACAGCTATTGGTAGTGATCCATGCACAACCGTTAGGCTGCTACCGTCTCATAAATCTACGATATGCTAAGCAGGATATTCAAGGGCGGTTGGTGATCGATGAACCGGGGGCTTGGGAAATTGCTGTGGCAGAAGGGGGAGATGTCTATCAAACGCGCCTATGCGTATGGGATGATGGTAGCTGGACTTTTGTAGACAACGATGAAGGAGTTGCAGTCCTGACAGAATAGCGGCGGTATACTCCTTACCCCCCCTATATAGTGGTATAGTTAGGTGTACCGGGGATGCAACCTCTTGCGTCCCCGGATTGTTTTTGCTATAATGCGCTATGTATATAGGGATAGGAGGACAAGCAGACGCCTGCCCTAGCAGCTCGCTACCGGAGGATATAGATGGGGGATATCCCTCAGCTAGCTAACCTATGCGACCTGGAGGACCTACGGTCATTGGTCGAGCGCTATAGCAATGCGCCTCCAGGGTGCGAGCCGCTACAGCCTACCGATCAGGATGACTTGCGGCAGACTTTGTGGGAGTGTGTCCTCGAACACGTAGCCCAAAATCTCTCTCCCAATGATTGGAAAAGGTTACTAAACCGTACACGCCAGAGGTGGTGGCGTCAACAGCATAGGTGGACAAAAATGCATAACACATACTCAACCCTCCCGGAGTCGCTGATACCTGTACAGCCTGGAGATTCTACCCCCCCGGGGTTAATCCTAGGCGAGCCAGACAGTGTATATCATGCCCAAACAGAATACCTAACAAGTCATCTACTGGCCGACTTCCGGCGGTCGCCATTACTATACTACAAGAAGAAGCTCGGCCTAGTGAAAGAGGAAGACCGGCCGGCCTTTCTGGTAGGCCGGGCACTACACACGCTGGTACTAGAAGGGGTTCGCGTCTTCGAGCACGAGTATGCTGTCGGCGGGCCTATCAATCCGAAGACCGGTGAGGTTTATGGCCCAAATACCAAAGCGTTTACCGACTGGGCAGCTGCCCAGGGGAAACCTGTACTGACTGTACAGCAGTATGATCTAATACAACGGATGGCTGAAGGGGTACATACTCATCCACTCGCTGCCGATATATTGAGCAGTGGTGTTCCTGAGGCGGTAGTACGGATAGAATACCACGGTATCCCCTCCCAGATTCGCATGGACTGGCTAAGCCCACGGCACGGTATTGTCGAACTAAAAACGTGTGACGATATCGATTGGTTTGAAGCCGATGCCCGACGCTATAGTTATGTCTACCAGGTTGCGTTTTATCAAGCTATACTATGTGAAAGGTTTAAGCCGTCTGGCGATGTTACTATGCCAGTCTATTTTATCGCTATCGAGAAAAAAGAACCGTATCGCTGTGGCGTGTGGAGGGTACACGACCATATCCTAGCTCAAGCTCGGCGTGAGAGTGATGAGGCGATTGAGCGACTGAGGCACTGTATAGAAACAAACTATTGGCCTACGGGGTATGAAGAGTTACGGGTCTTCGATACACTGTAGTACAGTAGTATAACCGGTAGGTAACCTATCGCTAGTATGAGGAGTATGCTATGTCGCCGCTACCTGGCAACGTTATTTCTGCTATCCATCCCCGCGCCCCAAAAGGCATCATCTACGGCCCTCCAGGAGCTGGAAAGACAACCTTTGGAGCATCTGCCGATCGCTCGATCATTATCGACTGCGAGAATGGCGCGGCCCATGTTAGTTGTCCTCGAACACCTTATCTATCCACCTGGACAGAGATACAGCCATGGCTGGATGGGCTAGCAGCTGGTGATCACGAGTTTCACACGGTTGTTATTGACTCTGTCGACTGGCTACTACGACGGTTGGAGGAGTATGTTGCTGGTGTAGATGGAACACCTAATGGTATGCGGCAGACACTCAACCGCGCCCATGGAGGTTATGGCAATGGCCGGCAGGTGTTTCGTAACTACGTTTATCAGTATCTCCTGCCAACGCTGGATCGTCTAGTGAATATGGGTATCGCCGTCCTGCTGCTAGCTCATGCTGATCGCCGGTCTATGACTACACTCGATGGTATCGAGGTAGAAAAGAGCACGCCGGAGATTCACCCTGACCTAGCGAACACGCTCATCGAGTGGTCGGATTTCGTAGGAGCGATCCGCGTGATGGGTCAGGATCGCGAGCTTATCCTCTATGAAACACCACAGCTAGTAGCGAAAAATCGCTATGGTATCTCCCAACCAATTCCGCTGTCGTGGAACGACTTTGTAGCCGCGATTGCTCGATGAAGGGTAGTAGTTATGGTCCAGTTGATAGTAGGCGAGTATGGTTTTACACTCGTTGTAGAAACCGGGATAGATTTAACCGGCTATAGTCTATCTCTAGAGGTAAAGAAGCCCGGGGGCCGAGAGGTCCAGTGGGCCGCGACACAGTCTAGCGAGTCACCGACCAAGATGGAGTATCGAATCACTCCGGGCGACCTCGACGAACCAGGCGTCTATGTCCTCCATGCCCGGGTGTACAAAAGTAACGTGGAACGTTTTGGTAAAGCCGCATCATTTTTGGTACGTGAGAAGTTTGCGTTACGAGCATAGGAGAAAGGTGTACATATGCTTCGTGATCTAATTACCGCACTAGGCCTAAAAGGAACGCCCGCTGAGATTGCTGCAGCGCTGAATAGCAAGAGTATCGCTGTGCCGCAGCCAGGCAGGAAAACGTGGGCTGATATCGCAGCGGCAGTTGGTCCTGAAGCCGCGGATTATCTTTACAACGCTCTCGATAGAGAGGGGTATACGTGGATGCGTGATACGCTAGCAGGGGGAGGGCTTGATTTTAGTCAGCCAGAGATACTCGACCTGCTGGAGAAGCTACGCGATATTAGGTTGCTTAGTGAACAGGAATATAGCGCGTTACGACAGTTAGGCATCAAAATGATTTCGCCCCATGAGCAGATGGCTGGCGAAGGACAAGTCGTTACTGAAGAGCAAGTCGCCGATGCCCTGGCATTGATCGAGCCAGACGGGGAGCAACAAATTCTTTCGGTAGTCGTGCAACCTGATGGCCGCACTATGGCTACACTAGTCATACAACCAACATATCAGGGTAGGCCGTGTAAGGAAGCTCGTGTTCGGCAATTAGTGGGAGATGCGGCCCAGCCGTTGTGTGATATAGTGCAATCGCTAGCAAAGGAGTAATATAATGGCAGTCAAATGGGCGGTACAAAGTGGAAACTGGTCTAACCCCAATACCTGGAACGACGGGACACTTCCCCAACAAGACGATGACGTTTTTGCTGATGGCAAGACCGTGACAATTGATCAAGATATCACGGTACTTTCGCTCCGCACAACACAGCGCCCTGGTGGTACAGCGGGTGGAGGGTTTACAGTTAACACCGCACGTGTGATAACATGTACAGGCGAGGGTATTATAGCAGGAAGCTCGTCCTGCTTAATGTTGGCGTCTGGGAACTATAACGTTGTTATTAATAGCAACGTAACTGGAGGAACTGGGAATAATATATATGGTATATATAACACCTGCACAGGTGTGGTAACAGTTAATGGAAATA
>Ga0308310_1000886_pt1 | contig 13461 bp, 11 predicted proteins | sample HotsprSampleMS65_FD_203672 | JGI IMG/M metagenome (GOLD analysis project Ga0308310, IMG submission 203672) | Hot spring phototrophic mat microbial communities from Mushroom Spring, Yellowstone National Park, Wyoming, United States - 20090730_MS65 ...
GGATGATGACCGTGGCACTCATCAGCCTGGCGGTGCAGACCCCCTCCCCAACCCTCCCCCTACCAGGGGGAGGGTTGGGTGGGGGTGGCGTCACCTTCTACGTCCTGGATTTCGGCGCGGTGGATGCTCCCTACGCCGGGCTGTGGGATCAACTGGCCGGCATCCTGCCCCACCCGGTCAAAGTGGGGCGGCGTCGCCAGTTGCCCGAATTCATCGCCGAACTGGCGGCCGAGGTCCGGCAGCGGCTGGATAACGAACGGCCGGGCGCGCCTGCGCGCTATCTCTTCCTCTACGGCCTGCAGCGGGCACGTGACCTGCGTCAGGAGGAGATGGGCTTTGGCGGCTTCGGCGGCTTTGGCGAGGAGCCGACTGCGCCCAACCCGGCCCAGCAGTTCGCCACCATCCTGCGCGAGGGGCCTGACCTGGGCATCCACACCCTGGTCTGGTGCGACACGATGACCAATCTGAACCGCAGTCTGGAGCGCCGCGCCCTGCGCGAGTTTGCCATGCGGGTCGCCTTCCAGATGAGCGCCGAGGACTCGGCCAACCTGCTCGATTCGCCGCTGGCGAGCAAACTGGGCCCCTACCGGGCGCTGTTCTACGACGAAGAGGAGGGGCGCATGGAGAAGTTCGGCCTTACGGCTTGACATCAGAAACATGGCTCAGCCAGATAAAAGAATTCCTGAAAGGCCGCGGCTGAGTGCCGCCCAACCTGCGCTTCCAGCTGACCGCTTCGCTCGCTTGCGCTCGCTTCGCGTGCGGCTTATGCGCGAGCCGTTGGGCTGCTTATCAATTTCAATGTACCTGTGCTCAAGCAAGGAATTCGCAGACTCGTCTTGGGGCTAAAGGAGGAAAGATAAAACTCACCGCCGAGACGCCGATAGCGCAGACAAAACCCAAGAACTCTGCCTCCTCCGCGCCTCTACAGTGCAAAAACGCTGGAGGTGTTTCCATGTCCGAACTCACCCTGATTCAGGAACAACGCACCATCCTGTACCGTCTGAGCCAGACGACGGCGCACCATATCCAGATCACCACCACCGCCGATGCCCAATGGCAAGAAGCTCAGCGCGCCTACAAGGAAGCGCAGCCGGCTCAGCATGAGGGAGAAAAACCCCTGCGGAACGCGGCCATGCTCTTGTCGAGAGCAACCACCTAATACCAATCACGATTCTAAAGGCCATGTTCTGTACGCAAATATATATGGGCGCGTCAAATATGGTCTTTGAAGACCTGTTTGGTATAAAGCAAGCGGGCAAGTGGAAGATGAAGGCCTGGACAATTCCCTTTCTTAACGGCAACCGGGCACGGGTGGTGCTCACCCCGATTGGCGCTGCCGGAGCGACAATCGTGGCGGCTTTGGAACTGCCGCCGCCCCGGGCCGTTCTGTTGCTTCACGGTGGCGCGTCCGATATGTCTTGCGCCAAAATGACCCAACTGCATGACCTGCTCCAGGCAGTGGCCCACCTTGTTGTTGAGGAAGGCATCACCGTCATTGATGGCGGCACCCGGGCTGGCGTCATGCAGATGATGGGAGAAGGATACGCGGCCGCCGGTGGCAAATGCCCTCTGATCGGTGTCTGTCCTGCTGCGCTGGTCTCCTGGCCCGGCGGCTCTGCCGACGATCACCTGACTCCCCTTGAACCTCATCACACCCATTTCGTCCTCACTCCTGGCCAGCGCTGGGGCGCCGAGACGGAAACGATGTTTGCCTTGGCGGCTGCCCTGAGCGCCAGCGCACCATCTCTCGCCGTTCTGGTCAACGGCGGTTCAATTGCCAGGCATGAAATGCTGTATAATGTGCACCAGAAGCGAGAAATTATCGTGCTTCAGGGCAGCGGTCGCCTGGCCGATCTGATCGCTGCTGTGGTCAATGGAGATATGGCGCCGCCCGATGACGAGATCGCCACCATTGTGCAGGATGGCCGTATCACGGTGTTTGACATCGCCAGGGGACCGAAAGCCCTGGCCACCTTGATTCGATGGAAGTTATTTGAGCAACTGGCAGTCTGAACTTTGCAAACGGAGGCAGAATGAGCACCTTCAGCAAATTTGAGGAGTACAGACTGTTCATTGAAGACACCGCCCGCTTTTCAGAGCGGCGGCAGACGGTCAGCAGCACCTTTGTGGCTGTGAACACGCTGCTGCTGACAGCGATCGCCTTCCTGGTGAAAGACAGCGGCGCCCAGTATTACGGCGTGCTGGTAACGGCGCTCCCCATTCCCCTGGTGATCGCCGGCATCCTGGTCTGCATCTGGTGGCGACAACTGATTTTCAAGTACAAGACTCTGGTGGGCTTTCGCATGAAGCAGTTGATGGAGATGGAAGCCCTGCCCGAAATGCAGGGATGCCACCAGATGTATCTGAAAGAGCGCGAAGAACTCTACAAAAGGGACGCGCAGGGGCGCAAAGTGCCTGCCGGACGGCTGAACTTCAGCGAACTGGAAGGCCGCCTGCCGGCGCTGTTCATCGTGTTGTACGCTCTGTTCGGATTGTTCCTGATTCTGGCGCTTGCCTGGCAGATGTGGAAACCATAGGGAGGCAAAGATGGACGACCCCCAGGACCTGATCAATCAGGGCAACCAGTGCTTCAACCGGGGCGAGTATCAACGGGCCATTGCTTTCTATCAGGAAGCCGTCACACGGGCGCGCGAGAGGGGCGATACCGGCAACGAACTGGTAGCCCTCTCCTGGCTCCCCGTTGCCTGGGGCAACATCCCCGATGGTGAAAAAGAGATAGAAGCGGCCACCCACCTGCTGGCCCGCGCCCGCGAACTGGGGAATAAAAACTACGAGATGCGGGCTGCGCTACGCCTGGCTGTAGCGTTACGCGACCTGGACCTGCGCGGCCGCTGGCGCGAACTGAAACCGCTGCTACTGGAAGGGCTGGAGATCGCCCGGCAGTGGGGAGATCACTGGTGGGAGGTGTATCATCTCAAAACGCTGGGCGGTTGCGCCGTCCGGATGGGGGAAGAGGAGCAGGGGCTTGCCTGGCTGCAGGAAGCGCTCAACGCTATCCAGCCTGGAATGGAGAAAGAGCACTGCTTTCGCGGTGTGGTCAATGAAGACCTGTCGAGCCTGATGCGCCAGCGCGGCGATCACGCCGAAGCCGTCCGTTATGCCGAAATGGCCGTGGATGAGTTCCGCCAGGATGGCAATCCCCATTTTGTGGCCGGTGCCCAACTCGCTCTGGCGTGGGCAGAGCGGGCGCGTGGGGAACTGGCTGAAGCGCTGCGGCTGGTGGAGGAAGTGCTGCCACAGGCGCGGCAGATGGGTTGGAAAGGCCGGGAATGGTCTGCTGAATACCTGCGCGGCGAACTGCTGCGGGAGATGGGCCACCCGGATCAGGCGGAGCCGGCCGCCCGCCGGGCGCTGGAACTGGTGCGGGAGATGAAGTTCAAGGAGGAAGAGGTGGAATGCCTGCTCAGCCTGGGACAGGTGCTGCTGGCTTTGAAGCGCCGCCAGGAGGCGCGGGAAGTTTTGCAACAGGCCCGCCGATTGAGCCAGGAAAGAGATTATGCGGATCACTTCCAGAAGGCGGAAGAACTCCTGGCCTATATCAGGTGAGGATATGCCTATGGGGCGCAATCGACTTGGGGTTTTCATCAGCTCAAGCATGGTTGAACTTCGGGACGAACGAGTGACAGTCAAGAAAGTGCTCGAAGAAAGGGGATTTGAGGTGTTTCTCTTTGAGTATGACGCCGGAGCTCGCCCCGAGCCCATACAAAGAACCTACCTCGATGAAGTGGAAGCGTCAGATTTGTATCTGGGCATCTTTTGGAATCACTACGGTCCAAGTACCGTTGAGGAATTTCGACATGCCAGAAGGTTAAACAAACCGTGTCTTATATACATCAAGAACTATGATGTACACCGTGAACCCGAGTTGGTCGCTTTTTTGACAGAAATAACCGATGTTGAAAGCGGCGTCAGTTATTGCTATTTTGAAGACGTAGTTCAACTGGCTGAGTTTGTCGGGCGGGATGTACAGGCATGGCTGGTGAATCAGTTACGCCAGGCCCAAAAAGATTTGGCGCAGGCCCAAAAAGACCTGGAAACTCTCAGGGCAGAGAAAAAGGCTACTGATAGCGAAAAAGCTGCTCTGGAACGCAGGATAGCGGCATTAGAGGCCGAAGTTGAGATGCTGACCCGTGCCAGAGACAGACAGCCCTCTGAAAGCAGCCGCCTCGCCACTGAAGTCCAACGCCTGGTCGAAACTCTTGGCTATAAGATTATTGAGAGAAAATTCATTGATTCGCATCGCGTTGACCTCTTGCTGGGAATTGAAGATGCCCGTAGAAACATTACCATCGAACTGATTGTGTGTACAGACAGATCCATAATGCCCCTTGAAGTAAAGGAAATCTTGCGTAATCGTGAAAGACGCGCTTTCGCTAATGTTACAATTATATCGTCCCAAGAACAGATACAGTCGGGCATCTTTGGCAGTACCATAGCCGAGGGTATCCAGGCTCTCACGGTAGAAGAGTTCATGTCAAGACGCCTGGAATTGAGGAAACCAGGCGAGACAACGCTCTGGGAACTGGTTGATCAAGGAAGGCGGGCATTCTATCAAGGTGATTTCTCCCGCGCTATCTTCTGGTTTGATCTGGCAGCGAGTCATGCCCGGCAGGAGAGCAATGCAGATTTAGAACTCCAGGCCCTGTCCTGGCTCTCTGTAGCCTGGGGAAACACCGGCAATGCTCAAAAGATGATCGAATTTGCAACTCGCCTGCTGGCTCGTGCTCGCCAAGTGTCAAGTGAGAAATACCAGATGGTGGCTGCTCTGCGACTGGCAAACGCATTGGCGGAGATTGACCTGCGTGGTCGCTGGAATGAGTTGCGCCCCTTGCTTTTAGAGGGCCTGGATGCTGCACATCGTCTTGGGGATGAATTCTATGAAGTGTATCATCTGGTGTTGATGGGTGAATATGCCATCCAGATGGGAGAGGATGAGTCCGGTTTTCGCTGGTTGCAGCAAGCGCTTGATACCTTACAACCGTCAACAGAGCATAGAAATTACTTCAGTTATCGTGTCTACCGGGCTTTGTCATGGCTTATGCAATGTCGCCACGACCATCACAAAGCCTTGCGGTATGCTGAAATGGCTATTGATGCAGCTCAGAAAGATGGGAATCCCCAATTCATAGCTGATGCTCAACTGACGCTGGTACGGGCCAAGCAGGCACTTAGAGAACCGCCTGAGGCGCTGGAGTTGGTAGTAGAAGAGGTACTGTCCAAGGCACGGCAGATGGGCTGGAAAGGCAAGGAGCAAGTGGCGGAATACCTGCGCAGCGAACTGTTGCGGGAGATGGGCCATCCGGAGCAGGCGGAGCCGTCCGCCCGGCGGGCACTGGAACTGGCGCGGGAGATGAAACTAAAAGAACAAGAAGTGGAATGCCTGCTCAGCCTGGGGCAGGTGCTGCTGGCGCTGAAGCGCCCCCAGGAAGCGCGGGAAGTCCTGCAACAGGCCCGGCGGTTGAGCCAGGAAAGAGATTACGCAGATCATTTCCAGAGAGCCGACGAACTTTTGCGAGGAGAATAATGCCACCTTCTATTCCGACTGAGAGCGAGTCTGGCGTATTTCAGGTGGACTTTGAAAACCTGATCAAAGTCCTGGGACAGAATCTGTATGCCAATCCCAAAGCGGCGGTGCGCGAACTGATCCAAAACGCCAGCGATTCCTGTGTGCGCCGTCGGGAAGCGGAGGATTTCCAGCCTGCCATCCAGGTCATCGCTCATCCCGAAGAAAGACTTCTGATCTTTGACGATAATGGCTCCGGGATGAGCAAAGATGAGGTCGTGCAGAATCTGGCCAGCATTGGAGGGGGACGCACGCGCCGGGTGCGTCAGTGGCTGGAGACATCCAACCCGGCGGCAGCCAGAATGCTGATCGGCCAGTTTGGTATCGGGTTTCTCTCCGCCTTTGTCATCGCCGACAAAGTGGTGGTGGATACATTTTCCGTAGGGGGCGGCCTGCCGGTGCGATGGATTTGTGAGGGCACAAGCCGGTATCAGATCATGCCTGGAGACCGGTCCGAACCGGGCACGCGGGTTACCCTACACCTGAAACCGGCCCATTATGACCTGCTGGAAGAAGAGGTGCTGCGAGAAACCATCATCCGCTATGCCGACTTTATCGCTTTCCCTATCTACCTGAACCACTCTCCTCAGCCGGTCAACCGCATGCAGGCCCCTTGGCACCGGGATGCCGCAGAGGTGGAGTACGCCGAATACATCCGGCATCGCTACGGTGTCAGGCCGCTGGCGCTGGAACCCGTTGCCCACGAATCAGAAGACCTTTCCGTTCAGGGGGTGCTTTTCATTCCCCCACGCAGCGCTGAATGGAGGCGCAGGTTACGCGCCATAGACCTGTTCCAGAAACGGATGTATGTGGGAGAGGATCTGAACCTGCTGCCTGAATGGGCCGGTTTTGTCAGCGGTGTGCTGGATTGCGCCACCATTGAACTGGTGGCCAGCCGCGAGGCAGCCATTGTGGATAACGCCGCCTACCGGGCGCTCCAGTCCTTTCTGGAAAAAGCGGTGACATCGTTTGTGCGCCGGCTGGCAGAGGACGACCGGCCGACCTTCCTGGAAGTGATTCGCCAGCATGACTGGCCGGTAAAATGGGGAGCTGTGCGCAATGACTTTTTCTTTGATCAGGTTCGTGATCTGATTCCCTTCAAGACGGATATGGGCCCGATGGTCCTGCCCAGGTATCTGGAACGGGTACCGGAACGGCTGGGCGGGATCAGGACCATTTACTACGTGCCCGGAGAGCAGCCACTGGGCCAGCAACAGAGCGCCATCTTTCGTGCCAGGGGCGTCCCGGTGATTCAGGCAGACCTGGTGGAAGAGCAGTTTCTACGCAAGTATGCCGAACGGGTGGACAATGTGGGGTTGCGCCAGATGGCTTCCGGAGTGGTGGAGTTGATGACCTTTGCGGAGGCCCCCCGCTGGCGAGCGCTGGAAGCCCGCTACGAAGACTTGGGCATCGTTGCTCGCGCCGTCTCTTTCTACCCGCCAGAAATGCCGGCCATGGTCGTTCGTCAGGCTGATTACGACACCGAACGCCTGATTGAGCAGATTGTAGATGGCAGTCGCTCGCTGATTGACTTTATGACCCGCATCGGACGGGAACGGTCTGATGCTTACGGTCTCTGTTTCAATGTGGACAATCCCATCATCCAGCGGCTGGCAGAATATCAGGGCGATGAAACAATCCTCAACGCAGCGCTGCGGGCCATCTACAGCAGTGCCCTGCTAGCTGCCGGCGTGGAACTGACCCCTGAACTCAGCCAGTCGGTCGCCCGCGCCCAGATGCGCGTGATTGAATTGCTTCTGGAACAGGAGGAACGGCTGCGCACGGAGGGGAAAACAGCTCCTTACGCGCCGTCGCCGTTTGAGGAGCCGGGAGAGGGAAAAGACGGCAGAGCCTGCCGAAAGTGAAGAAGAGGAAAGTGGCAACGAACCGCCACCCTCTGGGACCGCACCAGCAGAGCCACCATCATCTCTAAAAAGAGTTTCTTTCTTCAAACGATTGATAAGGAGGTTTAAGAAATGAGCGCACAACAGGTCACTGCCACGGGGCAGATGCGGATCAATCTGCCTGGCGTTATCAAGATGCTGGGGGAGAGCCTGTACTCCGATCCCAGCGTGGCCATCCGCGAATTGATCCAGAACGCCAACGATACCTGCATCGTCCGTCAGGCAAAGGATCCCCACGCGCCCCAGCCGGAAATCAAAATTGACTTCAATGCCTGGGAACACACCCTGATTGTAGAAGACAACGGTGCCGGGTTGACGGCTAAGGAAGTGGGGGAATTCCTGACCGTCATTGGGCGCAGCCATACCGACGAGGTGCGTCGCTGGCTGGAGGAAGAAGGGCAACTTCCCCTGGCAGAAAGATTGATCGGCCGTTTTGGGCTGGGGCTCCTCTCTGCCTTTATGATTGCCGACCGGATTGAGTTTGACACTTTGTCGTATCAGGAAGGCGCTGAACCGATCTGGTGGGCCTGCGCGGGCGGTCAGGAATACCAGACCGGACCAGGCACAAAAGACCGGCCCGGCACCCGGGTAACCATCAAGGTGGACCCCCGACACATCGGTCTCCTCAACGAAGAGAGACTGACGGAACTGATCCGCCTGTACGCCGATCTGCTGAGCGTCCCCATTTACCTGGGCTACAGTCGCACGCCGGTCAATACGATGAATGCTCCCTGGCATCGCGCCTGGGAGGGAGAGGCGGTGCCGGAAGCTGAATACCGGGAATTTGCCCGGCGTCGCTTCCAGGATGTGGGCATCCTGGACATCATCCCAGTCAGCATTGTGGAAGATGAGGGGCGCTTCAAAGTCGGGGGCGTGCTGATCATCCCCAAACAGCCGCTGGCCATTGTGCGGGAACACGGCGATGCCATCGTGTATGTGCGCCGAATGTTTGTCTGCAAAGACGACCGCACCGTCCTGCCCGAATGGGCCAAATTTGTGAAAGGCATTGTGGAAAGCCCCAATCTACGGGAAACCACCAGTCGGGAATCGGTCCGCCGGGACGAGAACCTGATCCGCGTTCAGCAGGCTTTAGGACAGCACATCCTGGAATGGCTGGCCAGGAAATCTGAAGATGACCCGCGTATGTTCCGGGAGATTGTCACCAACCATAACCTGGTCATCAAGGCCTGGGCGCTGGTCTCCGACGAGTTGTTTGACCGTATCAAAGACATCGTCCTGTTTGATACCGATGTCGGCTATATGAATCTGCCTCGCTACTTTGAGCAATCCCGCCTGATACGCCGTGGCAAAGAGGAGGCTCAGCAGGAGAACGACAAACGTTACATTTACTACTTTGCCACACCGGGTGGAGTAGGCCAGCACGCGTTTCTGTTCCAGGCCAGGGGCGTGCGGGTCATAGATGCCCAATTTTTCCCGGAAGAGCCTTTCCTGAAGAAATACGCCGAACGCCATCCAGATGTGGAACTGCGCCGTCTGGATGTGGGGGGTGAGTATATTTTTGAGGAACTCCGTCCGAAAGAGGCGAAATGGATAGAATTGGAGGAAGCCTATGCAGACCGTCGGATTGAAGCCCGCGTGGTCCGATATGAGCCGCAGAGCATTCCCGCTGTACTTATCTTTCCTGAACAACCTTCCTACGAGCAGCAGGCACGGCAACTGCTGGACGATCCGGATGTCAGCCCGGCTCTGAAAGGATTGCTGAAGCCCCTGATGGAAGAACTGGAGAAGGGACGCAAACAGAAAATCTCGGGTGCCGGAGTGCTCTATCTGAATGCAGATAACGATGTGATCCAGCAACTGGCTCAGGAATACCCCCGGCGTGAGGATGTGGAAGAAGTTGACGTGTTGACCACCATCTACAACAATGCCCTGATGCTGAGCGCACCCCGCTCGCTGACCCTTGAGCACGCGCGGCGTATCTTTGACAGCAACAACCGCACCATTCGCGCTCTGATCAGCAAGATCAACGAAGTGCGCGAACTCCGCCAACGGGCGCCGGCAGCAGACCCGGCCCATATGCAGGCGCTGGAAGCGGAACTCCAGAGGCTGCAGACCGAGGTAAGCCGTTTGCAAGCAGAAAACGAACGTCTGAAGCCAGCAGCCCCGGCGCTCCCCGCCGTTCGTACCGCCTGCTTCGCCCGGCCCTACCGCCCCGAGTTTGCCGAAATTGAAGACGCAATCAAAAGGGTTTTTAGGAGAGAAATGGGAGTCAGGCTGGAAACAGTGGTTGAAAAACCCGAAGACCTGGTGGTCTGGCAGAATATCCAGGCCAAGATCAGGAACAGCCATTTTCTGGTTGCCGATATTACCGGTGCCAATCCCAATGTGTTGATTGAGGTGGGCTACGCTATGGGAGCCGGTAAACCGGTGGTGTTGATCCAGAGACAGGATGATGATACGCGCGTTCCATTTGATGTGCAGCCTTTCCTGAGGCTTTTTTACACGGTGGTGCAGGCCACGGATGGCAGAAAGGTTGTTGCTCTCCTGAGTGACGAACTGGAGAGGGCAAAAGACGCCATCTTTGAAAACACCCCCGGCCTGCGGGAAGCCGCTTCAGCATAATGAGGATGGTACAATGCCGGACGAAAGCCAGGATATTCAGTCCCTGATTGACTCTGGCAGGCGCTTTCACCAGCAGGGCGATCACTATCGGGCATTGCTGGAATATCGCAAAGCCTTTGTCCTGGCGATGGCCTCAGCGAATAGCGGCTGGATGCCGTTGCTGTACTGGTTGCTGGGCAGTGAGTATCGCGACTGCGATGAATATCACCGCGCCGCGGAGATGCTGGCAGCGGCTCTGGCCATGCTTTCAGGCGTGGAGGAGAAACCAGAGATTATCCGCTTAAGGGCAAGCCTCCGGAAAACGCTGGCCATTACCCTGGAAGACATCTATGGCGCGCAGAAGCCAGAGGTGCTGCAACTTCTGGAAGAGGCCCGCCAGGAGTTCCAGCAACTGGATGAGCCGGAACAGGTGGCGAATATCTGTCAGCACATCGGCGGAGTGTACCTGGGGAAGAAACGCCTGGGGCAGGCGGATGCTGCGCTTCGGGAAGGGCTGAGCCTTGCGCGCCAGGCAGGTGATGCGCAACTGGAATCCTGGATTCTGGACGATATGGCCTATCTGGAGATGGAGCGCGGCCAGTACGCCATGGCTCTGGAACTGACCGAACGGGCGCGGGAGAAAGCGCTGGCTGTGGGAGACCGGGAGGCTGAAGGAGATACCTGGGTCACCGAGGCGCGTGTCCGCCTGCAGATGCGTCATCTGGAAGAAGCGCTCTCTGCAGCCCAGACCGCTCTGGACCTCTATACGGAAAACCACAACCGCCGGCGCAGCATCACCGCCCGCCGCGCCCTGGCAGCCGTGCTGATGGAAATGAAGCGCTACGAAGAAGCCGTCGGGCATCTCTCCAAAGCCCTGCGCACAGCCAGACAACTGGACCTATGCCAGGAACAGGCACATGTCCAATTAGCTCTTGCCGAAGTGGAACTGGCCCGCCACAACGTTGGGCTGGCCCAGGAGCATGCTTCGGAAGCCCGCCGTCTGGCCCATGAGTGTGACCTGGATGACCTGCTGGATCAGGCCGACGACCTGCTGCGCCGCTGTGCCTGGAGGAAAGAGAATGAGTGACCTGAACACCAGCGAACTCCTTCAACTCTGCAGCCGCTCCTTCGACCAGGGTGATTTTCACAGCGCCGCCGGTTATGCCCAGAGAGCGGCAGAACAGGCCCACCAGGAGGGTGACACCGCTTGGGAATTGGATGCCTTGAGCTGGCTGGCTCGCGCCTGGGCCAATGTCGGCGAGATTCAGAAGAGCATCGAAGCTGCCACCCGCCTGCTGGCAAGAGCGCGGGAGACAGGGAATAAGGCTGCCCAGATAGACGCCACCCGCCTGCTGGCCTCGCGAATGGCCGATCTGGACCTGCGCAACCGCTGGCATGAGATCCGCCCGCTGCTTCTGGAAGGGCTGGAACTGGCCCGGCAACTGGGGGATCAGGAAGAAGTGGTTGAACACCTGAGCCGTCTGGGAGAATACGCCGTGGAAATTGGAGAACTGGACTCGGGCCTGGACTGGCTGCAACAGGCGCTCAGCGAGGCCGAATCGCTTACCGATAAGAAAAGCCAGGCGTTTTATCGTTGCAGCATTCATGGCAGTTTCTCTCACCTAATGCGTAAGCGCGGCAACCATACCGAAGCAATACGCCACGCCGAAATAAGTGTTGGAGCAGCGAGAGAGAATGGAAATCCTAATTTTGTGGCCGATGCTCAACTCACCCTGGCACGGGCAGAGCGGGCGCGCGGGGAACTGGCTGAGGCGCTACGGCTGGTGGAGGAAGTGCTGTCCCAGGCGCGGCAGATGGGTTGGAAAGGCCGGGAATGGTCTGCCGAATACCTGCGCGGCGAACTGTTGCGGGAAATGGGCCACCCGGAACAGGCAGAGCCGTCCGCCCGTCGGGCGCTGGAACTGGCGCGGGAGACGAAGTTGAAAGAAGAAGAAGTGGAATGTCTGCTCAGCCTGGGGCAGGTGCTGCTGGCGCTGAAGCGGCGCGAAGAGGCGCGGGAAATTTTGCAGCAGGCCCGGCGGTTGAGCCAGGAGCGGGATTACGCTGACCACTTTCAGAAGGCGGAAGAGTTGCTGGCCGAGTAAAGTTCTAGAGCGTGTTATGCACTTTGTGCCATGAAAGTGACGAACCGATGCACCAACAGGATGGCAAAGGCTACGAAATGCAACCCGGCCAGCGTCTCCGCCAAGCGTTCATCGTCGCGCGCCAGCCGCCGGAAGCGTGCCATCCAGGCGAAACTGCGTTCGACCACCCAGCGGCGAGGCAGCAACACAACGCCATGTTTGGCCGTAGGCAGCTTGACCACGTCCACACGAATCCCGTGCGCCTCAGCATCGGCTGCCGGCTGCTCGCCCGTATCGCCCTGGTCCACAACGGCGACTGCCACCGACTCTCCCGTCGCCTCTTGAATCTGGGCAGCCAGGGCCGCCACTTGCGCACGGTCTTGTTCGTTGGCTGGCGTGACCACGACGGCCAGCACCTGTCCCAACGTATCGACGGCCAGGGGCACCTGCGCGCCGTTGCGACGCTGGTGCCCATCGTCGCCAGCACGTCCGCCACGTTCCGGGGTCGACTGCAGCGTCCGACGGTCCAAAATCGCCGCTCGCGGTTGCGGCATCCGCCCCGCGATTGCACGTATCAGCATCCGCCGGTCTCGGACCATCTCCTCGAACACCCCTGCCGTCAGCCAGCGCTGCGGTTGCTGATAGACCGTGTGCCATGGCGGCCAATCGTTGGGCATCATGCGCCACGGCGCCCCCGGACGCACACTGGAGCGCAGGCCATTGAACACCTCGCGCAGGGAGTGTTCCCGGTGTGGAGCATCTTCTTTCATCAGGGTCAGGGAGGGCGCTACACACGCCCACGCTTCATCGGAAACGTCACTTGGGTAGGCTGTGCGTGTCATCCTCTAATCTTACCGCACTCAAGGCCAAAAGTGCATAACAGACTCTAGGCCGACGGGATTTGCTGTTTTGTGATTTAGGACGACTCCGAAACTTCCAGCTCGAGAGCAAGCACGGTGGTGAGAGTTGGGAAGATGGACGTCCCACACTCGTCTATATTATTAAGAATGAGTATAATCCCCTTCCCAAGGCTCCGCCCGGCCATCTTCAGGCTCCCGATTTCTGTTCCGGTACGGCATCCTTTCGTATCGTCTACACATGGAATGGCTCGAATTGGGGTTCGCCTTCGTATTACCGTGCCTGGTAGTGGGTAGGCTCTCAATATCAACCCCACGACCAGAACGCCCAACATTCACCCAGTGTGCGGCAGCAACGGGTGAGGCGTTTCGACCGGCGTCGCCTGGCGTGTCTGTCGTTCGAGGGCGACGAGGAGCAGCGCAATATCGGCGGGGTTAATCCCTGCCAGACGCGCCGCCTGCCCGATGGT
>Ga0308310_1000891_pt1 | contig 13439 bp, 8 predicted proteins | sample HotsprSampleMS65_FD_203672 | JGI IMG/M metagenome (GOLD analysis project Ga0308310, IMG submission 203672) | Hot spring phototrophic mat microbial communities from Mushroom Spring, Yellowstone National Park, Wyoming, United States - 20090730_MS65 ...
GTAAGCAAGAAAATAAGGGGGAGGCTACATAAATTCTGCCCTATTCCAGGAAATTGCTGAATGGGAGTTGCCCCAGGCCCTTCCTTGGTACCCAGAGTAAATTCAAGTGGGCATATGTACAGAAATGTGGGGTGAGTAAGCGGGGTTCCGCTTGGGATCCGCAGCTTGCCGATTGATCAGGATTCGGCGGGGCTGTGATTGAAGGTAATGTTCGTAAGCTTTGCGATTCGGTAGGTCTTTGGGAACAAATAGAGGGTTGAACAAACCAGACGAAGGAAAAAGGTTCTGAACCGTTCGGTAATGTCTTCGAGAATGGATCTTTTTCCATCATTTGGCGTTTCATGTATGGTGGACACTTGGGAATTGGGGTTCGATTTCCCGATGCTGGGGTGGTTTCATTGAGGAGGTGTGCCAATGTCCGCAATTCTTTCCGTGATGCTTTTGGCCGGCGTTATGGGCCAGGGTGAGTGGATTGGATCGGGAACACCCGATCCGCTCCGGCCATGGCTCCCGCCGTTTCAGCTCTCTGAGGAAATGCAAAAGGTTCTGGAGGAGATTAACTCCGTCAACGCCTATCAAGTGCCGAATTTACCGCGAAAACGGGAACCTGTTTATGCTTACACTCCCATCGATGTGACGCCGTTCCGACATGTCGAGCCCCATAAGCGGCATTTTTTGGAGCAGATGGAGTATTGGGGGCCGGGAAGGGCAGTTCCCGAGCCAGAACATTTGGAGAGCGTGAAAATCGGCTTCATCGGTCCCTTGGTACCGACTGTCTCTGTAGCGGTAGGGGGTCGCAGTCATAACGAGGAGCGAATGGGGATCAAAATGCTTCAGGGGGCTAAGATGGCAATTGAGGAGGCAAATGAGCGGGGAGGTTACTGGCGGCGGGGAATTCCTTTCGAGCTGGTGGTGCGGAACGACAACGGCCTTTGGGGTTCCACAGGAAATGAAGTGATCGACTTGGCTTACAAGGAAAAAGTCTGGGCTATTTTAGGTTCTATCGACGGAGCCAATACCCATATTGCAATTCGGGTGGGTCTTAAGATCGAGTTGCCGATGATGACAAGCGGGGACACAGATCCCACGTACATTGAAACAAATATACCGTGGGTGTTCCGCTCGATAGCGGATGACCGGCAGATGGCCTATCTTTTGGTTGATTACATGTACCGAAAGTTGGGCTTGAGGAGGGTAGCAATCCTCCGCTCCAGCAACCGTTATGGACGGTTTGGGGTGCGGGAGGTAGTCGATGGGAGTCGTCGTTTGGGAAGGCCGATCGTGGTGGAGATGGCATATCCTGTAGGATGTCAAGATTTTTCCATCCAGCTGGAGCGAATCAAGAAGGCCGAGGTCGACGCCGTTGTTCATTGGGGAAATGCCGAAGACGGAGCTCGGGCCCTTAACCAGATGCGGGCCATGGGGATGAATCAACCCTTCTTCGCTTGTGACCGGTGCATCTCGGAGGAGTTTGTTAAGATCGCAGGACCCAACGCCGAAGGGGTGATTTGTGCTTCGCCGTGGAATCCCAATCGCAATGACCCGATTTGGCTCGCCTTTAAGGAACGGTTCCGGGCCCGCTACAATGAAGATCCGGAAACTTACGCGGCTCATGCCTACGACGGGATGAACATGTTGCTTTGGGGAATCCAAGTGGCAGGTTTAAATCGGGCAAAGATTCGGGACGTACTGGCTTATCGGCCCGAGCCTTTCGTGGGTGTCACTGGGGAAATTCCTTTGACCGCTGTCAACGACGATGGCGGAGAGGTTTATTTGGCTAAGTTTGTGGGTGGCCAGTGGCACTATTACAGTCGTCAGGAACTTGGTTTACCACCGCGCGAAGTTCTCGTTCGTCCCGCAACAGAACAAACAGCCCAGCAGGAGGCAGTGGTTCCCCGCACAGTTCCCGGAGGTAACTAAGATTGTAAAGGGGGACCTTTTCAGAAGCCAAAAGAGAGGGCTGTTTCCCAAAGGGGCTTACGGGTCGTACGGCCCGTGATTACCTATTTTTTTCGAAAGCCGGCGCTCATAGGTCGTTTTTGCCCAAGATTTCATAGTCGATGTGTGTTCTGCTTCTCAGTGATAAGTCTGCTACTTTTTGGCACGACTGGGTACGACTCCTTTGGAGTTTATGTTCTGGGGTAGCTATGGTATTTGCAGGGCTAACCCTTGCAGCCTTTGCGGTGGGCCAGGAGCAGTCGCCTGTGATGGGCCGAGAGCGGAATCGGCCCTTTTTTCGTTTGCGGGAGCATGCAACCCTTTATTACGGGCCCGGGCGAGAGGAAAAAGAACCGGGGGAGGTAGACGAAGTTCGGCTCGGGTTTTTCGGACCTGAATCCTCCGAGGATGCCAAAGGAGGAATGATTTGGGCAGGAGCAGCTTTGGCCCTCGAGAGGGTTGCAACCATCTCGGTAGGAAGCGGAAACAAACCCCTTCGGCTCCTCAGCTATTGGTCCGACAATCCTTGGATGGGGGCAGTGACACACCTTGCCCGCGGGGTTTACGACGACGGCATTTGGGTGGTGATCGGGGGGATCGATGGGGAGACGACACATTTGGCCGCCCAGGTGGCAGCGAAGGGACGAATCGCAATTGTCAGTCCTGGGAACACGGACAAGACGAGCCATCTGGCCAACGTGCCTTGGGTATTCTCGATCTTGCCCGCGGACGATCTTCTTGCCCAACTTTTGGCGGACTACTGGCTGGCAAAAGCCGTTCATCGCGAGGTAGTCTTGCTTTCCGCAACGGACCACGATTCACGGAGATTCTCGGCCGAGTTGATGCAGAAATTGGCTGGGGTAGGCGGGGGTGTTCGTTTTCGAGCGGATTTCAAACCCGGTACGGCTGCCCTCGAGGGAGCGGTGCAAGAGATCCTCCGAATCGATCCTACCTGCATCGTTGTTTCGGCAGACGCCCACGAGGCGGCTCGAGCGGTACAGCTTTTGCGAAAGGCCGGGTATACGCGAACGATCTACGGTGGCCCTGCTTTGGGACAACGAAACTTCCAGGCACACCTCGGAGAGCTTCCAGGGGATGTGGTTTTTCCGTTGTGTTGGAGGAGGACAGCTCGCACCGAGGAATTTGTGAGCTCTTTCCAGGCCCGGTATGGATTTCCGCCGGACTATCTGGCCGCGGCAGGATTTGATTCAGTGCTTATATGTGCAGAGGCCATAGAAATTGCAGGGCTAAATCGCGCGCGGATTAACGACGCATTACGAGAACTTTCCCCTTGGCAAGGAGCTAGCGGGGAAATCCGCTGGGATACCTCTGGGATGAACATGAGCCCGCCTCATCTTGCGCGGTATCGCCAAGGCAAATTGGAAGTCCGAATGCCGCAAGGAGATTGGGAACTTTTTTGGGGGCAATAGTGTACCGGCAGGAAAATTACATATTTTTGTTGATTCAGACGCCTTCAAGCACTTCTTTGTTGATTCAGACTCCTTCAAACACTTTTTTGTTGATTCAGACTCCTTCAAACATTTCTGGGGGTTCTCTTTCGTGGTGCCTGACTCGTGACCCTAAAAGCCAATCCTAAAATTTTGAACTTGGTCGTAAGACCCCGGTGGGTTCCGAGGGCTGTTATCTGGATTCCTTGGGTTTAAATCGCCGGACTCCTGCCAACAGAAGGCTCTTCCGTCAACACCGCTGTGTTACATACCGCCTTCCACCCAACCAATCGCTACTATGAGAGGAAGGATAATTTTAGGGGCGGAAGTGTTGTCGTCTTGTTCTTTTGTTTGTCTTAGGCCCCATAATGGCTTCTACACTCAGGAAGGATGCTCCTGGGTTAGGCACCAGCTCTTAAACCTACCTCGTCGTGGACAGCAAAGCTTTGGGCGAAACTCATACCTGGAGTTGATGACTAATCCGTTCAAATTTTGATGGACACGGTAGCCCGTGCTTGCAAACAGGACACAGAAAGACACGGCCACGATCGTTAGGCACAGTGGGAAATGTTCTGATGGTGCTCACCTCTGTAGCAGCTATGAAGCACAAGGGCGGAAAAATCCTTAACCGATGTACCCAGACCAGACCCAAAAGGCTGACATGTTCAAAGCCTGCCTAATGTTGTCCGGGAGAGCTTGGCAGCCTCAATTGATTGGGGGCCAAAACCCTCCCAATACTCGCAGAGGGGTTAGCTTCGCTGGGACTGAGCAGCTCCTTGTAGCCGAGCTTCCCGTCTGAAGGCGAGTTCGATTCCGCCTGATGGGGACTATCCTCCTCAACCCAATTTACTTCACCATCCGCAGTTATTGCTGCGGTGAACTTCTTGCCTCCCGCCTGCACTGTGAGTTGTCCTGAGTTCCATCCTTGCAATACAGGGGCTTTATCTGGGGAGAGATCCACCGGACGATAAACGTCGAAGCAATTCTGAGGAGAAAACGGTACACCATCCCGCTCGATCTCGGGAAAGAGGGTTTCCCGCCTATATCGCACACGAAGGGATTGCCCGGACGCTGCTCGATAAAAAACCTCCCGTCCCGTGTGCAACCGACTTAGATCTAGGCTTGCCTTTCGGGTTTGGGAGATAAAATCATCGAAATTTTGTACGTCAGGAAACTCCCACACCTCGAGGATCAAGCCGCAAAAGCCCTCCTCACGTGGCTCGGCGAAGAGAAATTTTTCCTCCTTATAAATTTGGCCGACGTTCTCAAGGTAATTTTGCCAGGGGCCAAGGCCGAAGCACCAAATTAAAAGGTATGTTTTTTCCAGTGCGATGAAGAGCTTGTCGTCCCCGGTAGACCACCGGGCTTGGTGAGGCAGCTGCAGAAAGAAGGCATCTCCCCGCCGGGCTTGTGTCATCCATAGGAGGACGTTCCGGTACTGGGCAATTCTTTCGTCAGGTTTTATTGTGGGATGTTGATGGGGCGGGTTTGTTTGGATGATGCAATAGTCGAGACCGAGAGTCGAGTTAAAGGCTCCAAGGCTCATGACACGGTAATTTGTTAGGGGCATTTCCGCTAAGGAGTCGACCGCTAAGTCGGCCGCTAAAGTTCCCAGCTGATAAGTGCGGCCAAAGTAGAGGGTTTCCCAGAAGTAAGGGCGGGATCTTGCCTTTGGGTCTGACCAATAAGCATAACGAGGTTTGGTGTTCACCATTTCTAGCGGTCTCGCAAAGTTTCTCCGAGCCAGCTGAACCACGGTCTGGGGAGGTCGATAGCTACTGGTGATCAGGTGAATGGTATCTTCGGCAGGACGAGGGTCAGGGATGGGGCAATCCCCAAACCAAAGGTAAAACGCATGTGACGAAAGTGCACCGAATACCACGTTGCCACCGCCATAATCTCGAGCACAGGGGCCCAACATTCCCCCCCGGTAATATTTCAAAGCGGCAGCCGTAGCCAGCCAGTCGAGAGCCGCTTTGGCCAACGCCTTCATCTTGCGGTCTTTGGCAAAGTCGTAAAGATTCAGCCAAGCGGTGACAGTGTGGCTGAGGTAATTTTCGGAGTCCCATTCGCTCATCCCCATCCTATAAAGCGAGACCACGTAGTCTGTGAGTTTTTCGCGATAACGCTGTTGGGTGTTTTGGTTTCCGGTTTCTTCTGCAAAAAGATACACCGCCACCTCACGCATGATCCGGAGATTGTCTGTGGAACGCTTGTCCACACAGAAACCACGGATCTCCGGGGTCCAGCCCTCACCCCCTTTGCCGCGACCGAACAGCGGATGGGGTTGTTCTGCCGGATCTTCCTTGGTCCAAATTTTTGCCGCTTCGTACATCCGTTGACGATATGCCGGATCAAGCAGCGATCCGAAAAGAAAATACTTGCGGACCTGCCCTTTTAACGTGAAGCACGCATAAAGATCAATTCCCAGCGTGTGGGTGTGCCACCGACGTGCATCCGCGTCTTCTGCTTGGAGGAAGGCCAAGGCCTGCGGTCGATGCCCTGCCAAAAGATCGAACATCGCCCGCGGATAGGAAGACTTTTCGCTTTCGAAGTAGGTCGTTCCGTACCGGCCTTTGCCGCCGGTGTTAAAAAACTGGATAGCTGCCGCTGCTCGTGCTTGAAACTCCCGTTCCCACTCCTCGGGCCATGGGTTGCGGAGCTCCTCGGGAACCGGAGGCAACTGGGATAACCCGTCCCTCCCGACGGCGAGCTTCGTCGATTCAGCGAAAAGCATTAAAAAGATGATCCAAACCATCAACGAAAACCCGCGGTGAAGAAGACCTGGCCCGAGCTTCATCATTTTCTCACCTTTTGAACTGCAAGCACCACCCTTCCGCTAGCCGTTAACAGTTTGACGGACGGTTTCCCCATAATAGCCCCGGACAGTAGGGGCGGTCCTGCCCGCATGCTGCTGAAGCAATCGCCCGAATTTAACAAACGGCTACTCCTTATATTTAAGCTGCCACTCAGGGAGCTGTGAACCAAACCTGGGGATCGGTTCGTTCCCAGTGAACACTTTCCGGGCATTAAAGCAGCAAACGCCGACTTTGGATGGGCAAAATCTTAGCGAGTCAGAAGAGTTTAAAGGCCCCGATTTTACGGCAAGCGGACCCAGCTGGGATTTCGAGACAGATTTAAAGGAGAAACATGTCTCGGTAGAAGTTGGAATTTAGGATTCCGGGGACCTGCCACCGTGGTGCCACTCTGATCTAGTCTTTCCGCCAGGATTGCCGGGTTAGTGAGGTAGGATTGCCGGCGGGGTTTGGAAAACCAGTAAAATTTAACACTTCGGGGGAAGAACCCCAATGAGGAACAAAGTTCGGCCGAAAGCCCCTTCTAACTGTGGACGGCTGCGGCTTCCTGGAGCATTTGGTAGGCCTCTTCCCGCGGAGCATTCTGTTTAACGTCCCAATAGGGAGAAGCCCGACGCAATCTTTCCACTACCTCAGGAAAAGCCTCGATGATCTGGTCGATATCTTCCTCGCTGTTGTAACGGCTGAGGCTAAATCGAATCGAGCCGTGAATTGCCGTGAAGGGTACCTTCATTGCCGTCAGCACATGGGAGGGTTCCAACGACCCGGAGGTACATGCAGAACCACTGGAAGCACAAATTCCGTTCTCGGAGAGTTCAAACAGCATAGCCTCGCCTTCGATGAAGTGGCAGGAGAGGTTGAGTGTGTTGGAAAGCCGTGGTGCTCCCTCGCCATTGACCTCTAGATAAGGAATTCTTTGCCGAAGTTCGCGTTCCAATCGGTTCCGCATCCGCGCAAGTCGCTCATTCTCCTCTTCCAAATTTTGATAAGCCAATTCCATCGCTTTGGCTAAGCCGACGATGTAGGGTACATTCTCTGTACCTGCCCGGCGGCCGGACTCCTGATGGCCCCCAACCATGAACGGCCGAATCGGTGTTCCTTTACGAATGAACAGCACCCCGATTCCTTTTGGAGCGTGGAGTTTGTGCCCGGAGAAGGAAAGAAGATCCACGTGCCGATACTCCCCGGCCAAATCGATCCGCAATTTGCCCACAGACTGAGTAGCATCCGTGTGGAAGACTATGCCAGGATCGGTCTCTTTCGTGATTCGTGCCAGCTCGGCCACGGGAAAAATCACTCCCGTTTCGTTGTTTGCATGCATGATAGTAACCAGAAGGGTATCGGGCCGAAGGGCTCGCACGAAATCCTTAATATTTAGATTTCCATGGCGGTCCACCGGCAGAAAAGTGACTTCATAGCCGCCCCGTTGCATCTCTTTACAGACTTCGAGCACGGCAGGATGTTCCACAGCGGTGGTCACGATATGCCGACGCTGCGGATTCGCCTTAGCCACCCCGACGATTGCGGTGTTGTTACTCTCGGTGGCACAAGAAGTGAACACAATTTCATTGGACCGAATATTTCCAAAACATCGGGCGATCTGCTGCCTTGCCCGGCGGACCGCCTCCGCTACCTTGCGTGCTGGCTCGTACATCGAACTCGGATTGAAGTATTCCCGAGCAAGGTAGGGCACCATGGCCTCGAATACTTCTGGGGCCACGCAGGTGGTAGCATTATTATCGACGTATACAATTCGCATTCTTCACACTCCTGTTAGTCGCCCCTATCCAATCATGGCCCAATCTCGGATGGGCCCCATCATAATGCAAACTTTGGCTATGCTCCCTTGAAACTGACTTTTTGAGGACTTTTGCCTGTGTTTCCCTCTTTTTATTGCGTCGTTGCGTCCGCAAGTTTCGACCGGTCCACAAAATTTGGGCCACTATGTCCAAACGAGACCTATCTTATTTCCAGCTCCAAACTTTCCGACCCATCGGGAAGTTATTCCCTTATGCCCGGATTTTAAGTTTGCCCCGGGGTAACCGTTCTTCCTCTTAGTTTAGGTTCGACACCATGCCTCGCAACTACGATCTCGCTGTTTCTCGGGCTTGTTCCCAATCGGGTTACCCCTCACTTACTCGTTTTGTAACCTCCGAACCCGGGAGACAGTTTATCTTTCTCCCAAGTTTTGCGGGGCAAGCTCCGGGCCGGTGCTTTCAGACCGGGAGTTTGTCCAACATCGTCCGATGCCGAGTCCCTTACAATCAAGTAACTTCCTAGATTCCCCACGAATCCTCCAAGCTGGCTTTCCGTTCCGGGATACTGCAAATCCCGAAAGTCAGGCGTTGAGAGGCATTAAGTTTTGCGAGTCAAACAGGTGACTTAAACGGATGGCTGAATGTACGCCACTACCCCGGCACCGAATTCAGGTTCTCACGGCCACGCGAAAACCGGAATAAAACCTAGGGTCTTCTACCCTCCTCTCCCAAAACTCACGTTATAATCCCAGAATTGTCGAGTGCTTCGGTTGCCACCGGCCGCGTGTATTCTCCCCTTGCCGGGCAAGCCTTCTGGAGGTGCCGAGGCGGGAGAGCTATCTTGCCTTCCCGGCAGCTCCCGTCATGCATGTTTCGGTTATACCTGAATCAACTTGATCCTTTCATCCACCATCTCTTTGAGTTTCTTTTCCACCATTAACCTCAGCGTTTGGCCGGCCCCAGGACATCCGCCACAAGCCCCGCTAAGTCGACAATAAATCAAGTTGTCCTTAATATCCACAATATCAATATCGCCGCCTTCCTCTTTGAGGAATGGCCGAACATATTCCTCGATCACCTTCTCAATTTGCTTGGCAAACCGGTAGGGCGAACTTACCCAAGGAGGCGGAGGTGCTCCGTCGCTCCCCTGCCTTCCGTTTCCCGTCGGGGATACCTGGCCAGCAACCGGAGCGAATGCCATATCCGGTACCACCCGCAAACTCTTCTGTCCCCAGATATCATCGAGGATATCCTGAATTCCGCCCGCGGCATAGTGGCACGAGGTGCAACCCCCACCTGCCTTTGTAGCATGAATCACATCCGTGATGGTACGGAGATTCAGTTCGCGAATCTTACGCCGGAGATAGGGTTCCGTGATGGAAAAACACTTGCACACCAACCGGCCTTCTTCTTCATCTGGACGGATGTCGATTCCCAAAAGCCGGAGGTCCACACCCCTACGGCGGGCCCAGTCGAATACTGCTGCCTGGAGTGCCTCCGTACCCATTACAGAGCAGTGGATCTTCTGGGCCGGCAATCCCTCCAGGTACCGGACGATATCAGTATTTCGGATCTTTAGGGCCTCTATCGGAGTGTACCTCCCCTCTTCGAGCAAGGCACAAAGAGCCTCTGAAGATGCAATCGCCGAAGTGCAACCGAAGGTGAGATACTTTGCTTCCACAATGACATCTTTGAGAGGGTCGGTTGGGTGCTTCTCGCACCGGAACATAAACCGCATGGCATCTCCGCACACGATGGAACCGTGCTCTCCGACCCCATCGGGACTTTCGATCTCCCCCAAATGGGTCCCGGGCCTTCCGTGAATGGCGTCCAAAAACAACTTCTTGGTCTTTTCGCTATATTCCCAAGCCACGTTTAACCCACTCCTATGCTAAAACCCTGTGAAAATGGGCCACCACTTTCTCGATTAAAACTTGAGTTAATCCTCTTATGGTTAGAAAACCGACTCGAACAGAACTCAGAATCGACGTTACCGTAAATTTTGCCCCGTTGCGGTTTTCCGTTCCCTCTTTCAAATTCCATTATTCCGGTTCGCTTAGTTTCCTCAAATTTTGCTGAAACGGACCCCCGTCAGAGAACTTTGCTTAAAACGGGCCCACTGTGGTGTGGGAATTCCTTTGACCCCTTGAAGGTTTACCTTCCCGAGCTGCCCTCAAGGCAAGCCAATTTATTGACGGAGTCCAATACTCTCAAAATTGCCGCGCGCCTGTATCCCACCCTGGGGGCTCAGTGAGCTAACCCTACCTTTCAAAATTATGTGGGACTCTTTTCACCTCGGGGTCCTCAGGTGGGGGGAACTTTTTGACTTGTCAAGGAACCGTAAGGCCCAAGTGCTAAGGTTGTTGGCTGCAATAAAACAATGGCCCCCTTTATATAACCCCATAACACCCCCCTTTACCGGCCCCACTGGAATCCAAATGCCCTCCGCCGGAAAAACATCGAGAGTTTGCCCTGCCTCCGTGTAACGAACTTTACGGACCACGGAGACCTCGCTGGGAAGGGATCTCATTTTCGGCCAAATTCTTACTTTAGAGCCCTTCCCACTAATATTGTAGGCCTATCGGAATTATTTTACGCCGAATTTTGTTGGTTGGAATAGGCAAAAATACTTCCCGGTCGGACGACTCCCCGAGATTTCTAACTTCGCAGGCTGCTTCCGGGATAATCGGCTAGGAAACACAACGACGGCCGCCTAGCCGGGAAGGTTGGCCCTGAGAAACGGTCGAACCGTCCTTTATTTGCCCTTTTTGGGGGATCTCGTTTGTGGCATCGGGGTTTCGCTGGGCCATTTGCATTTGTTGGCGACTTTAGGGGAAACTGTTTTCTCCAAAAAGGACCTGGAAAGTTACCTTCGGCTGTGGCCGGCGGGAGGTCCAGGATCTCGTTTGGAGAGGGGCAAGCATGCCATTTGGAAAGCTGTTGGGTAACAAGGACACCATAGAGCCGGAAAATTTCCTGGCCAAAATCTGTGTGGTAACCCATTTACAAAGCCGGGCTGCAAAGGCCCTGTTCCTGTTTTTTTGGTGGTACAATCGAACAGGCACCAAACTGCCTGGAAAGTCCGTGCCACAGTCCCCCAGGGGCTATCCCCCCGGATGCACGAGTAGTTGGTTCAGCCTGGAGGGGTGCAAGCTCCTAGCTCTTCTTCTCCGGAATGCCGCCGGTTTTGCCCCGCCTGGGGCAGCCTTCTGTTTCCCTGCTTTGGCGGGCCAACTCTTCCAGGTGTAATATTCCGCCAAATCCCCTTCCGTTATGCTGCCTGGAAGGCCGTTCGTTTGGTGCCCTCCCAAGTAACAACTTGATTCGTCAGATTCTTACGGATCCCCGGAAAGCACAAAGACTTGCGTTCAGCTGCTTAGGAAAGAAGGGTGATCAGCCCCGTCCAAACTGCAAGCTACTTACGACCCGCTTGGGTAATCGATCCGGCAGAGGCCAGCTCGGTCCGGCCCAGACTAATAGTAGATTAAAAGCCCCAAAAGTGCCGCGGCCGCGATCACTTGCACAGCAGAAACCCGAAATAGTGTTAGGAGTAACAAATAGATCGTTCCTAGAAGGAGGGGCACCGGGCTAACGAAGATTTCCCACCCAAGGCGGAAGCTGACACCGACAATAAGGCCGATGATCGAGACCGATATCCCCTCGAATATCTTTGCAAAAAAGCGGCTTGACCTGGTCCGTTCGGCAAGGGGATGCAAAATCGAAGCTAAAAGGAGACAAGGGGTGAGGATTCCCACTGTGGCCGCAACTGCCCCTGGCGTTCCAGCAAGGAGATATCCCAAGAAGGTGGCCACCGTCAAAATCGGGCCTGGGGTACTCTGACCAACAGCCAAGGCATCAAGAAGTACTTGATGGCTGATGAGGCCCGTTTCGACAAAATCGCTACTTAGATAGGCCGCTAGCACGTTCCCCCCGCCATATAGGAACAATCCTATCTTCGCAAATTGCAGGAAGAGGAAGATCGGGCTGAGTGTGCTGCAGGCAGCTTTCTGCACGAGTGCCGCGAAAAATGGTGTTCCTGACACCAACATCCATGCGTCTGAAGGCTGCTTCGGCGGTGGCTGCTGCGAGGGAGTCTGCTGGCTGTTTTCTGCTGGCCCTGGGGGCCCAGTCTCTGGTCCCCGAGTCCTGCTCTTAACCGGCCAAAGGCCGATTGCCAACGCTCCTGCCAAAAGGAGTAATATCGGATTGCCACCCCATATCAACCCTGCCGCAACCAGGGCAAACACCAGCCAATTTTTGGGGGCGACCAAATAGCGTTTACCCAGCTGGATCACCGAGGTCAGAACCACTGCCACAATCGCTGGGCGAATTCCTTTCAAACATGCCTGCAGCCACAAGAGGTTCTGACCGCTGATATAAAGGACGGCACAGATCCAGGTGATGAAAGCCGCCGGCACAACAAATCCAAAGACGGCGGCTAAAGCTCCCAGCAGTCCGGCCCTCCGGTAACCCAGATGAAGCGAGAGCTGGACGGCAATGGGTCCTGGAATAAGATGGCTTACCGACACGTAATCCATGAATTCCCTGGCGTCCACCCACCGGCATTTTTGGACGATTAGATTTTGGAAAACGGCTATCGACGCCGCTGGGCCGCCGAAGGTCGTCAGCCCCAGTTGAATAAACACCCAGAATACTTCCGCAATGCGTGCTACCATGAGCAATCGTTAGGCCCGACGACAAAGAAGTTTCCAGTGGTTACCTCCGTGGAAGCTGCACGCCGCTCGACTCTGGAGTGCATTTTCTATGTCCTGTGGGCTTCGGCTGGGAAGATGTTTGAGCGGGAAGTTTTGGGGACCATCTGTCGGATTGGAACAGGAGGCGATCTCACCCGCGGTCATTGGAGGGGAGGTTGTGGTGCGGTCACTTCCCACAATCAACCCAGTTTCACCCTTTTTTCGCTCACAAGGGTAGTTGGGCCGTGTCTAAGTTTCCAGTGGTCCCGTAGCAAAGCAGATTGGCTTCCTCCATGGGCAAGCAGAGTTTCCATGCGAAAATCCATCGTTCAATAACCCAACTGCCGCAACCTGGATAAGGAAGCACACTCTTTCAGTGCCAAGCTGCATCAGGTTCAGGGTCAAGCTGCATCAGGTTCAGTGCCAAGTCGCCTCAGGAAGGAGAGGGCAAAGAAATTACCCGTTAGAGAACTGCCGGGCAAACCCAACTACACTCCGGAGACGAAGCTGCCGACTTTTCTTTCATCCCAGGGGGCACCCTTCGATGGTCGCTTCGTTAATCGGCGGGTATGTGGGAGGCCCCGAAAAAGACATAACGCCTCCTATCCACGGATACCACTTCCCATCGGGTGAGGCGTTTCTTGGGGAAGGTCCGGTGTAGTATTTTTTGGTGAGGACGGTTCGGGGGTATGAATGGACCGCGTTACTATCCTTTTAGCCTATTAGGCCAAGGTCCATCGGGCTTGTCTTAGGACGGCGTAGGGTGAATTTCCCAATACTTCATAC
>Ga0308310_1000899_pt1 | contig 13379 bp, 17 predicted proteins | sample HotsprSampleMS65_FD_203672 | JGI IMG/M metagenome (GOLD analysis project Ga0308310, IMG submission 203672) | Hot spring phototrophic mat microbial communities from Mushroom Spring, Yellowstone National Park, Wyoming, United States - 20090730_MS65 ...
GGACTCTTACACGGCGACCTGGATGCCCGGCTCGCCTTCACGAACCGGTTCGTGGAGGCAGCACGCGAGTCACCGGAGGCACTCACGCTGTGCCTGTCCGCACCGACAAAGTATCGCACCCTCGCGGCCTGACGATCACCGATTAGCCCAGCGATACACCGGTGCTTCCGAGGGGCGCGATGCGCCCGTTCCGATCGAGCGGTGGTACGTCCACCAGGTGCCAACGACTGTGGGACCGGATTTGACTCGCGGGAGATACTGGGTATCCCGTCGACATCGCGATCGCTACTCCGGCGCTGCTACGCGCATCTGTCGGCTTCACCCCAGAGCGAGCATCGCCTCCAAGGCACGGCGTGCCGGCACAGCGATCTCCTCGGGAACCGTGATTACATACTTCAGATCGCGCAGCGACTCGTACACCTTTTCGAGCGTGACTCGCTTCATGTAGTGACAGATCGCGTCCTCGCGGACTGGGATGAAGCGCTTCCCCGGGGCTTTCTTGTGCAACCGGTGCAGGATACCGACTTCCGTTGCCACAACGAATTCCCGTGCTGCCGACTGAGCAGCGTAGCGAACCATTCCTTCGGTCGAGAGCAACTTCGCATCCGGGCGGAGGAAGATGCAGGTCGAGCTGCAACCACACTCCGGATGGATGAGGAATTCGGCGTCCGGATGCGCAGCGAGCTACGCTGCAAGATCTTCACTTCGAATCCCCGTATGGACATGACATTCGCCGAGCCAGATATCCAGCTTACGCCCCGTCACGCGCTCGACATGTGCACCCAGGAGCATGTCGGGGACGAAGAAGATCGGTCGATCTCCTGGCAGGCTCGCGACTACTTCCAAGGCGTTCGCGCTCGTGCTACAGATGTCGGCCATGGCCTTCACTGCTGCACTGGTATTCACGTAGGCCACGACGTTTCCGTCAGGGTGTTGCTCGCGCCAGGCCCGCACGTTCTCCGGGTTGATCGTCTCGGCGAGCAAACAGACGGCCTCGAGATCAGGCAGTAGAACCGTTTTCTCGGAATTCAAAATCGCCGCGGTCTCGACCATGAAATGCACGCCACAGAAAACGATGACGTCGGCATACGTCCGCGTCGCTTCGCGCGACAACCCGAGCGAATCACCGACGAAGTCAGCGATATCCTGCACCTCTGGCCGTTGGTAGCTATGTGCCAGGATGACCGCACGACGCTCCTCCTTGCGTCGGAGGATCTCTCGAACGAGGTCCTGCTGTTCCATCAGCTCGACTGACTCTCCTTCAGCGTCCGTCGACAGCCACGACCTCCAGGGACATGTCGAGTGCAGGCGCTGAGTGCGTCAGCGCGCCGACCGAAATCGCATCCACTTTTGTCTCGGCGATCGCGCGCAAGCGCTCGAGCGTTACACCACCGGATGCCTCCAGCTTGGCACGCCCGGCCACGCGACGGACGGCCTCACGCATCGTCTCGACATCCGTGTTATCGAGCAGAATCCAGTCCGCACCAGCGGCCAGTGCTTCGTCCAATTCCTCGAGCGTCGTCACCTCGACTTCGACCAGCATCGTGTGTGGAATCACGCTGCGTACCCGCTGCACAGCTTCGTGCACACTTCCCGCCACTCGGACGTGTTTGTCCTTGATGAGCACCCCATCGAACAGACCGAAGCGGTGGTTCCGCCCACCCCCGACGCGTACCGCGTACTTCTCGAGCAAACGCAGCCCCGGTGTCGTTTTGCGAGTATCTAGGATCATCACGCCCGTCCCACCCACCGCATCGACGAAGCGACAAATTTGTGTCGCGATACCGGAAAGGTGCTGCAGGAGATTGAGCGCCAGTCGCTCACCAGCAAGGATGCCGCGCAGCGGTCCCACAACTTGGCCGACAATGGTGCCCTCCGGAACCAGTTCCCCCTCCCGTCAGATCGTCGTGACCCTGAGGCGTGTGCCGAACTCGGCGAAGACTGCTTCGATTACGGGCATTCCACAGAGGCCACCGGGTTGTCCCATCACGATCGCCGCAGTGCCGGTCGCCCCCGGAGACACGACCGCAAGTGTGGTGCGATCCCCTTAGCCCAAATCCTCGCGCAACCACGCGCAAACCGATTCGCGGAGGACCAGAAGCGGAATGTCGCAGTCGGGTGCAACCAAGGTACCGCTCCTCAGCACAGTCACCACAGTTTGCAAATCACGCTTTCTCGCTTCCCAGGATAGTCGAGCGCCCCTGGCCCTGGCCAACTCGCTCCTCGATATCCCGAACACCAAGCGTAGCGGGCAGTACCTTTCTTGGAGCCAGCACCACCCTCGCCAGTTCGTCGCGAGGGTGATCGGCCGCTAGCTCCGTGCAGCAAAAGCAAGGCTCGTGCACCGCGCTGTAAGAGTGTCGGGAATCATCGGCCTACGGCCGGCTGGACGACCGTGCCAGCAAGCACCCGAGCGACTAGCCCGTGCCAGCGGCCGTTCATGTGCATCTCTCGCAGGAACGAGGTGCTCCAGCTCGCCGATCGTGTCTTTCGTGGATCAGGACGGCGTAGGCGGTCAGAACGTCCCCAGCCCTCAGACGCTCACCCACTGCGCCTGCTCAGAGCGTCACGCGAGAGCGACAACCTTAGGGTGGCCAGCTGGAAAGCGCCGGCCACCCGTGCTGTGGGAAGGCGGAAGTGTGCGAGGTGAAAGGAATTGGAGTCCGCTCGTTGCCTCCGAGAAAGGGTCATGCCGACCAAATCACGTCGTGCTCTTGATGTACTCCACCAGAGCATCCAGGACTTCCGGCTTTTGGAGTTCCGGCATGAAGGGCATAATCACATTGGTCATCGAGCCCTTCGGATAGCCCTTCACTGTCTTGGCATCCGGTTGGAGGATCGACTCCCGCAGATAAGCGTCATCACGGACGACACTCGAGCCATCCTCGAGCTGCACCTTTTTGCCGTAAATACCATTCAGCGCCGGTCCGATCCCCGCTTGGCCTGCCATGCTATGACAAGTACTGCACGCATATTGATTGAAGTATTCTTTTCCGGCAGCAGCCAGTTCAGCGTTGACCGGTGGCGGTGTGACCTTCTCCTCTGACCTGCCTCCGCCTCCACCACAGGCAACCAGAAGCAAGGCCGACACCAGGCACCCGAACAGGAGTAGGCGACGCATTGCGACACCCCCAACGTCCGCATGTTCCCACACCCGGACTCCACGCTTCGTGGTCTACGCTTCACCACGCAGCCTCGGGGGACGATCGCGGTGGGGGAGATTCGGGATCCTGCTGTACTCCGACCGGATGATCGATCGTTTCAACTGGACGCACTCGACTGCGATGTCCCACGACCAATATTCCTGGGAACTCGCCAAGCAGCGGCAACCCGGTCATGACCCGAAGGTCAGAGTCCGCTTTCAGCTCGGCATCCGCAACCGGGTCGATGGAGCGCGTCACAGTTGTCTGACCATAACGGTGATGCGGTGAGAACCCGAGCGCGCTGTGCTCGTGCGGAAGATCCGCCCCGCAACGGCACTCGATGCGGGGAAGCGGCACGAGCACGACCGCAACGAGACAGGTAGCTACTATGAGCGCACGAAGAACAGTACCAAAGAATCGCCGTGAACCGAAAAATCGCCGTCGCACCACGCCCACCCGCGACCACGAGCACGATCGCTATCCTGAAGATAGTAAATCAGGGCCGCGGTCATCGTCAGGGTTTTTCCGATGTTTTTACGGGATCGACACCTCAGTTCGGGGAAGCACCCCACGGGACGATCGATCGACCCGAGAGGCGATCAACCTTCTTGCCTCAACCGCTCTCACGCGTGCCCAACCAATGAACGCGCGCATCGTCGGGCTCGATCTGCCACGGATCCCGTCGCGCGAGCGAGGCCGAAAAGCTTTGGCATGACACGAGCAGCCACAGCGGGCGCTGCGCGACTCGCGCAGCCCCTTTTGGGCGGCGAGCCGTCACGTGAAAATGCACTGCCGCTGGCTCCTACCTCAGCACGCTGTCGTCGAGAAAAGCAAAAATCCCGGCTTCCAGTCCAAAAGCGCCTGGTGGGACCACACGAGGCTCTATGCCTCCGACATCCCTTTTCCGAAGAAGTGCGCACACGAGCGGAGATACCATTTTCTCTTCCTTCGAGACGCCGTGCGCGACGGGCTCGGCAGGCGCGACACCGCAGCTCTGGTCCGATGGGTAAGCGTGTCGCCACCCACCACCCGCACGTGGGGCTTCGACGAGGCACAGCAGCTACTCATCCCGGCGCACGACCACTGGCTCTGGCCGCTCTTCGCGCTCACGCTAGCGCTCGGGCCCAGCCAAGGGGAAGCACAGGGTTCTCCTGGTAAGATCTCGACCTCGAGACGGGCTGGTGGTCATCCGCTGGTAGCTGCCGCGTGTGTATGGTCTGTGGCAGCGGTTACCAGCGAAATCGAAGCAGTCTCCGTACGTTCGTTGTGCCGCCGTTCGCCTGCGAGTCGCTGATGCGGCAACAGGAGCACCAGCGGATGTGGCGCGAGCAAGCCGGAGGTGAGTGACGTGGAAACGCCTGGAGCCTTGTCTTCAGGACACACGCCGAGACCCCGCTGAGCGCGTGAAACGTCATCCGCATCTTCCACCTGCTCTGCCAGCAGGCTGGGGTGCCGCCGATCCGATTCCACGACTGACGCGATGCGGCGGCAACGCTACGCTTGCACGCCGGGGTCGATCTCGAGACCGTCGCGGCGATTCTCTGGCAAAGCCAGCTTTCGGTGACAGGTGACTACTATGCTCCGATGACGGCGCAGGTGATGCAGCCAGCGCTCGCGCAGCTGAGCGTCTTGCTCCAGGACTGAACAAACCGTCCACTGACGCTCGTCTGATTTTCTCACCGGCACGAGAGCCTGAGACACCGGTGAGAATTTCATTTTCCCTGTCCACATGAGGATTTTCGCCCCGAATCCTCATTGTCTCACGGATTTCAGGAGGGTGAATGCAAAAAACGCGAAACGCTGTGTCGGCTGCGCGTACCTGCACGGCTTGCTCCAGACCTGATTCCCGTAAAGATTCTCGTGAAACACTGGAGACGACTGGAAACCCAGTCGCGGCTGTTTTTCAGTTCCGCGTCCAGTTGAGATTTTTGAGGGAGCCGGTGGTCGGATTCGAACCGACGGCCTGCTGTTTACGAAACAGCTGCTCTACCGCTGAGCTACACCGGCTTCTGGAGCCCACGCCGGGACTCGAACCCGGGACCTCAATCTTACCAAGATTGTGCTCTGCCTACTGAGCTACGTGGGCCCAGGCTCGACACCCTCCAGTATATCCAACCGCTTTCCGACATGCAATGTCGGTCGCTGCTTCCACATCGCCCAGTCCCCGCTGCGCGGTCTTCAGTTCCAAATGGTTGGCCGAGCCGACCAGCACGAGTCCACGCGCGGGCGGCACCCCCTGGGGCACCTTACAGGCGTCCCCATGAGCGAACCGATCAACCGAGAAGCAGCTCCCACCCCAGGGAGCCGCGCCGCTCGACCTCCGCTGGGCTGGTCGCTGGTGATAACGATGTCCTCGCTCTGCGACAGCACGCTGCCTGAATCTCCCATTTCGACATGTCCATTCTTCCCCATATATATCCGAGCCACGCGAATGGATAGTCTTGTCATATTCTTCATAGCACTGGCTGTTACGCTCGGATAATGAGGCACTCTGCCACGCACTGGCCTCGCCGCCTGCATCGCTCTCGGTCATGGTCAGTGAGAGCGACAGTAGGGGTCGGCTTTCCCTCGGTTGAACTGTTGGGAGAACCTACAAAGGACGAGAGCCAGCGTCGTGCGTGGCGCGAGCTCCGGTGATATCGCCCTCCGCGAGACTCGTCGAGGGAGGACCACTGATGCGGTCGATCACGATCCCGTTCGAAGTTCTCTGGACTGACGTCGATCCTCTCGGCTATGTCTAGTATCCCGCGATTTTCCGTTACGTCACCCAGGCAGAATCCACGTTGTTCTGCCTGCTCGGCTTTCCGGATGCCGACTCGCTTGCCCACGGTTTCGGTAGCCGCCTGTCCGCGTCGAAGTGCAGTATCACCACCCCCTCCTGTCACACGATAAAGGTACATGCACGCTCGCCGTCCAGGATGTCCAGCGCTCGAGCCTTCCCTTCGCGTTCATTCTGCAACGACACGGCGACGATCGACCTGCGGTGACGGGATCGATGCTCAGTGTCTTCATCGACGGAGCGACGCGCCGGCCGGTCCCTCTTCCTCGGACGATCCGCGAGGCGCTTCCACACGATGCCGACATGCTCGCTGAGGCGAGCTGAAGTGACTGGCAAGGAAGCACGCACTCCCGACTCCCTCGACGAGGAAAATCGGTCCACCGTGGCCCGAGACCTTCTGTCCGTGACCGACATCCTCCGTTGTCGGTCGAGATCGTCGTGGAGTGGCTCCAGGCGCACGTGCACTGCCCGGAGCATGCAGACAAGCCGCTATCCAGTGTCTCCCGGGACGCCGTTTGCTGCGAAAACTGTTCGCCGCGCGCGTTTCAGACCGTTTATGTCCTTCCGGGTAATCACCCACGGCGCGGCAGTTCTCTCCATCCTGTACAATCCGTGCTCCCTATGGGAGGAGAACTCGCCTCGTCTTCCACATCGATTTCGACAACTGACCCCAATAGGGGACTGACCGAGACAGAAGTCCACGCGCGACGCGCGCGATTTGGGCCGAATGAACTTCCACAACCACAGTCTCCAGCACTGTGGCGGTTGGCACTCGCCTAAGTCACGCATCTCTTCGCTCTCCTGCTTTGGATAGCCGCTGCCAGTGCCTCCATCGCTGGAATGACCGAATTCGCCCTCGCGATCGTCGCGGTGATTCTCCTCAATGGGATCTTCGCTTTCCTCCACGAATATCGCGCAGAACGAGCCGCAGCGCGTTTACGTTCCCTCTTACCACTACGAGTCACCGTGAGTCGCGACGGCCACGAGATCGTCATCGACGCGCGCGAACTCGTCCCCGGTGACATCGTCATCCTGAAAGCTGGCGACCGCGTCCCAGCCGATGTTCTTCTCCTCGAAGGCATCGATGTCGCCGTGGATGTTTCGACCTTTACCGGAGAGTCCGTTCCGATCAATCCCTCCCCAGGCGACGCCATCCAGGCAGGAACCTCTCTCACTCGTGGGCGGGCGATCGCCGTGGTGACCGCGACGGGAGCCAACACCCGCTTGGCTTAGCTCGCCCGCCTCACCGCGGCACCACGACGTCAACCGACACCGTTGACACGCGAGTTGCAGCGCCTGGTCCGAATCATCACTGTGCTCGCTGTGAGTGTCGGTCTTCTCTTTTTCGCGGTTGCGGTGTTCCTCCGACTGCCGGTTCTCGATGCATTCGTCCTCATGCTCGGTGTCACTGTCGCCCTGGTCCCTGAGGGGCTGCTCCCGACACTCACGCTCTCTCTCGCCGTCGCTGCACAACGCATGGCCGAGCGACGAGCACTGGTCCGCCACCTCGAGGCAGTCGAGACGCTCGGACTCACCACCGTCATCTGTACCGACAAGACGGGCACACTCACACTGAACGAGCTATCGGTAAAGAGCATCTGGACCCCAGCGGGTGGCGCCCGGCTCTTCGGTCAGGGCTACGAACCTGATGGGGAAATCGACATCGAGCCGGGCGCTGAAGCGTCTGTTCGAGAGCTCGCCCGCGCTGCTGCGCTCGCCGCCGACGGACGAGCGGTATGGCGTGACGGTCGCTGGCTTCCCCTCGGTGATCCATTGGACACCGCGCGGTGGGTTATGGTTCATCGCATCGGCTTGGATCCGGACGCGATCCGAGCCAAGGCTCCTGTGCTGCGGACCTGCCCGTTCAATCCGCATCGCCGGCGCTCCAGCGTGCTGACCGAATCACAGCTCATCGTCAAAGGCGCACCAGAACACGTTCTTCCCAGCTGTCGCAATGCCGAACAGGCTCGTCAGGTGGCCGATCGAATGGCTGCTGAAGGGCTCCGCGTCATCGCTATCGCGTCTCGGCCTGTTCTGCCGGGATCCGCGAGCGACGTACTCGACCCGGACACGCTCGAGCGCGAACTTATCCTCCTCGAACACATCGGATTCAGCGATCTGCCACGCCCGGAGGCCAAAGAAGCCGTCGCCCGCTGTCGGAAAGCTAGTATCCGCGTCATCATGGTTACCGGTGATCATCCTGCTACCGCACTCGCCGTCGCGCGTGAGGTCGGTCTCGTCGGCGATAATCCGCTCGTCGTGACGAGCGCCCAATTACCGCCGGACGATACCGCTCTCGGTGCGCTCGTCGACCGAGACGAGGTGGTCATCGCTCGCGTCGCGCCAGAGGATAAGCTCCGTATCGCGCGTGCACTCCAAGCACGTGGTCATGTCGTGGCGATGCCTGGAGACGTCGTGAACGATGCTCCGGCACGCCGTCAAGCTGATGTCGGCGTCGCCACGGGACGGAGCGGTACGGACGTCGCTCGCGAGGCGGCCGATCTCATCCTGCTCGACGACAACTTCGCCACCATCGTGGCTGCGATCGAGCAGGGGCGCACGACTTTCCAAAATATCCGCCGCTTCCTGACTTTCCACCTCACCGACAACGTTGCCGAACTCGCTCCGTTCGTCATCTGAGCACTCAGTGGTGGGCGCGTTCCCCTCGCACTGAATGTTCTTCAAATCCTGCTTCTCGATTTGGGAACGGATGCACTCCCCGCCGTCGCACTCGGCGTCGAGCCACCATCGCCGCGAGTCCTCGACGGTCCACCCCCACGGTTTCATCTCGTGGATCGGTCACTTCTCGTACGGGCATTTCTGGTGCTCGGACCGACCGAGGCGTTGCTGGAAATGATCGCGTTCTTCGCAGTGCTCTCGTCCGCCGGCTGGAAACCAGGCATGACTGTTCCCAGCGAGACGATCCTCCTCGCTGCCTCCGGAACAGCATTCACCGCTATCGTTCTCGGGCAGGGAGCGAACGCAATCGCGAACCGCAGCGATGACCGCCCGGCGGGGCGCGTCGGCCTTTCTGGGAACCGTGCTCTGGTACTGGCACTCGCTGCGCGTTGTGTGTTGCTCTTGGCGACACTCTCGATCCCACCGCTCGCACGGATCGTCGGCCAAGCTCCGCCAACCGCCCTCGGATGGTTCTTGGCAGCGCTCACCGTGCCGGCCGTGATGCTGATCGATGCGCTACGGTAGACAATCGTCCGGCGCTAACCGAGCGGGTGACCTAGTCGATCACCAAGACGGCTGCACCGCGGATGCGCCCGTGCCGCAGATCGTCCAGCGCCCGGTTCGCCTCTTCCAACCGGTACAGCTGGACCGCTGTCCGCACCGGCACTCTTGGGGCGAGCGACAAGAACGCTTCGCCATCCTGTCGGGTCAAGTTGGCAACGGAACGAATCACCCGTTCTTCCCACAACCAGGCATATGGAAACGACGGAATATCGCTCATGTGGATACCAGCGCAGACGACGATGCCGCCTTTCTCCACCGCGCGGAGCGCCTGTGGGACGAGCGCCCCCACCGGCGCGAAGATGAGCGCTGCCTCCAGTTGTTCCAGCGGCGATTCGTCCGAACCCCCTGCCCAGACAGCTCCGAGCTCTCGCGCGAAGACCTGACTCTCCAGATCACCAGGCCGGGTGAAGGCATAAACGGTCCGCCCCTGCCATACGGCCACTTGCGTGAGAATATGTGCCGCAGCACCGAAGCCATAAAAACCCAATCGTTGGGCCTCTCCAGCAAAACGAAGCGCACGATAGCCGATCAACCCGGCACAGAGGAGCGGTGCTGCCTGCTCGTCCGGGTAACCCGCTGGAATCGGAAAGCAATAGCGCTCGTCAGCGACTGTGTACTCAGCGAAGCCGCCATCCAGCGTGTACCCAGTGAAGCGGGCACGATCACAGAGGTTCTCGCGCCCGCTTCGGCAATAGCGACACTCTCCGCACGTCCAGCCGAGCCAGGGCACGCCGACACGCTGACCGGGAACGAATCGATTCGCCCCCGGCCCGGCCCGGACAACCTCTGCGACGATTTGATGCCCGAGGACGAGCGGCAACTTCGGTCCCGGCAACTCCCCAGCGACGATATGGAGGTCGGTCCGGCAGACACCACAGGCACGGATCCGGAGCAAGACTTGGCCCGGACCCGGCACCGGGACGGGAAGCTCCTGCAGAACCAAGGGTTGCCCCGGTCGTTCGAGCACCATCGCCCGCATGCTCAGAGTTCGTCCTCCGGCACGAAGGCCACGAAACGACAGAAGGCTGCTTCTCCACCCTTGAACCGCCAGGGGAAACAGCCCACCATGATCCGGCGATTCAGGACTTTGTCGATTTCACCGCCAGCATTCTCGATATGAATTACACCATGCGGAAAGAGCGCGAAGTGCATCACCTGGTAGTCGCTGTCCGGCAAAAGCTCGCTGATCGATTTACCGTGTTTGGCCTCGAACTCAGGCACGAGGTCTGCGCGAATCTTCCGGATCACCGTGTTGAACGGGTGATCGGCCGAGGCACAATCGACCGCGAGCCACGAGATCTGTCGCCAAAGGACCCAGTCGGCGAACGCGCGGGTCGGGCCCGGATGCTTGATGAAGTAGCGGGTCTCGTCCGGCTGCCGCAGCGCTGGATCCGTCGCCCAGTCGCTCGGATAGTAGTGATGGTACCCGGTATGGATGACGAGAATGTCCCCCGGCTGGATGCGGATGCCGGTATCGCGTTCCCACTGCTCGAAGTGCTCTGGACCGTAGATATCGTAATCGCCAATCCCGTAGCGCGTGAGATCGACGATGCAAGCCCAACCGACCAGCTTGTTCAACGGGATCGCTGCGATATCCTGACCACCCGTGATGAAATGCAACGGCGCATCCAAGTGCGTCCCCACGTGGAGCGTGGAGGAAATCCACTGCCCACCGGCTCGCTCGAACGCCACCCGCTTGATCCACTTGACCGTGGGGCCCTCGTAGAGCGCGAATCCAGGCGTATGAATATCCCAGTCTTGGGAAAGATCGAGTACGCGACAGCGTGCCAGATCGATGGCCATTCGTTCCCTACTCCTCATTCATGCTCTGCTCTCGCCGACCGCAAAGACGAGATCACGATTCCTCGACGAAGGCGACCACACGGCAAAAGGCAGCCTCACCGCCTTTGAAGAGCCAGGGGAAAACCCCGAGCGTCAAGCGACGATTGTGCAGCTCTCGGCGGCTGATCTCACCACCGAGATTTTCGACATGGATGCAGTCATGCGGGAACAGTGCGTTGTGCGTCAGCTGGTAATGCTCCTCCGGAAAGAGCTCGGTGAGTTTCTCGCCGAACTTCCGCTCACAGATCGCCCGCACGCGCTTCCACTGTTCCAGACCACCACGACCGAGAAATCGCCCGATCGGGAGATTCATCGGATGGTCCGTCGACACCATATCGACGCCCCAGATCTTGATCTTCTTGGCGATCAGCCAATCCACGATCGACGGATGCGGACCAGGATGTCGGAGCAGGTACTTCTCCTCGTCGGGCGTTTCACCAAACTGGGCGTAGCGATGCCATCCGGTGTGGATGAACAGGATGTCTCCCTTCCGCACCTCGACGCGTTGCTCGATCATCTCCGGCGTGAAGATGTCGAGTTCATCCAGCACATCCGAGAGGTCGACGATCACGCCCGGACCGTAGAGCCACTCGAGAGGGATCTGGTCGATCGTCTTCCCGTTCGTGATGAAGTGACGCGGGGCATCGAGGTGCGTCCCCATATGGTTGGATGTCATGATGTACTGCGCATTGACCCCATGCTCGGCCTTGCGTTTGATGTACTTGACCTCAAAAGGAGGATAGAATGGCCAGAATGACACTTCCTGATTGAGCGGCTGCGAGAGATCATACAACTTCACGCTGCCCATCGCTTCTCTCCCTTCCCCTCCTCATCGGCGAGCCACAACTGCTTCCGTACGTGCTGTCTTTTCGGCGCGTTTCGACCACTCCTCGCTGTGCAGTCGTCTCCAACCGCGGTCATGCCGTCTCCTCTGGATGCGTCATGCGCCAGATGGTATCCGGATCGAGCGGCATGCGAGTGATCCGTACCCCGAATGGCCGGAGGGCATCCTCGACCGCTGTCGCAACGAGTGCCGGCAACGGGATCGCGCCGGCCTCGCCGACCCCTTTGACACCCAATGGGTTCAAGGGCGAAGGGGTCTCTTGATGCGCGACTTCCATTCGCGGGATTTCCATCGCGGTCGGCATCAGAAAGTCCACGAAGCTCGCATTGAGCAGCTGGCCATTTTCGTCGTAGTGCAACTTCTCGTACAGTGCACCGCCGATTCCTTGCGCGATCCCGCCGTGAACCTGTCCCTCGACGACGAGCGGGTTGATCATTTTTCCGCAGTCGTGGACGACCCACAATTTGCGGAACGTCACCATCCCAGTCGTGACATCGACTTCGACCAGCGCTCCCACTGCTCCACTCGCCCACGTCGCATGCGGCGGCGAGTAATACTCGGTCGCTTCCAAGGCCGGCTGACGGCCAGGCAGCAAGGTCGGACCGGTCCAGGGTCGCGGGCGCACGACGAGGTCACCGGCATAGGCGTACCGCAAGGGATTCGCCATCTGCGCGAGCTGCGCCCAGGTAAAACCGCGTTCCGGCGCACCGCGCACGAAGACCCGGCCATCTTCGACGACCAGATCTTCCACTGCCACCTCGAGTTCCTCCGCCGCAAGAGCCAGCCCCCGCTCCCGCACCTTCCGTGCCGCGAGCGCAACCGCACTCCCGCAGACCACAGCGCTTCGGCTGGCATACGTCCCCGATCCGAATTGAAAGTGTGCGGTGTCGCCCTCGAACACCTGCACAGCATCCAGCGGAATCTGGAGTTCCTCCGCCACGATCTGCGCTAGTACCGTCTTGTGCGCCTGCCCTTGCTGGGGCATCCCCGTCGCGACGTACACCTGCCCGGTCGGTTCGACGCGAACCGTCGCTCCTTCGTATGGTCCGATCCCGGTGCCCTCGACGTAGCAGGCGATTCCTACCCCAACGAAGCGCCCCTCGGCGCGGAGACGTGGCAGTTCTTCCCGCACCAGCCGCTCGTACTCCATCTGCTGGAGCAGTAGTTCCAGCATACCCGGGTAGTTCCCGCTGTCGTAGCGCGTCGGTGCGCCATCCTGGAAGATCAAGCCCACATCGTAGGGAAACTCGTGGGGCTGAATGAAGTTGCGCCGCCGTACTTCGGCGCGGTCGAGTGCAAGCTCGTCTGCGACCCGATCGAGCAGTCGCTCCATGACGAAGGCGGCCTGTGGTCGCCCAGCTCCGCGATAGGGGCTCACGGGGACGGTATTGGAGTAGACCGCACGAAACTCCACGTGATAGTTCGGCACCTTATAGGGGCCGGGCAACTGGCAAGCTGTGATGATGGGGACGATGATGCCGTAGGGAGTATATGCCCCGGCATCGTGCAGGAAGCGGTCGCGAATAGC
>Ga0308310_1000900_pt1 | contig 13359 bp, 12 predicted proteins | sample HotsprSampleMS65_FD_203672 | JGI IMG/M metagenome (GOLD analysis project Ga0308310, IMG submission 203672) | Hot spring phototrophic mat microbial communities from Mushroom Spring, Yellowstone National Park, Wyoming, United States - 20090730_MS65 ...
GCCCAACAACCACGGCGCGATGAGGATCGCAGAGCACAATCCGCGCCCCCATACCAATTAAGCGGTCAACAAAGAACAAGCGGCTCTCAAACATCTTTTCATGAATGAGCACAGTGCCGCGGGCCTGTGTTGCAATGACAATGGCTGTACTGATCAGGTCAGGATTAAAGCCGGGCCATGGCGCCGAGTCAATCTTTGGAATAGCACCGTGAAGATCGTGTCTCACCACCAACTCCTGATCAGCCGGAACAATAATGTCTTCACCCTCTTCGCGCCACGTCACACCCAGTCGTCCGAACATAATCTTCGTCATCCGATGCTCACGTGGCCGTGCACCGACAATCCGTAATTCGCTGCGCGTCACTGCCGCTAACCCGATCAGCGAACCTACTTCCATAAAGTCGGGGCCAATAGTGTAATCGGTGCCATGCAACCGACTGACCCCCTCGATTTCGAGCAGGTTCGTGCCGATACCGCTGATCCGTGCTCCCATACTGTTGAGAAAATGACATAAATCCTGTACGTGTGGTTCGGAAGCAGCGTTGGCGATGGTCGTATGACCTTCGGCAATACTCGCAGCAATGATCGCTTGTTCAGTGCCGGTTACACTCATCTCATCAAGAAAGATGTCGGCGCCTCGCAAGCCATCGGTCGTAAGAATGTAACTGCTGGGCGTGACCTCGACCTGCACGCCCAGCGCTGCCAGTGCTAACAAATGCGTATCAAGCCGACGGCGTCCAATCGCATCGCCACCGGGACGGGGTAGCGTCACGTATCCTCGTCGGGCTAACAGCGGGCCAGCGAGCAACGGTGAAGTACGGATACGGCGCGCCAGTGTGGTGTCTGGTTCAACGGCTGCCAACTGATTGGCGCGCAAATGGACAACGTGGGCTTCTGGTCGGTCGATATGTACACCGAGATGGGCGAGCAATGCTAATTTAGTGCGAACATCCCCAATGTCGGGAAGATTACGTATCGTCACCGGTTCATCGGTCAGCAGACTGGCGGCTAGCAAAGGCAGAGCCGCATTCTTGTTGCCAGCGGGTCGAATAGCACCTGATAGGCGATGGCCGCCTTCGATCACAAAATGATCCATACGCATATTCCTTTGCAACCTACAACAACGTGTACCCACGTACACGCTAACCTATGCTCACACCTTCCCCTCATTCTTGTCTACATCGCAGAGGAGAACGGTAAAGAATTTCGCCTCTTCTGCTGCCTCCATTCTGCTGGTGACAGCAAGTGAGAAAGGGAAGGGAAACCATCACCTCGCAGAACGACTGTCGTTCAGCGAGTGTTTGTGAATTCCCTCCCCGCGAGGTCTTGCTCTACGTTCCCCTTCCGCTCCCTTTTAGAAAGAGACGCCATGGTCTTATGAGCTGGCTTTCAGGACACCCAAAGACGCTATCGTTTGGCGAGAGCCAGATACCGATACCTTCAGCGATATAATGGTTACTAAGCAACTAAACGAAATTGAGCTGTGGATTTCGAGGCACCACGGTGTGATCGAGATAATATGTTATCAACGACATGCTGTAGGTCGTATCGAGACGTACTATGTCACATTCCAACAACCCCTGCATCTTGAGATGAGCGGATGGAACTCATCGCCAGCCGTCTAGGTACGAGCAGGGAAAGTTTTTGAACCCGTCTCTACCAACTCCTCTTCACTCCTCCATCACCACTACCGGGCAGGGAAGATGCAGACCCACTCCAGGCAAAGAGTGATGACCTGGCAAACATCACACAATTGTCCTTAACGCTCTTTCGTGCGTTTCCACCGCTGGCGTAGATTATGCCAGAATCGTCGCCAGCGTCCGATCTGTGTACTGCCAGTTTCGCGAGCTTTCGCAATCAAGGCAGCAGCCTGAGCCTTCCCCTGCGCCAGCGCTTCGCGCCCAATCGCTTGCAACTGCTCTCGATCAACGATTTCACCTTCAGCAAACCAACGCCATGCCGCTACACCCGTCGTATAAGTTCCGGCGTATGCAATCGCTACTCTCGGTACAACCCCCCACACCGGAATGAGGCCAACTAAAGTGCGTGCTAATTGCCGCCAAATGAAGGCGCTACCAATCACCGGGAGCACTTCAAACAATCGCTCCCGAATATCAGGCGGAGCACCATACGCTAGGGCCAGGCGATACACGAGCATCGCCTGATTTTTGGTCAGCACCAGCGTATCGGCAGCAGCAAATGGAATATTAAGGATCGGGATCTGCTTCGGTAATGCTGTTGCCAGTACATATGAGGCATTGGTGAACGATACACTAGCAATAAATTGTTGTGCCACCACTGATCGCAAACCAGGTAACCGGCGAGCTGCCGCCAGATGCAATGAGGCTGGTAAACGATCAAGGATCGCCTCTGCTAATTGCCGATCAATATCGGGTGAAGCTGGATCAGGAACAACCAGTAAACGCGCATGCGCAACACGCGGATGTAATGGCCCAGCGTCGGTGGGTAATGCCGTTCCCCACACCACCACAACCGTTGGCAGGTTTAGTGTGGCCAGATGTTCAATGGTCGTTAGTTCACGAGCTGAAAGCCGGACATTGCGATCCAGACCAATAATAACGAGATCGGCATGCCGTAGCTCATCTGGAATGATCGTTGCCAGACTAACCAGGTGGATCGGGGATGGCCCAGCCTGACCGTACCGTTGCGTGCCATGCTCTAACCGACGAGCAATACTCTGACATACCCCCGATGTGCCAGTGCACACGATGGTGAGCGGTAACTCGGCTTCTTTGCGAATATCTTCAACGTTGATCTCGCGCAGCGTATTCCACGCGATATTCAAGTCATTCCAACCGGGCATGTCCTTGACCTTCGTAGTGTCTGATTGCGTACATCGGAGGTCATTATAGCACGTCCGATTGGTACCTTTCGTTCTGTGTTATAATAGCGGATAGTATGCACAACGCGCCGTGCGCGCTGGAAGAGGAGGTTGACAGTGGAACTCAATCATCGCCGGCTCAACCGAGTAGACCTTATTGAGGTAATCGGGCGCGTTGATGCGGCTTCTGCACCACAACTCAAGCAACTGATTGATTCATTGTTCGCCGACGGTCGTTATCGCATTGTGTTGGATCTCAGCCGGCTCGAATATATCAGTAGTCCCGGTTTACGTGTTCTAATTGAAGCTCGCAAAAAAGCGCGTGATTGGAAAATTACCGACCTTGAGGGGGGTGATATTCGGATCGCCAATTTACCACCCCGCATCAAAGAGGTGTTCGATCTGACCGGCTTCAGTTCGCTCTTCGAGATCTATGGCGATACCGTCGAAGCAGTCGGTTCCTTTTAGCACTGCCATATTACCGGATACAAGTATCCGGCCTTACGATCGCCATGGAGAGTATTACCCTTACCGCCGATCTGGATGCACTGGCTAAGATCAGTGCTTTCATTACTGCCGCTGCCGAACGTTGTGGTCTCGATGAACGGGCCACCTGGCAGGTACAGCTTGCCGTCGATGAAGCTGTGACCAATGTGATCCAGCATGCGTATGATCCCGATCAACCTGGCGATCTCACTCTGAGCTGGCAATGTCACGATCATCGCTTCATTGTGACAGTACGTGACCATGGCCGACAGTTTGATCCATCGACGGTACCAGTGCCTGATATAACGTCGCCGCTGGAAGAACGACAGGTAGGCGGATTGGGAATCTATCTGATTACCCGCTTGATGGACGAAGTTCATTTCGAGTTTTCTCCTCAGGGCGGTAATTTGCTGACGATGGTTAAATATTTGCCTCACGACCAACCTGCAGAAGCCAACGAAGTTGTCGTTATTGCGATTAACGATCGCATCGATGCTCTGACTGCTCCCCGCGTGAGTAAGCTGGTGAATGAGCGGATCGGTAACGGTGCACGCCAGGTTGTACTTGACCTGAGCAATGTGTCATTTCTGTCAAGTAGCGGATTGCGTGCATTGCTGCTCATTCGTAAAGAGTTGATGACACTGGGGGGAGAATTACGGCTGGCAGCTCTCCAACCGCAGGTCTACGAGGTTTTTACCATTACTGGCTTCACGCAAGTGTTCAATATTCATCCTTCAGTTTCTGAAGCCCGCGCTGCTTTTTCTCAGAGGCGTTGAGTGTCGCGCGAACAGATTCTGACATGGTACGGGTTGATCGTTGGTGTTGTGGCGTGGTTGTGGTTGTTGACGCTACCTACTTCACCCGTAGATCCACTCTATGTCTTGCTGTTTGCCGTCCTTGCGTTCGCCGTTGATCTGCTGGCATTTCGCACTCCACCCGCCGATGTCCATAGTCTTGCCCCACTGGTATTGATCACTGCCAGTCTTGCCCTAGGGCCAGTCAAAGCTGCAGGGGTGGCAGCGATTGAAGGTCTGCTCTCCGGCATTGTCATTCTGCTGCTCACCAATCGACCACGCACATCGTTTTCACTGCTGGGTCGGCCACTCTTGCGCAGCGGATTGCGCACGTTGGGTCTGCTGGTGAGTGCCTGGGTAGCAGGCACGCTGAGCGATCAACCGCTGACAGACAGCGAGATCGGTGTGTTATGGATATCAACGCTGATCGGTTTTCCTTTGATCACCCAAACCGGACGTTTACTCCGCGAGCTGTTGCAGGGAGGGCGGAGCGGTCTGGCGACGTGGTGGCGTTCGGCATGGCCGGCGATTATTGGGGCGGAAATTGCCCCCTTGCCGCTAGCCTGGCTGGGGGCGGCAATCGCTCGTGAGTTGGGGCTACTGCATCTCGTACTTGCCGGGCTGGCTCTGATCGCATCGGCGGCGATTCTACGTCGATCATCGCTCAATCTTCAGCGTCAACGCCGTTCGGTACGCGAATTAGCTCGTTTGAATGAGGTGAGTCGCGCCATCATTCGCAGCGAACTCGATGTTGACTCGCTCTGCGAGTTGATCTACCGTGAAGCGAGTCGAATTGTCGATACCTCGTCGTTTCATCTGGGTCTGTTTCATGGTAATTACTACACGCTGATGGTGCGAATCCAGGATCGGGTGCGTCTCCCGCGCTTGACCGTTGATCTCTCTGAAAACAGTGGGCTGATTGGCTGGATTCGTGAAACCGGACGCGCCATTCTGGTTGAGGATTTTGCCCGTGAGATGGATCGCCTGCCTGCACGTCCACGCTATCAAAGCGAACGGCCACCTCGGTCAGGAATCTATGTGCCATTAATCGCTGGCGAAACGGTGATTGGTTCCATTTCAGTTCAGAGCTATGAGCCAGGCGCTTTTGACACCAATGATCTGCGGCTTATCTCATTGATCGCCGATCAGGCCGCGGTTGCCATTGCCCGCGCTCGCGCTTTTAATGAAGCTCGTCAGCGCGCCAACCAGTTGCAAGCGATCCGCGAAGTAAGCCAGCAGATTACTGCAATCCTCGATCTTGACCAATTACTGCCATCCATTGTGCGTCTGATTCGTGAGCGTTTCGGCTATCACCCCGTCCATATCTTTACCATTTCACCCGATGATGAGCGAATCTATTTTCGGGCTTCTACCGCCGATGGCGCCGATCTAGAACGGATTCGGGCCCTGCCGCTCCGTATCGGGCAGGGGCTGGTTGGCGAGGCTGCCCAACGTGGTGAACCTGTTTTGGCCGGTGATGTGCTTAGCGATAGTCGTGTGATACGCGACACCCAACATACGCGCTCTGAGCTGGCAGTTCCGTTGCGTGTTGGCTCAACGGTGATCGGTGTGCTGGACGTGCAGAGTGACGAACCACACGATTTTGATGAAGATGACCTATTCGTTATTCGTACACTGGCCGATCAGATTGCGATTGCGATTGAGAGTGCGAACGCTTATACGGCGCAACAGGAAGAAGCCTGGACCCTCAACGCTTTGCTGCAGATTGCTGAAAATATCGGTCGGGCAACCACACTCCCAGACCTGCTGGCAACGGTGGTGCGCTTGCCGCCGCTCCTGTTAGGCTGCCCGCGTTGCTATATGGCACTCTGGAATCGTGAACACAATGACTTTGTGTTGCACGCAGCCTACGGCTTACCACGCAGCGTTCGTGCGGTGCTGATCGACCAGCCAACCCGCTCACCGTTTTTGGCGCGTTTACGCGAACATACGAAGGAAACAGAGCAACTTCGCATCGAGAACCTCTGGCAGGCCCGGGATAACGTTGATCAGTGGCCGACACTGATTCCTGTAGCCGAAAGTGGAACGCTGATTGGCTTACCGATAAAAGTGCGGACAACCCTGCTTGGGGTGCTGGTGCTCGATTATAACGATCCATTCCTCTCACTCAGTTCCCGTCAGCAGAATCTGTGTATCGGAGCTGCGTCCCAAATTGCCAGTGCTCTTGAAAGTCTGTTACTGGCGGCTGAAGCAGCAGAAGCAGCGCGTCTTGAACAGGAATTGCGTGTTGCCCGTGAGATTCAACGTACCCTGCTCCCGACACGTCTACCCACTGCCCGAGGCTGGCAGATCGATGCTGCCTGGCAATCAGCACGCCTAGTCGGTGGCGATTTCTACGATTTCTGGATGTTTTCATCAGGTGTAGGTGATTCCCAGGAATTGGGTTTCGTGATCGCCGATGTAAGCGACAAAGGTATTCCGGCGGCTATGTTTATGGCAATGGCCCGTTCGCTTGTGCGTGCTGCCGCTCTCGATGGTTCAGCACCTGCACGGGCAATGGAACGCGCAAACCGCTGGTTATACCGCGACTCCGAATCGGGCATGTTTGTCACGCTCTTTTACGGCCGCCTCGATCTTGCCTCTGGACGGCTGGATTTTACCAGTGCCGGTCATAATCCGCCGCTGGTCTATCGGGCAGCTTCCGGTACAATTGAAGAGCTACGTGTGCCCGGTATTGCATTAGGGGTGATTGCCGAAATAACCTTACCTGAAGCGACAACAATACTTGCACCGGGGGATGTGTTGGTCTGTTATACCGATGGGGTGACTGAGACGATTAATGAACTGCTGATACCCTTCGAGATCGAAGGGTTACGATCCGTGCTCAAGGTTTACCACACAGCACCGGCAAGCACTATCGTACAGGCCATTCTGGCTGCGATTGCCCGCCACAGTCACGGTCAACCGCCGTTCGATGATATTACTCTCGTCGTGATCAAACGGGAGTAATGAAACGCATGCGTCGACGTGCGGAAGGTGGTGAACGGATGGGATCGGTGCGAGCTAAGGTTGGCAAGATGCTGACCAGTGCTGCGTGACCATATTAGGCTGCGAGTGGGTTGCTCTTGTTCTTTGAGTGCTGAAGCCATACTTCAGCACTCCATGCACCCGCACCTCGTTCTGTACCAGCATCGTTCCAGCCACGCACTCTGGCAATAAAACTCGTGTCCAATCCCACTAACGCAAGCGTCTGTGAAAGGAAGGCGGTGAACGGCTCGGATCGGGGCGAGCCGAGGTTGGCACGCTGCGACCTGGTACTGCGTGACCGAATTGGTGGTGTCAGGGAACAAGAATTTAGACACGCTCTAAACGATAACAGGTCAATACTGTAAGCCGCAACCTGCTATTGCCTTAGAAAACGTTCAATCCGCCGAAAGATGGCAGTCCGGTAAGGCCCGGTAAGCAGGAGTTGATGACCCGTCGTCGGCCAATAGCGTAGTTCGCAACGCGAACTGCCAAGCTGTGACGCAATGGCAGCAGCACTGTCCGGATCGGCAGTGTTATCATCGCGACCGTGCATAACTAGGGTTGGTACACGCACCTGTGGTAAAGCACGACGGGCTGCGGCTAGTGCCAGACGTAATTCATCGGCAGCGGCGACCGATACCTTGACCGAGCGACGTAACATCTGCTGTACTGCCGGGTCATCAAGATCGAGATTGGGCTGACGACGCCAGATCGATGCTCGCAGCTCATCGCTGCTGAAATCAGCCCGTTCTAGCAAATAAAACCAGGGAGTCACGTAGCGTGCGATGCCCAACAGATCGACCCGCCAGTCGCCACTCAAACGGTACGGCGTTGCCAGCATGACCAACCGTTGCACCGGACGCTGAGTGGCCAAAAGTGCTGACAGGGCGCCTCCGAGTGAAAAGCCAACTACCGAAACAGTGGCTGCGCGCCTGTTGAGAGCATCAAATGCAAGGCGTACTGCCGCCAGCCAGTCCGTCCAGCGCACATTCATAAGGTCTTCAGGTCGTCCGGTATGGCCGGGGAGACGGATGCCAAACACAGTATAACCAGCCCCGGCGAGATATTCACCAAGATCACGCATCTCGCCGGGGTCGCCAACAAAACCGTGTACTAGGAGACAGGCGTGATCGCCACCCTGAAACAAGAACGGTTCAACCATTGGGATCAACGTACACTAGTTTGCGGAAGATGTTAATATTACGCTCGCCAATACCAGAGATCGCTGTCAGCTCATCAACGCTCTTAAAGGGGCCATGAGCTTCGCGATAGGCGATGATACGTTCAGCCAGTACTGGCCCGATACCCGGTAGTGCGAGCAGTGCCTCGCGATCTGCCCGATTGATGTCAATCGGCGTGAAGTCGCTCGGCGTGAGTTCAGATATAGCTTCAGGTTGAGGTGCTGCTTGCTCAGAGGTGGTTTCAGTCATTGTGGTAGCCGAAATTGTCACCTCACTGGTAGCAACTTGCTCTGGATTGGGTTTGGTGATAGTTGCTACTGAGATATTTGCTTCCACAGGAGTTGTTTCGGCAGGTATTGTACCCTGATCACGCGCCGTCTCTGGTAACGACGAGGCTGGATCTGCTGTTTCCGATGGTCTGGGGGTTACCGCAGACGCAGACTGCGCCGACGTTTCTGGTGCTGGCGTTCCCGACGTGTTATCAACGCCGTTACGCCTGGCTGAAGCGGTATCACCAGAAGTTGTACTTCGACGGGTTGACGGCGGTGCGCCACGATGAATGCGCGTGACAACCGGTCGTGGGGTACTGCCGGTCGCTGACGGTGTTGATGCTGGCGGTGAGGACACAGGCGATGGTGGTGGCGCCGACGGTACTGGCGTCGGTGGCTTTGCCGATAGATCGGCGACCGGTGCTGATCCACCGGCGTTCTGCATTCGTCGCCAGATCAGATACCCAATTCCCAGTAGTAAAATGACCAACAGCAATTTACGCCACATAGCAATCTGCTCCCCGCTCATTTCCAAAGCTTGTTCCCGGCACCTACCCTGTTATGATACTGGCGAACTCACGAGCGAGCGTAACACGGTCAGATTCATACGATCTTCAGCCATGTCCTCGCCTTTCGGTGTCTCAATAATCATTGGCAAACTGGCAAAACGAGGATCATTGACGAGCAACCGGAACGCTTCGAGTCCAATACATCCTTGACCAATATGCGCATGGCGGTCAACCCGACTTCCCAACTCCTTCTGTGAGTCGTTCAGGTGAAAACATTTAACCCATTCAAGGCCAATCAGTCGATCAAGTTCGGCAAACGTTGCCTCATAAGAGGCGCGATCACGAATATTATAACCGGCAGCGAAAATATGACAGGTATCAACGCAAATCCCTAGCCGGTTGTGGTATGGAATCAACTCGAACAAACGGGCTAGATGTTCAAAGCGATACCCCAACGCCGTTCCCTGACCGGCGGTCGTCTCAAGTAAAATCACCGTGTTACCACCCACACCATCAGCCAGTAACCGGCAAATTGCCTCAGCGACTCGCGCCAGGCCAGCCTCCTCTCCGCTACCGGTATGGGCACCGGGATGGGTCACCAGATATGGAATGCCGAGTTGGGCACAGCGTTCTAGCTCATCGGCGAACGCCGTAATCGACTTTTCGCGCAGATCGTCGGCAGGAGCAGCCAGATTGATAAGATATGAGTCGTGAACGATGACCGGATGAATACCGGTTCGCTGCTGCTCAGCTCGAAACAACGCAGTTTCCTCGGGAGAAATGGGCTTCGCCGTCCACTGCCGTTCGTTCTTGGCGAAAATTTGCATCGCCTCTAATCCAACCGATTCACCGCGGGCAAATGACTTTGAGACACCGCCCGAAATCGACATGTGTGCGCCAAATCGCGGCATGCGACCACCCTGAATACCTTTGCGCCGGCGAGTACCGGATACAGCAATTATATCACTATTCCCTCAACTTCATTGACGTTCACCCTGTGGAACCAGAGGTTTTACCCGCTGCTGATGACACTCAACCGACGCGATCACTTGGGAGCGCGGGCTATCGGCCCAGGTGTGCGATGTGCGGCTGGAGAATCTATTACCCCATCCCCCCGCTTGCGAGGGGTCTGGAGACTGCTCTTACCGATGCAGTGACGGTGATTAGGATAATCGGCGAGCCGGTGGGAGCCAGCTATGGTTACGTCCACAGATGGCAGGATTCGGGCAAGAGCGTGATCAACAAGCGACGGTCATTCGAGCGCATTGCAGGATGCGGGCGAGAAGTCCGCGCACCCAGGCCCAGTGCCGGATGCGGGCGAGAAGTCCGCGCACCCAGGCCCAGTGCCGGATGCGGGCGAGAAGTCCGCGCACCCAGGCCCAGTGTCGGATGCGGGTGAGAAGTCCGCGCACCCAGGCCCAGTGCCGGATGCGGGCGAGAAGTCCGCGCACCCAGGCCCAGTGTCGGATGCGGGCGAGAAGTCCGCGCACCCAGGAAAGCGGTTGGGGAGCACTTGACACGTGTACAGCAGAACGGTAGACTAAAGACACGACCGCATTCCTTCCCATTGAGACGCCGTGCATGACTATATGGAACATCAACTACCGGCCAACGTTCATCATCACCGCCGGAAGTTCTTCTGGCGGGTTATGGAATCGTTGCTGGTAATTTTTGCTCTGGTCAACCTGGCAGGCGTGCTGGGCTATGGTGCGATACTGATCTTCGAGCGTATTCTGGCTGAACGCATTTACCCCAACATCAGTGTGCGAGGTCTACCAATCGGTGGTATGACACGAGCCGAAGCACGAGCTGCTCTGCAGCGTCGTTACGCGGATTTCCTTGCGACGCCGATAACACTCTCGTTCAACGATCAGATTTGGCGACCGGCCGCCGAAGACCTTGGTCTGAGTCTGGCTATTGATGAGGCTCTTGATACTGCATTTGCCATTGGTCATCAGGCAAACCGGTCAGCGAACCTGCGTATGGCAGCCGCAACCTGGCAGTATGGCGTTGATTTGCCGATCCGTCTTACCTTCGATCAGCGGGTTGCGCAGGCAACCCTCAAAGCTATTGCCGCTGAAATTGATCGGCCACCGCAGAACGCCAGCGTCGATCTGCGCGGAAGTACAGTAATTGTCGGCTTTGAACAATGGGGTCGCCAGACGTTGATTGACGAAACCCTAGCTGATATAGCTGCGGCTGTGCAACATCTGCAACCGCAAGAGGTTACGATCCGTACCCGAATCCTCGAACCAACCGTTCGTGACAGTGATCTTGCCCCAACAGTGAGCGAATTGCGTCTACTCCTTAGTGGCCCGCTCCGGCTGGAAGGTCGGGGTGGACGATGTCAACCCGAATGTCGCTGGGAATGGTCACTCGATCAGATTGCTTCCTGGATCAAACTACGCAGGTTAACTGCCATTGATGGGCGTCCGGCGCTCGCGGTTACGATTGATCAGTCTGCTATTCGTGCCATGTTGAACCCCATTGCGGCTGCCTTACGGGAAGAAGGAGGGTTACCAAGAGTCGACTGGAACAACGGTGATTTGCGAATTCGTACTCCTGGCACCCCTGGCCGTGGATTGGCAGTCGAAGAGGCGCTTGCCCGAATTAACGCTGCCCTTTACAGCAACGAACGGACAGTCATCCTACCACTCCGCGAACTGCCACCACCAGTGACTGCCGAAAATCTGGCGATGCTCGGTATCAGTGCACCGGTTGGCGTAGGTGTCAGCTCATTTCGCAACTCGGCCGACTACCGGATCACGAATATTCAAGCTGGTACCCGACAGATCGATGGCGTACTTATACCCCCCGGCACCACATTCTCGTTCAACACCGCCTTGGGGCCGGTTACTGCCGAACGTGGTTTCGTAGAAGGCTATGCTATCGTCGAGAATCGAACGCAAAAAGAGTGGGGGGGTGGGCTGTGTCAGGTCAGTACGACCGTCTTTCGTGCGGCCTTTTTTGCCGGCTTACCCATAACCGAACGTCACGCTCATTCGTTTCGCATCAGTTGGTATGAAGAACTCGGTGAACCACCCGGTCTCGATGCAGCAATCTTTACCGGTGTTCACGACTTACGCTTCGTTAATGATACCGGCGGGTGGTTGCTCTTGGGTGGGACGATTGATCTCCGCCGTCAACAATTGACGATCACTCTCTACGGTCAGCCAACCAATCGGCGGGTCGAGTATACCTATCGTATTCTCGAACGAATGCCAGCACCAACTCGACCGGTGTACGTTGATGATCCTACTCTACCGAGCGGTGTGATTCGGCAAACCGATACTGCTCGTGACGGACTACGGGTTGAGATCTATCGCACCGTCTACGCAGAGGGTCAGGTACATTTACGTGATACTATCCCCACCACATTTCAACCGTGGCCCGACATTTTTGTGCGGGGAACTGGACGCTAATGTGTAGAGCCTGATCAAACATTCAGATGTCTGATCGCGCTGATACGGCGCCCGTAGTACGATTGTGGAAGGGGCGATGTATGCGTCATTTCTGTACCACGGTTCGGATTGAGGTTCGTTGCTGCGTCATACCGCCGATGGTTGTGTCCAAGCAGCGACCATACGTGGATATGCCGATAGGTGTTACGCCAACCATGTGGTGTCGGGCCCTGGATGGGAGCGGGTCCGATGCCGGAACGGGCGATGCGTGACGCCGCCAATCCCGTCATCCCGACCATCCCGACCATCCCGACCATCCCGGCCATCCGTTTGCCCGATTGATACGGGCGATGCGATGGGAACGATTGGGATCGACGGTGGCAATACGATCACCATGATTGATGCCGCACCCCTCGGTTGCAGATCGCTATCATCTGATAACTGGATCGATCACCTGGTTCTGATGTCAGATCGTATGCGCGGAATGTCAGTGTGTTGTGTCGAAGTGACAATAAAGTTTTTGATCATCCTCATAGTGCCTGATCAAGCACTTACCCGGGTGTGGGGCTTCCGGCCTGTGTCTTGCGGTCTGTGGTTGAATCCTTCGTTTGTCGCGTCAACAAGCCATTAGGGGTGGGTTCCAACTTTGCCTCAAGCACCTTCTTCCTCTCCTTTTGTGGAAGATGAAGGAGTTTTGGGGAAGGTAATGGGGCAAGGCGCACTTCGCAGCATGAGTATTCATCGCTCTTACCTCGCCGCCAAGTTGACGATCTCTGCTATACTAGAATTGAGTTGTTTGAGCAACTATTCTCGTGAATAATATCACGACTGAAGATAACGAAAGGTAACTCAGAATGAAAGCGCGCGAGATCATGACCCGCAATGTGAT
>Ga0308310_1000902_pt1 | contig 13352 bp, 14 predicted proteins | sample HotsprSampleMS65_FD_203672 | JGI IMG/M metagenome (GOLD analysis project Ga0308310, IMG submission 203672) | Hot spring phototrophic mat microbial communities from Mushroom Spring, Yellowstone National Park, Wyoming, United States - 20090730_MS65 ...
AAAGAAGGAATAATAGAAGCTTATATCCACCCAGGAGCGAGGCTTGGTGTCCTCGTTGAAGTTAATTGCGAAACTGATTTTGTCGCGAATACTGACGAGTTTAAAAAGTTGGCTCACAACCTTGCCCTGCAAATCGCTGCAATGGCTCCTAAGTATGTAAAAAGAGAAGATGTGCCAGAAGAAGTTATTGCAAAGGAAAAAGAGATATTAATGGAGCAACTTAAGAGAGAAGGGAAACCCGAAAATGTCATACAGAAGATAGTTGAAGGAAAGATGGAAAAGTTTTATCAAGAAAACGTCCTTTATGAACAACAATTCTTCATGCAACCAGAAATTACCGTCGAAGAATATATAAAACAGCACATCGCAAAATTCTCTGAGAATATAAGAGTTAAGAGGTTTGCGAGGTTTAAAATAGGTGAAGAGTAAGTATCACCGGGTACTCCTCAAGCTGTCGGGCGAGCTTTTTGGTAACGAGAAGGAAAATTTAGATATTAATTTCCTTAACAGGATTTCAAAGGAAATTGCCTATTGTTCCAGGGATTTGGGGACCCAAATTGCCATTGTAGTAGGTGGTGGTAATATCGTACGAGGGAAAACCATAGAAAAACTTGGATTTGACAGGATATCCGCTGATTATATGGGGATGCTTGCTACCGCAATCAACAGTATGGCGCTCCAGAATGCCCTTGAAAAAGAAGGCGTTGAAACAAGAATAGTTACCGCCATAGAAATTAGAGCGATAGGTGAACCTTTTATAAGAAGAAAAGTTCTCAAGCATTTGGATAACAATAGAATTGTGATCTTTGCTTGTGGAACCGGGAATCCCCTTTTTACGACAGACACAGCGGCAGCCCTCAGAGCAGGCGAAATAAAGGCCGACATACTGTTGAAAGGTACAAAAGTAGATGGTGTTTATGACAAAGACCCTAAGATGTACAGTGACGCGAAGAAGTTTGACTATTTAGACCTCAAAACCATGCTTAATTTAGAGCTTGAAGTGATGGATCAAACTGCTATCGCCCTCTGTCGTGAAAACAAGATTCCCATTTTGGTTTTCGATGTTACGAAAGAAGGAAATTTAACCAAAGCATTAATCGGAGAAAAAATAGGTACCTTTGTTGAGGTTTAACCTTTCCATAGGAGGCCGCCAACATGTTAGACAAGGTATATAAAGAAGTTGAATCTCGAATGAAAAAGACCGTTGAAAATTTTGAAAGAGAAATCTCAAGATTAAGAACCGGTCGTGCTACTCCTTACCTCCTGGACGGAATAAAAGTGGAGTATTACGGCTCTCAGGTCCCAATAAATCAGATTGCTACCATCCAAATACCTGATCCATCAATGATTTTGATCCAGCCCTGGGACAAGTCGGTGATAGGCGAAATTGAAAGAGCTATCAAAAAAGCCGGCCTGGGCCTTAATCCTCAGAGCGACGGTAATGTACTCAGAATTCCTATACCTCCACTTTCAGAAGAAAGGCGTCAGGAACTCGTAAAATTGGTTAGAAAATACGCTGAAGATGCTCGGGTGGCCATTAGAAATATACGGAGAGACGGTGTCGAACAGGTAAAAAAGATGGAGAAAAACAAAGAGATAAGCGAGGATGATTCTAAAAGGGCGGAAAAACAACTCCAGGAACTCCACGACAAATACATCGAGGAGATCAACAAACTGGTAAAAAATAAGGAGAAAGAGATTCTTGAAGAATAACCTGCCTCAGCATGTGGCCATTATCATGGATGGTAATGGCCGCTGGGCACGGGAGCGTGGACTTCCAAGATACTTGGGGCACAAGGCGGGGGCAGAGTCCACCAGGGAAGTCATAAAAACCTCTCAACAACTTGGCATCAAGTACCTAACCCTTTACACTTTTTCAATAGAAAACTGGCGGAGGCCAAAGCAGGAAGTTGACTTTTTAATGACCCTCCTTCGGAAGTTAATTCGAGATGAAGTAGACAGTCTATACAAAAACAACGTCAAGCTCGATTTCATAGGAAAAATAGAACTTTTTCCGGAATCTTTGTCCTACGAACTTAAAAGGGCAAAAGAAAAAACGGCAAAGTGTACAGGCTTAAATGTAATTCTCGCACTATCCTATGGAGGAAGGGCCGAGATCTTAGATGCTGTAAAAAGGATCGTCACAGAAGGTGTCAACCCCGATAATATTACTGAAGAGCTCTTTAAGAAATACACCTACATGCCCGACATCCCTGAACCGGATCTTCTTATAAGAACAGGAGGAGAGGTGCGCATTTCTAATTTCCTGTTATGGCATATAGCCTACACTGAACTTTACTTTACACCGACTTTATGGCCCGATTTCCGGAAAGAGGAATACATAAAAATTCTCCAGGACTACAGCAAAAGAGAAAGGAGATTTGGCGGTGTCGTTGAAGGCTGAATTAAAAATAAGAACCCTGACAGCCATCGTTTTAATTCCCGTGGTTCTGCTTTTAATATATTTCGGGAAATCTTATTTTACTTTACTGGTAATTGTCGCCTTTGGATTAGCACAATGGGAATTCCTGAATCTTTACGCCGTTAAAAAAAATCTTGCCTTTTACGCTACCTTTCTTCTTGTTGCAGCAATCTCAGGCTTTTATTTTAATTACACCTCCATAGTGCTTCTTTCAATTCTGCTTCTCTACTTTCCTATACCTATCCTGTGGAGCAGAGACTACAAAATCAAAGAATTCGCCCTGACCACTTTTATCTTCCTTTACATAGTGATAGGAGCCATCTCAGCATTGATAATCAGACAAAAAATGGGAATTAAAGGGATTTTGTTCTTCCTCTTTATCATCTGGATCTTCGATAGCATGGCATACATCGCCGGGTACTTCTTTGGGAAACACAAACTTGCAGAAAAAGTAAGCCCTAAGAAAACTATAGAGGGATACATCTACGGAATCCTCTTTACTATTCCCTTTGGCTTTTTATTGCACTTTTTGAAAATCACACCTTCACAAAACCTTTACATCAACATAACCCTTACAGTTTTAATATCTATTCTCTCCCAAATCGGCGACCTTGTTGAATCCGCCTTCAAAAGAGAGGTTGGAGTTAAAGATTCCTCAAATCTATTCCCCGGGCATGGGGGGATGCTTGATCGGATTGACAGCATCATCTTCACAGCGCCTTATTTTGCCTTGATAACAAGGATCCTGGGACTATGGAAATAAAAGAATTTCAAAAGATCATAAGAGAAACCTATTTTGAGAAAGACTCAAAGAGGGGCAAAGCGGAGACCTTTCGCTGGTTCGTTGAAGAAGTCGGGGAACTGGCAAAGGCGATGAAGCACGAATCGAAGGACGAACTCGCAGAAGAATTTTCCGACGTTTGTGCCTGGCTCTTTTCCTTAGCCAACCTCTACGATATCGATATGGAATCTGCAGTCTCAAAATACTCCAAAGGTTGCCCTAAGTGTAAAAAATCGCCTTGCCAATGCGAGGAATGAGAATCCATTATGTGAGAGAGAAAGGCCATTCTTTATGTTGTACTTTCTTCATTAATCTGGAGTACATCTTTTCCCGCCGTAAAATTAGGTCTTAGTTATCTTCCACCAATCCTTTTTATTTTTCTTAGGTTCCTTCTTGTCACCCTCTTATACATCCTCTTATTTTTTGTTTTTGAAAAAAAATGGGACCCAAACATTTTCAAAGAAAAATCGATCTACCTACTCGGCTTAGTAACCTACCTCTCTTACATTTTTCAATACTTAGGTCAGCAATACACCTTCGCTTCCCGAACTGCTTTCATAATAAACCTCTTTGTGATATGGGTTCCTATATTGGCAATTCTTCTCCTAAAAGAAAAACCTCCGAGGAGATTCTTCCTTTCTTTCGCTTTTCTTTTACCTGGAATGTTCCTGCTTACTACGGGCAAAAATGTAAAAGAATTTTTCCACTCGAGAATAATGGTCGGCGACCTTATCGTGCTCCTTGCCTCTTTCTGTTGGGCCTTCTATGTGATACTCTCCAAGAACCTCTTGAAAAGGTATAATTCCCATGAAGTCAATATGATAACCTTCGGCATAAATGCCTTACTTTCCCTTCCAACCTTTCTCCTCCTGGATAAGGGGACCAGCATAGTTCTAAACTGGAAAAGCATTCTCCTCGTGGTCCATCTTGCACTAAACTGCACTGTCCTCGCTTACTATCTTTATGTTACAGGCTTAAAGCATGCGGGTGCTATAAAATCCACCTTTTTTGTATCCCTTGAAGTACTATTCAGTTTTATTGTAGCAGTGATATTCCTTGGAGAAAGATGGGCACCCTTAGAATTGGTAGGCGGCGCGATGATGCTGATTGCTATAGCCTTAACAATTTGAAAGTGGGCAGAGGAGGATTCGAACCTCCGACCTCTGGTATGTGAGACCAGCGTTCTAACCAGACTGAACTATCTGCCCGTAGCTTATATATTATATTCCAGAGAGCAGGAATTTTAAAGTCTTAAGGGGAGGCTTTCTCCATCTTCATCGCTTTATAATTTAAATTATGAAAATCCTGTGGCTCGATGATGAAATTGACCTTCTGAAGCCTCATATCATGTTTCTTGAAGAGCAGGGAATGAAGGTCATAGGTATCGACCATCCTCTAAAGGCACTGGAAATAGCAAAGTCCGAAGACTTTGATGTAATCCTCATAGATTATAAAATGCCCCAGATTTCGGGAATAGAATTTGCAAGGGAAATCAAGAAGTTGCATCCCAACGTGCCTTTAGTACTCATAACTATGGTTCAGGATAAAGAGGTTATGGATGAGGCCTACTCTATTGACGTATTTGACTACCTCGTAAAACCCGTTCAACCTTCCCAGATCCTTGCGGTATTGAGAAAACTGGAAAAAGACAAAATAAAAAACCGCGCTGAAACCCGCAGAATTTTAAACTACTACAATGCCATAAACAGTCTCGGAAATGATTGGAAAGACTGGCTTGAAAAGGGTAGACTTCTCTTTCACTGGATGGTAGAAAGCCCTGAAGATGAACTTTTAAAAGAAGAATTGAAGACAAAAAATCAAGATTTTGCCACCTGGGTTATGAGAAAATATCCAGAACTCCTCAATACACCCGAAGTTCCTTTTATTTTCAGGATTTTCCAAAATCATGTATTCCCATTACTCAAAAATGGCGAAAGAGTTACTTTAATTGTCTTCGATAATTTTAGATTTGACCAGGCCCTTGAATTATCCAAGGCAATTCCATCGGGCTACAACGTCGAAATCCATCCCATATTCTCTGTTCTACCAACTGCGACCCAGTTTGCCAGAAACTCACTCTTCTCAGGACATACCCCTTACGATACCGAAAGAAGAAATCCCGGCTGGACGAGGGATAACTTACACGAAAAGGAGCTCTTAGAACAAAACCTCATTGAAAATGGCTTCAAAAATCTTCCCCATGTCATCAAAAAAATCAACTCCTTAGATGCTTTTAAGCAAGAGATTTTCGATGCAGGTCTGCCTCTCGAAATTTACGTTATCAATTTTTTCGATATGATCTTTCATCTTCGGGAAGCAGAATCACCGCTCAGGGGGCTTATCGAAAATGCGGAAGACTATGTAAAATTATGCAAATTCCTTCTCGAAAGCTCTAACTTTTTAGAAAAATTGCACACACCGAACATTATCATAACCACTGACCACGGTTGGGTAAAAGGAGAAAAACCTGTAGTAATCCAGGGCGGTATGGAGACAACGGAGGGATTACGTTTCAAATTTGGTGACTCTTTGAAAGCTTTAGAAGGTAAACCCATTGAATTAATGGATCTCAAAAAGTTTGGAATCCCCCAGATTGCAAGAATGCTCTTTTTAGCAAAGGGTTACGATTTCTTTGTTTACAAAAGTGACCCAGGTAAATACAAAAAGAGATACATGGGTGGTCTTTTTCACGGTGGTCTAAGCATTGAAGAAATGATCATACCACTAATAAGACTAAAAAGGCGCCTATCTTAAAATTCCTATCACCTCTTTCTTCGAAAAGAGCTTTCCTTGCAGAGTTCGCCCCTTCACAACCAGGATGTACATCCCTTCATCAAGTTCAACACCATCAGCGTAGGGATTAATCGTAAAGTCCAACTTACCATCTACCAGAAGTTTTTCGTTGAAAAAGGTCTGGACCCTCTTTCCATCCAATCGGTAAAGTTCACAGGTTGCATAAACGGGAAATTCAGGAAATTCCACTTTAACCGCAATAGCCGGAACGCCCCTCGAGGGTGCAAGGGCTTTCGATGAAAGGGAAAGAAGAGTTCCCCCCAATGGTGGTAAAATCTGGATTGAATTCTTTCTCCCCATGGTGTTACCTCCCTTCGATGAAGTCCAGTTGTATTGAGAGTTTGACGGCAAGAAAGGTGAAAGTCTCTCTAAGGAAACGTTGTAAGACCCTCCCCAGCGGGCGGAATAGGGTACCATATCTACGATCTGACCGTAGGAATCGTATAGAAAGACAGTATCTCCAGTATTGTTAAGGGTAGGGAAATTTTTAAGTACCGTGCTATTTGAAATATTGAGGATCGCTGAAGAAAAAACAAAGTAGGAATCTGGCATAAGGGTGATTTCCGGTGCAGATTCTGACCTTTTCACTGGGTCGCCAACGCAATATCCCCTCAAAGAAATAGGACTATTTGAAACATTGTAAAGCTCAACCCACTCCACATCTCCGTTATACATAATTTCGTTTATTACTACCGGTGGCCTTCCTGAAAAAACCTGCAAAAAAGTCGAATCAAAGTAGATATCCTGAATTCCAACACGTAACCAGGCAGGATAGGTGCCCTGAGGTAATAGAAAAGGTCCAATTTTAAAAGAGGTAGTAGAATCGGGAAAAAGGGATACACTCCTCTCCACTTCAGAAGATGGCAAGGCCCCTTGAATTTCGTAATTTACCATCACAGCACTTAAAAATTCAGTACCTGTGTTTGTTATGCTTATAACAAAAGCCAGCTCGCAATCCCCACTTCTTTCAACCTTTACCTCCACCATTTTCAAATTAAAGGGTTTTGAAACGGAATTCTCCCTTCCACAGGTATTGCCACCTGCTTCGTTACAATATCTCCAGTTGTCCGCGTTATCCGGTCCCCAATAGTATTTCCGTTCAAAACTCACCCCATCCTTTGATCTCAGAGGAAATCCACTTCCCAAGCCAAAGGATGAAACAACGTTGCCACTTCTATCTATAAGACGTATCGTATCATTAGAAGAGAGGCCATTTCCCAAGTCTGTATCCTTAGTTGTCATAACTGAAATTCCATCGGGGAGCGAATAGGGCAAATAATTTTCTCCCTCAATAATGTACTCTCTGTCTAAAATGACCCCATAGGACTTCGGCGGTATTCTTGTGGTGGCTTTCACCCTCGGATAAAATTGAAGGATTTCCGTAAAAGGAACGATGCTATCAAACTCGGCATTATCCCTGAGTTTAAAAAGCGCCATATCAACGGTATCATCATCAGGGTTGTAAATCTCTATAAACTCATTACGGTCGCCGGGGGATAAAGAGCCCGTCTCCGGACCCAGTGGGTCCAGCATAACCTCCGTAATAACAGGATAGAGAAAGACGAAAAATAATAAAATACTCATAAATCAAGCACGAAGGTGACGGGGCCGTAATTGATCAACTTCACTTCCATTTTTGCCTGAAAAATGCCTTTGGAAACTTTAACTCCCTCTTCCTCCAATTTCTCACAAAACTTTTCGAAAAACAGACGCGCCTTTTCCGGTTCCATACAATTATCAAAGGATGGGCGTCTGCCTTTTTCTATGTCCCCCTCGAGGGTAAAATTGGGCACAACAAGAATTCCAAGGCCGAGATCCTTTACCGACAGGTTCATCTTCCCATTTTCGTCTTCAAAAATTCTCAGTTCTACTATTTTCTTTGCAGCTCTGGAAATCTTCTCTTCACTATCCCCTTTCCCGAACCCAACAAGGAGCAAAAGTCCAGACTCTATCCCGGATACATAATTCCCCTCAACCCAGACTTCCGCCGTCTTAACCCTTTGAATCACCACCCTCATCTTTCACCTCCCCACTTATTTTAACCGTTAAATCCTGACCTTAAAAAGTCTTTTAAGGTGCGAACAATTTTTCTAACCAGGGTTGATGGGTTAAAATCATTATAATGTTTTCAATCCTTTTTCTAACTTTTCAGCTTCTCACACCGGAACAAATCGGTTTTTACATCTCAAATTTAACGAAAGCTTCTCGTTCTCGAAACAAAGACTCTCTCCTTTACTATTACAACGAATTGAGAAATAAAGCCAATCCGCGAGAAGAAAATTACCTCTATGCTTACGCCAATGGGCTTGCGATTTTCCTAATTTTAACATCAGACAGCCTTTACGCAAAAGAACATTACGTCGACAGCGCTATTTTTTATTTAGAAAAGTGCACCCAATTGAAACCCGATTTCTCCGACGCCTACGCTGTCCTGGGTTCCCTCTACGGTATGAAGGCCATAATGAACCTTTCCCGCGTCGTGTACTGGGGGAAAAGATCAGAAGAGGCTTTTCAGAAGGCAAAGTCCCTTGATCCTGAAAATCCAAGAGTTTACTATTTGGAAGGCATATCTTTCTTTTTTAGACCAAAAACCTTTGGAGGAGGCAAAGAAAAGGCAAAGGAAAATTTCGAAAAGGCATTGGTCTTGTTCCAGAAAGAAAAAAACCCCCTTTCATGGGGGTATATGGAATGTAAGGCCTTTCTTGGTTTTGTCTATGAAAAAATGAATATGAAAGAAAAGGCTATTAAGGTCTATGACGAAATACTACAGCAAGAACCGACCTACCTTTGGGTCAAGGAAGCGCGACAGAAACTAAAAAATTAGCCACAAAGTTTTTGCCTCATCAAAGGCAAAGAAACCGGTAAGTGCGCGTTTAAAAAACGAGAACCTAATTCTTTCGGGTAAAACTCCAAGGGTGAAAACACAAACCATTATAAAGACTAAAAACCAAGGTAAAAACTTAAAAAATCCCTTTAAACTAAAATCTTGGGAAAAGTCGAAAAACGCCATCTTTAGAAGACGCCAAAATAAAACAAATCTTGCACAGCACCCAACTTAAAAAATTGAATCAAGGTAAAATACTCTCTATCAGAGGAGCTTGTGAAGATAGAAGCTTTAAGCTTCCTCGACCCTTTCCGGAGGATAATCAATCTCTTCTAACTTCTCTTTAACCTTATCAAAATTTGCCGTCTCGATAAAAAGTAATTTTTTTTCAACATCGATCTCAAATTTCTTTTCACCGATCTCCTTCAGGGCCTCCGTAATTCTCATCTTACAATGATTACAATGAATGGCTGGAATATATACTTTGTACCTTGCCATAACACCCCCTTATTTTAGCCTCATTGAATTCAAAATCACAGATATTGAACTAAAGGCCATTGCACCTTCAGCCATAACAGGGTGCAAAAGACCGATCATTGCGAAAGGAATTGCAACACCGTTATACAAAAAAGCCCAGATCAAATTTTCTTTAATCTTTGTTAAAAGCTTTCGGGAAAGGCCTACGAGGTCAATAATGACAGAAAGCCCTCCCTTTAAAATAACGGCATCAGAATTTTCAATGGCCAGATCCGAACCATGCGACACTGTTACAGCAATATCGGCTGCCTTTAACGCCGGCGCGTCATTTATCCCATCTCCAACCATTAAAACCTTTCTTCCCTGCGATTGAAAATGCCTCACTATGTTTACCTTATCCTCTGGTCTCACTTCGTAGTAAACCTCTTCAATTCCGAGTCTTTTTGCCACATATTTAGCCGATTTCTCATTATCCCCGGTGACAAGAACTGGCGTAATTCCCATCTCTTTAAGCCCTTTTACGGCGGTAAGACTATCCTCTCTTATCTTATCTTCCAGAACTAAAAAGCCTATCCTGGTTCCATTTTTCCGAACCTCGACAACAGTACCACCGTTATTTAGATAGTCAAGGTATTCCTCAGAATTTTCTGGCCTACCAATGAAATACTCTTCGGAACGAGATTTAGCGATAAGTCCTACTCCAGGAACTTCCTCAATTTCATATCCCTCAAAAGTTAAGTCATCCTCTAACAGTTTCGAAATCGCATTCGCGAGAGGGTGATTTGAGAAACGTTCAAAGTAAACAACTTTTTTCAAATCCTCAAGGGGTAGGTTCTGAAATACCACCACTGGCCTTCCCTCTGTTAAAGTACCTGTTTTGTCAAAGAGTGCATATTTAATATCCATAATGGTTTGAATGATTTCTGCATTTCTTACCAATATGCCCTTCTTTGAAGCCAGTATTGTTCCTCTCACCAGTGCCATCGGAATAGCAAGCCCAAGGGCACAAGGACAGGCAATAACTATAACGGAAACAAAAGTGAAAAGAGAAAAGCCGAGCCTGCTGGTAGATGGTACCCAGGGTAGTTTAGTGGAAATTTTCTCGAGGATAGGTTTAAAATGCTCAAAATTGAAAAACCAAAAGATAAAACTCAGTAAAGCAAGGGTAATGATAACCGGTACAAAATAATTAGTTATCCTATCAGCCAACTTTTGTATAGGGACCCTCGAACCCTGGACCTCACTCAAAATCTTAATTATTTCCGATATATAAGACTCTTCAGGCCGCTTTTCGACCTTAATTTTCACAAGCCCTGTTAAATTTAAGGTTCCTCCAAGCACTTTCGAGCCTTTGTCCTTTTCCACAGGGATTGCTTCTCCGCTGATCATGGACTCATCAACGCTTGTCCTTCCCTCCTCAATGAGCCCGTCAGCAGGAATCCTTTCACCCGGCCTCACTAAAACTAACATACCCTCTCTAAGATGGTCCGCAGGTATCGTAACTTCTTCCCCCTCAAGAATAATCCTAGCCTCCTTAGGCTTTAAATTGATGAGTGCCCTTATTTCTCTAAAGGCTTTATCTCGTAAACTGCTCTCTATGAACCTACCGAGGATGTGGAGGGACATGATCATCGCACCTATGGTTCCAAAGGATTCAATGTGGAAGCCGGCAAACCTGAAAACAGAAGTTAAAAGGCAAGTTAAGGCACCGATGGAGATTAATGTATCCATATTTGCGTGATAGTGTGACACCGCAATCCAGGCACCCTTCAAGACATCGATCCCTGCCACAAAAATTACTAAAAGAGTGAGCAGCAATTCTAAATAGTAAAAACCCGGCACATGAATTCCCACCATATGAAGTATCATCAACATGGTCAAAGGAACCGTTAATATAAGCGCAAAAATCAGATTTCTCAGAGTCCTCTTGTATCTTTTACGTTCAACGTCCTCGGGGGGAGATGTAGATACACCGTACCCCACTTTTTCTACGGCCTTTTTTATTTCCTCAATATCCAATGGCCTCTCAAGAATTATAAAGGCTTGATTTGTGGCGAGGTTTACCGCGGCATATTTAACTCCAGGTATATTCTTAATCGCTTTCTCCACCGTTTTTGCACAGGTGGTGCAGGTCATTCCAGTAATGGTAAGGTTTAACTTATCGGGGGATTTATTTTCCATTATAAAAATTTAAACCATATACAACAAAAAACAAAAAGGGGGCGGGGCGTACGCCCCGCCCCCTTTTTGTTTACTTCTTCGCTTCAAGATATTTCAAAATCCCGAGTGCTGCCTTCCTCCCTGTTGCTATAGCACTTATTGCATCCGCCCTCTTAGTAACAAGGTCACCTCCTGCGAATAACCCGGGAACATCGGTCATCATATGTTCGTTCACCAGTATCTTGTTACCAGCCCTGTTGAACCTGAGTTTACTTTTTACATCATCAGGCAAGAAACTCAGATCGGGCCCTTGGCCAATGGCCATTATCACGGTATCCACTTCCATTTCATAGGTCTTTTCGTAAATAGGAATGGGTTTTGGCCGCTTTGCACCCTCTTCATAGACCATTTCACAATCGCAGTATTTTACCACCAGTTTTTTTCCTTTCCTTTCGATTTCGATCGGCAGCGTTTGGGGCATGAATTTAACACCTTCTGCAAGGGCCTCCTCTCTCTCCTCATGGGAAGCGGGCATATCCTCCACTCTTCTCCTATAAGAAATAACCACTTCTTTAGCACCGAGTCTCAACGCCGTCCTCGATGAATCCATCGCTGTATCTCCACCACCGATCACAAGGACCTTCTCACCAACAGAAACTCTTTCACCTTCACTAACCTTTCTCAGGAAGATAACAGCATCCATCACTCCATCTAAGTCCTCTCCCTTGATCCCCATCTTCTGCCCGACCTGGTAACCTGCTCCGAGAAAAACGGCATCTAATTATGGAGTAGTTCCTCAAACTTAACATCCTTACCCACTTGGGTATTGTACTTGATTTCTACGCCCTGTTCTATGATAAATTTAATTTCTTTGGCAAGGGTCTTTTCTGGTAAACGATAACGGGGGATTCCATACCTCAACATTCCACCAGGCTTATCCTTTGCCTCGAAAATGGTAACATCTACCCCGTTCCTGCGTAAATAGTAGGCAGCAGAGAGGCCTGCAGGACCCGCTCCAATAACAGCCACCTTGCCTCTCCCCTTCTCCTTGGCATATCCAAGAACCGCACCATAATCGTCAATTTGCATAGTTGCAAAACCCTTAAGGTATCTAATCTGGATAGGATCTCCTTTTTTCGAATATACGCAGGCATTTTCACATCTGTGGGTGCAGATGATACCACAAACCTCGGCCAAAGGATTGTTTATATTCATCCATTCGAGGGCCTTTCGATAGTTTCCACTCCTTATCTCACTGATATACTCGGGAATGTACATACCCGTAGGGCAGCCCTGCACGCAAAGGGCGCATCCGAGACATCTAACAGACTCTAAATGGGCTTCTTCAGGAGTAAACCCTTTAAGAATCCAGTCAAAATCCTTGATTCTCTCATTAACCGGCCTTTCGGGCATTTCAACCCTTTCAAAATCGAGGAAATGGGACTCGCCCATCTCCCAACCAGTCCCAGGTCCTGTATCCAGTTCCTTCGTAGGAATTATAACAAACTCTTCCTTATTTGGGGTCACAATATTGTAAAAGTTTGTCAATTTAAGGGAACCCGTTGGACAAACATCAACACACTGACCGCAGTAGCTACATCTACCATAATCGATCTTAGGTCTTAATCCCGAATCACCCGGCCTTTCAGGTAGCCCTGGAACCCCTACCATTTCGATGGCCTGACAGGTACAAATCTTCGCACAATTCCCACACCCCACGCAGAGTTCCCAGTCGTTGGAGTGAATTCCCCTGTACCGTCTCGCGGGTTCCTTCTTCTCAAAAGGAACCCTTACGGTGTGGGGTTTCCTTACAAGGAATTTCAAAGCATCTAAAAATTTGAAGTTCATATTCATGGCTCACCTCTCTGCATCTGGCGGACAAATATCAAGACTGA
>Ga0308310_1000903_pt1 | contig 13349 bp, 13 predicted proteins | sample HotsprSampleMS65_FD_203672 | JGI IMG/M metagenome (GOLD analysis project Ga0308310, IMG submission 203672) | Hot spring phototrophic mat microbial communities from Mushroom Spring, Yellowstone National Park, Wyoming, United States - 20090730_MS65 ...
CTGTTGATATTCTCGAGGACGCCTGATAGGTCGGCGGGCAATCTGAACAGAAATGCCGCCTCTGCGCCTGTGAACTCGTGCCAGAAGCCTTGCCACGTGCTCGGATCGCCATACACCCAGGCTGCGCCTGCCTGCGCCCGCAACGGCAGATACACATACGGCAGAAAACCCGCTGCGCCTGTCGCCAGCGCCGCCAGCGCCGTCAAAATCGTGCGGCGCGGCTGCGCCCTGAGCGCCTGCCAAGCCTCGGGCAGCACTGCGTAGAGCAGCGCAGGGATCAGCAAGGCGATCAGGCGGTGATGCGCAACGCCTAGGCCGCCAATCAACGCCAGCAGCATCAGCCGCCGATAGATTGGAATGCCGCGCCATACCGCCAATGCGATCAAGCTCAGCTGGAAGACCGTGTTCAAGCTGTAGACTTCTGGCACGACGGCGTGAAACCAGATCGTGCGCGCCAAGCCGAGCAGGAACGTGCAAGCCGCTGTCACGATCAGGTCGCCGCTCAGGTGCAGCAATAAGGCGAAGAAAATGCCGAGCGCGACCACGTGCCAGAGCGTGCTGTGCAAGGTCGGCGCGAACTCGGACGCGACGCCGAGCGCGCGCAAGGCGCTCACGAACAGATTGCCGCTAATCGTCCAAAGCGGATAGCCGCTGTGATGCAGCGTTCCCCACACATTCAGCGTCACTTGCGCCTCGCCGACGTCGTCCATGTATGGATTCTCGCCGCCGCCAACCTGCCTGAGCATGGTCGGCGCGTAGATGGTCAGGGATAGCGCGTAGACGCCAAGCAAGAGCAAGGCGGCGCGGCGCAGGTTCGGTCTGGAGAGCGCGTCTGCCTTCACGAGCGGTTGATCATTGCGCGCCGCAGGTCGCCTAACCTGCGAGCTAGGGCTCATGCGCTACGTTCGACATCAGCAAGCCACGCAAGACGAGCGCCACTCCGACCGCGATCAACACCAAGCCGATCAGCGTATCGCCGACCTCAGCAATGCCTTGCGACGCCAAGAGCAAGCTGAGCGCTGCGCCGAGCCACGCCGCCGCGAAGATGATGCCGCGCGGCTGCCGTCGCAGCAACGCGATCAGAAACCAGAGCGCGCCGAAGGTGCTGGCCGCCACAGGCGCGACCGCATAAAAGCCTGCTGGCATCAGCTCCAAGTTGATCAGCAGCCATGCGACGCCGAGCAGGGCGACGCCGAGAATGCCGAGCAGCACTGAGCCCTGCAGCGTGAACGGCAGGCGCGGCCGCGGCGGAATCAAGCGGCGCAGCGCGTTCTCGGCGTCAGGTTGCGCAGCACGGCGGCGCACAGCTAACTCCTAGCGGGCTCAGCGGGCGGCGGCTGAAATTCAAGGCAGCGCGCACCGCGCGCGCCGATGATCAAGGCGTAACGCACGTTGCGCGGCACCTCCAAGCGGTCGCCAGGGCGCAAGACCACGCGCTGATTCAAGTCAGGCAGGATCGCCTCTAGGCTGCCTTCCACGCAATATAGCACTTTGTCGTGCGCATGGCTGCGCAGCGGGTAGCGGAAATTGGCTGGTTGTGTCCAAGTGTAGGGCTGCACGCCTTGCTGCTTCAGCTGCAGGCGGATCGCCTGCTCGGTCGGATGGCTGCTGCCGCGCCACCGCAGCAGGTGCACAGCTGCTGTACGAACGTTCACAGCGCTCGTTGTCCTCGTCATCGCCCACCCTGTTCAGTCAGGTTCTTATCGCAATGTTTTTTCCAAAATCCAACACGGCTCGTTCACGTAGTGCGTGACGCCTTCATGATCTACGTAGCTCCAGCGCCCTGCGTCCTCGGCGATGACCCGGAAGCCATGGCGCTCGTAGAGGCGGCGCGCGCCCACGTTCTCCTTCGCCGCCGCAATGCTGACCGAAGCGTAGTTGCGCTCGCGCAAGAGCATCTCTGCCTCGCGCAGCAGCGCCGAGCCGATGCCTTGCCGCTGAAAAGCGTCCATCACGCGCAGCGAGTACAGGTAGGCGTGCTTGCGCCCCGCGCGCCCGAAGCCGTCGTGGCTCTCCAGCTGGATGAAAAGCTGCCCAATCGGGAAGCCGTTCACATCGGCGAGCAGCATCAGGCGCCGCCCGCGCAATTGCTCCTCATAAGTGCGCTCAAAAACGCGCCGAAAGTGCGTGTATTTGCCGTACCATTCCAGCTTGGGCAGATCTTCGCGCTCGGCAAGGCGGAAGATCACCTGCATCTGCAGGCAGAGCGTACGGCGCTCAAGCGTGGTCATCCTATCGGCTCAATCAGGCTATCTCAGCTAGTGTGCGCCTCTTCGATCCATTGTCTGAGCAGGGCGTGTTGTGCCTCAGGCGTCTCTGCGTCGCCGTCTAGCACGGCGTCGCGCAGCCGAGCGAGCAGTTTACCGAAAAGTGGACCGGGTTTCAAGCCCAGCGCGCGCAGAAAGTTGCCATCGGCGGCCAAGCGCACATGGCGCCAGACGTGCAGGTAACGTTGCGCGCGAGAGAGATCGAGCGGCGTGCCGAAGAGCGCAGCAGCGAGGATCGCTTCAGGGCAGAACGGCTCGAGTGCGCGCACGATCTGGCTTGGCGGCGCCTCAGGCAGCAACGCCGCGAAAGCGAGCCGCGCGCGATGCACTTCTGAGAGCGCTTTGCGGACGTTTCTGGGCAGCGCGAGGCGCTCGAGGAGCGCAGGGTCGTCGGGGAGGGTGCCGCCGAAGATCGCCCAGCGTAGCACGAGCGGATCGAGATCGTCGGGCGCGTTTAGGGCGGGCAAAGTTGCGTAAATTGCGGCTAAACGCTCATCAAAAGCCAATCTCGGATGGATCGCTTTCAAGACGCCATGCTCGGCCAGCCAGCGCAAGGCGTGCGCAGGCGCTGCGTCGCTCAAGATCAGATCGAGCTCATGGCGCAGTCGCTCGCCGCTCAGCGCAGCGATATGCGGCAGCGCACGCGGCAGCTGGGCAGCGCTCTCAGGCGCAAGGCGCAAATTCAGCCGCGCGATGAAGCGCGCCGCGCGCAAAATGCGCGTCGGATCGTCCTCGAAGCTATGTGGATGCAACGTGCGCAGCAAGCAACGCCGCAAATCCGAGATGCCGATTCTGAGCGGATCGATCAGCTTGCCGAACGGCTCAGGCGCAAGCTGCAGCGCGAGGGTGTTGATCGAAAAATCGCGGCGGCGCGCGTCTTGGATGAGCGAATCCTTGCCATAGAGCAAGGTGACGGTCGGCAGGGCGGCGGGCGCGGCGTAGCGTTCAAGGCGCGTTGTGGCGAAATCGAAGCTGGGCAGTCCTGAATCGGCAGGCGGGTGCCACGTGGCAGTGCCAAAGCTGGGATGCGCCGTGAACGTGCCGCCATACTGCTCAGCGACGGCGCGCGCGAGCGATATGGCGTCGCCCACTACGACCAGGTCGAGATCAGGTTTGCTCAAAGGCAGCTTCAACAGCCTATCGCGCACAAAGCCGCCAACCGCGTAAAGCGCGACATCGTGTTGCTGCGCGCTGCGGGCTAACAGCTGCAAGGCCGGCAGTATGGCGCTAGGCAAGCTGATGATCACAGCGCATAGTATAGCGCTAGTCAGGTAACAAGACGGGACGAAAACCGATAGAATCAAGCTCGATGGCGGGGATGTTCTGATAGCGGTAGAAAGTGCTGACCAGCGCGCCTTCTGAAGACCACGCGCCGCCGCGCAGCACGCGCGGATTGTTGCCTTCCAGATGCACTGCGTCCGTTCCCCACTCGGTCAAGCACCATTCCCAGACGTTGCCTTGCATATCCAGCACGCCAAACGGGCTGCTGCCTTCTGGATAAGCGTCTACGGCGGTCGGCGCGCCAATGCCTGCCTCGCGCGTGTTGCAGCGTTTGGGGTCGAAGTGATTGCCGTAAGGGTAGCGCCGATTGTCGTCGCCTTGCGCGGCGCGCTGCCATTGCAGCTCGCTGGGCAGGCTGATGCGCTTGCCGGTGCGATGGCTGAGCCAGATGCAGAAGGCGACCGCATCGAACCAGCTGACGCGCGTGCGCGGCAGGCGCTCGCCCGAAGTGACAGTGGGCTTGGGCTGCGGACGCTTGCGCCGCCAAGCTGAGGCGTGCAGCGAATACGTCCACCAACGGATATCGCGATAGCCGTCAGGCGCTTCCAGAAAAACCTGATACTGCGCATTGGTGATCGGCGTCCGCGCGATCTTGAAAGCAGGGACTTGGAAGAGTCCGCCGCCTGAGCCGGTTGGATTGTATTTGTGCGGATCGGTCGCGTCTTCGATCAGCACGTAGCCTGCTGTGACGTCGCACCACGCGAAATCGGGCAGAATGCTGCATACATTCTGCTCCGAGCCGGCAAGCTTGTGGCGCGGACGCAGCAGATGGTTCAGATCAAGCGGATCGTCAATGTATTCGGGATAGTTGCGGCGGAAATCCGCCCAGGCTTTGCGCGCCAGCTCAAGGTTGACTTGGCGCAGGGCAGCGATCTCTTCATAGGCTGCTCGCGCTTCTTGGCGGCGGCGGATTTGGTACAGGCTGCGCTTAGCGTGATCGATCACCACCTGCAGTGAAAAAGATCGCGGCTGATAGCCTTGCGCGGCGAGCGCTTCTAGCATCTCAATGGCCTGCTCATAGGCGCCCTCGCGCATCAGGGCGAGCGCTTCGGCAAAGCGCAAAGTCGCCGCGCGCTGCTCGCTATTGAGCGCCGATCGCGGGCGATCGGCCGAGTTGCGCTCGGCGAGCGCGTGCAGCACGCTGCTGAGCATGGCATCGTACGGCTTATGCACAAAGTCGTGGATGTGCAGCTGTACAGGCGAGATCGCGATCGGCAGGCTCCTCAGGTCGGTCTCGCGCACTAAGATTGGCACGATGATCGGACGCCGATCCAGCGGCAGCCCTGCCGCATGATCCAGCTCAATGCGCGAGCCGCTCTCAGGGCTGATCGACTCAGGGGAGATGGCGAAGATAAAGTGCGTGCACTGCTCAATGCCGGCCTTGATCTCTTCCCAATAAGGCTCACGTCCGCTGAGGCGCCAAACATCAAGCCAGACGTCGTGTTCAGCGCGCACCAAATGCTCTGCCAATTGAAGGATAAAAGGACGATCCTGCGAGCTATAGCTAAGAAAGACACGCGCCATGCCATACGCCTTTATAACGAATTTTTATCCGCTTTCTATTATGCGGCAAAAACGAAATTTTGCGCCTATCGCCAAAAGCCTGCTGAAGCATTTTTGCGAGATGTCTGGAGGCTCTGTGAAGATGAGGCCCGCGTGAGACCGAAATCAAGCGCACGCAAGCTTGTTGCGCGAGCAGAGCTCCGTTCTCGACGTGCTCTCAGCCGCTTGCGCACGGCTTTGTACTGCTTTTCTCATCCATGGCGCGCCCTGATCGCGCGAGTCTAGGGAAGCAACACGCTGTGTGGCTGTTACATCGCTTGAAGCGCTTCGGTTGCGCTCAAAATTGTTGTAGAGCAGCACGCCGCACGCCACAGCCAAGTTCAGCAAATCGCAGCGACTGCGCATTGGCAGGCGCACGAGCGCCGTACACGTTGCCTGCAGCGCCGCCGGCAGACCCTTGCGCTCGCTGCCCATGAGCAGGATGAGCGGCCAGTTGCAATCGGCGCGCCGAGCTGAACCCCTCTGCCACGAAGCGGATACCTTCGGCGAGGCACAGCCCGCTCTCGGCGCGCGCCTTGCGGTTGCGCAGGATACACTTTGATGATGGTCGATGATGGCGTTAGCAGGATTGGTGATGCGCGTCATTGCGTTGCGCGAGGAAGCGCGCCTGATCGCGCAGGGGCGGCTCGGCGCTCGCCAGCGCCTCTGCCAAAAGCGTCGCGGCGCACAGCGCGCTCAGGTTGACCGCGACGTAGAGCATGTAGGCTTGCACTTCAGGGTCGCGCTCGGCGCGGTAAGCCGCCTCGAAGAGCGCCTCAGCGCGCGGATGCCGAATCCAGACCGCCAGCCAAGTCGCGGCGCGCCGCACTTCAGGCTCAGAGTCGTGCAGCGCGTCTGCCAGCGCATCTAAAATAGCGTCACAGTCAGCGCTCTCAGCGATCTGGATGCCCAGATAATTGGTAGCGTTGAAAATGCCACGCAAAATAGCGGCTTTCGCCTCTCCTTGACGTCGCTGTGCCGCTTGTGCCAGTGGCGCAAGCGCTGACTCCGCGAGCAAATCTAGCATGGCGGTCGCTGCGGCGTGGCAGACTTGCGGCGACGGGTCGTCGAGTGCGGCGCGCACCAGATCGAGATGCATAACGCCGCCGCGCTCTGCCCAATGCTCTAAAATCGCGGCACGCAAACGCGGCGAGCGCACGGCGTTGAACTGCTCAGCCAACAGATCAAGCGCCTCAGGTGCGTCTACTTCGAAGAGCGCGTGTATGGCAGCCATGCGCACTTGTGCGTCTGAGTCGGCGAGCGCCGCTGACCACAGCATTTGCGCGTCCTCCCAATCAAGCGCCGAGAGCTGACGCGCAGCCGCCGCGCGCGCCGCAGGCGTGCATCGGCTCAACACGTCGCTGAGCGCCGCTATTGCCTCTGAGTCGGCGCGTTGTGCTAGGCTCTCAGCGGCGCTGCGCCGCACAGCGCGCTGACCGTAACACAGCGCTGCGCGTAGCACCTCAGTTGAGACGTTCTCAAGATGATACAGGCGTTGCGCGAACTGCGCGTCGCTCAGCTGGCGAGCCCGGTCGGGCGTCTCAGCGAGCAGTGGCGCGTAGCTCTGGCTCATAAGGCAATGTAAATAGTATCAATGCAACGTCGTGACGATAGCATCTTCCAGCAGCAGACGTCCCGTGCGCAGATCGGCGGCTGTCACGCGCAATTGGCGCTGTGCATCGAGCCGAAAAGCAGCCTCGACGCAAGGCTCGGCGGCGCGCACAGGTTGCGGCACAGGGATGCACAACGGCGGCGCAAACTCGTTCAGGGCAATAGCGCCGATCTCGCTTGGCTCAAGCGTACAAGCGAGCGCCCCGCCCGCCGCGCTGAGCGTGATCTGTCCTTTTGCCTGAGGATCGAGCATGCCGATCACGCATTCGAGCATTGGCTGATCGTCATAGGCTGCTGCCAAGCGCACAGTGCGCAGCGCGCGCGGGAACGGCGTACCGCTCGGCGCTAGCTCGAGATAGGCGAAGTCGCCCTCAGGCGTCCGATAGCGCAAGCCGTAGCTGTTCAGCAAGTATGGTGGCGATTGCAGCATGCCTTCGGCGAGCGCGCAGATGCCTGTCTCAAGCGCGGCGTGTGCCCCCCAAGAACGCTCGGTCGCTCGGAAGAGGGGCGACGCAGCGCTCGCCTCGCCTAGATAGATGAACGTCAGGTCAGTTGGGTAGAGCGCCTGGTCGGCGGCGTAAGCGAAGCAATCTTCCAGCGCAGCGGCGAAGGTCTGTGGCGTGCAGCGCTCTGTCATCAGGCTGGCGAACGGCACGCCTTGGCGCAACGCCTGATCGAGCCGCGCGTTGAGCCGCGCCGCTGGCGCCATCTGCGCAAAAGTCACGCTGAAGACGTTTGGCTCAGGCTCGGCTTGTGCGAAAATGGCAGGCGCCTGCGCTGACCACACGCCGCCGCGCAGCGCAGCTGCGTCTAATTCGCTCATGATGTGAAGGCGTGCTTCGGGCAGCGCAAGCGCTGTGAGCGATTCGTGCAGCCAGCGGGCATAGCGCGTGGCGACGTGCGCGCTCTCAAAATGCGGCATGCTCACCAACAAGCGCTCGATCTGGCTGAGCGGAAACGGCAAGGCGCTCAGCAACGCGCTGATGAAAGCGCGACCGACCGTGCGCACGTCCCATGCTGCGCCGTCAAGTTGGCGCGGCGCGGGCTCGGGTTGCGCACAGATTGCCTCTGGAATGCGCTGAAAGCAACGGCGGCGCTCGGCATCAGCGAGCAGCGCAGCCTGTCCGACGCGCAGGTCGCCATCTGCTGCCACATAGAGCGCAGTTGGAATGCTGCCATCAGGGGCGCTCAGCGCAGGCAGGTGCAAAAGTTGCGGCTGCGCACCGCGTTCCCGATATGCGAGCGCACAGCTTGCCTTGCCGAGCGCTAAAGCGAGCGTGTAGCCCATCAGGCAGTTGCCCCGAAGGTCGCTTCAAAAGCATCCCGCAGCGGCGCGCTCAGCTTGACTGCTTCTGGATCGCGGCAGAGCGCGATGCCGCGCGCCACAAGGGCTTCGTATGGCGTGCCGCGCAGAGCTGCCACTCCTGCTTCGCCTGCTGCCATCGGCAGGATTGGCGCGAGCGTGTTGACGGCGATGAAAGCCTCGGCGTCGCGCTCGACCTTCTCACGCCGCGCCACGCCGCCAAAACCGACGAATAAATCCACTACCGAGCGCGTGTGCAAATCGCTGACGCCATCGCCGACGAACAACTTGCGCCCCCACAAGCCGCGCGAGAGCTCGCGCACAATCTCGGGCTTGCCGGATGAGACGGTCAGCGGGCCGTGTTCGTAAGCAAGGTATGCCGCGCCATTGACCGCTGCTTGATCGTAATACTTCCACCAAGCCCCGCTCAGCTCGTTGAATTCCAGCTCAACAGCGCGCACGTTCTGCGGCGGAATGCCCAGCCGCCTGCCCAAGCCGCGCACGGGCGCCGCCAGGCCGCCGCTGATGATGAAAACATGCTTGCCAAGCCTCAGCAACGCGCTGATCACGGCTTGTGCATCAGGCACAAGCGTTTCCCAGTAGCGCTGCTCAATCGCTGCCAGCTGCGCGCGAGTCGGGCGGATGGCCTGCAGGCGCTTGCCGTAGACTTCGGCAAGGTCTAGGTCGCCGTTCATCGCTTTTTGGGTCAGCAGGCTGACGCGCAAGTCTTTCCCTTTCATGCGCGCCAGTTCATCTACGCCTTCAAGAGCGGAGAGCGTGCTATCGCAATCGAAGAAGATCAGATCGAAGCTCGTCCAGCGCGTGTGAGCTGCCACTGCGTTTGCCCTCTATGCCTACGTGCTTGCTGATGTGCTTGCATGATCGCTGCAACGCGGAAGATTATAGCGCAGGAGTTCACGGCGTCATAGCACAAGGCTGAGAGGCGCGGCGCCAAGAGTGGTGGCAGCTGCGCTGCTGCGCTAGAATGGCGGACACAGGCTTGCGGCTTGCGCACAGCATTAAGGACGCATAATGGCGGACGAACAAGCACAACAGTTGCTGCAACAAGGCATCGCGGCGGCGAAGGCAGGTCAGCGCGATGAGGCGCGCCGTTTGCTACAAGAGGTCATTCGGCGTGATGCGACCAATGAAATGGCTTGGTTGTGGCTCTCAGGCGTCGCAATCAACGATGAAGAGCGCATCTCCTGCCTGATGAAAATTCTTGAGATCAATCCGTCTAATCAGAACGCGCTGAAAGGCCTGGCGAAGCTCGGTGTGAAGCCGCCGAGCAGCACAGGCCTCCGCCGTTTGAAGGATCAGCCGCCGCCACAAGGGCTGGAAGCGATAGCGCGCCCGCCGACGGCGCCGCCTAGCGACAAAATCGAGCGCCGCACTGCTGTGCCACAGCCCTCTGTGCCAATCCTCGATGAGCGGCGTATCGCCATCTTGAGCGAAGCAGCCAGCCGTTTTTTGGAGAGCTATCAACCTCTGCCGCAAGCAGCCTTGCCCTTCGCTTGGACGCGCAAGAGGCGCGGTCGGATCGGCGAGCTAAGCGACCAAGCGCTGCGCTTGCGGATCGGCGCGGCCTTCCTTGGCGGAATCGCCGTGCTGGCAGGCGCTATCTTCTTGATCTGGAACTTGCTCGGCGATGGCGGCACAGGCATCGCGCTGCGCAGCACCAACACCCCAACGCCGACGCTGACGCCAACCGCCACGCCGACCCTCGGCTTGACCAGCACGCCCAGCAACACGCCGCTTGTGCCGCGCACTGCCACACCCACTCCTAACATCGCGCCGGGCAGCATTTACAGCCCGACGCTGACGCCCGCTTTCCCCGAGCCACGCTCCGGTCCGATGCGCCAAGCGCTCACCTTGCTCGGCGCCGCAGACTACGCCGCCGCGCTCGAAATTCTGGAAGATGAGCGCAAAGGTCTAGAGCTGGCGAGAAGCGAAACTTACTACGAGATCATCTACCACATGGTCACAGCGTATCTGGCGCAGAATAGGCCGGGCGAAGCGGCGCGCCTGCTGGACGCTAACCGCAAGCCTGATAGCACAGCTTTCCGCGCGGCGCGCGCCTTGCTCAGCTTTGCGCGCGGCGACTTGGACACAGCGCTCAGCGACGCACGGTTCATCCTGACAGAGCGCGACGATTTGCGCTGGGCAGAAGTTGCCATTGTCGCGGCGCGCGCGCATGCGCAACGCGGCAATCTCGCCGCCGCGCGCGATGTGCTGCGCAACGCCATCAGCGCCAATCCGCGCAACGTCAAGCTCTTGCTGGCGCGCGCTGAGATCAACCTGAACAGCGGCGCGCTCAACGACGCGCTGAGCGACGCCGAACTCGCTCTGTACATCGATCCGCTCAATCGCAGCGCTTACCAAATCCGCAATGCAGTGCTCTTGGCAATCGCCGCCGAGCAGACAGAGCCTGTGGCGCGCGTAGAAGCCTACGGGCGCGCTGTGATCGGCGCACAGGCTTATCTGATCTACTATCCGGGCGATACCGAAGCTTGGTTGCAGCTCGGTCGGGCGCGCGAAGGCGAAGGCAACTTGAGTGAAGCGCTCGACGCATACAGGCAAGCCGTCGTCCTCGATAAAAGCTCTGAGGCGGCGCGCCAAGCCTTTCTGGCGCAAGGCGAGCTGCTGATGCGTTTGCGGCGCTACGCTGAAGCGCGCGATGCCTTCAATGCCGCGCTCATCATCCGCGAGACGAGCGACGTGCGTCGCCGCCGCTTAGACGCTGCCAGCGCGCTCGGCGACTACACAACGGCGCTCGACGACATCACGCTCTTGCTGCGCGAGAATCCTACGGATGCTGCGCTGCTCAGCGCGCAGTTCGACTTGCTACTCGCCGCCTGGATGGCTCAAAAGCTCACAAAGGAGCAGCTCACGACTGCCGCTGAGCGCCTGAGCGAAGATCAGCTTGCCGCCTTCGCGCCGCAGGCGCGGCATAGCGCCGTGTTGTATCGCGGCGTGGTGCGCCACCTTGAAGGCGACCATCAAGCGGCGCTCAACGATTTGAATCAAGCTCTGGCGCTGCGCTCCACAGCCACAGGACACTACTATCGCGCGCTGACGCTGCGCGCCTTGAACCGTCCTGCCGAAGCAGTGCGCGACCTACAATGGCTGACTTACTTCGAAGAATTCGCCACGCTGCCGCGCCTGAGCGATGTTCGCTCTCTGTTGGCGGCGCTGGTCACTGCCTTGCCCACTGAGACTGCCACGCCAACGCCGACGATGACCAACACGCCATCAGCTACGTTCACGCCAAGCAACACGCCGACGCCAACGCGCACCTTCACGCCGACGCGCACGCCAACTTTCACACGCACGCCGACCTTGACACGCACGCCGACGCCGACGCGCACCTTCACCCCGACGCGCACGCCAACGCTCACGCGCACGCCGACAAGCGCGCCATGAGTGCTTCACGCCGAGAAATTCCCTTGCATTTCCCAGCATCTTTGCGCGAAGGCGCAGTTTGTTGGCGAACTCGATCGTTCGCTAAAATTGAGCGGGGCGAAAGCCCGCCTTTCTGCACGAGAAAGCGTGGTTTGCTTTATTTTTTCATCTATGTTATGCTCTGAAGCGATTGTTCTATTTTTCCCAAGCGGCTGTGCGCTCAGCGCAAAGTGAGGTGAAAAGGCCGTGCTGGATCAATACGCACCTGTCGCGATCTTACTGCTCATCACAACAGCGGTCAGCACTATCGTCGTGTTCATCTCGCGCATTCTCGGTCCGTTCCGTCCAACGGCGCGCAAGCTCGAGCCGTATGAAAGCGGCATGGTGGCGATCGGTCCGGCGATGCGGCGGCTGCCTGTCAAGTTCTATCTGATCGCCGTCCTGTTCATCCTGTTCGATATCGAAGTGATGTTCTTCTTGCCATTCGCTGTGGTCGTGCGCGAGGTTGGCTTTGCAGCGCTCATCGTGATGCTGGTCTTCATCATTGTGCTGGAAATCGGACACTATTACGCTTGGCGTAAAGGAGCTTTGGAATGGGAATAGCAGGCAAACTGGGCAACTTGGGCGTGGTGACTACCACGCTTGAGGCGGCTATTAACTGGGGACGCACCAAGAGCATGTGGCCGATGCTGTTCGGCTTGGCGTGCTGCGCTATCGAGATGATGAGCACGCAAGCCTCTGTGTATGACCTCTCGCGTTTTGGCATGGAGCTGATGCGCGCCTCGCCGCGCCAGAGCGACCTGATGATCGTGGCAGGGCGCGTCACGCGCAAGATGGCGCCTGTGCTGCGCCAGCTGTATGACCAGATGCCCGATCCGAAGTACGTGATCGCAATGGGCGATTGCGCCTCGTGCGGCGGCGTTTTCAACAATTACGCCATTGTGCAAGGCGTGGATGAGATCGTGCCTGTGGATGTCTACGTGGCGGGCTGCCCGCCGCGCCCTGAGCAGCTGATTCACGGCATCATGACGCTGCACGAGAAAGTCAAGACGCAGCGCATCGCCGATTGGGCATGAGCGACGCGGTTTTTAGCACGTCAACACAGGGGCGATCACATGCAAGCGCCACTCGATCCGGTTGACTTGGCGAAGCTGAGCCTGAAAGACGCCGTGCTAGATGTGGTCGAGTTTCGCGGCGAGACGACTATCGTGGTAGACCCACGGCGCATTGTGGAAGTTTGCCAGTTCTTCCGCGATACCGAAGGTCTGGAATACATTTTCCTCTCGGATATCACGGCAGTGGATTACTTCCCGAAGGAGCCGCGCTTCGCCTTGTGCTACCATCTGTACTCGATGGTCTACATGCGCCGCTTGCGGATCAAGGTCTATTTGCCAGGCGACGATCCGCGCTTGCCAAGCGTCACTTCAGTGTGGCCCTCTGCCGATTGGGAAGAGCGCGAGGCGTACGACATGATGGGCATTTACTTTGAAGGGCATCCGAACCTGCGCCGCATTCTGATGCCCGCCGATTGGGAAGGGCATCCGCAGCGCAAGGATTATCCGCTCGGCTATGAGCAGGTGCAGTTCAGCTTCAACTTCGATGATATTGACCGCCTGAAGCCGTATGCCAAAGACTGAGCGTCCTGAGAGCAAGCCTGAATTGAGGAAAACGCGATGAGTGAACGGCCTTTATTGGAGAGTAGCGGGCACAGCGCCAACATCACTGAGTGGGAAGGCACTGTCCAAGAGCTGCGCGGCTTGGTCTCGCCACGCGCGCTGACAGGCGAGACCATGTTGCTGAACATGGGACCGCAGCATCCTAGCACGCACGGCGTCTTGCGGCTGCTGCTGGAGCTGGATGGCGAGACCATAGTCAGCTGTGTGCCAGATATCGGCTATCTGCACACGGGCATCGAGAAGACAATGGAGTCCAAGACCTACGAG
>Ga0308310_1000907_pt1 | contig 13305 bp, 17 predicted proteins | sample HotsprSampleMS65_FD_203672 | JGI IMG/M metagenome (GOLD analysis project Ga0308310, IMG submission 203672) | Hot spring phototrophic mat microbial communities from Mushroom Spring, Yellowstone National Park, Wyoming, United States - 20090730_MS65 ...
CTTCCGATACAGACGGGAGAGTAAAGGGGGGTCTGCATGCATAGAAAGGAGAAACGCCAATGAAGACAATGAAGGCCGCCGTTGTCCACGACTTCCGGCAACCGTTGCGTATCGAGGAATTACCCAAGCCTGAGCCGGGACCCGGCGAGATCGTGGTCAAGATCGAAGCGTCAGGTCTGTGTCACACCGATATCCACGCGGCGCACGGTGACTGGCCCGTGAAACCCAAACTCCCGTTTATTCCGGGGCACGAAGGGGTAGGTATCGTTGAAAGCGTCGGAGCGGGAGTAACCAACGTGAAGGAAGGTGACCGCGTAGCAATCCCCTGGTTGGGTTATGCGTGCGGCGATTGCAAATACTGCGCTTCAGGTTGGGAAACGCTCTGCGAACGTCAGTTGAATACCGGTTATTTCCTCGATGGCGCCTATGCTCAGTATGCTAAGGCCTATGCGAAGTACGTGGGCATCGTTCCTGCGGGTGTTTCTGCACTCGATGCCGCACCGCTCACCTGCGCTGGCGTTACGACGTACAAAGCGGTGAAGGTTTCCGGGGCGCGCCCTTCGGAGTTGGTGGCTGTCTTTGGCGTTGGCGGGTTGGGGCATCTGGCGTTGCAGTATGCCAAAATTGCCGGGGCGACGGTGGCAGCGATCGACCTGCTCGATGAGCGGTTGCAGACGGCGCGCGAACTTGGCGCCGACATTACGATCAATGCTAAAACTCAGGATCCGGTCGAGGAACTGAAGAAGTGGGGCGGCGCTGATGCTGCAATCTGTGTGGCTGTTTCGCCGAAGGCGTTCGAGCAGGCTTACCGATCATTGCGACGCGGCGGGCGACTTGTGTTTGTGGCGCTTCCTGCCGATAACTACATCCAGTTGCCTATCTTCGAGACTGTGCTCAACGGTATCCACGTTATTGGCTCGATCGTCGGCACCCGCGCAGACCTGGCGGAAACGTTTGCGTTACATGCCGCTGGAAAGACGCGCGTCCTCTTTGAAACGCGCCCGCTCGATCAGGTGAACGAGGCGTTCGAGGATGTTGAGCATGGACGCAACAAGGCGCCGCGGATCGTCTTCTCTGAGTTCTGATGGAGCGTGTGAAGCGAGGGACTTGTATATGCTGGTCCCTCGCTTCTCGATTTGTAAGGTTCGTTCTATCGCTGCTGCATACGTTCTTCCTGCGATTGTCTCAATGTCCCCCTCATCTCCCAACCCCCTTCTCGCCTTGCAGTTTAAGGGCAGACGGAACGTTTGAGCAACGGGGAGGCAACGTGCAGTGTTCAATCAGATTGCAGTGCGCATACACCCTCGAACGTGTAGTCACGTAGCAAGAAAACCCGCCACGAGTACTTTACGCCTTAATCTGACCGCGATAAGCTATACCGGCACAATATACGACCGTCTTGAGCAAATGCACGCAGCTCACATGGAAAGGTGTCATGAGGGGAGAGCAGGGCAAACACACTATCGGCTACGTCGTCTTGTAGAATATCGCCGTTGACAAACACCACTTCTATAGGGTGTATCTGAGCAGAGAGGCTATAGCCGTACACAAGAGCAAAAGGCCCCGCGCTGCCAGTTCCGTATGCGTATTGGAGCATTTGCCCTAGCGAGGGAAGATCGCTCGGGTCAAATCCACTGCCCCCAACGGGATGCCATCCATCAGGAAGATGCGGATCTCGCTCGATGATCTGGCACATAAACATTCGCAGGAGTTGACCCGCCAGCGGGCCAGGTGGGTGCTGTTCGGAAGTAAATGATAGATGACGATGGACCCTCGCTCCCACTAGCGTATTCCTAAGCAGTAGACTTCATCGAAAGCTGTTCGGTACAACATCAGGGTCATCATACACTCCCTTTTCCACAAATGCTTTAGGAGATAACATTTCCGCTCCTTTCCAATCAGCACGTATGACGCCGCAACATGGTTCTCGCAACTGATGCTACGGAGTTGAGAGAACCACGCTACTGTTAATCTGCTCGCTTACGTGGTGGCAGCAACGTATTGGACAACTTATCTCAAACAAGAGCTGCTGAGCGTCATCGTTATGGTTTCCCGCATCCTTTGTGGTCCTTGGTTCACAGTGAGACAGTTGGACTGTGTTTGGGGAACATAGCGCCTCTGACCATCCTCATCCACCCAACTACCACTTGTCCAACCGTGATATATGCCGACCCCTGCGGGAGTTGCTGTTGATCGAGCGTGACAGACTTTCCGGTTCGTACATTTGTTATAAGCGTCGGAACCACCGACTTTCATTGATCCGCCTCCACCTAAGGGCGCCCATGCGATATAACCGGTTATTCCAATCTCCTTCATGGACTTGCTTCACTGGATTTCATGATCATAGATCACAACTTTATTGGCGCTTTGATACATCGGGGTCCTCACTTTAACCCAACAGCTTCCAGTAACGAAAGTTTGAACGGTGAATTTATTTAGAAGCACCGGTTTTGCCAAGGTTGATGCTAGAGTGACGAAGGAAGCTCCTACGAGCAAAACCATAACGAGCGCGGAGCAGAAGATGCGCATGTACACGTCATTGCCTCCTTTACTGATTTCTGCGTAGACTGCCAGCAACAGTGGTTACTACAGCAATATTGATTCTCTGTGTCAATTAGGGTAATACCCTGAATTCAGTCGCTTTTTTGCGCTGACCGCAACTTTCGTCTCACTTGAGATAATCCCAGATCCCCTGCGCTCCTCGATTATGCCGCCCCGCTCTGCCGCGCCGCATCGATGCGCATCGCCGTCAGCAGTGCATAGGCCAGATCGGCGCCGGTGGCGTACCGGCGCGACCAGGGACCGGTGGCGCGGATGCCTCGCATCGGGCGTTCCCGCCCGCCGCCCCGCATCGGGCGTCCACCAACGGCGCCTCGACGATTGCGCTGCGCACCTGCAACCTGCCCCACGTTCAACGTTCAACCCCGCGCCTCGCGCCGGACATGGTGCTATAATGCTAGAGATGGATGCCTGCTTTGCGCCGGTCAGGCACGACCTGTTGATCGATGATACGCAACCGCCGCCACCGCCTGTTATGAGCACTGAAGACCTCGCCTGGATTGATGAGCGCCTGCGTGCCACAGGCGCGCGACCTGTATGAAATCGAGACCAACACACCGCGTTGTGGTCACCGGCATGGGTGCGATTACGCCGTCTGGCATTGGCGTGCCGGTCTTTTGGAACGCTCTGCTGGAGGGACGATCCGCCGTGGCGCTGGCGACGCGCTACGACATCACCGACTTCCCTTACGTGATCGCAGCTGAAGTGCGTGACTTCGACCCGCGCGATTTCATGGATGCAAAAGCGGCGCGACGTATGGCGCGCTTTGCGCAGTTCGCCGTTGCCGCCGCTGGCGAGGCGATCCGCGATAGCGGCTTGAACCTCGATGCCATTGATCGCACCCGCATCGCCGTCGATATTGGCACGTCGCTTGGCGGAACCGCTGAAGTGGAAGAGCAAACGCTCGTCTTCATGGCAAAAGGACGCAAACGGGTCGATGCCTTCTATATGCCGACCTTCATCTACAACATGGCGTCATGCCAGGTTGCCATCCAGTATGGATTGCATGGTCCCACCACGACGCCGGTGCTCGCGTGCGCCACCGGCGCCTATGCAATCGGCGAAGCGGCGCGCATGGTGCACCGTGGCGAGGCATTGGTCGCCATTTGCGGTGGAACCGATGCGGGAGTGACCGCGCTCAACGCCATGGCGTTCGGTGTCATTGGCGCAATTGCGCCAGCGGGTGACGACCCCGCGCGCGCCGTGCGCCCGTTCGATGCGAACCGCAAGGGAACTGCTGGTGGCGAAGGATGCGGGATTCTGGTCATCGAACAGTTGGAGCATGCACGGGCGCGTGGCGCGCGCATCTACGCTGAACTGGCTGGCTTTGGGGCAACTGAGGATGCCTACCACCTCACGGCGCCTGCGCCCGGCGGAGAGTTCGCCGCGCTTGCCATCAGTCGCGCCATCGATGATGCCGGACTGCGACCAGAAGACGTAGACCACATCAGCGCCCATGGAACTGGCACGCCGCTCAACGATGCTGCCGAGACTGCTGCGATCAAACGCGCTCTTGGCGATCATGCCTATCGTGTGACGGTGAGCGGCATTAAGTCGATGATCGGGCATACGGCGGGCGCAGCTGGTGCGCTGGCGGCAATCGGATGCATCAAAAGCATCGAAACCGGAATGGTTCCGCCGACGATCAACTACGAAACGCCCGATCCAGTATGCGATCTCGACTACGTGCCCAACCAAGCACGTCGCCAGGATGTGCGGGTCGCGCTCGCCAACGCGTTTGGGTTTGGCGGACAGAATGCAGTTGTCCTGTTTCGGCGGTATGAAGACGATCACTAAGCGTCAATCACAGGCTGGGCTGACCTACTTCGATCGTGTGCTGGAACGACGACGCGCCGCCGATCCGCTGGTGCTGGCAGCCTTTGGGCGCCATGTGCATTTTGGGATCTGGGAAGACCCGGCGCGTGCCGATGGTTCGGTTGCTGATTTTGTTCGCGCTGCCGATGCACTGACGCTGCGGATCATCGAGGCTGGCGCGGTACGTCCTGGTCAGCGCATCCTCGACGTTGGCTGCGGTATCGGTGGCACGCTGGCAATGCTGAACGAACGTTTCGAGCAGGTCGAACTGTTGGGATTAAATATCGATCTATCGCAGATCGAACAGGCGCGGCATGTTGTTTGCTCCCGACCCGGCAACGTTGTCGATTTTTCGGTTGGCGACGCTCTGCGCCTGCCCTATGCCGATGAGTCGTTCGACACAGTGCTCGCGGTGGAGTGCAGTTTCCATTTTGCCAGCCGCGAGGCTTTTCTGCGCGAAGCGCACCGGGTGCTGCGCCCTGGCGGGCGTCTGGCGCTTTCCGATTTTGTGCCAACCCCGATTATGCGCCTGGCTCTCTGGATGCTTGGTGGAACAGTCGAGCGAATCATCAAGCCGAGTTTTGGTCACTTCGATCTCAGTTATACCCTGCATACCTACCACCAGACCGCACTCCGCATCGGGCTGCGACCGGTCGTGATCGATGACGTGACCCACGGGTTGCTGCCGACCTTCCCAATCTGGCGGAGGTTCATTCGTTATCTGCTGCCGGATTATTATGGCATGGCAGAACTATTCACCATTTTTGGATGGTTGCACCATCTGCGACTCATGCGCTACATGGTGCTTGCATTTGAGAAAGATTCGCAACAGAGCGCGAGTGAGGCGACATGATTATTGGCAGCAGCAATGGCAGGGTGGGGATTGCCGCCGGATGGGCAATCCTGCAGGCAGGCGGTTCGGCGCTGGACGCCGTTGAAGCGGCGACGCGCCTGGTGGAAGACAACCCTGACGATCATTCCGTCGGGTATGGTGGGTACCCCAACCTGCTGGGAGAAGTCGAACTTGATGCCTCGATCATGGATGGAACGACGCTGCGCGCCGGGGTAGTGGGTGCGTTAATAAGGGTATCGTGCCGCCATCAGCGTAGCCCTGCGTGTGATGGAACACCTGCCACATGTTGTGCTGGTCGGCGACGGCGCTGTGCGCTTTGCTGCTGAAATCGGCATGCTGCGCGAGAATCTGCTGACAGACCATTCTGAACGGGTCCGGCGCGCCGGTCTGAAAGGGCGCACTCTGATTGACTGGCAGGAGGCGCCCGAACTGCTTGCTGCACTCTTGAAGCGCAGCGCCGCGCTGACGCAGGATCCCGAACATGTCACCGGTACGGTCAACTTCTTCATCCGCAGGATCGACAGGGGCGCATTGCATCGGCGGTCAGTACCAGTGGGTGGGCATGGAAATATCCGGGGCAGCTTGGTGATTCGCCAATGATCGGCAGTGGCAACTACGCCGATGACCGTTATGGCGCGGTGGCATGCACCGGTTGGGGCGAAGCGGCGATCCGCACGGCGACTGCGCGCAGTGTCGTAATCTATCTCAAGTTTGGATACTCGCTCGAAGCAGCATGCCGCGAAGCGTTTCGCGATCTTGCCCTTGCCCCGATCCTGCGCGGTACGCCCAATACGATGAGCCTGATAGCCATTGATCGAAACGGCAACCATTGCGCAATGACCACAGCCGAAGAGCGCACCTATGTGTATCAGGCTGACGGCATGGATCATTTCGTGGAATTACCGCGGATCGTCGTGACCATCGACTGAGCAGTGCTCCGGTCGGTGTGCTATAATCCGGCGGATGATGAGAGTGTTGCGCCGGATCATGCGATGCTGTCTAATTGCCATTCTGCTCATTGCTGCGCTGCTCGCCGCGTGTGGGTCGAATGGCGCGCCCGGAACCTCTTCCGCTCCGACGATTGAGGCAAACTCCTCCAGCGTCGGACCACTCCTGCTCTGGCATGGATGGTCAGGTAACGAGCGGCAGGCGCTTGGGCGACTGGTTGAGCAGTACAACCGCCAGCAGCGTGATGGTCGCATTGTGCTGCAGGCAGTGCCGCTTGCCAGTTTCGCCGCTGAATTGCGCACGGCAGTAGCGGCAGGGAGCGGTCCGCATCTGGTACTCATCCCCAACACCTGGATCGGTCCGCTTGCAGAAGCGGGCGTTATGCTCCCGCTCGATGATCTGCTTCCGTCACAGGAGACCAACATGCTTCTGACGGTTGCGTTGGCAGGTGCCCGGCTGCGCGACGCTGCCGGGATGCAGCGATTGTATGGTGTCCCGATCCGTTTTGACACAATTGTGCTCTACTACAATACCGCTAATCTGACCCAACCCCCTGCAGATACCGCAACCATGATCGCTGTCGGGCGCGGATTGAGCGATCCGGAGGCGCAACCACCCATCTGGGGACTGGCGCTCAACCTGTCGTATGACAACACTATTGGCTATCTATACGCTTTCGATGGGCGTGTCTTCGATGACGACGGACGGGTCGCACTTGGTAGGGAAGGGCGTGCTGGCGCCGAGCAATGGCTGGCATGGCTCACCCAGCTGCACAACGATCCGCGCATTCTGGCACGCAGCGACAGCAGCATCCTGGTTGATCGCGAATTGAAAGATGGTCGCGCGCTTATGACGTTCGACTGGGCGCATCAGATCAGCATCTACCGTGAGCTTTGGGGCAATCAGCTCGGTCTTGCGCCGCTACCGCGTTTGAGTGAAACCGGTCAGATGCCACGTCCATATGTGCGTACTGATGTCCTGGCGATCAACAGTCTGGTCGGTGCAAACGAACGTGACGCAGCGGTGCGCTTCCTGCGCTTCATGATTGGTGAAGAAGCTCAGGCAGCGTTGATCCAGAGCGACATACAACCGGCGTCGCGCGCCCTGGTGTTGACCGGAGATTCGCCCCAGATCACGGCTGCGCAGGTTTTCCGCACCCAGGCGGAACAGGGGCTGCCGATGCCAAACGCAAACACACGCGCCTTCGTCGAGCAGGAAATCAGACGTATGCAACGCCAGGCGTTGCTCGGAATCGCCACGCCTGCCGATGTTGTTGCTGAGGCTGACCGCCGCCTGCGTGAACGACTCGAACCTGCGCCGTGATATACTCGGTTTGCGCTGTGATGCTTTTTTATCCGGTGTCGCTTGCACATCTGTAAATCACTCCTATTGCCAGTTGCTCTCTGTCAAAAAGTGTAGTAGAATATCAGCGACTTGCACCATACGGGCGTCTGTCGTGAGCGTCACGATATTAAGCCGCCCGCGCAAGGCATAAAAAACCAGCATTCGTTTGTTCCAATTGTCCTGAGGAGGACCTGAATGGCTAGCAGAACCGAGGAGATGGTTCGGCATCTCAAGGCCTTGCAGATGAACACCCCCGATATTGAGGCGTCTGCTGTCGTGAGTGTAGACGGCCTGATCATGGCCTCGGCGCTGCCGGCTGATGTAGAAGAGGATCGCGTCTCCGCGATGAGCGCCGCCATGCTGTCGCTTGGGGAACGGATCGCCAGTGAATTGAAGCGCGGGCAGCTCGATCAGGTGTTCGTTCGTGGCGAAGAAGGGTATGTGGTGCTGGTCTCGATCGGTGAAGAAGCGGTGCTGACTGCGCTCGCTGCCAGCAAGGCGAAACTTGGTCTCGTTTTCCTCGAGATGAAGCGCACTGCAAATGAGTTGCTAAGCCTGGTTTAAGTGCTTCATTCGAGCGCAGATATCATCGGCGAGGTCGGATCGGTGATCCTTCCTCGCTACTTTTTTCCAGCTTGCCATGCGTAAAACCATTACTGATATTCAGCAGATGAAAGTGCGCGGTGAGCCGATCGCGATGCTGACCGCCTATGATGCAACGATTGCGGCCCTCTTCGATGCTGCTGGCGTGCCGATGCTGCTGGTTGGCGACTCGCTAGGTGATAATGTCCTTGGCTTCAGTTCGACTATTCCTGTTACAATTGAGGACATGGTGCGCCATACTGCGGCTGTGGTGCGTGGTACACAATCCGCGCTAATCGTTGCAGATATGCCGTTCCTGACTTATGCAACGCTGGAAATGGCAGTCACTGCAGCGCGGCGATTGATGCAGGAAGGTGGCGCCCAGGCAGTGAAACTCGAAGGCGGTCAGGCAATGGTTCCAATTGTCCGTCGCCTGGTTGAATGCGGCGTTCCAGTGATGGGGCATCTGGGATATACGCCACAGTCGGTTCACCTGTTTGGCAAGGCGCGCGTTCAAGGACGATCCGCTACAGCTGCGCGTCGCATGATCGAAGACGCGCTGGCACTCGAAGCTGCTGGGGCGTTCGCCCTGGTGCTCGAACTGGTTCCAGCGCAACTGGCTGCCGCGATCACCGAACGGTTGCGCATCCCGACGATTGGCATTGGTGCGGGACCGCACTGCGACGGTCAGGTTCAGGTGTTCACCGATATTCTCGGATTGCGGGACGATTTCAAACCCCGCCATACGCGCCGTTTCGCAGAACTGGCGCCGCTGATTCGCTCCGCCGTCGCTGCATATGTGGCGGCTGTCGGTGAGCGCAGTTTCCCGACTGCCGAACACAGCAGTCGGATGGATGAAGCGGAACTGCGCGAGGCGCTTGAGGGCTTGTCATAGGTTGCTATGCGCGTGATCACTACAATTGCTGAGCTTCGCGCTGCGCGCGCCGCTCTCCATGGCACGACAGGACTTGTGCCAACCATGGGGTATCTGCACGAAGGGCATCTCTCACTGGTGCGTCGCGCCCGCGCCGAGAATGATCACGTTATCACAACGATTTTCGTCAACCCGACGCAGTTTGGTCCTTCAGAAGACCTGGCACGCTACCCACGCGACCTTCCGCGCGATCTGGCGCTCTTGGAAGCCGAGAAGGTCGATCTGGTCTTCGCACCGGACGTTTCTGAGATGTATCCGCCGGGGTTCAGCACCTTCATCGATGTGGGACCAATCGCTGCACCGCTGGAAGGAGCAGCGCGCCCCGGTCATTTCCGCGGCGTTGCAACGGTCGTCTGCAAACTGTTTGCCATTACATCGCCGCACCGCGCCTATTTCGGGCAGAAAGATGCCCAACAGACGCTGGTGATCCGCCGGATGACCCTCGACCTTAACCTTCCGGTCGAGATTGTCGTCTGCCCGATTGTGCGTGAGCCGGATGGCCTGGCGATGAGCAGTCGCAACATCTACCTGAACCCGGAGGAACGTCGCGCTGCAACGGTGTTGTTCCGTGCGTTGTGCGCAGCGCAGGAACGCTTCGCCACTGGCGAACGCAACGGTGATGCGCTCCGTGCTGCCATGCGCGCCGTGATCGAGTCCGAACCGCTGGCGCGTGCCGATTACGTCAGCGTTGCCGACCTCGACGATCTCCACGAACTGGAAACGGTGACCAGCCGTGCTCTAGCGTCGCTCGCCGTGCGGATCGGGACGACGAGATTGATCGATAATTGTGTGCTTGAGGCGTGAGGTGAGAGGGTTGAAGGCGGGAAGGTCGTTGCACGTTGCACGTTGAAGGTTGCACGCTGCACGTTGCAGGTTGCACGTTGTTCTCAGTTCTTGGTTCTCGGTTCTTGGTTCTCAGTTCTTGGTTCTCAGTTCTTGGTTCTTGGTTCTCAGTTCCTGGTTCGTGGTTCCCGGTTCTCACGGAGGCTTCTCATGACCACCAACCTGTCCGACCTAATCCGCAATATTCCCGATTTCCCCGTTCCCGGCATCCAGTTCAAGGACATTACCCCGCTGTTGCAAAACGGTGCAGCGTTCAAAAAGGTGATTGACACGCTGGCGGCGCGCTATGAAGGTCGTGCGCTCGATGCTATTGTTGGTATCGAGTCGCGCGGGTTCATTTTCAGCGCACCGCTTGCTTACCGCCTTGGAATCGGACTGGTGCCGATCCGCAAGCCAGGTAAACTACCATGGGAGACATTTGCGGTCGAATATGATCTGGAGTACGGCACGAATAAACTCGAGATGCACCGCGATGCCCTGGCGCCAGGCGCACGTGTCGTCGTCATCGATGATGTTCTTGCCACTGGCGGAACAGTCGCTGCGGCATGTCAGATGGTCGAAATGGCTGGTGCGGTCGTCGAAGAAGTGGCGTTTCTGATCGAACTGACGTTTCTCAAGGGGCGCGAGCGCCTGGCGAAATATTCTTTCTTTTCGATGATCCAGTACTAGCAATCGCGCGATCATGCACATCGCTCAGCTGACCCTGATTACTGTCCTGCTGATGTCGTGCGGCGCGACACCAACTGCCTTTGCGCTGCCAGCAACCGCTCCATCTTCCGCTGTTTCCACCCTGTCTTCTCCAACTGCCATATCGACGTCCTCCCTCACCTCCACACCAACCTCGACCTCCACACTACTTCCCACTCCCACAACGGCTCCCTCCCCCATCCCTACGCTAACCCTGACCCCTACATTGCCTCCTACGCCTACACCAGCGCCAGTCCGCGCTAGACCACTCCAGTTTGGCGCTGCAGTACATCTGTTCTATACCGAGCGTCGGTTGCCGCTACAGCGCGCCAGCGAAGCTGGCTTCACCTGGATTCGCCAGCAGATCCATTGGAAAGACCTGGAAGGTCCGCCGGGCCGTTATGCCTGGGGCGAATTGCCTGCTGTTATCGATGCCGTGAATGCCGCCGGTTTCCGTCTGCTCATCACGATTGTGCGCGCGCCAGCGTTCTATTCACGCGGCACGTATGGTATGCCGAATAAACCGGAACATCTGGAAAACTTCGTCGAAGCGCTGGTTCAGCGTTTCCCCGGCGACATCCACGCAATCGAAATCTGGAACGAACAGAACCTGGCACACGAAAATGGCGGGCGCGTAACCATCGACGATGCCGGACGATACGTTGAACTGCTGTGCGCCGCCTATCCGCGCATCAAAGCGATTGATCCATCAATCGTTGTTCTGGCGGGCGCGCCCTCCTCAACCGGCATCACCGATGTGCGGATCGCAGTGAACGATATGGTGTATTATTCGGCAATGTATACCTACCGGGACAGCATCATCCGGGACTGTATGGACGCGCAGGCGGTGCATCCTGGCGGCGCGGCGAACCCGCCAGACACCCTATGGCCTATCAATCCGAGCACAGCACGGGGCTGGACCGACCATCCCACGTTCTATTTCCGCCACGTTGAGAACGTGCGTCGCCTGATGGTCGCCTACGGTCTGGGGGACATCCCGATCTGGATCACTGAGTTCGGATGGGCAACGCGCAACACGACGCCAGGGTTTGAGTATGGCAATCAGGTATCGTTTGAGCAACAGGCAGAATACATTGTCGGAGCGATGCGGTTGACGGAGGATCAGTATCCGTGGGTCGAAGCAATGTTTCTCTGGAGTCTGAACTTTGCCATCCTGCGCGCGCAGCGGTCAACCGCTTCATGAGCAGGCATCGTTTGCCATTCTCAACGCCGATGGCAGCCCACGCCCTTCATTTCTTGCCATTCAACAGTATCTTACCAGGGAAGGACGGGTCGGACGTTGAAGGTTGAAGGTTGAAGGTTGAACGTTGGACGTTGGGAAGGTGGAAGTGGGGAAGGCGGAAAGTTGCGAGCAGAGGTCGAGAGTTGAGGATGGTGCAGGAGCGGGTTACAGGTTCCATCGAGCGATCTAACCCCGACCATATAACATAATCCGGTTCCCGGTTCTTAGTTCTCAGTTCCTGGTTCTCAGTTCTTGGTTCTTGGTTCTTAGTTCTTGGTTCTTGGTTCTCGGTTCTTGGAGGCATGCCGTGTGGTCAACGGAAGAACTTGAGCGACTTAACGAACATTTTCAGAACCAACCGCCGGAGGCACTGCTGACCTGGGCGGCGCAGACGTTCCACCCTCGCCTTGCACTCACGTGCAGTTTCAGCGGACCATCAGGGATGGTACTGCTGGATATGGTCGCCCGATTAGGGCTTGACATCACGATTATCTTTCTCGATACCGATCTTCTCTTTCCTGAGACATACGAACTTGCCGCGCTCGCCGAGCGGCGCTATGGCATACCGATCCGGCGCCGCCGTCCTACACTGTCGCTCGAAGAACAGGATCGTCAAGAAGGACCGCATTTATACTCCCGTGATCCGGATCGGTGCTGTCATCTTCGCAAAGTAACGCCGCTCGCCGAAACACTGCGTGATTACGACGCCTGGATCAGCGGCATTCGCCGCGATCAGTCGAACACTCGTGCAACGGTTCATCTGCTGGAGTGGAACACACGCCACAACCTGGTGAAAATCAATCCACTCGCGTTCTGGAGCGACCGGCAGGTCTGGACCTACATTCATACGCACCGGGTTCCGTACAATCCGCTACTCGACCAGGGGTACCCCAGTATTGGCTGTATTCCCTGCACCCGCCCTGCCAGCGCCAGCAACCCGCGTGCTGGACGTTGGGTTGGGTTTGCCAAGACCGAGTGCGGATTGCATACAGGGTGAAAGTTGAGCAGTCTATATCGGTCAGAGATACGATGATGAAGGAACAGGAGTGCAGCGCGGCTGCGCCCGTACTCTCTATCTCGCCTGCACCCCTACCTCATAATCAACAGCCAGCGAAACAGTGACAATGAACGCTTCATACGTTATCCACTGCCAGAAACGCGTTCTCGGTTGTGACGCCCGGAGGGTTAATGTACTTGTTCCCGGCATTGATCGCTGGCAAGCCAGAAAGCATGCAGGTCGCCGTAACTGTTCATACCTAACACATGCGCCTGATAGCGAGGGCATTCTACCTCATCGTGTCCACGAAAGCAAGATACCCTCGCTCCCAGGGGCAATACGAACACTTACAGGTCGCCACCTATTTGGCATACCCGCACAAGTCTGGTACCATGCGCGACTATGGTATGGAGCATCTCAGACCTGCATCTTTCCTTCGCTCGACCCAAGCCGATGGACATTTTCGGCAGTCGCTGGAAGGACCACCCGGAGCGCATTGC
>Ga0308310_1000912_pt1 | contig 13293 bp, 5 predicted proteins | sample HotsprSampleMS65_FD_203672 | JGI IMG/M metagenome (GOLD analysis project Ga0308310, IMG submission 203672) | Hot spring phototrophic mat microbial communities from Mushroom Spring, Yellowstone National Park, Wyoming, United States - 20090730_MS65 ...
TGCTGGGGCCTGAGGGAGAGGTGAAGCCACGAACATCTGTACACAATAATAGTGGTGATTCTTCTCTCCCTACTGTGGTTTGGTTTCGCCAGGGGGGCACCCTTCGGATACTCGTTCCTTGCCCGCGGGCTGAGGGACTGGGAATTCGCTCGGGAATGACCCTGGCAGAGGCCTTGGCTGTGGCTGGGCCTCAAAACCTTCGCTTGGAAGCATGGGACCCCCAGGCAGATCGACGGGTGTTGGAAGCCTTGGGTTACTTTTGCCAGAGGTTTACCCCCGCGGTAGCCCTCGAGCCCGGTGATCGCCCGGAGAGTCTCTTTCTGGATATCGCTGGCACTACCCCATACTTTGGCGGGGAGGAAGCCCTATGGGATCAGGTATCCCAGGCTCTTTCTGAGCTGGGGCTTCGCTTTCGGCTGGGTATTGCAGATAGTGCCGGGGCTGCTTGGGCAATTTGTCGGTTTGCCTACCCAAGCCAAGACGGAGGTAGTCCCGAGGAAGGAAAAAGCGAGGAAAAAACTCCCAAGTTTCCCCGTTGGATTATTCCGCCAGGCCAGGTAGCGGATGTTCTCCGCTCTCTTCCCGTGGCTGCCCTTCGATTGGAGGAAAGTACTCTGGGCATCCTCCATCAGCTTGGGATCCGTACCATCGGACAACTGGTAGCTATTCCCTCAGAAGAATTGGTATCCCGATTTGGTCGGCAGATTTTGCGGCGGTGGGAAGAGTACCTCGGCCGGCTACCAGAGGTGCTGGCCTTTCTTCCTTCCCCCGCAGAATTGCGGGTAGTGTTTGCCTGGGAAGATCCGGTGAGCAATTTAGAGGTCCTTCTCCAAGGGGCCGAGGAACTCCTGCAAAAACTCCGCAAGCGGCTCCTTCCTCAAAATGAGGGAATCATAGCTCTTCGATGTACAGTAGGGGTGGAGAGTACCGAGACTTCCGCCATCCGTCGGATACCTATCGAAGTTCTGGTCCATACCCCTACCCTGGACTGCAAGCATCTCGCCGGTCTTCTGGCTCTTCGTCTGGAGCAGACAAAGTGGGAGGGGGATATCCGGTGGATTGAGCTTCAGGTGACCCAACGGGGACCTTTGCCTGCAGAGCAGGGGGAATTGGTCTCCGGAACCAGTTCCCAGAGGAAAGTCACCTCCAAGCTTTTGGGGGAACTTTTCGATCGCCTCCGGGCACGGCTGGGGGAGAAGTCCGTGGGAAATCCCTGCTTAACCGGAGACGTTCAACCGGAGCGGGCTTATGAATTGGTTCCTCCAAGGTTTAGGACTGGTTCCCCCAAGGAGAACACTCCTCCGAGGCTTTTTCCTAACCCATTGGGGGGCTCTGGAGAAGACCAAGGGAAGGCTTTTCCCCCACGACCGCTAACTCTTCTGGCCTGTCCCTTGCCTATTCGGGTGATTGCGGTAAGTCCGTGGGGAACCCCAGCCCAGGTGGTCGTTCGGGGAAAGCGATATGGGATAAACCGGGTGTGGGGGCCGGAACGGATCGAGACCGGATGGTGGCGGGGCCGCACTATCCGCCGGGATTACTACCGGGTGGAAACCAGGGAGGGACAACAGTTTTGGATTTTTCGCCATCTGGAAGAAGGCACTTGGTTTCTCCACGGAACATTTGATTAGTTGCTCGGAATCGGACAAGAGGACAAATGGGCACCGGGGCAAGTTGGTCTCAGGGGGCAGTTTTCCTCCGATCTGGGGGCAGATCCGGGGGAACCCATGTGTCAACAAAGGGTAACCTCTGTACGGACCATGGGATCTGTACCAATATCCAAGAGATCTTATGGCTCTGGTGGGGAGTGCTTCCGAGGAAATGAGATGGGAAGCAATTAACCGGCCCACAAACTGTTTGTAAGTATCTCGGACAATAAGGCTTTCGGAAAATGCCTATGTTGAGGTATGCAGAACTGCATGCCAAAAGCAATTTCTCATTTTTGCAGGGGGCTTCTCACCCGGACGAATTAGTCCAGCAAGCGGCCCAATTGGGGTATGCTGCTCTGGCTATTACCGATCGGAACAGTTTAGCTGGGGTGGTTCGGGCCCATGTGGCTGCCAAGGATGCAGGGCTTAAGTTGCTGGTAGGGGCTGAGGTGACTCCCTTAGATGCTCCTCCTGTGGTGCTTCTAGCTACCGATCGGGCAAGCTACGGCCGACTGTGCCGACTGATTACCCAGGGGCGATGTCGGGTTCCTAAAGGACAGTGTCTTTTGCGGTTTGAAGATCTGGAGGAACACCAAGATGGGCTCTTAGCCTGTGTGATTCCCCGGAAACCTCCTTCAACTCCGGAAGAGGCAGCGGGCGGTCCAAAAGTCCCTCCCTCCTGGGTTTTTCCCCAGGATAAGTGGTGGGAGAAGCTAGCCCGGGAATGGCTCCCGCGGTACCGAGGGGTTTTCCGGGATCGAACTTATCTGTTGGTGGAGCTGCCCTACGGAAGTGATGATGCAAGATATCTACGGCAACTGGTGGAGCTTGCTCGGTCTTGCCGAATTCCCCCGGTTGCTGCGGGCGATGTGCTCTACCATGTGCCCGAGCGGCAGGTCCTTCAAGATGTCCTTACAGCCATCCGGCTCGGGGCCACGGTAACCGAAGTTAAGGAACATTTGTACCCAAATGCTCAAAGATATCTTAAACCCTTGGAAGAAATAACCCATGCATTTGGGCGGTACCCGGCGTTGCTAGCCCGCACCGAGGAGATTGCCGATCGGTGTGAGTTTTCCTTGGAGCAGCTCCGCTATGAGTATCCGGAGGAACTTGTGCCTGCGGGGATGCGGCCGATCGACTTCCTCCGCAAGCTTACGTGGGAGGGTGCGGCTCGGCGGTGGCCCACGGGGATCCCGGATAAAATCCGCTCTCTTCTCGAGCATGAACTGCAACTGATCGAAGAACTTCACTACGAAGCTTATTTCCTCACCGTGTGGGATTTGGTGTGTTTTGCTCGAAGCCGGGGAATTCTCTGCCAGGGGAGGGGTTCGGCGGCCAATTCGGCTGTCTGTTATGTCCTGGGCATTACCTCGGTGGATCCGGAGCGAATTGAACTTCTTTTCGAGCGGTTTGTGAGCCGACAGCGAAACGAGGCTCCTGATATTGATGTCGATTTTGAACACCACCGGCGGGAGGAGGTCCTTCAGTACATTTACGAGAAGTACGGGCGGGATCGGGCAGGGATGACGGCCGAGGTGATTACCTACCGTCCTCGCCTGGCAGTCCGGGAAGTGGGAAAGGCGTTGGGGCTATCGCTCGACCGGGTGGACCGGTTGGCTAAGCAAATCGAGCACTTCGAGGAAGAGCCGGAGTTGGCCGAGCGGTGTCGGGAGGTAGGAATTGACCCCGAAAGCCTGGTGGGGGCTCAATTGGTGCGGTTGGCTACCCAACTGGTGGGTTTTCCCAGGCATCTTTCTCAACATACCGGGGGCATGGTCATTACCCGAGGGTACCTCTGCGAGTTAGTCCCCATTGAAAATGCAGCAATGGACGGAAGAACAGTAATCCAGTGGAACAAGGATGACCTCGATGAGTTAGGCATCTTGAAGGTGGACTGCTTGGCATTGGGGATTCTTACGGCGATTCATCATTCTTTTTCCCTTTTGGAAAAACACTATGGCCGAAGGTACAGTTTGTCTACCATTCCGGAGGAAGATCCGGCCGTCTATGCCATGATTCAGCGGGCGGACACGATGGGGGTCTTCCAGATCGAAAGTCGGGCTCAGATGGCGATGCTTCCTCGGATGAAGCCTCGGTGTTTTTACGATTTGGTGATCGAAGTGGCCATTGTGCGGCCCGGCCCGATTCAGGGGGATATGGTTCATCCCTATCTTCGCCGGCGGAATGGAGAGGAGCCGGTGGAGTATCCCAATGAGGCAATCCGCCAAGTGTTGGAGAAGACCTTGGGAGTTCCCCTTTTTCAGGAGCAAGCGATGCGGCTGGCGATTGTGGCCGCGGGCTTTACCCCCGAAGAGGCAGACCAATTGCGGCGGGCCATGGGAGCCTGGCGTCGGCCCGGCTTGATCGACCAAATGCGGCAGCGGCTGGTGGAGGGGATGCTCGCTCGGGGACTTCCTCTGGAATATGCGGAAGCGGTCTTCCGGCAAATCCGAGGATTTGGCGAGTACGGATTTCCAGAGTCGCATGCCGCCAGTTTCGCTCTTCTGGTATATGTCTCGGCTTGGCTGAAATGCCATTTTCCGGAAGTGTACACCACGGCACTTTTGAACAGTCAGCCCATGGGATTCTATGCCCCGGCCCAATTGATTCGCGATGCCCAAGCCCATGGGGTAGAAGTTCGGCCGGTGGATATCAATGCAAGCTTTTGGGAAAGCACCCTGGAACCCGTGGTAAACGGGAATTCAGGGGGAGGAATGTCAGGAAGGTTCTTAGAAGTTCCTAGGATCACAGGTACTCATGAGGAAAGGACAAGTAACCCTTCGGGGCGGACGGCTAGAGAAGGAATTTTCTCAGCAGGCAACGGTACCTTTGAGCACTCTCAGGGAGCGGAGGACGTTCTGCCTGGGATCTCCTGGGGATATCATCCCCTTCGGCTTGGGCCTTCCGAAGTTCGGTGCTCGCCTTCGCCCGAAGTTTCTCTGGCCTTGGAACTAAAGGAAAATCAGGCCAGGGGAAATCCTTTGATTGGATGCCGGGAATATCTCGGGGAGGAAAAGTCTTTCTCCAAGCCTTGCCGTCCGTTTGCTATCCGTTTGGGTTTTCACATGGTGCGGGGCATGTCCCAAGGGGTAGCCGAGCGAATTGTGGAGGCTCGGCGGGCGGGCCCCTTCCGCTCTCTTACGGATTTTCGCTGTCGGACCGGGCTTTCCCAAAGTGTTCTCCAGCTCCTCGCTCAGGCGGGGGCCTTTCAATCCCTAGGGCTTTCCCGCCGAGAAAGCCTTTGGCAGGCCCTGGATCGTTCGGAATCGTTGCCGCTTTTCGAGGGGACCTGCTTCGGAGCCGGTTTGCCCTCGGTGCGTAAAGATTGCCCACCGCAGAGGCAGAATGAACGTTCCTTTTCCGTTCGAAGCAACGAGACTTTGGCAGAAAGGGACCTCAGGAAAACGATATCCTCAGCTCAACCGCACAAGGAAAATGCCGCTCAGGAGTACAACTCAACTCCTCCCGAGAAAGAGAAAGCCGACGTTCTTCCCCCCATGAAGCTGGTCGAGGAAGTGTTGGCCGACTATCGGATGTTAGGTTTGTCTCTCCGGGCTCATCCTATGTCTTTTTTGCGAAGTTGGCTTACTAAGGAGAAAGTGGTTCCGGCAAAGGACCTGGAACATTTGCCCGATGGAGCCCCGGTAAAAGTGGCCGGGATCGTCCTTGTGCGGCAAAGGCCAGCTACTGCCAAGGGAATAACCTTCGTTACTTTGGAAGATGAAACAGGTCAGGTGAATTTGATTGTTCGGCCGGATGTGTGGCGAAAATGGCGAATTGCCGCCTTGACCGCCACATTGCTCCTGGTGCAAGGAAGGCTTCAAAAGCAGGGCGAATTGATCCACGTTCGAGCGGGCAGGTTGGTCGATTTGTCCGAGAGGCTGAAACAGCTGCCTCCGATGTCCCGAGATTTTTGTTAGAAAGTCGGAATGTGCGACAAAATCGCCTGCCAGCTGCAACTTATCCTGCCTATGGGGCTGGTTCCTGGAACAGTCTTGGGATGGGCGACAGCAAGCAAAAACATGGGCGACAGCAGCAAAAAAGGGATAGACAACGGACAATCGGATAGAGACCGGACAACGAGCAACGGGTCCCCAAGGCCCGGCCTTTCCAACTCACACTATTCCTCCGGCGAGGAAATATCGACTGAGATGAAAGAAAACTGGTGCAGCAAAGCACAAGGAGTCGATTCGGTCGAGGACCCCACCGTGGCCCTCGATTAACACCCCATAATCGCGGATGCCACGATCTCGTTTCACAGCCGACATAGTCATCACCCCTGCGAAAGCCAGGCAGGCGGTGGCCAAAGCGATCAGGGATGCCTGCCACCAATACCGGAAGGGGGTGAAAAACCACAGTGCCGTTCCGACCAGAACCACGCAAGCCGTGCCTGCCGCGAAACCTTCCCAGGTTCGCGTGGGGTGAATACTGGGGGCTACAAGGTGTCCCCAAGGCAACTTTGAGAAGGCATACTGGAGGACATCGCTTAGCTGGACGAGAACAATCAAAAACAAAAGAAGCCGGGTCTTTTCCCACACTTTATTCCGCGGATGGTACCCCCCGGTAAGCTCTGAAGATCTCCCGGCAAGTTGCATAGGTACTTCAGCCCCACGGGCCAACAGGAGCTGATTTGCCGAAGAGGAGGATCCAAGCTCAGTGTCCCCACGGTTATCGGGCTGACTTCTCGGTGTACTTAAGAACACAAGTTCCTCGAAAGATGGCTTGGGAACGGTCGGTTCTGCCAGTTGGGGATAATCCGGCCAATCGAGCGACAGCACCGCTGGAGCGAAGCTTAAACAGTAAACGCACAAAAGAAGTCCCGCCTGGATTTTTGCCGTTCGTTCGAGGAAACGGGTGGTATCTCCAGAAAGGGCCACGCGGGCGGGCACGAACAGTAAGGCATAAATGGGAATCAAGGTAAGATATAGGTCATACAATCCATAGCCTACCAGCAGAAATTGCAGGGGCAAGAAAACGAAAAAAACCCAAAATAAAGCTCGGTGATCGCTAACCCGGGTGGGGGTGACGGTGATAAACTCCCGCAGTGCCCAAAAAGATAGGAGGGCAAAAAGGGCAATGGCTGCTCCTTTGCCAATGAAAAGAGCCCCAGCCACGGCGGCAAAAAGTAACCACCAAGCTCGTAGTCTGGACACAAATCGTTCCATGAGGGCCGGATCGACTGCGTTTCCCCCATAGTATCGGAGAAACACACTGACTCCGGTCGCTCCTGCCAGAGCCACCAGAATCAGGCCCATGAGAACTAACGTTTCTATATCCATGAGCCAGGCCCGTTCTGCACCTGCTCAATAAACTGTTAAAGCAGTCCTGCCGAGCCAAGTCCGGCAGAACTTCGTAGTTTGATTCGATCGGGGGATTTTATTGGCCTACCGGATCCCGGCCGCGGCTTGCATGGGTTTTCCCAACAATCCCGGGGCATCGAATGGTTGGAACAGCATCCCCGTGACCGGCTCCAAGCCAACCTCTGCTTCACCGCCTTCCAATCCACACAAACTCTTTTCGTTTTAGGACTTTTTCCAGACAGGCTACGGCCCACTTTGGCCAGCCGAGTTTTTTCCTCAGTCAAAAACTATGACCTGATGCCCCACGTTACTCCATTCTAGGCCGATCCCTCGTCGAAGCCGCCGAATCCCACAATCCAGCGTTCCCATCCGCAAAAGCGAGGCGGTTTCCCGATGTACTCTCCCATAGCCTAGTTTCCGATTGCAACCCTCCTCCCCAACACTTTGAGGAATCCCGGCGGAGCGAATAACCTTGTGCAGCTTTTGGTAACACGCCGCCAGCAAATCCCCACGAGCGGGGGGAAAGCTAAATTTCTCGGAGTCTTTCGACAGCTTGTCGGGCCCGTTCGAGGAATTCTGTTTTGGACTCCCGAGCTTCCAGCCACATCGGAGGCCCAAAGGTCACCGAGGCAAGCATGGGCACGGGAAGGACCTCTCCCCTTGGTAATATGCGATTCATATTCCCGATGTATACGGGAACCAACTCCAGCTCTGGACGACGTTTACACAAGTAGTATAGGCCACTTTTGAAAGGAGCAACCTCCGGTCCTGGAGTTCGCCCCCCCTCCGGAAAAACAATCAAGGAGTGACGATCCCCCAGTTCTTGAAGCATAACGTCGACGGGATTGCGATTGACTCGGATCTCCATCCGATCAATCAGTATTGCGTTAAAAACCTGAATTGCCAAGTACCGCCGTACAAAACCAGCAGTCCAATAATCTTTTGCGGCGACGGGTCGGGTCAGAGCCCGCACAGCTGGGGGAAGGGCCGACCAGAGCACAACGGGGTCCAGATGGCTGGTGTGGTTGGCAAAGTAGACCCTCTGACAGGTGTCCGGCTGGCAATCGACCCAACGGACTCGGACACCGGTGACAAATCTGGCAAGGCCTGTTAACGTACTTCCCACGAGGCGTGCGTGCCACGGTTTTTCTCGCCAGGCCCCCAGCTCCCAATTCCCCCACCCGCCCCTCGCTATTGGCTTTGAACGGGGAATTTCGGATGGAATGAGTTTTCCCTGACCCTTCATCGCCATCTTTGTCCCCGCTTTACACTCGCCAATTCCCTTGTATTGGGAGTGCAGTTCCATCTGTATTGAGAGTGGAGTTGCGTCCCCTCTTCCATATCAATTTTTCGAGCCTACATCTGGCCCGATCATAGCATCCTCAGTGATGGAACGGAAGTAATCGGATAGGGGATGCCTGCCGGTAATGAACAAGTGCCGAGGTTAGTTTGGGTGGATTCCCCGGGATGGCCGGTCCATTGCATTGAGATATTCCTGCAAGCCGACCGAGCCAAAGCTCCATGAGGGATGTCTCCCTTAAAACTTGCCCTTAAAACTTGGCAGGGTGTTACGCCGCCTTGCACAAGTTTCCCTCTAAGCCGAAACCTGTGACCTCTCAGATTTTGTGCCAGGACACGCAGGTAGTTAATCACGTCCCCAGAGGCAGAAAGTCTCCACCCCAGTTTTCACTTTACAAAGGATTTAGGTCATAGGATTTTGCCCGGCCGAAAGGTCCCTAGAATTGGCTAGCGGGTATCGGTCCCTAGGGGAGATGGATGCCGACTTGTCGATTTCGAGAAGGCCAGGGAACCTCTAAACAGCTTCCATTTTGGCCAGGGCCCCCGAATAGTCCGTTTAGGGAGAGGCCGCACGAGGATCGGTCAAATCCTTGGTATCTTCTGCGGCATTCCTCAGGAGGGCTTCCCAAAAATGGATGGTTAGGGTGGCCAGCTACCCTCCTCTAACTTGCTGCCCGGGAAGAGCCACCACTTTTTTCGTGAGCCACTTCATATTCCGGGGATTGTTTCGCTGGATCGGTTGAGATACCTGGTGACCGTGCCTCCGACATCCCGGCGAGCGAATAAATTTTGAGAGAGCCTATTAAAACCCGTGAAAGCCCATGGGGAGCCTACAGCCTGGTCGAGAGACGAATTCTCGTAGGGGTCGCGACCCTTTCCCCGACAGTGGCGTTTTCCCAGCGGTTGGGGTGCACCAGACTACTAAAGTGATCATATTGGCGATGATTCGTGTTTTTCATTCCGGCTTTCGTCTCAGTTATTGGGCATCCGGTGATGATCGAAGGAAATTTCCGGCAGTCAGGCTAGCGGCCGTTATTGCCCGCAATCGGAGTTGCACGCTCGATGCCGGTTTGTACTTCTGCCGGGAGGCCTGGATGCGGAAGGCTGCGATTTTGTAACCCTAATCAAGACCGCGGAAGTTAATAATTTCAGCTCTTTGGAGGGCTCGGTAGGGGATCGCGATGAGAATTCGGCACCCGCCACAAGGTCGGAATGAATTGTCCCCAAAAAGGTGGGGGCTCCGAGGGTTTCGATCTGGGGAACCCCGGAAGCTCTGCTGGAAACCTCGGATAAACGTCACAGGACTGCGATATTCGGCTAACCGCTCGGAGGAATAATCGGAGAATTAGGGGTCAGCTCCGCGGAGGTTGAAGTATTCAATACAGAAATTCTTGGAGTCGGATGAAATGGCCCCGGGTTATGACCGGTCCACCACAAAGGACGTCGAAAATCGTACCACTGCTAAAGGGTCTTCGGTTATCTCAGATTACCGGGAGTGGGGGGGTTGTTGTTGCGGGAGCCCCGGCGGGCGGGCTTTATGGCCTGTATATGGGCGTTTTTATAGAAAAGTCCTGGCCAAGGGAATTAGCCCGGGTTGCTCCTCCTCGCCAAGGGAGTTTTGCCCGGGATAATCCGGATGTATGAAGTAAGGGTTGCTTTTTGCCTCCTTCCCTCGTTGGGATGAAAGATCGGAGTTTCGGTGGCAGTTCATGGGGGTATTGCACGAGCCTTTCTGCTAAGATTCTAAAAAGTGCGGGGCCGGAGCTCGGCGGACTTCTAGGAGACAGGACTGCCTGCCTTTATCCGGGGAAATGATTTTTTTACAGGGGGGTAGCACACCTCTAACGGTACCAGGGTAATCGATGGCCCACATCATGGGTAGTATGAAACCATAAAAAAGTATGGGTTAGCAAGGTTGCATGGGGGAGGGTTGTGGCCAATTTAGCATTTCAACTCCCTTTCCGGTGGCGGTGCTGGGGGTTGGCCTTCCGAACTATGGGGAGTAACTCCAAGTCCTCTTTGCTTCGCTCGGCCGGGGGACATTTAGGCTGCATAATTGGGGCTAGGTCCAGAAATCGGGAGTTGGGTCAGAGACGTGGGGTGACTCGGGTTGCAGGACGTAAAGGTCGGTTAGGGAACGGCTGGATCTTGCTCAAGCTTTAAGGGAGACTCTTCGGGGCCAGCGTTTGGCACCGGAACTGCGGAAAGGTTTCTGACTATCGGTAGGCGGTGTGCAGTTTCTGGCCGCGGCAGTTTGGAGGAGTGGATACTGGCCGCCACTCCTCGACAGGTGTTTTGCTCAGCAACTGTACGAATGACGATTTCTTTTTGGCAATGGGATCCTACTTGGGAGGGCCGTGGTTGTATTTGTGGTGTACGAAGCCTTTTACTTAGGATTGCCAGATGAGTAGTGGGGAGATCGGATCGAATCGGCAGCAGATGCTGCTGCGGTATGTGCTCTTTGTCAGCCTCTCGATGTTAATCCTGGCCTTGAACGCTTATCTTTATGCTCCCCGGGAGCGACCGAAACCTTCCGGGGTGCAAGAAGGGGGGCCTGGATCAACCGCTGATTTGACCCACCGAGACTCGCAGTCAGTGGTGGCGGAGGCAATCAAAGCTCGAGAGGGGATGGACTCGGGCAGGATCGCCGGTCCTCCCGCTGAACCGAAGCGGGTTGAGCCGGAGGGGGCCTCTGAGCCCGGCGGGGAGAGTATGCCGGATCGGCCGGAAAGGGGGCTTCAGGTGGGCTCCGAGCCGGAATTGCCGCTCCGGTATTTAACGCTCGGTTCCATGGATCCCCAAAGTCGCTTCCGAATGTTGGTGACACTTACTACTCGCGGTGCGGCGGTAGTTCGGATCGAGCTTAATGACCCCCGATACCGAGATGCCGAGATTCGATCCGGATATTTAGGCGAACTGGTGGCCAGTGGCGAGGCATCCTGGGAAAAGTGTGTTGTCGAGGTGGTTGGTCCGGGCACACCTGCGGCCTTGGCCGGGATGAAGCCAGGGGATTGCATCCTAGGTATCGACGGTCAACCTGTGGGGAACTGGGACCAACTATGGCGGTATCTTCGGTCTACCCGGCCGGGACAACAGGTCCGGTTGACCATACAGCGGGGAAATGAACGACACGAAATTCCGGTTCGGCTTGGCCAGAAACCTGTTGAGGTGATTCGCCCAGAAGGTCAGGACCCTCTATCTTTCCTTTTTACGATCGGAGGGATAAATGGCAGCCGGCTTGAGGACGTCCGCCGGCGAATTGGCGTTTTCCAAGAGGCGGTTCAGCAGCTCCGTCGAAGAATCGTGCGGGAGGATTTAGGGGAGAAGGAGCTCGGGGAAATTGCCCGCCAGCTACAGGAAATGCACCAGGAGTTTGCCCGGTTGCTTGGCAGGAGCCCGGAGGAAGAGATTCGCTGGCACTTTTCTTCTTCGGCGGCTGCCCGAGCAGCCCTCGAAACATTCGCAGAGCAGGTGAATTCCGTCGATATTCTTTCTCTGGAGCTTCCGGGGGTTTCGCTGAGGAGGGCAAATTGGGAGGTGCTAGAGGCCACGGAAAGCCGGGTAGTATTTGGTCGGCGACTGCCCGCCCACCAGCTGGAGGTGCGAAAGGTTTACGAGCTGGCAGCAGTTGCCCCGGGGGAGGAGCGGTCGCGGTCTTTTCCGGCTTACCATTTAACGCTCCGGTTAGAAGTTCTCAATTTATCGCCAGAGGAACGCCGGGTAGGATACCAGCTGGATGGTCCCACGGGACTGCCGACAGAGGGTCGTTGGTATGCGGTCAAAGTTGGCCCGGGTTGGGGGGCATATGGGCTCCGGGATGTGGCCGTGGCATGGCACGGCGGGCGATGGGACCTTATTAGCTGCTGGCGGATTGCCGAGGACAAGCTCCCGCTGTGGCGGGAAGAGGGTGGGCAAAGCCTCCGATACCTCGGGGTGGATGCTCAATACTTTTCGGTGGTCCTTCTGCCCCAGAAATCGGATCCGAAGGCCGAGTGGTTCTTTGTGGCCCAGCCACTTCGTGTCGGACCCGTGCGTGAGGACTGGAAAAGCCTCACCAACACTTCTTGTCGGCTTGTGACCGTGGAGTTTCCTCTGGCTGGGCACGGGGAGTTGATTCACGAATATCAAATCTTCGCCGGGCCTAAGCGACCTGCTCTTCTTTCCCATTATGGCCTGCGGGAGCTTGTGGTGTACGGGTGGTTCTGGTGGGTGGCTATCCCGATGTTGTGGATTCTTCATTTCTTACACGACTACCTGGTGTTTAACTACGGGTTGGCAATAATAATGCTGACGGTCATTGTGCGGCTAGCGATGTTTCCGCTCAGCAAAAAGCAGGCTTTAGCTGCTCAAAAAATGCAGCAAATTCAGCCCGAGCTGAAATTGATTTATGAACGCTATAAGAACGATCCTCAGCAGCGATTGCGTGCTCAACAAGAACTTTTCCGCAAGTACAACTACAACCCCTTGGGGGGATGTTTGATATTGCTTTTACAGCTGCCGATTTTCATCGGGCTTTATCGGGCTCTGATGGTGGATGTGGAGCTCCGGGCTTCACCTCTAATTTCCTCAGCGATCCGATGGTGTTCGGATCTGTCGGCACCGGATATGCTCTTTGACTGGAGCGGTTTTTGGGCCGCAATTGGGTGGCACTGGTTCAACGAGGGACATGGCCTTTTTGCCTTGGGACCTTACTTTAACATTCTCCCGATTCTCACGGTAGCCTTGTTCATTTGGCAGCAAAAGATGTTGAGCCCACCACCGGCCGATGAACAGGCGGCCATACAGCAGCAGGTGATGACCTTCATGCTGGTGTTCATGGGGATCCTTTTCTACAAAGTTGCCAGTGGTTTGTGCATCTACTTTATAGCCTCGAGTTTGTGGGGATTGGCGGAGCGGCAACTGCTCCCTCGGCTTGTTCCGGCTACAGAGGAAAAAGCCCCTAGCTCGGAATCCCCAAAGGAAAAGAAAGGGGAGGGTTGGCTCGAACGCCTCCGATCGCGATTAGAAGCGATGGCAGAATCTTCCGGCCAAAAGCGACCGCCCCGGCA
>Ga0308310_1000914_pt1 | contig 13279 bp, 9 predicted proteins | sample HotsprSampleMS65_FD_203672 | JGI IMG/M metagenome (GOLD analysis project Ga0308310, IMG submission 203672) | Hot spring phototrophic mat microbial communities from Mushroom Spring, Yellowstone National Park, Wyoming, United States - 20090730_MS65 ...
TTCAGGAAGCTTCCAGGGAGTTCTCCACAGCTTTCAACGAATATTTCGAACGAATATTTCAAGACAATAAGCTTAGAGAATAAGCGTTTAGGATAACACGTTATTCTCGTTGGAGGAGTCAATATCGAGGTTTCGTCGAAGGAGTCACTCTCGCGACGGGGGAAAAGTAGATCGCTAGGTTGGCTCCGAGAGATATGGCTTGGAGCGACGCCTGGCTTGGCCTGAAATTGCCGGTTTCTTGGAAGATTCGGCTCACCAGAGTTGCAGCAGTGAATTGGGAGCAGCCGTGATCATATTGGAAGGCTTGGAATCGGTATCCTCGATTTTCGAGGCGACCGTAGTGACCGTAGGGAATTTCGACGGCGTCCACCTGGGTCATGTGCGGCTGCTCCGACGAACGGTAGAACTTGCCCGGCAGTGGGGCATAGCAGCGGTGGCTTTTACATTTGACCCTCATCCGGCCGCCATTCTTCAGCCGCAAAATCCCCCCTTGCCTTTGACAGACCGAGAGCGAAAGTTAGATCTTCTTCGCCCTCTGGGGTTAGACGCGGTCATCTTGTACCCCACGGATTACGAGTTTCTCTCATTGACCTGGCGGGATTTTTTGGAGGAATTGCTTCTCGGGAAGCTTCGGGTTCGAGGAGTGGTGGAAGGGCCGGACTTTCGTTTTGGCCGAAACCGAGAGGGAGATTGGCACCTTTTGCAAACGTGGGCAAAGGAGCGAGGAATCTATGCAGAGTTGGTTCCGGCGGTTGTGGTAGAGGGGCAGCCCATCTCAAGTTCGCGAATTCGGGCCCTCATTGCCGCCGGGGACGTCTCGACTGCCAACCGACTGCTCAGTGAGCCCTTTAGGATCCGAGGTCGGGTGGTTGTGGGAGCAAAGCGGGGAAGGACGTTGGGGTATCCTACCGCCAACCTCGCCGACGTGAAAACTATTCTTCCAGCACAAGGGATCTATGCTGGTCGGGCTTACCTGGCGGAGCAGGCCGCAGTCTATCCAGCAGCCATTAGCATCGGCCCCAACCCGACGTTTGAGGAGATGGGGCTCAAAATCGAGGCCTACCTGCTTGATTTCGAGGGGGATCTTTACGGGAAGATAATTGAGCTGGAATTCCTGGCTCGCCTGCGGGACGTTCAAAGGTTCGACAATGTTCAAACCCTCATAGAGCAGATGCATCGGGATGTGATTGCAACTCGAGAGATTACCGGCTGTCCATTGCCGATCCGCTCGTGAGTTAGGCCATTTTTGTAGGTTAGGCTATTTTTTGCAAGTTAGGCTATTTTAAAGAGGGCGAGATTCTTGGGGCCTTTGGAGAAAGTTCGCCGAGGGAGCCTTCCCAGCGACTTATCTCTCGCCACTTGGGGTGATGAGCATGGCAAGGGACTTTGGTGCCCTCCGGGGGAAACCCACAGTCGGATCGCGAAGCATCCAATTTTAAAAAAGTTGCACAGAGGAAATCCCTTTGGGAGAGGGCATTATTCTTCGGACGGGAGCCCGGGGCCACGGGTTCGGTTGTTTTGTCTAGATAAGCCAGTTTGGGGAGATAGGAGCTAGAGGTGCTCGAGGGACAAGCCGGTCGGACAAACCAATCGGGGACTTTGTCCCCGCGGCAGGCGGAGATGCCTAGCTACTCGTCGGCCTCGTCAGCAATCGATTGGGAACGATTGATATCGATACTTCGCAACTCTTCTGTCGTGGTTCTCACGAGCCACCTTCGACCGGATTGTGATGCTTTGGGCAGTGAGCTGGCAGTCAGCGAGCTCCTTGAATTTTTGGGAAAGGAAGTTCGGATTGTCAATGCGTTTGAGGTACCCCGGCATCTGCGGTTTATAGATCCGGAAGGGAAGCTGCATCGGTTGCAAGAGCCAGAATCTCGGGCTTTTCTCGCCCGAGCGGATCTTCTTTTCATTCTGGATACTTCGGCATGGGCACAGCTGGGGGCCATGGGGGAAGTGATCAGAAGTACATCTGCAACGAAGGTTATTTTGGATCACCATATTACGGCGGACGATCTGGGAGCAGAACGATTTTGCGATCCTACCGCTGAAGCTACGGGGCGATTGGTTTACGAATTGGCTCGACGAGCGGGGATGCCCATCGGGCCTCGCTTTGCGTGGTACATCTTTCTTGCCCTGGCGACAGATACCGGTTGGTTTCGGTTTTCGTCGGTGACGGCTGCCACGTACCATTTGGCGGGAGAGATGGTCGCTCATGGCGTTAGCCCCACGGATGTGTATCGTCAACTGTATGAGGCGGAAACGTTAGGTAGGGTGCGGCTGATCGGTTGTGCCTTAGGACGGGCCCAGCTCGATGGTAATGGTAAGCTGGTGTACAGCTGGCTTTACCGAGAGGATTTCCAGCTAGCCGGTGCTCTTCCCAGTGATAGTGAGGATATTATCAATTTGCTTCTTGCCGTGGATGGCGTGGAGGCAGCCGTGCTTTTTATCGAGCAGCCAAGCGGCGACATGAAGGTGAGCCTGCGAAGTAAGGGGCAACTGGATTGTGCCGCCATCGCAGCCCGGTTCGGCGGCGGAGGACATCGAAGTGCTGCAGGCATCTATTTCAACCATCCTTGGCCTTTACAGATACCGCCGGAAGTAGAACCTCGTACCTGGCTTCGCGGCCTTATCCTTGACGCCGTTCGGCAAGCAATGGCATAATTTTTCTGCTGCCACCTAAGAAAAATTCTCGGATCATTGGCAGTCCTTAGCTTGGGTCGGTTATCCCACCGAAGTGGCTGACAGGGGTGACGACACGGTCCCTCCAGGATAGGTTTTCTTTGCGGGCTTTTTTCCAAGTAAGCGGCGGATTGGCTGAGGGGGTGGGTTTCTGGGGTTTAGGAGGAAGAGAGGAAGAAAGGTCTCTTTCTGGGTGGTTTTGCCTTAGAGGCCCTGCGGAATTCCGATCCAAACGCCGGCTCCAATCCCGTGCTAACTGGTTATGGTTCATCCGGGATGTCGTTTTATGAGGGTTTTGGCACTAGGGGCTGCCGTTTGGGGTGGGCCGGCGAAAAATGGGATTGTGGGACAGTCGTGGGGGAGTCCGCACCTGGGTGTGGCCTGACATTTGGATCGGTGTCCGGCATGAGCGGCTGCCGTCGGAGCCAGCCGCGGGGATGGGTATGAAGGTCCAAACGTCCCACCCTCCAAGCCGTGTGAACATTCACGCGAGCTACCCAGACCGAATAGGACGGATCAACCGGAGGGATCTTCCGCCGGCGGTGGGCAATGTTAAGGCCGAGCAACGGAAACTTATTAAGGCCCGGCATCGGAAACTTCAGAAAGCGGTCAACAAAGCTTCAGAAAACGATCAGCACCCAGCTGCAGGCTGCTCCTTGAAACCTCGGACCTTTTGGGGGTCGCCTGGCTGTGGAGGCAGAGGAATTTGGCAGTAAAGAGGTGCAAAGATGTCCGAGCATTGGAACCAGGGAGAAGCAGGAGCTGGATCTACCTCAGCTCAAGGTTCAGGGAATGACCGAACAAGCGAAAACCCTTCGGGGATTGCTCGCCGGGGCTGGCTAGCTGCGTTGGTAGGTTGGGGGGCAGCCATCGCTGCCTATCTGACACCGTTGGTAGCTACTTTGCGGGCATTTTTGGCTGCTGGGGCAAAGGGTGCTGCCCAGGCCGGGGATTTTCGCCGTGTGGCTACTTTGGATATGCTTCCGGAGAACGGTGCTCCCATTACGGTTCCCATATTGGCGGAACGGGTAGATGCTTGGAACCGCTATCCCAGTCAGCCCATCGGCGGCATTTTCTTGCGGCGGACGGAGGATGGGAAAGTGCTTGCCCTCAACGTACGTTGTCCTCACCTGGGATGTACCGTCATTTACGACTCGGCCAAGGGTGTACTGCACTGCCCATGTCATAATGCTTTCTTCGGCCTCAATGGAGAACGATTGGAGGCCAACTCGCAGAGTCCTCGTGATCTTGACCCTTTGGAGGTGGAAATCCGCGACGGGAGCGACATCTGGGTTCGCTTCCAACATTTTCGATACGGAATTGCCGACAGGGTACCTGAGTAGAAACTGAGGCCAACCCCACTGCTTTGTGGACGTAGATAACCATTGATTTTTTTGGCAATGAGGTTCGGATGATGAACGTCGGTCCAGAGAGCATTCGAGAGGAGCATCCTCAGGGGAGGACGGGCTGTCCTGGTATGGGTGCTGGAAAGGTTGTCCTCGAGTGGCTTGACAGCCGCACGGGGATTGTCACGGCTTACCGAAAAATTGCGGGTCGAATCCTCCCTGGTGGGGCCAGTTGGTGCCGCACCTGGCCAAGTGCCATCCTTTTCTTGCTGGTGGTGCAAGCGGTCACCGGGGTTTGCTTGTGGATGCACTACAGTCCGAGTGCTCAGACGGCGTGGGAAAGTGTTTACTACATTCAGCATCGGCTGCCTGGGGGTTGGCTCGTCCGTGGGATTCACCACTATTCCGCTCAGTTGCTCGTGGCGGTGACGGGTCTTTATCTGGTCCATTTAGTATTTTCGGGCGGCTATCGGCCACCAAGAGAATGGGTGTGGTGGACGGCACTAATTCTCTTGGCTTTATCGTTGGGCGGGTGTCTTACAGGAGACTTACTTTGCTGGGATGTGAACGGGTATTCTGCAACCAATGTCCGGGTTGGTTTTTTGACCCTGCTTCCGGGAATAGGGGAGACTCTTTATCGGCTAGCGGTGGGGGGGCCTACTTTTGGCCACCACACCCTCACCCGTTTCTTTGCTCTCCATGTTAGTGTCATCGCTTTAGGGGCCTGGCTGGTTTTTGGACTCCATTGGTATTTCTTGCGGCGGAGTGAACGTCTTGCCGGCCAACCCCCCCTGGTACAGTGCCCGGCATGTCGGGGGTTACGCCAGTGGTGGAAGACTAAATTGGCGGCATGGAGGGGGGCGGAGGGTGCAACCTCACCTCCGCCACTGTATGCCGATGAACCTTATTGGCCGGGACAATTTTTCCGCAATGCCGTGGTTTGGCTCGGCCTGATGGTGATCATTTTGCTTTTGGTATTCCATCCTTGGAAACACTCCCCGAAGGAAGGTGGAGGAACTTTGGCAGACCGCGGGGCTCGATTGCTTGCCCCGGCAGATCCCGATCCTGCCGCCTTTTATGCAGCGGCTCGACCCGAGTGGAGCTTTCGCGGCCTTTATCAGCTATCCAATCTTTTTCCAAGCAAAATGATTCCTGGGTTGGGAATCTCCTGGAGAATTGTTCCTATCTTCGTGCTTCCTGGGTTAGTTGCTTTGTTTGTCCTTGCGATGCCTTTTATCGCCTTGTGGCCATGGGGACATGTGCTCAATGTGACGGCAGTGTCGGTAATGATTGTTGCTTTAGTTGGCTTGACGGCGGCCTCCTATTGGCATGATGCCGTTGATCCACACTTCCGCCAGGCAGTTGCCGAAGCAGAGGCGTTGGCCAATAGGGTGAAATTTTTGGCGGCTCGTTTGGAAGGCATCCCTCCTCAAGGAGCCTTAAGCCTGGTGCATCAGGATCCCAAAATTCGGGGCCCGAAGCTATTTAGTACCCACTGTGTGATCTGCCACGATCTCCCCGGTGAATCGGTGATGAACATTCGTTCGGATAACCCGTCGGCCCCTCAGCTTTATGGGTTTGCCCAGCGTAAGTGGATCGAGGGTTTGTTGGACCCAATAAAAGTCGCGGGGCCAGAGTACTTCGGCAATACCCGATTTGCGGCAAGTGCAATGGTCCGCTACGTCCAGGGGCGGTATCAGAACCTCCTGCAATCCGACAAGGAGGCCATCGTCGAGGCTCTGGTAGCAGAGGCCGGCTGGGATTGCCCCCTCGGAGAAAATGGGGGCCGAAAGGAGCTGGTTATTCGCGGACGTGAGTTATTGAGTCAGCACTGTACACAGTGCCATCTCTACCAGGGCGAAGGACCAAGGGGGTTCACGCCTACCCTCGATGGTTATGGATCCTATGGTTGGATTGTGGGGGTAATTGCCGATCCTACCCATGGGCTGTTTTATGGTGCTCGCAATGATCGTATGCCAACATACTGGGAGAGTGCCATCGATCCCGGGGCCAATCGGCTTCGAGGGGATGAGATCGCAGTGCTGGCCCAATTCCTGCGTGGGGAGTGGCAGGAAGCAGATCGTCCTTCCCCTCCTCCACGGGAACCTTTCCTCTTGGTTGCCGGGCGTTGGGAGGGGCTTCGGCCGAAAGTTCCTCTGCCCGGCGACTCACTCGCCGATCGGGCACGGTGGCTTTACCAAAGGGAGCTTTGTTCTCTTTGCCACAACATGACCGGTGTGGAAGGGGAAGAACCAATCTCGGCCTATCGCCCGGCAGGAGCCGATCTGGGCCGGTATGCCACCCGAGAATGGATCGCCGGTTGGCTCGATCGAGCTCAAGTGGGAGGGCCTAAATATTTCGGGACCACCGCTTTTGCCAACGGCTCGATGGTGAAATTCGTCCGCACAAGCCTGCCAGAATTGGTCAAGGATATCGGCAAGGAGGGGCTGGATCGCCTCATCGATACCCTTGCGGACTGGGCCGCCCAGGATGGTCCTCTGCCGAAGGACAAAATCGACGAAGAGGTCCTCCTTTTATTTGAAGATTTCACCTGCACCGATTGCCACTCCGTCTATGGCAAAGGGGGAGGAACAGGACCGGATTTGACAGGCTATGGTTCCCGGCAGTGGACGATCGATATCCTGAGCGATCCGACGCACAAGAGGTTCTACCGAGATCGTAATGACGGGATGCCTTCCTATTTTGCCTTTCCGGACCGGCCGGAGAAAAATCTTTTGACTCAGGAAGAGCTGGAATTGTTGGCCGATTGGCTCCGGCGGTCTGTGACGACGAAGTCAGAGTGAAAGATTTGGTTTCAGGGCAAGAAGCTAAAGCCTCGGGAGTATCCGAGAACCGATCTTTGGGAGCTCGGATGCCTCGAAAGGCTGGAGCGACCCTGAGTCGGATTTCCCCACAAAGGGAAACCTATCCAATTCCGTTTTGCTCTTAGTAATGGAGCACAAATTTTCTCCTTAATTGGGAGTGCCTCACGTGAAAGTGCTTCCCTATCATGAGATTCCTCTCCAACCTGTGAATTTGGAAGGGGCGGTGGGGTGTCAAATGCGGGTTCTCGTGGGTCAGGAAGATGGGGCACCGAATTTCACCATGCGGCAGTTTGAAGTAGCACCTGGGGGTCATACTCCCTTGCATTCCCATCCCTATGAGCACGAGGTATTTGTCCTGGATGGGGAAGGTTGGGTGCAAGTGGGAGAATGTCGCTATCCATTGGCTGCGGGCACTGTGGTTTACCTTCCGCCGGGAGTACTTCATCAATTTCGCAACGAAAGCAATCGCCCATTGCGGTTTTTATGTTTGATCCCGAATCCGGTGCGGGCAGTGGACGCCCCATGTGTGGCGGCCTGTTGCCCGGGATAACGAGCATTTTTTTGCACTCGGAAAAACAAGGGGGAAGCCTCTCCCGATTTGGAAAAACAACGGGAAAGCTTCTTTGCACTTCGAAAAACAACGGGTAAACCTCAGTTGTCCCATGAAAAAATCTCGGGGAGACTTCTCCGAAAGAAGGCCACAGATCGGGGAGCGAGAGCTCCAACCCGCCGTCTTGTTTTGGTTAGGGGTCCAGGGATGGTGTCTGCCCTAGGGGAGAGGGATAAATTCTAAAATCAGGGTCTTCCGGATTGGGATCCAGGGGTCAATGGGTGCTCCACTTCCCTACCGTGGATGAAAGAGACCTGGAAGAATGGATACCGACAGAAGTGTACTAAAGTTTAGGTTTGTGGTCTCTTTCGAAATGGGCTGGCGGAAAGTTCTAAGTCTTGGGGCTAGCCACAAATTTTTTTAGGGACAGGGAACACTTGAGAGTTTCTTGCTTTTCCGGGACTAGTAGCTCGGGGCACTCCTGTAGCATTTGCCCTGTGGCTCGGCTCCCCACAAGGAAATGGTTTGAACAAAGGGCCGGGTCCGGATGAAAAAAAAAGAGAGGTTGTGGAAACGCGGGATCGGCAGAAGATTTTTCCCCTCATCCTCTGGAGTCCTAGTCTCCCTGCTTTAGCAGGCGGTTTTCCCCGGGATTGCCCCTGTGCAGATGAAATCCGAACCCTAGATAAGTCCTGCGAACATTAAAACTAACTTTTATGCCCGTAAGTTTAGGTGGATCCGCTCAGACTGTACTGGCGGTGATCCCCTTATGGGAGAGGATCCTGAAGCCTAGAAGCACCTTTTGCCCCTTTTCGGAACCCGGCGGAAGAAATGAGGCAGATCTCTCTCCAACAGGTCCCAGGTGCTTCCGGCTCATAACTGTTCCCGAAGTGTGGTCCAACTAACGTAGGCAATAATTACCGCACAGACAAGGAAGACAATATCCACGACGATACTGCCAATCTGGAGAGCCCCCGTGGCCAAGTCAGCACCAAAAAGAACAATGAGGAAAGCTGCCACAATCAGTCCAAAAATACACAGTGCTCTTCCCATAGCTGTGGCCCAAAGTTTTGTTTTTTAGAATGAGCCCCTAATTCCCACAAGCTCGGTTGTACGGACTGTTCCCTTCGGAATCCGACCGAATGACCATTTTTGGCCGATTTATCTGAGAACGATTGATTCGTGGATAACGACCGGGCATTCAGCCTTTTGTTTGTCCCGATTCAGACTTCTTTAGTTTGGCAAGCCACCAGTCGAGCCGCAAAAAGCTTTTCTTTCGCTGGACCGGCGGCGAGGCAGCCGGTTTCCTTGCCAAAAATCTCGGTGCCTCCAACCCCAACCGGAGTCTTGTTCTTTCCCCGGCTCTTACAAAGTTCACAACCTATTCCAAATGTAGCTCTGGCAGGCCGCAAACATTTCGAATATTAAAGCGTTATTCGAATATTAAAGGGTTAACCATGTTGTTCATTTTGGCCATCTTGTAGGACCACTTGCTAGGGCAGGTCGCCAGCCTCGGTCCCATACCTGTACCGGTCCAATCTTCCTTCTGCCTTGACTGGCTCCCGGATCGGTGCCGGTGCAAACATACTTTTCTTGGAAAGGGTTAGCCCGTAGGGAAAGTTTCCCCCCGGTGATTTAGCCGGAGATCCCTCGGGACAGAAACGACCAAGGGGTGATGGACACCACGTTTCTGTGCCTCAGGAGGCCAGAAGCAATTTCTTTCACAACCAAGAAAGTATAATTCGACGTTTTGCCCGCCGAAGGAGTTTCACGATTTTCGATAGCATGGCATTGTGAGTAGGGGTTGGAATATCCCCTAAATGTGGCATGTTAATGCCACCTATATTTCGGGGTTGCGGGAGGGCTTCCTTGCGGTGAAGGGCCTCCTTGGTGGAAGGCATCATCCCAGCGGCAGATGGCGGCCCATTCCACGGATTTCCCGGGGGTTTTACCATGCACTGAGCCTGCGGATGAGTCCAGGGGTGGATTGTGGCTTGGCAAGATTCCACGGGAGGGTCTGAGGTAGGCTGTCCCGGTGGGATCCCATCTCGGGACCGAAGCAGGCATCATGCACCAGGTGAGGACAATCGGTTGGTCCGGCCGGCCCGATTGGTGGCATCTCCCGGGTTGCCACGGTGTACCTGCTTTGACTGGATGGCCTGTCATGGGGATCGGGCGAGCCCGAGAATTTCTGTTTCGGAAAGCCGAGCACACGCACCGACAATCCGAGGGCACATTGTCGGGGGCTGGTACTAAACGACAATGCCGTCGGACATAATCCTTCACTAAACTCGTAATCTAGATAGCATTGCTCCAACTGAGTAATCTGAGTTAGAGGGGAAAAACCTGGCTTGCTGGTGGGCGGGCACCAGTGGAGGGTCCGCCCGGACGGCCCTGGGATTGCGTGATTCGGAGTAGGCGAAAAAGTCCCAGGACTGAGGGTCCTCCATCTGGTTTATGCATACTCGACAAACCGGTTGGTTCTATTGGGCAGGGGTGGGTATGGAGACCTCGGGCAGGGGTGGGTGTGAAGCCCCTGGTGCACGACGTCCCCAGGGTCGAAAAAGCTTTACATCTGCACCAGTTCTGCATCCGGGGATACATGGCATAGCGGTTCGTTTGCTTTGGAAACTTCACTTTTCGTTTCTTGCGATGGTTATGCTTTAGCCTGAGGAGTGAGAAGGAAGTCGGATCGATGTCAGGAAATGCCGCAGAAACCCTTTGGGAGGAATTTCGGCCGCTTATGCCGGTGGCCGAGCGTTGGGCCTATTTGGATCATGCGGCGGTGGCTCCCATTCCCCGCCCGACGGCCGATGCAATCCACAGATGGGCAGAGCAGGCTACCTCCGACGGGGAACTCGGATGTCGCGAATGGTATGGCAAAGTTGATCATGTCCATGTGTTGGCTGCCCAAATGATGGGCTGCGATCCGGAAGAAATTGCAATCGTCAGTAACACGAGTCATGGAATCAATATAGTTGCTTTTGGATTGGATTGGCGGCCTGGCGACAACGTGGTTTTCCCCGGCCATGAATTTCCCACGAACCAGTATCCTTGGTTGGCACTGCGACAGGAGGGAGTGGAAGTCCGGCGGGTGATGCCTCAGCCGGGAAGACCTCTTTTGGATCTGCTGCGGCGAGCATGCGATCGCCGTACGAGATTAATTGCCGTGAGCTGGGTCCAATACCTGGACGGATATCGAATCGATCTGGACCGGGCGTGCGAGTTGGCTCACGACTTCGGGGCCCTTTTGTGCTTGGATGCTATTCAAGGGCTTGGGGTCTTTACCCTGGATCTTCGCCGAACGCCTGTAGACTTTTTGGCGGCCGACGGTCACAAGTGGTTGCTCGGGCCCGAGGGGGCAGGGATTTTCTTTGTTCGCCGCGAGCATCTGGATCGCCTCCGGCCTATCGGTGTGGGGTGGCACAGCGTCGTCCATGCCCGCGACTTTAGCCGGATCGAATTGGACTTAAAGCCCTCCGCCGCTCGCTTCGAAGGCGGAACCCACAATGTTGTCGGCTCTATCGGCCTGGCCAAAAGCTTGGAGATCCTCCTCCAATTCGGAACAGAGCGAATAAGCCGGCAGGTCCTCGAGCTCACCGATCGAGCTTGCGAAAGATTAGCCCAGCTGGGTGCCGTGATTGTTAGCGATCGGTCGGAAACTGCCAAAAGCGGCATCGTTGCCTTTGAGGTCCCGGGCGTGGATCCAGCAGTGGTGCGAAATAAATGTTTAGAGGCGGGAGTGGTCTTGAGCGTTCGGGCAGGTAAGATCCGAATTAGTCCGCACGCATACAATAACGAAGACGATTTGGATCGGCTGATCGATGTGGTTTGTAGCTGTCGAAAATCTTTAGCCGTTTGAAAACTAAGCACTTTTGCGGTTTTAAAAAGCCCGGGTAAGGCTGCTCATTTTAGGCCGAGCGGGGTCTGGGCAGGTCCGAGAAGCTAGGGCATGCTCGAGCTTATGTTCGTGGGTCGGGTGGGGGTATCTTTCGATTGCGAAGGTTACCCTCAGGTTCGGGGGAGTCGGGGGGCTCACGCCTCCCAAATCTAGGTTGAAGAGAAGACCATAGGGGAACCAATGACTGCAGGTTTGAGCGATCGTGGGGACAAACGGCCGGGGGGAGCTCCCGGCAAAGCAGGTATAGCCGTCTACCCAGGCTCCTTCGATCCGATTACTCTCGGGCATCTTAACGTAATGGAGCGGGCAAGTCGCCTCTTTGAAAAACTCATTGTGGGGGTGGGAGTTAACATCGAAAAGACACCGCTTTTCACCCCGGAAGAGCGGGTGGAGCTCATCCGTTTGTCCACGGAACATCTTCCCAATATCGAAATTCGGACTTTTACCGGGCTGGCCGTCGAATTTGTAAAACGTTGTGGGGCCCAGATCATGATTCGAGGTGTACGGCCAATCACCGATATTCAAGCAGAGCTAACGATGATGATGGCTAACCGCCGCTTGGCCCCCGAGGTAGAAACTCTTTTTATGGTAGCCGATGGCGAATTGGCCCACGTGTCAAGTTCCTTGATTAAACAAATTGCCCCAATAGCGGGACCGGAAGTCCTGGCTCGCTTCTTGCCACCCAAAGTGGTGACTGCGGTGCTGGCCAAATTTGCCGGTCAACCCTTCCCTTGGGAAATTAGTGCCAGTACCCAGGCAATCGTTCCCCATGAAGCGGCGGTGAAGTGATCGGCACACCTCCCGGTTAGGGGTCGCCAATAATTGCTCCGCCGTTTCCCTTCGGTTATTCATGTCTGAAAAACCAAAAATGTAGCAGGGGCTCCAGAGGGCGGGACCTCTTTGTCCCAGCTATATGCAATCCTCAGTAGTTCCGTTCGGAAAATAAAGTTGGGACAAAGAGACGGTTGTGCCGGATTGTCGCAAGAAGGCTCGGGGGCTTGCCACCCCAACGATCATTTCCGGCCCAAGTTGAAAGCAAAGACGGGGTCAGGGTTCCGGCGACCTGACTCCGAGTCTTTTGCCTGAGACATTGCAAGCATATCCGGAGGAGTCTTAGTCCAGGGGGGAGACGTTACCCCTGCGAGAGGCTTGAGATCTGCTCTCGAAAACACTTTCTTTAATGGCCGTTGTTTGGGAATTTTAAGGTGTATCTTGAGGTGGGTGGACCAGTCGGTTGGATTGGGTTGGTTAGGTCTTCAAATGTTCTGCCAAAGTACTAATGATTCCCACTCGATCCTTGGGGATGAACCCTTGAAATCGGAGACCTTATTCACAGCGGGGGACAGTGCGTCGGAGGGGGAGCAAACCCGAAAAAGACCCGAGGAATACCCGTCAACGATGGCCGATGGAACGGGGGATCCAGCATCCGGAAATTTATCCCCCCAACAGGAAGGGGACAGCAAAGGTTTGGATTTGGCCCCTGTCGCCGGTGATTCATCACAAGGTTGGCCGGGCAAGTCCTTCCCAGAAGTTTGTCCGCTTTGCGGAAGTCGGATTTCTTCCGAAGGACCGGGGGGTGAGTTCCGAAGCAGAATGTCCTTATTCTTGCAAAAGTTTGGCCCCGCCATCGGATGGATCGATTTGCCATCTGGTTTCCTTTTGTCTGTGATTATTCCGGTTTACAACGAGCAGGTTACTATTCGGGAGCTGGTTTCCCGGGTGGAAGCAGTGCCCATCCCGAAAGAAATTATCCTCGTGGATGATGGGAGTACGGATGGGACTCGCCAAATCCTTGAAGGCTGGCGGGGTCGACCGGGATTCCAAATATTGTTTCATGAGATGAATCGGGGGAAGGGGGCTGCGATCCGGAGCGGCTTGGCCGTCTCAAGAGGCCACGTGGTCCTCATTCAGGATGCCGACCTGGAATATGACCCGGTTCACTATCCGGAGCTCATTTACCCGATTGTCCGCGGTGTGG
>Ga0308310_1000925_pt1 | contig 13223 bp, 10 predicted proteins | sample HotsprSampleMS65_FD_203672 | JGI IMG/M metagenome (GOLD analysis project Ga0308310, IMG submission 203672) | Hot spring phototrophic mat microbial communities from Mushroom Spring, Yellowstone National Park, Wyoming, United States - 20090730_MS65 ...
CCGATCATGCCCGTCACCGCATGCATAGTGGGGGCAGGTTTGAAACCTGCCCCCACTAACGATGGGGTCTACCCGCGCACCGCACCATGCGGGCCAGCGGCCCGCACTCCTAGGAACGATGTGCACCCGTTCACCCGCTGGTGTCGCGCCGATCATGCCCGTCACCGCATGCATAGTGGGGGCAGGTTTGAAACCTGCCCCCACTAACGATGGGGTCTACCCGCGCACCGCACCATGCGGGCCAGCGGCCCGCACTCCCAGGAGTAATGTGCACCCGTTCACCCGCTGCTGTCGCACCGATCATGCCCGTCACCGCATGCATAGTGGGGGCAGGTTTGAAACCTGCCCCCACCCATGGTGTGCTGATGCGCCAAACGATGGGTTCCACCAACCCACCGCACCATGCGGGCCAGCGGCCCGCGCTCCCAGGCTCTCGGGTGACGGGTGTCCGACAACGGTGAACATCGCTAGACCTCCGCTCAGGCATCTACCGCTGCTTTCGTACACTCGTGGTAATATCAGATGAGAAAGAACATCAGCTACCTTTATCACAGGCCGCAGTTGTCTATGATGAATCTCACGATTGAACAGGCACTCTACCAGGCAACCAGGCGTTTGCATTCGCTCTCGTCAACACCCCGGCTTGATGCTGAACTCCTGCTCGCCCATGTTTTGGGCTGGTCTCGCGCCAGAGTAGTTGCCGAACGGGAACAGCGCCTCACGCCGGAACAACAGGCAACGTTCAACGCCCTGATCGAACGTCGTGCCACGTGCGAACCGGTAGCTTATCTGATTGGTCAGCGTGAATTTTTTGGTCTTACCTTCTTCGTTGATCGGCGTGTCCTCATTCCACGTCCCGAAACAGAATTACTGGTTGAGCTAACCATCAAAGAGGCCCAACGCTACGGCAACAAACCACTTACCATCGCCGATATTGGCGTTGGGAGTGGTGCTATCGCAATTGCACTGGCAAAGCATCTGCCTCAAGCCACCATTTACGGCGTTGATCTGAGTACTGAAGCGCTAGAAGTGGCAGCCATTAATGTCAATCGCTATCACCTGCACGAACGGGTCATCTTGCTGCATGGCGATCTCTGTGAACCGCTCCCCACAGCCGTTGATCTGATTGTCAGCAATCCACCCTACACGATTTTGGCCGAGATCGACGAAGGGGTATATCGGTACGAACCACACCTTGCCCTTGACGGTGGCGCCGATGGTCTCGACTGTTATCGTCGCTTGATCCCGGCGACTCCGACCTATCTGAAACCTGGTGGTGCAATATTATTAGAAATCGGCGCCTGGCAAGCGTCATCTGTGACACACTTGCTACGCCAGGTACTACCAGAGGCTGAAATAACGGTACAGCGCGACCTGGCCGGTTATGATCGAGTTGTGCGGGCGCGTAATCGAGATGTCATCCTCTGATCTAGTCCATGGGTACAGATGAAACGTATACTATGGATGGAGGAGGATGACCATGACAACATTCTTTATCGCGCTTGGTATAGCCATTATCACTTTACTTTTTATTCTGCTCTGGTATGTACCACATCTTTTTCAGCAACAAGCCGGTCGAAGTGCTCGCGAAGCTGCACAACTCCGTGATATGTTGCTCGATATGCTCAACGAACAGGAAGCGGTGATGCAGCGACAGGCCCAACTAAGCACAGCGATAACCAATTTGCAGCAACAACTCGCCCAATTGATGACAGCATCAAAAAATCACGCTGTAGCGAGTGAAGTTGACGTACAATCAATACGACAGTTAGAAGAGCGTATCACTGCGCTCCATCAGCAGCTTCAGCGCTGGATTGAGCATCGCGGGCAACAGCAACGTCACCGCGATGTCGCCGAGAATGAATCCTGGGCGAACCTGCTCAGTCTCCTGGCTGCAATCCAGGAACGATTGGCACAACTGTCGGTTGAACGAATCAACGTTTCGGTGGGGCTACAGGCTCGTACCCTACTTGAAGAGCTAGAACAGGAAATGGCTCATTTACGCAGCATTTCCGAAGATATTGCGACGCTACAGTGGCGATTACGCCGCTCTCTTCACGAACGTGAAACCAATGTTGCGCAACTGCGGGCACGATCAGCAAGTTCTTCCTCAACGGTGAGGCCAGTATGAGTATTATCGTTATTGATAATCAACGGGTGCATTACGAAGTCTTTGGCCGCGGTAAGCCTGTCGTTTTCCTTCACGGTTGGTTGGGAAGCTGGCGCTACTGGTATACGACGATGGAGATTGTCGCGCAACAGTTCCGAGCTTACTCCTTCGATTTTTGGGGTTTCGGCGAATCGCGCACAAATGACATGCCTACCATCCAGGGATATTCCAACCAGGTCATCCGTTTTCTCGATGCAATGGGCATCGAGCGCGCTGCGCTGGTTGGTCATTCAATGGGGGGAATGGTCGCAATGAAGACCGCCATCGAGCATCCTGGGCGGATAACTCGCGTGGCGACAGTCGGTGCACCGATCGACGGCAACTCGTTATCCTGGATGCTCAAACTGGTTGATCGCCCATTCTTTGCCGAATTTTTTGCCCGCCGACCATGGTTGCGCCGGTCACTCTTCCGGTTCTTCTTCGGCGATTCGCTCGATCCGGAAGTGAATGAAGTATTGGAAGATAGCACTAAATCAACAGCCGATACTATTCGCGCCGCTATCCATTCAATGTGGCGTACCAACCTCACACCACTGTTAGACAACTTGCGCGTGCCAGCATTAGTGGTACACGGCGCCCGTGATGAGATTGTCAATCCAAACCAGCTCCAGCTTTTTACGCATATTCCTCTCGCGCAAGTGGTACGGATGGAACACAGCCGTCATTTCCCATTCGTTGATGAAGCTGAACAATTCCACGCAATCCTGCTCGACTTTCTCAAACAACCCGATCCCATTGTGCCAACGCGCAGAGTGACGTCGCCTCCCACACCTTCCCCACCACAACCAACATCACCAGCTTCGTCAACCGACGAAAACCCGCAAGTAACTGCCAGTAGTCACGAGGTCATGCCGCCACCGGTTACTACTATCCCTCGATCTGCACCACCTGCCGGAAGTTGAGAGATACGAGATGAACCTACCAGTTTGTGCGAGTATAACGACGGTAGGGACGCAGTGATGTCGTACCCTACCGTGTGATAGATCATCCCACAGCCTCGCCAATACGAAAAGATAAGCGACAGCGAAATGCTTACCTGAAACGCGAAGGGGTGAAGATACTCGCACGTATCATCGTGTACGCTGGTGGCTCATCATCACCGGTCATGACGATAAGGCTCATAAGCACGCTATATCTCTTCCAATAACTACTTCTCTTATTGTCGTATGGTGAGCAGTTTTCATCGGTATTAAACGCATCTGAAATTTATGCCTGCGGGCCATTTCTTTTACTTCCTCTGACTCATCGTATGTCATGAGAAAGTTACCCGTGAGTGTCTCGCATATGGTAAACAAATTCTCATGATCAATCTGGTGGTGTTTATAGAGTCGTTTCCCTGCCCGCTTGCCACCAGCAGTATAAGGGGGATCAATAAAATAGATGACATCCTCGCGGTCAGCAAACTCCATCATCACCTTCAGTCCATCATCGTGACGAAAGTCAATCCTGCTCGCAATATGACTGAGATGAATAATTCTCTGCGCAAGGGTCTGCGGATACCATCGAGAGCCAATTCCTTTCCCATTCTCGCCATGCTTGATAAAGCGAGAGCCTTTGGCGAGGATTCCGCCGTGTAACGTTCGGTTCTTCAAAATCGTTTGAAATGCTTTCTCTCTTGTTGTTGTCGGAACCCGCTGAAGTTCCGCTTCAACGTTTTCTCTCGTCATTTGGAATGTCAAGATTTGATGAGCCAACCACTCAGCATCACCACGAACAATCGTTTGCCAGACTGATGCAACCTCATCGTCTAACTCAACCATCACGACCGTTTCAACCCACTGTTCAAAGAGAGCGGTAAGGCTAATAATACCGCCACCGACGAACGGTTCTATAAGCACACGTGGTTTGTACTTCAGACTATTCATCCAGCGTCGAAATGCCGGCACAAACCACGTCTTTCCACCGGGATAGCGGAAAGGGCTTCGTTGAGGGACAGAAGCAACATTTACCGGACGCAAGATAGGTTTATCGTCAGATAGTTCAGGAAACAATGGGAGCTGTTGCTGCTTTGTCATAGTTCAAAACGGCCTCTCCATGGTCTGATTCGTTGGCGGATTTTCCAGGTGTTCATCAAGTTTTTCCTGGAGCAACTTGATGAAATCCCCTATCTGCCCAGGAAGCGGTGTGGTGATAGAAAGCAAAGCCGACTCGAAATCGGTAAAAATCTCATCCACTTTTGTAAGGTAGTATCGACCAGGTTTATGATTGTCGTCCGCATGAATTTTTAGATCGTAGACCAGCCATGCAATATCAGCTTGATCCTTTGGAACTTGTTTCAGCGTGGGCAAAGTAGCAAAAAAAGTTCGGTTCAGCGCTACGGCGATTTTCTTATTCCAACTGTGTAAGATTCCACCCTTATAAACAAGCTGCGGAACAAGTCGCTTTCGAGAAGAGGAAAGGTAATCAGGACGAGGATAATTTGCTTTATTCGACCAACCCATCGAAGCTCTGCTCGCTGGGTCTCCCATATAATACTCGAATGGTTCGCGAACATTCCCAGAAATGTAGACAGCCTGAATCTCAAGGGCGCCAAAATCAACGACTTTACCGGCATCATCATAGGCAACGAGCACCACATCAATGCTGCCGGCGGGCTTACCTGTCGCATCGTTTAGACGAACCTCAGTGAGAGAAGTCCACTTCACTCCCTCCGCAAAGAAGAAAGAAGCGGCATGGTCGGTAATGATCCAATCCTGGCGGAAGCGGATTGGACAGGTAATGACCACCTCGTTCTCATGATTGATACTACAGACGCCAAGCGGGTTCCTTGCCTTGTCTTTGGTACAGTTCGGTACTTTATTGTTGAAGGGGCAGAGACGATGAGAACGATACCGCTTCGCTATTTCGGTTTGGTCTGTAACGAGGTAACCGAAGACCTCAGCTAATGGCTGTCCCTTATGCATCCTGCACGTCCTACCTGAAGATTCTGCTTTGTCCAATACCTTGACCGTCTTTGAATAACACTTGGAGCAATCTCGAGCACTCGCTCATCAGCGCAGAACTTCTACCTCAAGGTACACTGCCCGGCTGATTGCTGATCGAGGTCTGAACTAAACCGCTATGTACTACGATTTTACAACATATCTTGATTGCTTATTTATGTTTGTACCGATACCATGCAATACGTGGTGCATGTACCCTGCATTCACACCCGGTATTGATGCGTGCGGGGCGCCACTTACTGCCCATCAGTTCCAACTCTGCACGGCCCGTTCATGAGAAACCGTGGATGCTGCTTTATAACTCGTCCCAATGCCTCAAATCGCCCTAAATCCCTCCTTTCAACTGCCAGCGAGGAGCAGGGAGGGAATCCGCCCCTACCGTGCGCTGACAGGTATGATCGGCGAAACAACACATAGTCAGATGTTTGCCTAACCATCAGACACCCTAACCACCGTCTCGGCAGGTTTTCGATGACGTAAGACCCATTTCGCTAGTTCAAGAACCGGCACTACGCTCAAAGCCACCCCAACAATGACGAGCCAGTCGATCAGTGATAGCGGAAAGGTAGTAAATGGCTCGTGCAAGAAAGGCAGATAGACGATGGCCAGTAACAAGAGCATTTCCCACAGGATCGCCAGATTCAGCCAGCGGTTCGCAAAGGGGCGATGAAACACCGAAAGGTGATCGGAACGAAAGTTATACGCTTTGAAGAACTGAATCAACACCAACGAAACGAAGGTCATCGTCATCGCCTCAACGATGCCACGCCCACTCTGTAACGCCCAAACAAAGAGGACGATATTGACCAATGCCGACCACAAACCACCGACGATCATCAAGCCGACAATGGGACGAGTGAAGATACCACGTCGCGGATCACGTGGCGGCTGGCGCATCAGATCGTCGTCAGGTGGATCAACTGCCAATGCCAGAGCCGGTAGACCATCGGTTGCAAGATTAACGTATAGGATTTGAACGGCAGTTAGCGGCAGGGGTAAGCCGGCAAGCGTAGCACTGGCCATCAGGGTAATTTCTCCGATATTCGATGACAGCAGATACATCAAGTACTTCTTGATATTGCCGAAGATTCGTCGTCCCTCTTCGACCGCTGCCACAATTGAGGCAAAATTGTCGTCGGTGATGGTCATTGCGGCAGCTTCTTTCGTGACATCGGTACCGGTAATCCCCATTGCAATCCCGATGTCAGCTTTCTTCAGCGCCGGTGCATCATTCACACCGTCACCGGTCATCGCTACCACATACCCTTTCTGTTGCAGGGTCGTCACTACACGCAGCTTATGCACCGGCGCTACTCTGGCGTACACGTCGATTGTGTCGACTATGCGTGCAAATTCCTCATCGCTTAAGGTATCGAGTTCATTACCGGTAATGACTCTGCCATGGACAAGCAACCCCAGCTCACGAGCAATTGCAGCCGCAGTTAACGGGTGATCACCGGTTATCATGACGACCCGAATACCGGCTGTCTGACAGGTCTGAATAGCTGTTTTCGCCTCGGGACGAGGTGGATCGATCATACCGACTAAGCCGAGGAAGGTTAGATCGTGCTCGGCATCGCTCAGGGTAGCCGGTGCTTTCGTCGCAATTGCCAGTACCCGCAAAGCTGACTCAGCCATTGTTTGCGCTGCCTGTAAGATGGTTTCCCGGTCAGCCAGACTCAGCGGCGCGACTCCGTGTGGTGCCAGCCAATGACGACACGCGGCCACAATGACCTCTGGTGCCCCTTTGGCGTAGGCAACCGTCTCCCCGTGTTCGTGATGCAGGGTAATCATGCGTTTGGTTTCCGAAGAAAACGGAATCTCGGCCACACGTGGCGCATTGGCAACCAGGTCATCAACAACCAGACCAGCTTTCATCGCAGCTACGATCAGCGCCGCTTCGGTCGGATCACCCTGTACTTGCCAGCGCTGATCGCGGTAGACAACCCGTGCATCGGAAGCAAGCGTAGCAGCGCGCAACAACTGACAAACTGCCTCATCGGGCAGGACGAGGTGATCGTCACAGCGAAACTCACCGACCGGCTCATAACCGGAACCGGTAATTTCCCACCAACGACCGGCAACAAACACCCGGCGGGCCGTCATCTCGTCTTTCGTCAGTGTGCCGGTTTTGTCGGTACAAATCACCGACGTACTCCCCAACGTCTCCACTGCTGGCAGGCGTCGCATCAGCGCATTCCGCTTCACCATGCGCTGTACTCCGATTGCCAGCGAGATAGTCACTACTGCCGGTAAGGCTTCAGGAACAACGGCGACGGCTAAGGCTATCCCAAAGATGATCATCTCGACCAGTGGCTGACCACGCCAGAAGCCGAGCAGAGTAATAACAGCCACAATGACCAACGCGACGCGCGCCAGCGTATGACCAACCTGGTCGAGATTCTCTTGCAGCGGTGTTCGCCCGGTTTCAATCGTCTGCAACATCGTGGCAATCGTGCCAAACTCCGTCTGCATGCCGGTCGCCACGACAATGCCACGTCCGCGTCCGTAACTGACCGAAGTTCCAGCGTAGACCATATTCTTGCGCTCGGCGACGGGTACTGATGGCGGTAAGGTTATCGCGGCAGTCTTCTCAACCGGAAGTGACTCGCCGGTAAGCGCAGCTTCTTCGATCTGAAGATTAACTGCCTCGATCAGGCGCAGATCAGCCGGTACACGGTCGCCAGCACGCAAGAGCACGATGTCGCCAGGCACCAGTGTGCGAGCCGGTACAACCTGCTCACGGCCATCACGCAAGACAGTGGCGTTGGGAGCTGCCATCTGCCGGAGCGCTTCAATTGCTCGCTCAGCACGGTATTCCTGAATAAAGCCGAGCAAAACAGCGAAGAGTACGATGACAATGATGGCAATCGATTCGATACCGTGCCCAAGGAGTATTGACAGGCCAGTAGCGATTAGCAGGATAATGATCAGGATATTCTTGAATTGATTGAGCAGAATTGTCCAGGGTGAAATACGAGTCGTCGCTTGCAGTTCGTTTGGACCGTACAGCGTTAATCGGCGCGCCGCTTCGTCACCGGTCAAGCCCTGTGGTGAAGTGTATAGTTCAGTGTATACAGCAGGTAGATCGAGTGCATGCCAGAGCAACGGTGATTGACGATGCTCAACGTTCGGTATTGCCATGAGATAGCTCCTTAACGAGCTGCGGTAAAGCCAAGATGAATATGTACAGTCTCGCTACCTTCGAGCATAGCACGCCACTATCGGCAATACAAGCGGTGCAGCGAGTCAATCTGCTAACCAACCATCGGATAGCGCCGGTTGAGAGGGTTGCAACGTCTTTCTCTCGGCGATGATCGTGGGTTGAAAACCGATCCTAGATGGCATACTGATGCGCCAGACACAGCTCTCTGGCCATACACTGCGAGATGCAGGTCAGAGGCCCGCACCAGGGATTGGCAAGTTTTCACGAACCGGCAATGGTGATGAAGGAAATATAGGGCGGACGGGCGGGGAAGCGTCTCGCTGCCGCTTGCAAGGAGATGCGACAGTTGAAGCCTTCCGGTAGTGGACTTAAGTCATGGCAGACTTCAGGGATCATCGGCAGCGGAGGCGTGTGGTTCGTCGGTATCGCTCCGCAGCACATCGTCCGATCACCTTCGATAACCGAACAGAAATCTCTGGTTGCCTGCTCTTGCAGCCAACAAAAGAGGTAGTTTCAGGTATAATTAATTAACTTCAAACGCATAAAAAACCTATTGCAAGGGTGCTCAGGGTGAGGAACACAATCGGCAGCCTGATGCAGAATGATAGCTAACCCTCGGCCAGACCGATCTGGTCGTCCTAAGCCTACCGAAGGAGGAGAGCGTGATTCGGGTTCTCATTGTAGATGATCACCCGATTGTGCGCGAAGGTCTGCGCAGTCTCATTCGTCAGCAAAGTGATATGACACTGGTTGGGGAAGCCGATGACGGCACCAAAGTGGTTTCGTTAGCAACCACCTTAAAACCTGATGTTATCACTATCGATTTACGTATGCCCAGCGTCGATGGCATTGGCGTCTTGCGCCAAATGCGCGAACTATCGCCATCGCCAGCCTGCCTGGTACTTTCCAACTATAACGAACCCGATTACGTAATCGCGGCTATCGAAGCCGGAGCACGTGGCTTTCTCTTGAAACACAGCGCGTACACCGCCATTATTGATGCCATCCGCACGGTCGCCAGCGGTGAATATGTCATCTCACCACATCTGGTTGGGGTACTCTTCACCAATGTCGCTGAGCTACAGCGCGAGCGCTTACGGCAGGCGTTAGCGGATGATGAAAGTGCCCTACGCTTGCTACGAGCACTGGCCAATGGTGCAACCACAGCCGAAATTGGGACAATGTTGCATATGAGTGAAGTAACGGTCAAACGTAGAATTCAAGAACTGATCAAGCTCCTTGGGGTACGGAATCGTACTCAACTAGTTGCCGAGGCAGTACGTCGTGGATGGATTTGAGGGCTTCCCGCCAGCCGTTATCAGGAAGGGAATTGCAGTGCACGGCGACAACACCCAACCATGCCCCCTGCCCACCGGTCTTTTTGCACAAGGGAGTGTACAACCGGTTCCTGTATCGCAGATACAGTGAAATATCCCAAACAGGCGTTACCTGAAAAATCATCACAAATGAATGCAGCTATAGATCAACGCTCGTTATTATTCTCAACAACTCTAACGGTATTTATATGGAACGTCTTGCCTCCTTCATAACCGGGAGGGCAGCCGATTTACGGCGATAACCTGACCGGAAGGACGTCATCTCTGCCGAAACGGCCATCGTTCTGGGCTGGCGCCAAGCGCCAGTCGCCATCACCCCTACCTATTGACCTCTTTGGATCGTTAATCTGACCATTTCGGATCTTCACCTCTTTGAGATCAGTAGTCTATACTACGAATATCCTAAAGCTATCAGATTCCTTAGCAAGCGAGGAGTGAGATCTATGACAGATCAAGAGGTCAGGCTCCCGGAAGAGGAGACCGATCGCCCGACGAAGGGGCGTCTCGACCGACGGAGTTTTCTCAAACTAGGCTCAGTCAGCGGCGCTGCTGCCATCTTGGCCGCGTGTGCCGCTCCGCCACCCGCACCAACCGCCGTTCCACCAACGTCAGCTCCGCAAGCGCAGGTTCCTACACCGGCTCCGGCTCCATCACCGGTCGTCGTTACCGAAAAGGTTGAGGTCCCGCTGATCAGTGAGGTCTTACCCTACCCACGCCTGAAGATCGCGACCCTCAACGATCTGAAAAATGGAGTGTTCGGTGCCACCTACCCTGACCAGCTTTCTCCGATCCAGGTTCTCAAGCTAGGGAAAAAGGTTCCTGGCGGCGTGGGACCAGACGAAGACATCGTGGCGTACAGCGGATTATGCACCCACATGGGATGCCCCATGAACTACGATCCGGCCACCAAAATTTTTGTCTGTCCGTGCCACTACAGCCATTTCGATGCTGAAGCCGACGCGATTCTCATTAGTGGGCCAGCGACCCAGAATCTACCACGCATTATCCTGGAGGTAGAGGGCCAGGATATTTACGCAGTTGGGGTGCAGGGACTGATCTACGGACGACCGCATAATCTCAGCCTGACTGAGCTATAGGAGGGAAAGACTATGCCTGTGTACCGTCCAGCCGATCGATTGGTGTTACCGCCGGTCGATGCTGAAAAATATCAAACCGTATGCCATTATTGCATTGTCGGATGTGGCTATCATGTCTACAAGTGGCCAGAGGGACGCTCAGGAGGATTGCTTCCCGATCAGAACGCGCTGGGAGTAGATTTTACCAAACAGGTCGCTCCGCTAAGTGGTGACTGGATTGCCCCTGCTCATCATTCGATCATTACCGAGCGTGATGGTCGTCGCTATCATATTGCTATCGTCCCTGACAAGGAATGTGTGGTCAATAAGGGACAACACTCGGCGCGTGGAGGTTCACTCGGCAGCAGCCTCTATCGGCCAGACGGCCCAACCCATGTTCGGCTAACCCATCCCCTCGTCTACCGCGCCACCGAGCAGGTACCAACAACGTGGGACGATGCGATAGATCTGGCAGCGCGCGTTATCTATGGCAGTATCCAGCGCGACGGCAACAACTCGATCTTTATGAAAATCTTTGACCACGGCGGCGGCGGCGGTGGATTTGAGAACAATTGGGCGGTTGGGAAATTCTTCTTCAACGCCGTCCAGACGATCAACTGCTCGATCCACAACCGTCCGGCGTACAATTCTGAAGTTCATGCCTCGCGCGACATGGGGGTGCCTGAACTCAATTATGCTTACGTCGATGCTGAACTCGCCGATACCATCGTGTTATGGGGCGCCAATTCCTACGAATCTCACACAAACTTCTACCTGGTCCATATGCTCCCGAATATCCAGGGCACAACGGTAAACGCCAAAAAGGACGCTCGTCCAGGCGAACAGGTTGGCCCCGGCCGGATCATCATTATCGATCCGCGACGCACGGCCACAGTGGTCGTTAGCGAGCAGGCCGCCGGAAAGGATCGGGTGTTGCATCTGCAACTCAACCCTGGCACCGATATTGCGCTGGCCAACGCGATCGCACGGGTCGTCTACGAACGGCAATGGCATGATAAAGATTTTGTCGCCAACCGGGTCGAAGCGGAAACGGTGCAGCCCTTCCTCGATCAGAGTCTCCAGATCAGTAAGAGTCTCGATGAGGTATTGGCCGAAGCCGAAAAAATCACCGGCCTGTCACGCACCCAGATCGAGCAGGCTGCAAGCTGGATTGCCGAGACTAAGAGCGATGGGACTCGACCGCGGGCAATCTTCCTGTACGAGAAGGGTGTTATCTGGGGATTGAAGAATTACGAGAATATCGGTAGTATTGTCAATCTGACACTCCTGACCGGCAACTTTGGCAAACCTGGTACAGGTTGTGGTCGCCTGGGAGGGCATCAGGAAGGATATGTGCGCCCTGGCTACCCCGGCCCACGCCCCGCGCCGTATGTTGATGATCTGCTTAGCCAGGGGCAGGGGAATGTCTTCTACGTCGTTGGGTGCAACCCGGCGGTAACCACCCTCAATGCGCAGCGCATGCGCGAGACGTTACAAACCCGTGGGAAGCTGGTCAGAGATGCACTTGATGCCAACTTCGCCGCTGACAATGCAACGAAAGCACGGGCTATCCTCGATGCTGTCAAGCAAGGTGGGTTGTTTATCATCGTGCAAGACATCTACCCCACCGAGACGGCAAAGCATGCCCACGTGGTCTTCCCAGCAGCAGCCTGGGGCGAAAGTCCGATTACGTCAATCAACGGTGAACGTCGTTTGCGGCTGTACGAGAAGTTCATGGACCCACCAGGTATCGCCGAGCCAGACTGGAAGATTTTGGGGATGCTGGCTCAGCGTATCAAAGCCCTGGCCCAAGCTGACGGTAATGCCGACATCGCTCAACGATTCAGCGGTTTCGAGTGGAAAACGGCTGAAGAAGTCTTCCTGGAAGGTGGTCAGTCGTTTGCCGATGGCGTGAAGGCCAGTGTTGAACGATACAAGGGTGTTGATTACGCCTTCCTCAAGGCAGCCGGTAACAACGGTATTCAGACCCCGGTAACTATTGTCAACGGTAAGCCGCAGGGACGGGTACGTTTCTTTGAGAACGGTGAACCCTTCTACACCGAAAGTGGCAAGGCCAAGATGCTGCCGACGCCATGGCCCGGATTCCCGGCCATTGTCCAGGAGCAGATCAACAAGTATCCATACTTCCTGACTAACGGGCGCAACAATAACTGGCAGACTCTCTACAATGACATGAACATTCCCTTCTTTGCCGAACGAACGCCATTGCCATACATCGAGATTAGTCCAGAGGACGCAAAGAAGGAGGGTCTCCAGCCAGGTGATATTGTGCGCCTGTTCAACGACTACGGCGAGACAATGGCATACACTGTAGTGAGTACCAGTGTTAAACCGGGTGTGATCTTTATGCTGTTTGCTCACCCGCGGGCGACTACGAATAGTCTGACCACACCGTATGTTGACCCGGCGGTCATTATCCCGTACTACAAAGGAAGTGCCGTAGGTTTGCAGCGCATTGGCCGTCTCGCCGATCTGGATGCACGTCTGACATACAAGCCAACCAATTTTGAT
>Ga0308310_1000926_pt1 | contig 13220 bp, 11 predicted proteins | sample HotsprSampleMS65_FD_203672 | JGI IMG/M metagenome (GOLD analysis project Ga0308310, IMG submission 203672) | Hot spring phototrophic mat microbial communities from Mushroom Spring, Yellowstone National Park, Wyoming, United States - 20090730_MS65 ...
TTTAGGAAGTTGATGTAGATCGGGATCAGCACGAACCAAGTGATCGCTAAGCCGACCAGGAAGAGCAGCGTCGTGATCGGCAGGATAGTGAACAGCCAACGGCGCTCCTTGCGCGTCAAGCCAGGCACTATGAACATGAAGAGATGATAGATGATGACTGGCATCGCTAAAATCACGCCAAGCATCAGCGCGACGCGGAAAAAGATGACGATAGAGTCCGCTGGACCGAGAATGGCGAGGCGCTCGCCATAGGCGGACTTCATGTACTCGATCACAGGGTTGGTGAAGGCGAGCGAGAGCAACATGCCGATCGCGATAGAGAGAACGACGCGCACCAAACGGCGGCGCAGCTCGTCCACATGCTCGAAGAAAGTCATCAGCTTGCCGCCCTCTTCGGGCTCGGGCTCAGGCGGCAGGTCAGGCGCTTGCGGCGGCTTGGGCGCTATTTGGGCAGCCATGCGTCATACCGTTTCGTGTCCTCTGAACGGCCCAAGTCAGGCGCCGAGTCAGCGGCTGGCTCGGCGCTATCGGGTTGCACGCCGTTGGGCGCTTCTGGGTTGTGCCTTGAGGCGGCTGGCGACATGGCACGACTCAATTCGGCGTTGATGGCGCGATTCACCTCTTGCACCAGATTCACGCGATGGCGCGGGAACGCTTCGGGCAAGTGAATTTGAGCGCTCTCCAGCTCCTTGCGCACCTGACTCCACGCCTCTTCGGTCATGCGGCGGAATTGCGCCATGTAGCGCCCGAGGTAGTATGCCCATTGAACCATCCGCTTCGGCCCTGCCACCACGAAGGTCAGGATGAAAATCAAGATCAGCTCGGCGGGGCCGATACCAAAAAAGTTCATGTCTCAGTCGCCTCACCACTTGATGGCGCGCTCAACATCCCTTGACGCAGCGAGAGCGCACCCAATACCCCATTGACGAATCGCGCTGTATGCTCTGCGCCGAATAGCTTGGCGAGCCTGACAGCCTCGTCAACAGCGACTGCGAAGGGTACTCGCTTGCCGATAGCGAATTCATAGAGCGCCATGCGCAATATGTTTCGATCGATGATCGCCATCTGCTCGATTGGAAACTCAGTGGCGAGCGGCGCAATCAGCGAATCCAGCAGAGGGTAGACCTCGCGCACGCCGTTCACAAGACGATAAGCGTAGCGGCGCACTTCGGGGTGAACCTTGCGCCGTTCAGCTAGGGCGGCAAGGCGCGCCGATAGCACATCTTCCACGCGATGAGCAGTACAATCAAGCTCGTAGAGCGCTTGTAGGGCAACAACACGCGCCAAGCGGCGTCTCGAAATAGACACGGTTACATCCTTAAGTCACGATCAGCTACGTTGGATTGATGAACGACTCTCAATCCTACCACATTGTAGCAAGCTCTGCATTTCAGAGGCAACAGGATAACCGTGACAAGCGCTCGGCGCGATGCGCACCGAGCGCGTTTGGCGGTAAAATGGCTGCCGAGGCTTGAAACGAGATGAACAGACAGCAATTTTTGATCGGCGCAGGGCTCGGCTTGCTGCTGGGCAGCGCAGGCTTGGCGATGTCGTTCGGCTGTGTGGCGCTCTTCGGCGTCCAAATTGTAGCGATTGGCTTGCGGCTATCGCCTGATGACTTTCCAACAGACTTGCGCGTTATCTTGACGCTGCTCGGCGCGCTCGGGGCGGCGATCTGGTTCGCAGCAGGACTCGGCACTGCGTGGTATTCAGTCCGCTGCGCGCGCTCTGCTGAGCAAAATGTCAACCCGCTGATGTGGTACACAGGTGCGCCGAGCATTCCGCGCTTCACGCCGCCCATTCCCCCGCCTGAGGCGGCTTACTCTAGGCTGAGCCATCAAGCCTTTCAGTTGGGCAGCGGGCGCGCTCAAGGCGAGATGCCCGCTCATTTAGAGCGGACGCAAGCGCTGCCCATGCCGCCGCTGCTCTCTTACGAGAGTCTCTTTCCAACTGAGCAGACCGCTCGGCTGCCGCCTGCGCCTTCCGCTGCAGCGGACGCCCCTGACGCCGCGCCGACTGTGCCGCTGCCGCAGGATGCCTAGCTTGCCTATTGCACGGCGCGCTATAGTAGACTATAAAACTGATAAAACTTGAGAGGCTCAGACGTGCCGAACAAGCACTTCGTGCGCTGATTTGGAGCAAGACGATGGGCGCGGGATCGCCTAACGAGATAAATCTTGAGAATCTGATGCAGCTTGGCATCAACGCGGCACGCAATAGGAATAAAGAAGCCGCTAAAGGCATTTTCACCCAGGTGTTGAACGTCGATAGGCGCAACGAGCGCGCGTGGCTATGGCTGGCAGCTGTTGAGGACGATCAGACAGAGCGCCGCCGCATTTTGCAGACAGTTTTGAGCATCAACCCTGAGAACGAGAAAGCGCGCGAGCTGCTCGAGGCGATGGATCGCGCTATTGAGCGCAGCGAGCGTGCCTCAATGATATTTGGTATTCGCTTGATCATCGGCTTGATGATCGCGGTGATCATCGTCGGCATTTTAGCGTACATCATCTCGGGCTGAACGGGGGAGCGTAGCGTGGCGAGCGAAGAAGTCAGCCGATTGCTCAGAGAAGCGCGCAGGGCAGTCGCAATGGGCAATAGGTCTGAAGCGCGCAAGCTGCTGGAAGACGCGCTGACAATTGACGATAGCAACGTGCAAGCATGGTTGCTATTAGCGCGTGTGGTGGATACGCCGCGCGAGCGCCGCATTTGCTACGAGAACGTGTTGGATATCGATCCCAACAATAGCGAGGCGAGGCGCGCGCTGGAGGCGCTCATGCCTTCGCCGCCGTCTTCGACTGCGCCCAGGGCGCCGAGCGTCAGCGCGGCGCGGCGTGCGCCCGCTCAGCTGCCCGTCAAGCCGCCCGCTAAGCCTGCCGGCAAAACAACGCCCGGCACAGCTATGGCATGGCGCAGTCAACGCAAAAGCGCAGGGCCGAATCCGCTCCTCATCATCGTCGGGCTCTCTGCTATAGCGATAGCAGCAGGCTTGTTCGTGGTGAGCAATCCCGAGGCGATCATCGGCACTGCTACGCCGTCCCCTACAGCAGTCGCGCTTGCGCGGACAGGCACGCCGCCGCCAACTGCGACTCGACCAATTGTGATTGTGACCGTTGTGCCGAATCCGTTCGGCGCGCCGCCGACTTGGACGCCTTCCGCCACGCCGACTTTGCCGCCCACTGAGACGCCGCTGCCGACTTTGCCGCCGCTCAGCTCCTACAGGCTGCTCTTCGTGCGCGAAGTGAACGGTTTGCCTGCGCTGTTCAGCAGTCGCGGCGATGGCAGCGACGTGCGGCGCCTGACGCCCGAAGGCGCGCCTTTCACCTTCCCTGCTTGGTCGCCTGATGGGACGCGCATTGCGTACACGACGCTCGTGGACGGCCGCGAGCAGATTTTCGTGGCAAATGCCGATGGTAGCAATGCGCAAATGGCACTGGAGATGCCCAACACACGCGCGCGCGCCGTCTCTTGGTCGCCCGATGGGCGAGCAATCGCCTTTTCCTCAGATGACGTGCAGGTGGATGATATCTTCATCTATCGTTTCGGCGAGCCGACCGTGCAGCGTATCACGGATGGGCGCGGTATTGAGACCGATCCTGCTTGGTCGCCTGATGGGACGAAGATCGCCTATGCGGCTGATCCGAGCGGGCGCGGCGGCTCGCTACAAATCTTCGTGCGCGATCTGACTCGCGAAGGGCGCGATGCGACTGTCCAACTGACCAGCAGCGGGCAAAACTTCGCGCCTGCTTGGTCGCCTGATGGGCAGTTCATCGCCTATGCGTCATCGCAAGGGCGCGGCTCGCGCATTTTCGTGATGCGCGCCGATGGCAGCGACAAGCGGCAGCTCACTTTTGGCGATGGCGGCGCAGAGAATCGCGATCCATGTTGGTCGCCTGATGGGCGCTACCTCTTTTTCAGCTCAACGCGCAACGGCGGCGTGCTGAATCTGTTCAGCATGACGCCTGACGGCGGCAACGTCACGCAGATCACAAACTTCCCCGAGAACACTTATGCACCCAAAGTGAGGCCCTGAGCGCGCAAAGGAGAGTCTGAACACATGACAACATCTCCCACAGAATCGTCCGATCCGAGGGTCGAACGACTGTTGCGCGAAGGCATAGCTGCTGCGCGCGCGGGCGATAAGCAGACTGCGCGCGCCAAATTGCGCGAGGTGGTGGCGCTCGATCAAAACAACGAGCGTGGCTGGTTCTGGCTGGCTTCGGTCGCAGAGACGCTCGAAGAGCGCCGTACCTGCTTGGGCAACGTCATCGTCATCAATCCTAATAACGAGAAGGCAAAGCAGATGCTGGAGCGGATTAGCTTCAGCGCTGTCAGCCCGCCATACAGTCAGTCGGATGCCGCGCAACACAAAGAAAGAGACGCCCTCATCCGCACAGCTGTCATCGTCGGCCTTGGTGTCGTGGGGGCGCTGGCGCTGCTGATCTTCTTGCTTGGCAGCGACAGCGAGCCTCCACTGCCTACAGTGGCAGCCATTGCCACTGCGACGCCTGACGACAGCTTGCGAACAGCCACTGCACTCGCCGCTGCCGCGTTTATCACGCAGACGGCAAACGCGGAAGGCACGCGCCTTGCCCGTCAATTGCCTCCCACGTGGACGCCCTTGCCGTCGCCCACGCTGCGCGGGGGGCCTTCGCCTACGCCGCTGCCCAGCCCGCCCTTCGCGCTCGCAGGGCGTTTGATTGTGCAGTATGGCACGCCGCTCACGCGCGACGGCTACCTACCGCTTTTCTTGTACGACCTCGCCACTGGTCAGATGACGCCGCTTACAGGGCGCGAGCGCGGCGATTACGGGCGTTTCATCCCTGACGGGCGGCGCTTCGCCTATGCGCGCTTGGTCAGCGGCGCCCGACCGCAGCTCCTGTTGCGCATCGCTAACCTGAACGGCTCGCAGCCGCAAGAGCTGAGCAGCTTTTGGCGCAATCAGCCGCCTCTGGCAGATCAGGCAATGCTCTCGGTTGCGCGCAACGGCGAGGGATTGGTCTTCGTCGCGCGCAACGTCACGGCTGAGAACGATCCGACCTCTGATGTCTACCATCTGCCGCTCTCGTTCGTCCGCAGGGCAGCTGAGCCGACGCCTGTGATCGCGCCCGGCGTGAGCCCTACGCCTGAGCCGACCGCTGCGCCGCTACAAGTGCGGCGCGTGACGGCGCGCGAGAGCGGCGTGAACACTTGGGCAGCCCTCTCGCCTGATGGCAGCCAAATTGCCTTTGTCTCAGATCGCACAGATATCGGCGGCGATGGACACGACATCTACGTCGTGCCTGTTAACGAGACCTTTGCGCCTGAGCGCGCGCTCACCAGCGACGGCGACGCGATGATTGAGTCAGGATTGCAATGGTCGCCCGATGGCTGGCAACTGCTGTTCTCAGCGGGCGCGCCGAATAGCGCACGCGCCGATTTGTTCCTCATCAATGCTGATGGCAGCGGTCGCCGCACGTTAGTCGAAGATTTCGGCGAGTGTATCCGCCCTGTGTGGTCGCCTGATGGTCAGTATGTTGTGTTCTCTTCCAAACGTAGCGGCAAGTGGGAATTGTACGTGGTCGTCGTTGAGTCGGGCGAAATTTATCAGCTCAGCCAGACAACAGAAGATGTGATCATCGCCACGGATTGGAGCGAGTAGCGCATTGCTCGCAGGGATTGATGCATGAGTTTGCTCTATGAGTACAGCGGCAACCTGCACATGCACACGCCTTATTCCGATGGCGAGGCATATCACGCTGAGATCGCGCAAGCGGCGCTGGCGGCAGGTCTGGACTTCATCATCGTCACTGATCACAACGTGCTGGTGCAAGGCGTAGAAGGCTATTACACCAATCACGAAAATCACGTGCTGCTGCTGACGGGGGAAGAAATTCATGACCGAACGCGCCTGCCGCAAGCGAGCCACCTCTTGGTCTATGGCGCTGAGCGCGAGCTGGCGACCTGCGCAGGCGATCCGCAAGGGCTGATCAACGCGGTCAACGCGGCGGGCGGACTATGCTTTTTGGCGCATCCGCACGATACGCCGCTTGATCAGCTGGGCGAGCCCGGCATACCTTGGGAGGATTGGCACGTCCTCGGCTTCATAGGCTTGGAAATTTGGAACTACATGTCCAGCGTGAAGCAGGTCATCAACGAGGGCGGCTTCTGGCAACGCATTCGCGCCGTCTTTCGCCCTGAAGAGGTCGTCAGCGCGCCGAACCCGCTCACGCTCGCTAAGTGGGACGCTCTGCTCAGCGCAGGGCAGCGCGTTGTCGGCATTGGCAACTCGGATGCGCACGGTACTGTTTTTCAGCTAGGCTTGCTGAAGCATGTAATCTTTCCCTACGACTTTCTGTTCAGCTGCGTGAATACGCATATCCTCAGCGCGCAGCCGTTCAACGGCGATTGGCAGCACGATAAAGCGATTGTCTACAAGGCGCTGCGGCAAGGTCACGCTTACATCGGCTACGATCTGCTCGGCAGCACGCGCCAATTTCGTTTCTCTGCGCACGGACAGTATGGCACAGCCATCATGGGCGATAGCTTGAAGCTGGGCAGCGGCGTCACGTTGCAGGCGTTGGCGGGCGCGCGCAGCCACATCAAGCTGATTCGGCATGGCGAGGTCGTGGCAGAAGCGCACAACCGCGAGAATCTGACCTACACAGCGCAGCAAGGCGGCGCCTATCGCGTGGAAGTCTGGCGGACCTTCAAGGGCAAGCCGCGCGCTTGGATTTTGAGCAATCCGATCTACCTTGAAGATGCAACTTATCGCTTGAATCACGTTTAGCGCGCAACTACTGACACTGGCAGCCATTCTGCCGAATAGCGCTCCCAATTTATTCGCTGCTGCTACTTCCTCAGCACAAACAGCGTTGTCTGGCATTGGCGCACACAACTTTGCACGTCAATCTGATCGCGCTATAATTCGGCGCAGTCGGTGGGAAGGCTTTCAGGAAACAGCAGCGCATGTTCGAGATCTTCATCAGCTATGCGTGGCGCGACGGCGCAGACTTCGCCGAGCGCTTGGAGTCGGCGTTGCCGGGCAGCTGGCGCGATAAGAACGCCATCAATCGCGTCAGAGGATTCGACCGAGAAATTGAAGAGGCTATCAAGGCCTGCAAGTGGTTTGTGCTGTGCTGTAGCGAAGACGTCTTGCGCGAAGATAGCTTTGTGCGCGATGAAATGATTTATGCGCAATTGCACAAAAAACCTATTATTGTGTTGCGCCTGCAAGATATCATTCCACCTATCTCAGTCATCCGAAAAACGTGGATTGACTACTTCGAGCTGGGCTGGGATGCCACGCTGAACGAAATTCGGCGCGTTATGGCGCTGCCACCTGAGCAGGTTACCGAGCGTACATCTGTGCTCCCGACGAAGCACCCTAGCGCGCGCACACGCCTCGCGCCTATCACGAGCAGCGATCCTCAAAAGAACCGCGCTCAGCTCATTGCGCGCGTGCGCCGCGACTGGATCGAGGGCATTCTGTATCCAACGCTGGAAGATGCCCGCCACGTGCTGAAAATTGGCATCGCGCCCAAGAGCGACGCTGTGCTGAACCATGAAGGCTTCAATTATACGATTGATCCAGAAGCAACAATTGAGACGATTTTCAATGATATTAGCGAGCGCCGACTGCTCATTCTAGGCGATCTCGGCGCAGGCAAGACCGTGCTGCTGCTGCAACTGGCGGAAGCGCTGCTGGCACAGGCAGAGCGCAGCCCTGCAGCGCGGGTGCCAGTCGCGTTCAACCTCGCCTCTTGGGCACAAACGCGCAAGCCTATCTTCGACTGGATAAATGAGGAACTCAGGCGCTTCTACGATGTGCGCGCTCGCAGAGCGCTGGAGCGCTGGATGAAGAACGACGCGCTCATCTTCTTGTTTGACGGCTTGGATGAAGTGAAGGAAGAAGCGCGAGCCGCCTGCCTTGAGGCGCTCAACGAATTTCAGGCGCGGCACAAGCCGCCGATGGTAGTGTGCAGCCCCGTGACTGACTACGAGAGCCTGCCTCAGAAGCTCAACCTGAAGAGCGCTATCCTGCTCAAGCCGCTCAGTCAAGCGCAGGTAGACCAATTCCTATCGGCAGGAAACTTGACGCGCTTGAAACGACTGGTGGAAAGCGACCCCGTGGTGCAAGAGATGAGCCGCAATCCTTTCCTGCTCAACACGATGGCTTACGCCTACGACGACTCAAACCCTGACTTGGAAGGCATGAGCAAGCCTCGCGACCCTGCTGAGCGCCGCGAACACCTCTTCGATGCTTACATCCGCCGCCGTTTTGCCGAGAGTCCGCGCAAGCCTTATAACCTTGACGACACGCTGCGTTATCTACGCTTCCTCGCCAAGAACATGCAGACTTACAGCCAGACCATCTTCCGCCCTGAGCTGATGGATGAGCGCTGGCTAGGTGAAGCAAAACTGAAATTCATGCGAATCGAGAATCTCGCTCTTATTACTCTGTTGCTGATATCTTCTCCTATCTGGCTTGCATTTGGACTTTCGCTGGAAGTAGGGTGGTGGGTGGTATTGATGCTCATGTTGATAGGGTCTGCAATATCATTCATTGCGCTTCGAGGCATAGCTTTAACATGGGGATTGGCTTGAGCGTTTATTTGAAGAACGACTACATGACATAAAACGCACCTTAGTAGCTTTCCGTCTTCGCCAAAAGAGGCTTATTCCTTTCAACTTACAAGCATTTATTCATTTTGCTGTTGCGCTTAAAGTCATGCGCGCCTATGGCGGCGGCTTTGTCTTCGCCCACCGCTACTTGCGCGAGACCTTAGCGGGTTTAGACAGTCTAGCAGTGCTGGCAAAACGCGCTGCAAGTGACTCTGAAGCGCTCGCTCAGCTTGTTGAGGCGACTGAACGAGCGCCGGATATCCTCGTCAGCCTTTCGAAACACCAGGATGACGATGTGAGACGCGCCGCAGTTGAAGCGCTTGGACGATTTGGCGACGTGCAGGCAATCAAGCCACTCATCGCGCGCCTGAAGGACACAAGCTGGGTTGTGAGGTATACAGCAGCTAGAGTAATAGGAGTGCTTGGTGATGCACGCGCAGTTGAGCCGCTCATCGCGTGCCTAGGAGATAACCTAAATGTAGTGCGCGCAGCGGCTGAGGCGCTAGTGAAAATTGGCGCGCCAGCAGTCGAGCCGCTCATCGAGCGCTTGCACGATGGAAACTGGGGCGTGAGGGACGCAGCAGCACAAGCACTGCGTTCCATTGGCACGCCAGAGGCATTGGCAGCGCTGGAAGCGCGGCGCAGTCGCCGGCAGTGAGCGATTCAGCGAAAGCGCTCAAGTCGCTGCGCAGGCAACAAGAATTGCGCCATCGCTGGACGCTCAGCCGCGCATCGCCAGAGTCGCGCGAAAGTCTTATCGAGCCAATCGAGAGAGCGCCGCGTGCGCAGGGCGCGGATTGTTCAGCCGATAGCGACCATCAGCGCTCTCTGCGGCATGAAATGGCGCATTGGTCACTGGCATGCCGCGTTTTTGAAATCAGCCGCGATATCTTTCAACCTGCCCTCAGGGTCTTGCGCCCTCGCCTTCGCTGAGCAAAAGCGACGGCGGTCACTACAACGCTCATCTCGCGCCAGCATACAGGATAATTCGCTCAACGCCGCATGCTGCCCAAATTTTCAAGTTGATAGGCGCTCTCAGGTATAATATGCGCAAAAATAGAGCGAACAGGCAGGCTTTGGGCATGAAAATCTTGATCGTAGACGACGAGCAGAACATCCGAGAGCAGTTGAGCAAGCGCCTGCGGCGGGAAGGCTTCACTGTGTTCACAGCTGCTAACGGCTTGGAAGGCTTGCGCCAATTTCACGCCGAGCGCCCAGACTTGGTAGTGCTGGATATCGTCATGCCCGAGATGGACGGCTTGACGGTCTGTCAGCGCATTCGTGAGGTTGCAGAGACGCCGATCATGATGCTCTCAGCGAATGCGATCACTGAAGAAGACGTGGTGCGCGGCTTGACAGCAGGCGCCGACGAGTACCTTGAGAAGCCTGTTGGCATGGACGCCTTCGTGGCGCGCGTGCGCGCTCTGCTGCGCCGCGCGGCGATGGCCAGCACTGAGAATGAGAAAAGCTACTCGGACGGTCACTTGACGATAGATCTGAAGCGCCGTCAGGTCTTCGTGCGCGGCGTGAAAGAACATCTGACGCCGACTGAGTTCAAGCTGCTGGCAGTGCTTCTGGAGAACGCTGGGCGCGTTGTCTCGCAACGCGAGCTGCTGGAGCAGGTCTGGGGGCAGGAATACGCGGATGATGTGTACTACCCGCGCGTGTACATCAGCCAGCTGCGCCGCAAGATCGAACCTGATCCCGCCAATCCGACGTATATTCTGACCGAGCATCGCGTCGGCTATCGCTTCGAAAAGCAGTCGAACAGCTGAGCGGGTTGAGGACGGGCTGTGGCACTCAGCGGCATCGCCTTGATTGTGAGCGTGGTGGCGCTCTTGCTCTCGCTGATGATGCTCACGCTCGTCCTGTGGCAAGATTCGAAGAGCGCCAGCAGCTGCACCTACGCGCTCTTCGTCGGCTTGATGCTTTTGTGGATCAGCGGTGTGCTGCTCAGCCGCTTGGGCAGCATGGTTGGCGTCGCGCCCGAGCTGATCGGCTTAGGGCTGCGCTTGAACGATCTCGGCTTCGCAGGCGCGTGCGTCGTCGGCTATTTGCTGATCTTCGTGCTGAGCAGCGGGCAGAATCGCCCTGCCGGGCGGCTGGTCCACGCAGCTGTCTTAGGCGTCTTGGCGTTGCAGACAGGCTTGATCCTCAGCGCAGAGCCTGCGCGCTACCAGGTGCGCGCCGATGGCGCCCTCATCTACCGCTTGAATGAGCTAAGCGTGCTGACCTACAGCGCAGTGAGCGCAGCGACGCTGATACTGGCGTGGCAACGCCGCCGCAAGCTGAAGAGCCGTTGGTCGCTGCTTGGCATCAGCCTGTTCTCGCTAGGCGCGCTGAGCGAGTTGATCAGCCCTGAGCTGCGCTACCGAGGGCTTGGCAGCAGCCTGAGCGCCATCGGCACATTGGCGATCAGCTACGCCATGCTGCAGACGCAGATCATCGCGCCGCTGATCGGACGTGCGCAACAGTTGGAGAGCGTGCGCGCCGTCGGCTTATCCATCACGCAAAGCCTGAACCTTTCGCAAGTTTTGGCGACCATTGCTGAGCGCGCCGCGCTGATTCTGCAAGCGGATAGCGCGCTCATCTTCCTCAATCACGGCGACTATTTAGAGCTTGCGGCTGAGTACAATCTCTCGCCGAAGTTCATCGGCACGCGCCTTGCCTATGGCGAAGGCTTAGTCGGCTACGCAGCCAAGACCCGCCAAACACAGCATGTTGAGAATTACAAGCGCGATTGGGGCGGCGCGCCTGATGTTCCGTACGCCAAAGAAGGCTTCGGCGCGGCTGTGGCAGTGCCGCTGCTGCTCGATCAGGATGTACAAGGCGTGTTGCTGGTCGTGGCGGGCGTGGATAGCAAGCGCTTTGACCGCGATGATTTACACTTGCTCGGCTTGCTCAGTCCGCAAGCGGCGATCGCCATCGCGAACAGCCGAAATTACGAAGCGCAGCGTCAACTGGCAGATGAGCTGACCGAGGCGACCAATCGGCTGCGCGATATGGACAAGATCAAGACGCAGATGTTACAAATGACTAGCCATCAGCTGAAAAATCCGTTGTTCTCTGCGCTATCCACGCTGGAAAATTTGCAACACGAGGTGCGTGACTTAGCCAACAGCGATTTACAAGAGGGCTTGAATATCATCCGCGCTGAATTGCAGCGCATGGAGCGCATCGTCTCGAATATTCTGAATTTAGAGCGGGTGCAAAATGGCAAGCTCGCCTTCAGCGAGCTGAACATCGAGCCGATCGTCGAGGCAGTGGCGCGCGACTTCAAGCATCAGGCGCAGCAGCGCAATATCGCGCTCAACGTCACCTGTGAGCCGCTGCTGCCCCCGTTGCGCGGCGACCGTCACTTCTTGACGCAAGCGCTCGCCAACGTGGTGGAGAATGCGCTCAAATTCACGCCTGAAGGCGGCTGCGTGAGCGTGCAAGCCGCCGTCATCGAAGATTGCGTGGTGATCAAGGTCAGCGATACGGGCGTCGGCATCGCGCCCGCCGATCTCTCGCGCGTGTTTGAGCGCTTCTTCCGCGCCGAGCATCCGAAAATGGCGCATGCGCGCGGCTCAGGCTTGGGGCTGAGCTTGGTGAAGGCAGTGATAGATGCTCACAACGGGCGAGTCTGGCTGGAGAGCACGCCGGGCGAAGGCACAACGGTCTACATGGCACTGCCTATCTCGCCTTCGCTGTCTCCAGTGCAGTAACTCTATGCGATTAGGTGTGATAGGTGGCGGGCAGATATTATGATTAACTTGTACGATATCCTCGAGGCAGCAGACGGGCAACTTTTTGGCGAGGTAAGCGCTGTGCTATTCACAGATTTCTGCTTTGATGCACAGCGCGCTCAGCGTGGGCAGCTCTTTGTGACGCTCAAGACCGAGCGAGGCGACGGACATCAGTTCATGCGCGAGGCAGTTGAGCATGGCGCGCTGGGCATCATGTGTCAGCGCCCGCCTGACTTCGACACAGAAGGCCTGACCGTGATCTTGGTGCGCGATGTTGAGGCGGCGCTGCTGAACTGGGCGAGCATCGCGCTCAAAAAGCTTGGCACGACTGTGATCGCGGTTGCAGGCAGCGCAGCAGCGACTGCCGCGCGCGAGGCGATTGCGGCTGTGCTAGGCGTGCGTCATCGCGTCTATAAGGGCGTTGATACTTTCGGCGGCAAACTGAGCCTGCCGCTTGCGCTCGGTCGCCTTACCGCTGAAGATCAATTCGCCGTGCTAGAGATACCGCTCCTGCAGCGCGGCAGCATGAGCGAGCTAGTGACGATCCTCAAGCCGCTGGTCGGCGTGGTGACCGACCTGAACCACGGCGGCATGGCTCACTTTGAGCTACGCGACCTGCTCGCTCAGGAGTACGCGACGCTTGTGACCTGTTTGCCCGCCAATGGCTTAGCCGTTCTGAACTACGATGACGATCAAATTCGCCCCATGTCCCAGCAGACTGCCGCCAAGGTGCTGACCGTTGGCTTAGATCGCGGCGAGGTCGCTTTTGGCGCAGATTTCACGGCGTACAACCTGCTCTTGGGGCGCGATAAAACAGGCTTTGATTTGCGTTATGCAGGCGAGCGCTACCTCGGACGATGGGTTCCGTTGCTGGGCGCGCATACGCTCTAT